>ODAJ012025473.1_pt1 | contig 10311 bp, 7 predicted proteins | sample 1539241 | NCBI WGS metagenome assembly ODAJ01 (sample SAMN02144231, study PRJEB22623) | gut metagenome | biome: sheep rumen | host: Ovis aries | place: New Zealand
CATAGCGCGCACCATGAGCAGCTACAAGCAGGCAGGAAGAGTGCTGCAAGTGCTTGCCACATACTTCAATCTGGAAGAGGGTTTCATGCCTATCATGCCGTGCAACGACAAGGCCACGCAGAGGATAATAGCCCAGATAGAGTTCGTTCCGTAGCCGCCAAGGACATGACAGGCGGCTGAAGGAACAGCCAAAACCACCGTATCGGAAATCAGGAAACAGCCCGTAACTTTTCTCCAGCTATCCTGTAACATTGCTACAGCATAGCTGGAGAACTGTTACAACTATGCTGTAGCATTGCTCCGGGGCTTCTGGAGAAAGTTTACGGAGGCCTCCGTAAACTTCAGAAACAAAGAAAGAGGTGAGCAATAAACCCATCTGCGAGGAGCGCAAGCCACGCTCCTGACATCATGCAGGCTTATTCCTCACCTCTGTTAGGCTATTGCTTATGCCTCGCTTTCAGCCCTCACGATTGAGGGTAGAGATTAGAAAGGCAGGTCGTCGGCACTCTCTCCCTCTGCTGCCGGGGGGAACGGAGCAGGTGCCGGAGCAGCCGGCTGAGCCGGAGCAGCTGCCACGGGTGCTGCTGCGGCAGCGGCAGCAGCATCAACGTGCATCACGCTGAATGCGCGGATGTTGTTGAACCAACGTCCATTATACTCATGGGCATCTATGTCGAACGAAACCCTGAGATTGTCGCCCACGTTAATGGCGAACTGAGCCAGCCTGTCGGCTCCGAAAACGTCGAAAGCCATCTTGCGCGGATACTGGTCCTGTGTTTCGATGACAAACGTCTGAACCTTCCATTCGCCGCGAGCCGACGTGCCGCTACGGGGCTCCAGGGCTGCAATTATTTTTCCTTCTATATCCATTATGGTAACTTTTTATAGCCTCCCGCTCCCGGCCAGTGAGCCAACGGTGGCCCCGTGCCGTGCAAGAAGCATGGTTGATGATTTTGTTTTTCCGAGTGCGAAGATATAAAAAAAGCCGCCACGCTGAAAGTTTTAAATCATTTTTTTGCCTGAGAACACGTTTTTTTATATTTTTGTGCTTCGTAACAACATTCAAATAAAGACAACAAAACCGCATACCAATGAGATTCAACATTTCGAGCAACACCCTAAGCAGTCAGCTTTCCGGCCTTGCCAAGGTCATCAACAGCAAGAACTCGCTGCCTATACTCGACAGTTTCCTCTTCGAGGTACACAACGGGCAACTGGTCATAACAGCTTCCGACAGCGAAAATACCATGCGCACCACGCTCCACCCGGACAACTGTGAGGGCGAGGGCAACTTCTGCGTGAACAGCAACACCATCCTCAATGCAGTGAAAGAGCTTGCCGAGCAGCCGCTGACAATCGACGTCAACTACGATGAATGGAAGATTTACATCAGCTACATGAACGGTTCCAACAACTTCCCCATCCAGAACGCCGACGACTTCCCGCGCACACAGCCCATCAGCGACAATGCTACAACCATACAGCTCACCTCTCAGGCTCTGGTCGACAACATCAACCGCTCGCTCTTTGCCACCGCACAAGACGAGCTGCGCCCCGTGATGAACGGCATCTACTTCGACCTTACCACCGAGGGACTCACCATCGTGGCCAGCGACGGCCACAAGCTGGTGCGCAACAAGAACTTCGACTTCAAGACCGACACTCCGGCAGCGTTCATCATGCCCAAGAAGCCAGCCAACCTGCTGAAGAACATCCTGGGCAAGGACGACCAGGAGGTCATCATACGCTTCGACGAGCGCTCGGCAGAAGTGACCTACGGCGAGACCATGCTGTCGTGCCGCCTCATCGAAGGCCGCTACCCCAACTACAACAGCGTCATTCCGCAGGACAATCCCAACAAGCTCAGCATCGACCGCCGCAGCCTCATAGGCACATTGCGCCGCATACTGCCCTTCGCCAGCGACAGCAGCCAGCTCATCCGCTTCCATATCGAAGGCGGAAACCTCAACCTCAAGGCCGAAGACATCGACTTTGCCACCAATGCCGAGGAGAACATCACCTGCTCCTACAACGGTACGCCAATGAGCATCGGCTTCAAAGGCTCGAGCATGATTGAGATACTGAACAACCTCGACGGCGACGAGATAATCATCGAGCTGGCCGACCCGTCGAGAGCGGGCGTGATAGTGCCTGCCCAGCAGCCTGAGAACGAAGAAGTGCTCATGCTCATAATGCCCATGCTGCTCAACGACTGACACCTCGGCAGCGGGCAACGACCAGAAGACTATTGGCTGTTGGCATCCGCAAAGGATTGCCGACAGCCAATTTCGGCATACAGACAGCCCATACGAACCTAACCCATTCAGCAGAAACAGAACATGAAACTAAACATCAAACGTCCGCTGATAATCTTCGACCTCGAGACAACGGGGCTCGACATAGTCAAGGACAGAGTGATACAAATATCCTTCATCAAGCTCATGCCCAACGGCGAGGAGCTGCGCAAGAACTATTTTGTGAACCCCGGAAAGCCCATTCCGAAGGAAGTGGAACAGCTCACGGGCATCACCAACAAGGATGTCAAGGATGCGCCACACTTCAAGCAGATTGCCAACGAGCTGGCCACGCAGTTCAAGGGCTGCGACTTTGCAGGCTTCAACTCCAACCATTTCGACATACCAATGCTTGCCGAGGAGATGCTCCGCGCAGGCATCGACTTCGACTTCGGCAGCTGCCGACTCATCGACGTGCAGACTATATTCCACAAGATGGAGCGCCGCAACCTGGCCGCAGCATATAAGTTCTACACCGGCCACAAGATGGAAGACGACTTCCAGGCCCACCTTGCCGACCAGGACACCGAAGCCACCTACCGCGTGCTGCAAGGACAGCTCGATATGTATGCCCCGGGACGGCAGGAAGAGGCCGACAGGGTGCTGCAAAACGACATCGACTTCCTGGCCGATTTCTCGAAGATGAACGACAACGTGGACTTTGCAGGACGCATAGTGTGGAAGCAGCTCACCGACAACAGCGGCAATCCGCTGACCGACAGCGAAGGGAAACCAGTGAAGAAGGAATACTTCAACTTCGGAAAATACAAGGGACACGCCGTAACCGACGTGCTTCACCGCGACCCGGGATACTACAGCTGGATGATTTCAGGCGACTTCACCAACAACACCAAGCAGGTGCTCACACGCATACGGCTGCGCGAACTGAGCAGCAAGAAGCAGTAATCAGTCAGAACCAAGCAACAAAACATAACACATCTCCACACAATGCTCAAAGGAAAGAAGATAGTTCTGGGCATAACAGGCAGCATAGCAGCCTACAAAGCCTGCCTCATCATTCGCCAGTTAGTGAAGCAGGGAGCCGAGGTGCAGGTGGTAATAACTCCCGCAGGCAAGGAGTTCATCACCCCCATCACCCTCTCAGCACTGACAAGCAAGCCTGTCATAAGCGAGTTCTTCGCTCAGCGCGACGGCACATGGCACTCGCACGTAGACCTCGGCTTGTGGGCCGATGCCATGCTGATAGCCCCCTGCACGGCAAGCACCATCGGAAAGATGGCCCACGGCGTTGCCGACAATATGCTCATAACCACCTATCTGTCGATGAAAGCACCGGTGTTTGTGGCTCCGGCGATGGACCTCGATATGTATCGGCACCCCTCCACGCAGCACAACCTCGACGTGCTGCGAAGCTACGGCAACCATATCATAGAGCCGGGAACTGGTTTCCTGGCCAGCGGACTCGAAGGAAAGGGACGCATGGAGGAGCCTGAGAACATAGTGAGCGCGCTGAGCAACTTCTTCGAGCAGCCCGAGGAGAAGCCCCTTACCGGCAGGCACATCGTCATAACAGCCGGCCCCACCTACGAGCGCATCGACCCCGTGCGCTTCATCGGCAACTATTCGAGCGGCAAGATGGGCTTTGCCCTTGCCGAGGAGTGCGCCGCACGAGGTGCCAGAGTGACGCTTGTTGCCGGTCCGGTGGCCCAGAAGTGCTCGGACAGCATTGAGCGCATCGACGTGGAGAGCTGCCAGCAGATGTACGAAGCCACCACCCAAGCCTTCGCCCAAGCCGATGCCGCCATCCTTTGCGCTGCCGTGGCCGACTTCAAGCCCGAGTCAACGGCACATAGCAAGATAAAGCGCGAGGGCGACGACCTGGTGCTGCGCCTCAAGCCCACCCACGACATCGCCGCCGAGCTGGGACGCATGAAGCAGCCGGGGCAGCGCATAGTGGCTTTTGCACTGGAAACCGACAACGAGGAAGCCAATGCCAAAGACAAACTGCGCCGGAAGAATGCAGACTTCATAGTGCTCAACTCTACGCGAATACCGGGAACGACGTTCCAAAGCGACGACAACCAGATAACGATAATCACGGCCAACGATGCGACAGCCTATCCCAAGAAACCAAAACGCGAAGTGGCTGCCGACATCATCGACCGACTTAGCCAGCTGTTAGCATGAAACGACAACTCTTCACAGCCGTGGTGCTCGCACTGATGCTATGCGCCACACTGCCCTCAGCGGCTCAGGAGCTGCAGGCAAAGGTAACGATAAACCACTCGAAGGTGCAGGGCACCGACGCATCAGTGTTCGACAACCTGCAACAGCAGCTCGAACAGTTCATCAACGGAACCCAGTGGACAAGCCTGCAGTTCCAGAAGAACGAGCGGATAGTGTGCAACTTCAACATCACCGTGACCAAACACGACCCAGCCACAAACCTCTTCACCTGCACGGCCACCATTCAGGCCAACCGCCCGGTGTATAATTCGTCGTACACCACAACCCTGTTCAACATTCAGGACCGCGACTTCAACTTTGAATTTGCCCAATTCGACCAGCTCAACTTCAACGAAGAGACCATTGACAACCAGCTTGTGGCACTCATTGGCTACTATTCGCTGCTCATCATCGGGCTCGACCTCGACAGTTTCTCGCCCAACGGCGGCGAGGACGTTCTGCAACGGTGCATGAATCTCACCAACAACGCACAGAACATGAACTTCACTGGCTGGAAAGCTTTCGAGAACAGCCGCAACCGCTTTGCCATAATCAACGACTATCTGGAGGGAGCTATGCAGCCGTTCCGCAAGTTGCAGTACGACTACTACCGCACCGGGCTCGACGAGATGGCCAACAATGCAGAGCGCGGACGCACAAACATAACCACCGCGCTCGAAAACGACCTTAAGAAAGCCCACGAAGACCGACCGATGAGTATGCTGCCACAGATATGGACCGACTATAAGAAGGACGAACTGGCTAATATATATAAAGGTAAAGGAACGCAGAAAGAAAAACAGTCGGTCTATGACATACTCTTCAGAATAAACGCCAGCCAGAACAACTCATGGGAACAGATCAAGCAATAGCCCATGACGGGCTGCGCCATGCCCACCGACATCACACAACCATCAGAACACAGCAATGCTGAAACATCTATATATCAAGAATTTCACCCTCATAGAGGAACTTGACATCAGCTTCGACCGCGGCTTCTCGGTGATAACCGGTGAAACGGGAGCCGGAAAGAGCATCATCCTGGGTGCCCTGGGACTGCTTCTCGGACAGAGGGCAGATGCCAAGACCGTGAAGACCGGGGCTGCGAAATGCACCATTGAGGCACACTTCGACCTCAACGGCTACGGACTCGACCCATTTTTTGCAGAAAACGACATCGACTTCGATGCCGACGACTGCATTGTCAGGCGCGAACTGACGGCACAAGGCAAGTCGCGCGCCTTCATCAACGACACACCCGTGGCCCTCACAGCAATGCGAAAACTGGGCGAACAGCTCATAGACATACACTCACAGCACCAGAACCTGCTGCTCAGAAAGGAAGACTTCCAGCTGAACACGGTCGACATAATAGCCGACAGCCGGGAACTCATTGAGCAGTATGCTGCCGACTTTGCCAAGTACAAGGAACTGACGGCTGCCATTGCCGCACTGAAAGAGGAGATTGCACAGAGCCAGAAAGATGAGGAATACCTGCGTTTTCAGCTTGGCGAACTGGAGAAAGCATCGCTGCGCGAAGGCTTGTTGGATGAACTGGAACAGGAAAGTTCCACTCTCGAGCACACAGAAGAAATAAAATCGGCACTCTATGCGGCCAACGACTCGCTGCAAGGCGAGACGGCCAGGGGCGCAGTGGAGGCCGTCAGGAGCGCGGCACAGGAGCTGGAACAGATAGCCAATGTGTTTCCCGCCGTGGGAGAACTGGCCGAAAGGCTCTCGACAACGCATATTGAGCTGAAAGACATAGCCAACGACGTGGCTGCAAAGATGGAAGACGTGGACTTCGACCCCGACCGCCTCGAAGCGATAAACAGCCAGCTCGACCGCATCTACTCGCTTCAGCAGAAGTTCCACGTGGCATCGGTCGACGAGCTGATAGCCATACGCAGCGACATTTCAGACAAGCTCGCCCACCTCACCGACAGCGACAACCAGCTCGAAGAACTGCAACAACAGGTGGACAACCAGCTCGAGAAATGCCGGAAAGAAGCTGCCAAGCTGACCGCCGCTCGCAAGAAGGCCACCAAGACAATAGAAAGCCACATCACTGACAGGCTCGTGGCATTAGGAATGGCGAACGTGAAGTTTGCTGTCGACATATCCCCCACCCCACAACTCACTCCTACGGGAGCCGACAAGACCTCATTCCTCTTCACAGCCAACCGCAATCAGCCCCTGCAACCCATAGCCAACGTGGCTTCGGGCGGCGAGATAGCCCGTGTGATGCTTGCCCTGAAAGCCATGATCAGCGGCGTTGTGAAGCTGCCTACAATCATCTTCGACGAGATAGACACGGGTGTCAGCGGAAAGATTGCCCAGAAGATGGGACAGATAATGCACGAGATGGGCAGCCAAGGACGGCAGGTAATCTCCATAACCCACCTTCCACAGATTGCAGCAGGGGGCCAGAACCACTACAAAGTGTATAAGGAAGACACCCCGCAAGGCACCGTCAGCCGTATGCTACAGCTGTCGGAAGAAGAGAGAGTGGGCGAAATAGCACAGATGCTTTCGGGCGACAGCATATCGGAAGCAGCCATGAACAATGCGCGCGAGCTACTTGCGCAGGCTGCCGCACCCACGACCGCCGGGATGTAGCGGGCATCCCTCGCACCCCGACTTGCCCTGACAGCAACCACGGAAAGCCTTGTATATGCGGAAAACCGCATATACAAGGCTTGCTATTATGGCTAATCCAACTGCTATATATTCCAATACCTTCATCACCCTACGCTCTTCTTACTTTATTTAATTACTTCCTCATAGGGCCTATAGGACCTATAAGTCATATAAGACCAAATAAGTCCTATAAGCCCTAAAGCCACTTCATAGGGCTTATCACTCGAGGTCAACAACAGTGATGCCTGCTCCTCCGAACTGCACATGCTCGTCGCGCGAGTCGACAACATTGGGCACAGTGGCGAGATACTGCCTTATGAGCTGGCGCAATATGCCGTTGCCCTTGCCGTGGAGTATGCGCACACGGCTCACACCGACAAGTATGGCATCATCAATGAAATACTGCACCTGATTGATTGCTTCGTCGCCACGAAGCCCCCTCACGTCGAGGTCTTGCTTGAATGTGCTTCGGTGTGCGTCAATCGTGGTGCGTGTCATGCGGCTCTCGGTAGGTGTATATACGGTTTGTGAACTCTTAGTCTGCGAGACGAGTGCCGACGGGTCGGCGTGTTCGAGGCGCTCGAGGCGCAACTTGGTGCGCATACCTCCGAAAAGGGCCACTGCCGATGTGCCATCAATGCGCTCCAGGGTGCCCACCGAGGTCTGCCCTTTTATGCGGACGGTGTCGCCCGGTTGCAGCGGCATACCCTCTTTCTGCTTCTGCTGCGCACTCTTCAGTCGGTCGGCAGCCTCTTGCTGCTGTTGCGCACGCTCTTTGCGTCGTTTCTCGCGCCGCTCCTTGCGCTCAGCAATCTGCTTCAGCTTGCGTTGGAAGTCGTCGTCGCTCATCAGTCCGCTGTCCGTCGTTTCCACCTGCTGCTGATAGTCACGCAGCTCCTCGCGTATTCGTTTGGTGTCCTCGCGCTCGGCCTGTGCCTCGCGTATCTCCTTTATGGTGTTTTCTATGCGACGGTTTGTTTCGTGCAGGAGGTTCTCAGCCTGTTCTTTTGCACGCGCCAGAATTTCCTTGCGGCTCTCTTCAATCTCAGCAAGCCGGCTTTCATACCGCTGGATAGTCCGCTCTATTTCTTTCTCACGCTGATGAACTGTCTGCCGCTTGGCCTCCCAATAGCGTTTGTCGCGCACGATGTCCTGCAAGTACTTGTCGCTCTGTATGTAGTCGGAGCCAACAAGCTCGCTGGCTTCGCTGATAACCTCCTCGGGCAGGCCCGTCTTGCGGGCTATCTCAATGGCAAACGAGCTGCCCGGTCGGCCTATGACAAGTTGGAACAAGGGGCGCATCTCGCTGCGGTCGTAGAGCATCGCCCCGTTAACAACGCCGGGAGTTTCCTTTGCAAAATGCTTCAGGTTCTGATAGTGGGTAGTTATCACTGCCCATGCCTTGCGGCGGCAGAACTGGTGGAGCACGCTCTGGGCAATCGCTCCGCCTATCTGCGGCTCGGTGCCGGTGCCGAACTCGTCGATGAGCAACAGCGTGCGGTCGCTGGCATGACGCATCATCTGCTTCATGTTGGTCAGATGCGATGAGTAGGTACTGAGGTCGTTCTCTATGCTTTGCTCGTCGCCGATGTCTATCATAATGTCGTTGAAGACTCCTACCGCAGACCGCTCACTCACGGGGATGCTCAGGCCACACTGCAACATATACTGCAACAGCCCGACCGTCTTCAGACAAACCGACTTTCCTCCTGCATTGGGACCCGAAATCAGCAATATATGCGGAAGCGCTCCACGCTTTTCGCCATCTTCCTTGACGGAAAGGTTGATGTCGAGGGGCACTATCTGCTTACCGTGAGCGGTGAGCGACTGCTCAAGCAGAGGATGACGGGCCTGTATCATGTCGAGCAGCGGCTGACTGGCAACATGAGGTTCGGTTGCCCGTGTGTGGCGGGCAAACTCAGCTTTCGCCCTTATGAAGTCGATATGTTGCAACAATCCAAACGAGACGAGCATCTCCTGCCAATGAGGACGGATAGCGGCGGCTATCTCTTTCAATATGCGTATCACCTCCTTGCGCTCGTCGTTCTCGAGCTCACGGATGCGGTTATTGGCCTCTACCACCTCAGTGGGCTCGATGAACACCGTCTTACCCGATGCAGACTCGTCGTGAACGATGCCCGATATGCGGCGCTTCAATCCTGGGGAAACAGGTATAACCAGACGACCGTCGCGCACCGTGGGGGTAATGTCTTTCTCAACAAGTCCTTCCGACTGTGCTGAGCGGAGTATGGAGTTGAGTGTGTGGGAGATGCTGCCCTGTAAGCGCGACAGCTCTTTGCGTATCCTGAGCAGCTCTTCCGAGGCAGAGTCCTTGATACGGCCAAACTTATCCAATATTCTGTCGATTGCCTGGACTATCTCCGGAAAAGTGAGTATGTCGGCTGTAAGCCTATAGAGTGCTGGGAAAGGATAGTCGGCAGCCGAGAGTCCTTCGCCATTGGGATTGCGACGAAGGAAGCTGACTATCTGACTGACAGTCTGCAACGAGCGTTTAAGGTCAAACAGCTCCTGTTCTTCAAGATGAGTGCCGGCAATCTTAAGCCTGGCAATCTGTTCCCGTAAGTCATAGAAGTTCTCAAGCGGAAATTCCTCTGTGCCTTCCTGTATCTTTCGGAACTCGCCAACCTGTTGCAGCCATTCGTTTATCTGTGCGGCATCGGCAGAAAAAGCCATTTCGTCGACCAAGCTCTTGCCAAGCGGCGACAGACAAAACCCTTTCAGAATGTGCCGAATATCGTCGAAGCCTATCTTTATTTCAAAATTATTCGGATAAATCATGGCGCAAAAGTACAAAAATATTAAGCAAAATTTGCAAAAACAAAAAAAACAGCCTACCTTTGCACCGCTTTTAACAAAGAGTGTATTCACTCTCGCACTCAGAAAGCAAAGGAGAGATGGTAGAGTGGTCGATTACAGTAGTCTTGAAAACTACCGTACCGAGAGGTACCGGGGGTTCGAATCCCTCTCTCTCCGCACTATCACCTGATTATCAGTGATTTACGAGATTTACACCCAATTTTACACCAAAAAATGTAAGATTGGGTGTTTTCTTTTTAATAGGCCAGAAGGTAGCATAAATCGCTGACCTGTCATTAGCCACCACAGGGACGCAAGAATGGCTGAGGTGCGAAAGAGGAATACAAAAAGTGAAACACGGGATGAGGTGTGC
>ODAJ011856867.1_pt1 | contig 10308 bp, 10 predicted proteins | sample 1539241 | NCBI WGS metagenome assembly ODAJ01 (sample SAMN02144231, study PRJEB22623) | gut metagenome | biome: sheep rumen | host: Ovis aries | place: New Zealand
GCAAAGCCGTCGGGACTCTATGGCAAACATCCGTCAGCTTCGCTGCCGAATGGATTGCTGGCGCGGCTTGCCGCGACTGAGGGGTTTACGGCAGTTGTGTACCTCATACATAAGACCATCCCCTTGTATGTTCTTTCCACCTTTCTTTTTATATTTTTCTTGCATTTTTTATTGGATTGTGGTATTATAATATTAAACAGAGGATCAATCCCCTGCCCCGAAAAAGTCCAATATTTATTGGGCATTGGGCGGACGAATTGATTCTCTATTTTTTTCTTTTTGTTATTCTTAATATTTCAAAGTCTTTTATAACCACCACTTCATCAACAAACTGCGTGTGGGTAGATACATATAAAAAAAGCATACAGGGGACGGTCTTGTGTATGAGTACTTTTCAACTAAAAAAGCACCTACCGAAGTAAGTGCTTTAATTACATATAAAAAAGGAACTTCTTGGCAGGCGTCCGTTTCTCCTGCATTAACATACAGGTGCCTGTCCCCTGTAAGAGTTTTTGTTTATCTCCTTTCTTTCATTAAAAAAGCACCTATCTTTCGTCAAGTGCCTTCTTCAAATTTATAACCATTGTTACATTCTTCGAGTTTTGTAACATCTTTTAAATGATTATGTTCATATGGTATACCATCCGGAAATGCTTTACATCTTGGCGAACCGTAAGGTATACTTGGGTCTCTTTTTATAGCATTTATACACCTTGTGCACGGATGATTAAGTTTTATCGACATAAAAATCACTCCCTAATATACATATCGTAAAGTTCTTGTGCCTGTTTTGGTAATTCAATACCTTTATTTATTAATAACATACAGGTGCCTGTCCCCTGTAAGAGTTCTCTTATGCTTTCTTGGATCGATTTTTTATTATCTGTCGCGGCAAGTGTAATTGGTAACTGTATCAGCAGTTTAATCAAATACATAAGCAAGTGGTTTGGCAGATAAAAGCCGCAGCGGCAATAAACCCGTGGCAGCCTGACCGCCACAACAAACGGAAGGTGTAAAAGGAAAAAGCAGGGGTGTCTGGACAATACCTCTGCTTTTCTCATTGCGCATCGTATCTTACGCTTTCTTGGTTTGTAATTATTATATACCCTTATTACTGTTTTGTCAAGCATTTACCCATAATAACTTATCAGCTTTTTTTTGATACAAAAAGTGACTGCTGCGCCTGATACTTCCGTATTCGGGCGCGGCAGCCGCCGTTTTTATTCTTCCGTTTTTTTCTTTTCCTTTTCTTCGGGCAGTTTTTTGTAATAGCCCTCCAGCCTGTATATTGGCATACCCATACTGCTGAATTTTTCCTCAAACTCTGTCATTATATTGCCTTCAAAGTCGCTGTTATGCAGGTCAAGGCTGATATTATGCAGTCTCCAGCCCTTATCGGCTATCTCGTTAAGGCTGAATTCAAAAAGCACGGTGTTGTCGGTCTTCATAAACAGCTCGCCGCCGTTTTCGCCGAAAAGTCCCTCGTAAATATCAAGAAAATTCCTGTGGGTAAGTCTGCGCTTTGCCCATTTTCTTCTTCTGTGCCAGGGGTCGGCAAAGTTTGTGTATATGCGCGATATCTCGCCCGGTTCAAACATTTCGGCAAGGTTTGCGACATCCGCTATAAAAAATGCGATATTGCCGCCGACTTCCGCAAGTCGGCTCTTTTTCAGTGCGGTAACTATTATCTGCGGCTCACGCTCTATGCCGATATAGTTCACATCGGGGTGTGCCTTGCTCATTGCGGAAAGAAACTGCCCTTTGCCGCAGCCTATCTCTATATGTATGGGGTTGGAGTTGCCGAAAAACTCGCTCCAATGTCCCTTGTTTACGCTTGGGTCGTCAATTATTGCTTGGTTTGAGGACATCTCCGCTTCAAACCAATTCTTTTTTCTTATACGCATGGTATTTCCTTTCTGTACTGTCTGTTGTATCTGTTATTTTTCGCATTTTAAAATGCAGTAACTTCTTCCGTCTTTATCGCCGAAAATGCGGAAACCCTGCGAACAGCCGTTCAGACGGTCGGAATATTCACACGGCACTCCGAGATAATAGAATTTTTCGTTTTCGGCAAGCAAAAGCCCTTTTTCTCTGCAATGTGAGATAACAAAGGGGTTTCGCGCGTATTTCCACAGCCTTTTGTTCGCCGCAAGCTGCTTTAAGTCTGTTTCGCACCAGTCAAGCCCATTGGGCAGGGGTGCTTTTTGCCGCGGCTTTAACTGCTCGTCAAGCTGTGAAACAAGCTTTTTCACTTCTTCTTTGACTTCTTCTTTTATATCTTCTTTTATGTCTTCTTTAATATCTTCGTTCTGTGAGGGTGAAGCGTTTTCAGCCGTTTCCGTGACCGTGTTTTCGGGCTTTTCGGCTTCGGGGATACCGTTTTCGCCGTCTTTTGCCGTATCCGAAACATTCTCCGCCGTTTTCCCTATATTCAGCATTATACTGCGCCAATCGGTCTTTTTGCCGCCTTCGTATATGGGCTGTAGGCTTTCGTCAAGCAGGCAGGCACAGGTTACCGTATCAAGAGGCATATCCCGTACATCCTGCCTTAAAACAATACTTCCCGTTTTGTCGGGGTATAGCGTTTTCGGGAAACGATAGGCTTTTTCTTCGTCAAAAAGCCAAAGATCAAGCGGTTTGCGCACCGTTGTTCTTAATGCAAGCGTAATTCGTGTGCCGATGCTTTGCATTTTTTCCACAAGGCATCTGCCGCCCGTGCCGTTTGCCGTGTTTAACGGTATAAGAAAACGTCTGTAATTCATATCGTACTCCAAAACATAAAAATATTAGTAAAATTTATGCTTTTAAGCGGAGATTTATGAATTATGTTTAAGGCGTATCATTTTTGCCGATTTTCAAACACTTCCGTTATTTTTGCGTAATCTTCAAGTGTCAGTGCCTCGCCGCGCACCTTTTCGTCATAGCCTGCGGCATTTATAAGCTCTGTCAGCTCTTCCTTGCTCATATCCCAGCCGCCGCAGTTGAAAAAGCAGTTAAGCAAAGTCTTTCTGCGCTGTGCGAATGCGGTCTTTATTATATGGAACAGAAGCTCCGTGTTTTCTGCATCAACAGCGGGTTTTTCAAGTGTAGTCAGCCTTATTACCGCCGAATCCACATTAGGACGCGGCATAAAGCAGTTTTGCGGTACGTTTGCCACAAGGTAGGGTGTGCAGTAATACTGCACTATAAGCGAAAGTGCGCCGTATTCCTTGCTTTTGGGCTGTGCCTGCATACGGTATGCCACTTCCTTTTGTATCATAACGGTTATGCTTTCCACGGGCAGACGCTTTTCAAGAATATTCATTATTATGGGCGTGGTGATGTAGTAGGGCAGGTTTGCGACCACTTTTATCGGTTTGCCGCCGTTTTTTGTCACTATCTCGTTTATATCCACTTTCAGGATATCCTCGTTTATTATCTCGATGTTGTCAAAATCGGCAAGCAGTTCGCCAAGAATGGGGATAAGTGTTTTGTCTATCTCTACGGCGATAACCTTTTTTGCCTTTTTTGCAAGCGCCTGCGTGAGTGTGCCTATGCCGGGGCCAACCTCCAGCACGACATCGTTTTCGGTGATGTCGGCGGAGGCTACTATCTTGTCAAGCACACGCTCGTCCACAAGAAAGTTCTGCCCGAAATTCTTTTTAAAATCAAATTCGTATTTTTTTATTATCTGTTTTGTTTTATAAGCCAGACTTGGCTGCTGATCTGTCATATTATAACATTCCTCCGCGCTCCATTTCGGATATGCGCTGTTCGCCGACTTCCGCCATCTGCCTGAAATCCTCTATGGTCTGCTTCATTCTCGGAAGAGCCTCGCGCTTGTAGTTTGAAATGTCGTCAAGTGCGGCAAAAGTCTCTTCAAAAGCGGATTTAAGAACATCTGCGTTGAGTGTGCTGTTGTTTGCCTGCTCGTGTATGGCAACACCCTGCTGACGCAGCATCCTTGCGGTAGACTCTATCATATGGTTGGTGGTCTTGTTGAGAGCATCGACCTTTTCGATAACTATTTTCTGGTTGTAAAGTGCGCCCGCTACCGTAACGGCTGTTCTTAAAGCGGTGACTGTTACATTGTTTGCGCGGTCAACGCTTCTTATAAGCTCCTTGTTGTTGCGGCGCAGTACTTCCATAGCTATGATGCCCTGCTGTGAAACGACCTGTACCTGCTGGAAATCCTCGATACGCTGACGCAAGGGGTAAAGTATCTCTTCTTCGATAAAGCGTATCTTCTCCTCGTCCGCACCGTCTAACCTTGCCTGTTCAATGCCGCTTGAAAGGCAGTTGTCAAGCTTGAGACCAAGTTCGATATTGTTCTGCATTTTCTTCGAGGTCTCGCGCATACTTTTTTCTTCAAGTTCAAGTGTCACATTGTCGTTTTGCAGGCTTTTCTTGCCTTTGTTGAGGGATTCGATGATTGTGGCTATCTCCGCATCGGCGGTCTTGTACTTCTCGAAATATGCCCTTACGGGGTTGAAAATATTGCCGAGTACACCTTTTTTTGCAAAGTCAAGATGACTTGGGTCAAGGTCCTTCATTTTAAGCGTAAGCTCCGCAAGCGTCTGTGCGACCTCGCCGTTTTCCGAGCCCGTTATCTCAAAACTGTTGATGCGTTTTTGCAAAATAGCATTGCTGTTTGAAGCGGCTTTCATATCGTTAATGCCGAATTGGTCTATAACGTCCGTGTATTCCTTGCGCTGCTCAAAATTGTCAATGTCTATTTTGAATATCTGGTCGGCTTTTACCTGTGCCGTGTCTTTTATCATTACCTGCTCCTGCTCGGTAGGCATTAAAAGCTGTTCCACTTCTTTTTTTACGGCTTCCTGTGTCGGAAGTTCCAAATTAAAATCACCCATTTGTATTTCTCCTTTTTATTACATATTCGCATTGAACAATTGCTTTAACTGATAGATAACATCATCTGTATTTGCGTTTATACATACACCCTCGTTAATGTCCGAAAGCTTTGAAAGGGCATCTATATCTGCGTTGTAGCCTATTGTGTATACGGGTATCGCAAGACCGCTTACAATGCTCTCAACATCTTTAAGAGTGTGACCGCGGTTTGTTTCGCCGTCGGAAAGCACAAATACCATTGCTTTCGCATCGGGAACTTCCACAAGTTTGTCCTCTATCATTTTAAGCGCAACACACAGACCGTCATAAGTGGCTGTTCCGCCCGAAGAATCAAGCGATTCCACAGTACCCTTGAAATAGGACTGCTGGTTTATATCGAATTCCGCAATGGGCAGAGAGATGGTAACATCGTCATTGTAGCTTACAAGACCGATATAGTTGTTTGTATTGATATACTGCATTGAGTTTATAAGGCTGTCTTTCAGCGTGTTAAGCGGTTCGCCTGCCATACTGCCCGAAACATCCGTTACAAACACACAAACAACGGGCTGGCTGTCCTTGTTTTCCTTGTAAAGCTGCTGTGCCGCCATAAGGTCTGCACCCGAGTAATCGGGTAAAGACGGTATATAATCAATATTCTGGTCAAAACCGTCGCTTTGTGCAAGCGATCCGCCGTTTTCGCGGCAGAACTGTGCAAAACTTTCAAGTATAGGGCCTTTATCCGATGTATCAAGCTTTGCAAGCGGGTTTGTATGTGCATATCCGAAGGGGATAAAACGATAGTTTCTGCTTAATTTGCTGTCGTTTACAAAAACCTGATATTCAAGTACAAATGCATCAAAACTTCCGCGTTCTGCCGCGCTTCTCATCTGTCCCGTGGTCATTGCAACAAAGGGCACGTTTTCCTGAAAAGCCTGGAAGCCCTCAATAGCTCTGTTGGAAAGGATGTTTCCACTGTCGTAGCTGTCAAGCAGCGTAACAAGGAAATTCATACCCGTTGCGGATGTGAACGGGTTGGTATAGCCTACCGTTATCCTGCCGTCTGCGGTCGCCTGCGCAAACGTCTTTGCATCTGCGCTGCCGTAGTCCTCAACAAGAGTGGAGTAGGTGGAGTTTGATACCACAAGACCCGCATAGTTCATTACAAGGCTGTCAGTGATGTTAGTCGTTGGGATACCCTTTGCATTGAGCATTTTAACGCTCAGATCGGACGATGGGGAAATGGCATCGGGGAGATATTTGCCCGATGCGGGATAGTCCACCTGTTGACCGCTCGATACGGTGCGCAGCCTTATGGAAGCAGGCTGACCGTTTATTATCGGTTTTTGGCGGTTGAATTTTTCCGCCATTTCACGCAGGTATCCGTCCGTGCCCGTGCCCGTTTTTTCGGAACTTGCGAATATCTCGGCATAATATCCCGTAGTTTCGTTTACCGTGATAGAGTCCGCTTTAAGTTCGGGTAGTTCCTGAAAAAGATTTTCTTCCTCGGCATAAGTCACCTGCCCTTTTACGGGTGCCGCCTCCTTGGGGTCTATCTTTTTGTAATATTTTTCAAGTGTGTCCATAGCCGATTCCTTGGATATGGTCTTGTCGGATTTGCCGACGTTTCGCGTGAGTGCTACACCGCCGAATACCAGCGCAATAACCGCAACAGCTATGCCGATAATGGCGGGAGTATTGTTTTTCTTCATTTCTTTCTCTCCTTTCAATACTCATTATAGTATTAATTATAGTATTTTACTTCCTGCGTCAGCTTTTTGATCTCCTCCAGCAGATCTTCGCCGTCATTTCCGGGGCTGTCAAGCTCCACAGCAAGCGTATCAAGCTGTAATATCAGCTTTTCGTTAGTGTTTATAACATTTTGTATCGCATCCTCGTTCTGCTTGTACAGTTCGAGCTGTTTAAGCTGAATTTCGTCCGGGATGTTGTCGTTTTTGTGTGCTTGCAGGCGTTTGTATTCGCCCTCGTCAAAAAACTGTATTTTATGCGTTGCGCTGATAAGGTTGTCCACAAGGCTTAAATTCGCCTCGTTTATAACGGCGGAATACTTGTCGTTGCTTAACGTGTTTTTGTCAAACCTGCGGTCTATCTCGCCCTGTAAACGTGACATAGAGCGGTCGAGTCTGTCAAGCTGGTCAAGAACGGTCTGCGCCATTGAACCGAAATGGTCGCCGCCGCGGTATGCCGCAAGTATCTTTTTCACTTGCGTAAGGTCACGCACGTCATCGGTCAGAACGGGCTTTTCGTCGGAGAGGATGCGCGAGTTGCCGTATAGAAACAGCGCCCCCGAAAACAAGCCTATTATTATGCTCATACCTGCCTTAAAAATTGACGGGTCGTTTGGGTACCAGCCCAGAAGCCCGGGCGAATATGTTACAACGGCGCATACTATTATTATTGAATTAAAAACTATTAATTTTATGATCCGTTTTTTCATTTGCAAGACCTCTGTTTTGCCGCCGCACAATAAGGGAAACACCGCTTGATGAGATACCGAAAGAACAGTGTTTTCCGAGGCTTGCGGCAAGCATATTTTTACATTTTAATTGTACTCTAAAGCGGCTGTTTTGTCAATAAAAAAAGGGACTGCCGCATTAAGAATGACAGTACTTAATGTTTCAGTCCCCTATATTGCTTATATTCCGATAAATGAAAAATTATTTCACAGAATTCTCTACAACAGCCCTGGCTGCTTCAAGCGCTTCTTTTATCTTGCTTGCGTCCTTGCCGCCTGCCTGTGCCATATTGGGACGGCCGCCGCCGCCACCGCCGCAGACCGTAGCCGCAGCTTTTACGATGTCGCCTGCCTTTGCACCTTTCTTGACAGCATCGTCTGTACACATAACAACAAAGCTTACCTTGCTGCCTGCACCCGAAGCAAGCACTATAACAGCAGCTTCGCCCGAAAGCTTGTCTTTCAGCTTGTCGCCCATGCTGCGCAGGTCGTTCATTTCAAGATCCTTTACCTCACCGCATACCAGCGAAACGCCGTTTATATCTGTCTTGTTGTTGATTATCTCGTCCGCAGCGCCGCCGCTCATCTTTGCTTTGAGTGCTTCCACTTCTTTTGAGAGCTGCTTGTTTTCTTCGATTATAGCGCTTATACGCTGGATCATATTGCCCTGCGTAGCCTTGATAAGATTGCCCACTTCGGCGAGCATATATTCTCTGTCTTCGATAAGATGGAGCACGTTCTCACCCGTTGTTGCCTCGATACGTCTTACGCCTGCCGCAACGCCCGATTCGGAGATTATCTTGAATATGCCCGCCTCGGCGGAATTGTGCAGGTGAGTACCGCCGCAGAACTCAACGGAGTAACCGCCTACATTTACAACACGTACAGTGTCACCGTACTTTTCGCCGAAAAGCGCTGTTGCGCCGCTCTTTTTAGCCTCTTCTATAGGCATTTCCTTAACGACTACATCAAGTGCGTCAAAGAGTTTTTCGTTGACTATGCGCTCTACTTTTATAAGGCTTTCCTTGTCGATAGCTTCAAAATGCGTGAAGTCAAAACGCAGTCTTGTATCACTCACATAAGAACCTGCCTGTTCGATATGGCTGCCGAGCACTTCGCGCAGAGCTGCCTGCAAGATATGAGTAGCCGTGTGGTTTCTTGCAATGGCTTTTCTTCTGTAAGTATCTATTTTGAGTGTTACGGTGTCGCCGACATTTATCTCGCCGCTTATAACTTTACCCGTGTGGATAAACTTATTGCCGCCGAATTTTGTACAGTCGCTTACCTCTATTTTGCAGCCGTCGCTTTCGATAACGCCCGTATCGCCTATCTGACCGCCCATTTCCGCATAGAAAGGTGTTTTGTCAACAATAACCGCTACATCCTCGCCCTCGCCTACGGTGTTCACAACGGCATCACCGCTTACAAGTGCAAGAACTTTACCCTCAAACTCGTTGTTGTCATAACCCACGAACTCTGTTGCCATTTCTGCGGGAAGCTGATGGAATACAGTTTCCTCCGCACCCATATAGGTGTCTGTTTCTCTTGCATCACGGCCGCGCTTGCGCTGCTTTTCCATTTCTGCGCGGAATGCTTCCTCATCAACGGTGATACCCTCGTCAAAAAGTATCTCCTGCATAAGATCAAGCGGAAAACCATAGGTATCGTAAAGCTTGAAGCTGTCTGCACCCTCAAGCACGTTTTTGCCATTTGATGCCTTTATCTCGTCTATCTTCTGCGTGAGGAGAGCAAGACCCGTGTCGAGTGTCTCAAGGAAACGCTTTTCTTCCGTATCTATAAATTTCTTGATATAATCTTTCTTTTCCTTTAATTCGGGATAAGCGTCACCGCTGTTTTCAATAACTATATCGGCAACTTCCGAAAGGAACTTGCGGTCTATGCCAAGCAGCTTGCCGTGTCTTACGGCACGTCTTAAAAGACGGCGCAGAACATAGCCGCGGCCCTCGTTTGACGGCATAACACCGTCGGATGTCATAAAGGTAACGGAACGCACATGGTCGGTGATAACACGGATAGAAACATCGTATTTATGCTCCTCGCCGTACTTTTTGCCCGAAATCTCGCATACCTTGTCACGTATAGCCTTTACCGTGTCAACATCAAATATCGAGTTTACACCCTGCATAACGGTCGCAAGTCTTTCAAGACCCATACCCGTGTCGATATTGGGGTGATCGAGGTTGGAGTAGCTGCCGTCCTCTTCCTTGCAAAACTGTGTGAACACAAGGTTCCATACTTCCATATATCTGTCGCAGTCACAGCCTACGGTACAGCCGGGCTTGCCGCAGCCGTATTCCTCGCCCTTGTCATAGTATATCTCGGAGCAGGGACCGCAGGGACCTACACCGTGTTCCCAGAAGTTGTCCTCCTTGCCCATGCGGAAGATCCTGTCCTCGGGCAGACCTATCTTGTTGTGCCATATGTCAAAAGCCTCGTCATCATCCTGATATATGGATACATAAAGCTTTTCAACAGGCAGTTTTATCACCTTTGTGAAAAATTCCCAAGCCCACTCTATGGCTTCGTTCTTGAAGTAATCGCCGAACGAGAAGTTGCCGAGCATCTCAAAGAATGTGCCGTGGCGTGCCGTCTTGCCGACATTTTCGACATCACCCGTTCTGATACATTTCTGACAGGTGGTAACACGCTTGCGCGGCGGTACCTGCTGACCCGTAAAGAAAGGCTTTAAAGGCGCCATACCCGAGTTGATGAGCAAAAGGCTCTTGTCGTTGTGCGGGATAAGCGATGCGCTCGCCATGCGCAGATGTCCTTTTGTTTCAAAAAATGAGAGATATTTCTCACGAATTTCGTTTACACCCATGTACTGCATTGTAATTCCTCCTAAAATTTGCTTTTTGATTTTATCGGTGTTTTCAGATAGTAAGTGTATATATAGTAAGCGAATTAAATAATTGGACTTAAGCTCGCTTGAGTACAATTATTTATGAGCCCCATCATATCGTGAACGTCCAAATATTTTT
>ODAJ012154098.1_pt1 | contig 10303 bp, 9 predicted proteins | sample 1539241 | NCBI WGS metagenome assembly ODAJ01 (sample SAMN02144231, study PRJEB22623) | gut metagenome | biome: sheep rumen | host: Ovis aries | place: New Zealand
CACCCCTGTTGGGGTGTGTACTTCGTTCTTCCAATTATACCGTATACCGGCTGTTCTTTACATGCAGGTATAGCCGCCGTCCACGGGAAGGTTGACGCCGTTGACATAGCTGGACGCGGGAGAAGCAAGGAAAATTGCTGCAGTATCCAGCTCTCCCTCATGTCCATAGCGCTCCTCGGGAATCATGGTCCTTGCATTCTGCTGGAAGAAATCAGAATCGAGAGTTTCTTTTGTGAGAGGCGTATAGAAATAGCCGGGGCAGATCGCATTGACGGTGATACCGTATTTTCCCCACTCTGCCGCGAGCGCGCGGGTCAGGTTGACAACGCCGCCCTTGGCTGCGTGATAAGGTGCAGAGCCGGCCACTTTGTTGCCGACAAGACCGTACATAGAAGCGATATTGATGATCCTGCCGTATTTGGCGGGGATCATGGCCTTCTTGGCAACGGCACGCGCTACCTTGAAGGTGCCGAACAGGTCGACATTCATCTCACCGGAGAACTGGTCGTCTGTGATGTCCTCTGCGGGAGCAACTGCGCCGGTGCCGGCGTTGTTGACCAGGACATCGATCCTGCCATATTTTTCCAGGACCTTGTCGACCACTTCCTCGACCATCTGTGTATCGGTAATATCACAGCGGACCGGGAATGTCTCCACGCCGAACTCCTCGTGAATCTCGGCGGCAACCTCCTCGATTTTCTGCTGTCTGCGGGCAATAGGCACAATGATCGCACCCTGATTTGCCAGTGCCTTTGCCATCTGTACACCAAGTCCGCCGGAACATCCGGTGACAATAGCAACTCTTCCCTTAAGATCAAAATACTGTTTCATAATTACCTCCTTAAGCATTATGTAAAACATCCCTTTAAATAATCCCGATTCTCCGCAGCCCTTGGAATTTCCCCGAAAGCCATAGACCAGCATGACATTTTATATCAATTTATCTATAAATCGGTATTATTTATCTCCATTGTTTCTATGTATTTGATTATATACGAGGAAAAACGCAAAATCAACCATAGATATTATCTTAACAATAAGTATAGAATTCATAGATTTATCTATAGATTATAGCAATAAGTCTAATGAGTTGCGGGGGACGGTTCTAAACGACTCATTGCGTACAATGAGTCATTCAGAACCGTCCCCCGCAACTCACGTTTCCCCGAAACTCCTGAAACCGGGACAGTCAGAACCGTCCCTCGTGTCCCAATTCCATCCCGGAATCATCCTGTAATCTACGGACACAAAGAAGATGCTTTCATATGCAGGCAGTGGTATAATGACATCTGACAATAACTGTGCACCTGACAAACAGCATTCAACTCTGATGAGGACTCCATGAAAGAAATTGTAGAATTGTACCTTGCTTTTCTGCGGATCGGGGCCGTCAACTTCGGCGGCGGATATGCCATGCTCCCCCTGCTGGAGCGCGACCTGGTTCAGGACCGTGGCTGGACCACCACCCAGGATCTGACTGATTATTTTGCCATCGGGCAGTGCACTCCCGGCCTGATTGCACTTAATGTCGCGACCTTTATCGGGAGCCGCAGGAAAGGCGTAGCTGGTGCCATCGCCGCCACACTGGGTTTTGTCACCATGCCCATCATCATTATCCTGATCATCGCCACCTTCCTGCAGGGCTTTGCAGATCTGCCCATCGTGCAGAACGCTTTTGCAGGCATCCGCGTCTGTGTCTGCGTGCTGATCGTCCAGGCAGTCCTGCGCCTGTGGAAAAAGTCTGTCGTGGACAAGGTCAGCCTCTGCCTCTACATCGGCGTCTTTCTGATGACGGCTCTGTCCGGTGTCCTGCCGGTCGCTGTTCCCGCCGCTATTCTGGTCATCACTTCCGGGATCCTGGGCGTGATCATCGGTGGTTTCCGCGATCAGGGAAAGGAGGCTGACAAGAAAAAATGATCTATTTACAGCTCTTTTTTGAATTTTTCAAGACCGGCCTTTTTTCCATCGGCGGCGGACTTGCCACGCTCCCTTTCCTCTATGAGATGTCGGATAAGACCCACTGGTTCTCCCATGCGGACATAGCGGACATGATTGCCATCTCCGAATCCACGCCCGGCGCGATCGGCATCAATATGTCGACTTTTGCAGGGTTCAAGACAACAGGCTATCCCGGCGGTGTCCTTGCCACTCTTGCGCTTGCGACGCCCTCCCTGATCATTATCCTGATCATTTCCGGTTTCCTGCAGAAGTTCCAAGCCAGCAAACACGTCCAGAACGCTCTCTACGGGCTGCGTCCCGCCTCCATCGCCATGATCACAGCCGCAGGCCTGAATGTCGCCAAGGTCGCTCTGGTCAATATCGATGCCTACCTGGCAAGCCGCAGGATCACCGATCTGTTTTTGTGGAAGGCGATTCTCCTGGGTGTCATCATCTTTGTCGGGCAAAAACTCTTCCCCAAGATCCACCCCATTGCCTTCATTGCCTTTTCGGCTGTCGTCGGCATTCTGTTCCACTTTGCCGGTGTGTAAAAGCTCCTGCGGGCAGCAGTATTGCGGTGCCGTTAGATAGAAAAAACATCCCGCTCCAGCAGGGCTCCATGTCGGAGTTTCCTGGCGGAACGGGATTCTTTTTTTCAAACGTCTTTATTTACAGACATCTTTTTTACAGATATCTTTTTTGCAGACTGCCTTATTTGCAGACATCTGCCTGGGCAGACGGCCTTATTTACAGACGTCCACCCAGCCCATGGCACCGGACAGGTCCTCCAGTTCCTTAACCGTCAGCTTCACGGCGCTGTGGTCATTGCCGGCTGCGGGGTAGACAATCTCATATTTGCGCAGGCTCTCATCCATGTAAACGGGAAGACCTGCCTTGATGCCAAAAGGGCAGACGCCGCCGGGGGCGTGCCCGACAAGCTCCTCCACCCGGTCGCCCGGGATCATCCTGGCCTTCTGGTGGAAGGTGTCCTTATATTTCCGGTTGTCCACGCGGGCGGTACCCTCTGCAATGATCAGCATCGGCCCCTCCTTTGTCAAAAGCGAAAGGGTCTTGGCGATCTCTCCGGGCGTCACGCCAATGGCCTGCGCCGCCAGTTCTACCGTCGCACTGGATGCTTCCGGCACGATCACCCTGTCTTCCATTCCTTTTTCCCGCAGATAACTTACAGCCTTCTCAAAAGACATTTATTTCCTCCTGTAGATTGTCCGGATTTACATTTCGAATAGAGCATAGCACTCCTATGTGCCGAAAACAAGGCTGAAGGCAGGCTCCTGCAGCACACGCTCCTGCAGCACATTGCAGCACACATAATCTGTAGTGCATCCTTACGCACTTGAACCCCACTTGAAACCCTCTCGAACCCCTCTCGAACCCCTCTCGAAAGAGCGTGAGCCGTAACCTATGTGATTGACAAGCCTTTCTGCGGAATATATGATAATCTGACCCGGAAGGCATCACTGTCCGCCCTCCCTCAGGATCGGGACAGCAGTTACATCGCTCTCCGTCTCCGCTTATTCCGCCTGCCGCCCTCCCTGGGGACAGGGACAGCAGCCTGCAAAAACACCTCTGTCAGGATCCGCAGCCGGATCCTGCAGTTTTCTTTTTACAACAAACGATTTAATCATGGCCGAAAAACTTACGCAAAATACATCCTCATCCGATCATTCCGCAGAGGTCAATCCCATTACGGAAGGGGTCATCTGGAAACAGGTCCTCCTCTTCTTTTTCCCCCTGCTCATAAGCTCCTTTTTTCAGCAGCTCTACAACACGGTCGATGCTCTGATCGTGGGGCGGATCGCAGGAAAAGAAGCACTCTCCGCCGTCGGCGGCTCTGCGGGATCCGTGCTGGGTATCTTTATGATGTTTTATATAGGATTTTCCGGAGGCGCGGCCGTTCTGGCGGCGCAGTATTATGGTGCCGGAAAGCAGGCTTCCATGCGGCAGGCTGTCCGGACATCGCTCCTGATCACCGCTGTCCTCGGGTTTACGGGCGCCTTCATCTGCTTCGCCTTCGCAGGTCCTATTCTGACCGCCATGCAGACGCCCGGAGATGTCCTGCGTCCGTCCCTGTGGTACCTTCGGATCGTCGCTCTGGGACTGATTCCCAATGCGATCTACAACATGGGGGCATCCGCCCTGCGCGCGGTCGGAGACTCCCGCAGGCCTCTCATTATTCTGATCCTGACCTGCCTGGCAAACATCGCCCTGGACCTGCTCTTTGTCGCCGGATTTCAGACGGGAGCAGCCGGCGCCGCGGCAGCAACCACGATCTGCCAGCTTCTGAGCGCTGTTCTTGCCCTGCTCTTCCTCCGGAAAACCATCTTCGCAGGCTCTTCCCCGATACGGAACAGAGCGGAATCCGGGCACACACAGACCCAAAAAGAAATGGCAGGCCGCATCCTGCAGATGGGCCTGCCCCTGGGCTTTGCCGAGGTCATGTATACCTTCGCCAACGTCGTCCTGATGGCGGTGATCAACGGTTTCGGAACGGACACCGTGGCAGCCTATGCGGCCTACGGCAAGATCGATGCCATCTTCTGGATGGTCGTAGGGTCCTTCGGCGTCGCGGTCACAACCTTCGTCGGCCAGAACATGGGTGCCGGACGCTGGGACCGCGTCATGCAGAGCGTCCGGGACTGCGCCGTCATGATGTTCCTGATTCTGGGAGTCGTTATCGTGACCCTCTACGTCTTTGCCCGCCCCCTGCAGCAGCTTTTCTGCACAGACCCGGATGTGGTCCTGATCGGGGCGCGCATGATGCACTTTCTGATGCCCTTTTACATCCTCTATATCCCTGTCGAAATCATGTTTTCGGCACTGCGCGGAATGGGGGATTCGGTGATCCCCACCATCATCACCTTTTTCGGCGTTTGTGTCCTTCGTTCCGCATGGGGCATCTTTCTTGTCCCCTTCCATCACACAGTCAACATGGTTCTCCTTGGCTTCCCCGTCACCTGGGTGGTCACCGACCTTGCCTTTGCTGTTTATTTTCACAGGTATCTGAAAAAACACCGGAAGGCAATATGACCGCACCACTGCCTGCTGCATCAGATCACAGTCGTGACATGCAGATTCCAATATCTGAAGCCCGGATCCGAGGCGCCTTGTGTCAGCCTGGAGGCTTTTGCGCATGTCAAAAGTGCGGTGTGTCAGCCTGGAGCTTTTGCGCATGTCAAAAGCGCGCTGGTATCCGTGGACTGGTTCCAGTACCAGGTGCCGTTGGGATTTGTGGTCACAAAGACATTGTATCCATTGCACCCGTAGATAATATTCCAGGAGATCTTTGCCTTCCTTGTGCCGGAAGACGAGGTCTCCTTTTTTACCGTCAGCTTTGACGGAGAAGGAGTGATGTACTCCGGATTGGACCAGGCGCTGTATTTGCGCCCGGCCGCACTCATGGGCTCATGCAGATTTTCTTCATCTCTCCGCCGCAAAGGCCGCCCCGAGAATCAGGGCTGCTCCGGCAAGCCCGGCCGCACTCATGGGCTCATGCAGAAAAAGCATGGAAAAGAAAAGTGCAGATACCGGATCGATGTAACTGAAAAGTGCGATGGTCTGGGCCTTCAATCCGTCAGTGCTGCCAAAATACAGAGTGTAGGCGATTCCGGTGTGGACAAGACCCACGATCAGCAGCATGAGGAGAGAGAATCTGTCCAGCTGCACATGAGAAAACTGACCTGTCACAGCCAGATAAGGGGTAATGCACACACTGGCTGACGCCAGCTGCAGAATCGTTTTCAGATAGGGATCGACATTGCGGATGCACTTGTTCATGATGACGACTGCCGCATACAGGACAGCTGCTCCCAGGCCGTACAGGATCCCCAAAAGGGCATTGCCCTGAGGGAAGCCCTGACCTGCAGCACCGGATACAAGAAACATACCCAGAACCGCAAGAAGGGCGCAGATCAGCTTTTTCGCCGTCAGGCGCTCCCCGAAAAACAGGGGCGACAGCAGGATCACGATCGTGGGCTCCATATAATAGCAAAGCGTCGCTGTTGCCACAGTCGTATAATTATAGGCTTCAAATAAAAGGATCCAGTTGACGCCGATCAGCGCGCCTGAGAGGATCAGCAGAAGCATTGTGCCCGCAGGGGCCTTCCGCTGCAGCAGCTGCAGGTTTTTCCGACCGCCACGGCTGCCGGCCCCCTCACCGCACTCGCCGCCCTCACTGCCCTCACCGGATCCGGCTTTCTGTTTTTGCCGCCATGCTCCGCGGCATTTCAAATAAAGGCCCAGGAAAACAGCGCCGATGGCTCCCCTTGAAAAGGCCAGGAGTCCGGAGGGAAGCGGAATATATCGTCTGAAAATACCAATCGTCCCGAAGATCAGCATCGAAGAAGCGAGCATCAACAGTGATCCGGGACGATTGCCTTCTGTGTTCATTTTTATAATTGTTCCTTTCAAATATGCCGTCTGCAAAAGCAGCCCTGATGACAAGTCCATCAGGGCGCTTTCTACGGCGTAACCCCCGGGGGCGGGACAATCTGAGACCGGGGCCTCAGCGCTTGTCTTTGTCAATGCTCTCCAGCGAAATGATCGAGATAATGATAAAGACCAGAGCCAGAAGGAGCATTGCGATCCAGGTGATCCAGACATTCAGGGCGTCACTGGTATAGAGGTCGTTCTGGTTGTATTCAGCGGACCACATCAGGAAATCATGCACAGTGCCCTGCTCTTCCATATTCTTAATGATCTGCAGGAGCGGCTTTTGGCCCATGTACTCAATATTGCGGAATTTAAAAAGTGTGTTCCAGAGAGTGACCATGGGCTGAGAATTGTACTGTCCGATCGAACACAGGCTGATGACTCCCCACTTCGAGATCGTGAAGAAAGTAATACCCATGGCAGCGCTCGGCAGTTCAAAATAGGCGCCCGAGAAAACCAGCTGGAAGATCAGCAGAAAAGGCATCAGGGTCATGGCTGTCGTCGTAGTGTGGACAAGACAGGATATCATGAGCGCCATCATATCCGAGGTAAAAGTGATAATCAGAAGCGTGACCCCCAGGTCAATGGCACCATTGCCGAAGATGATCCCCTTTTCGGGAAAATGCACACCTGCGTACCTGCACACCACCAGCATGATTATTGTCTGCGCAATGCAGATCAGAAACTGTAAAATCATCTGCGCCGCCAGATAAGAGGACATGTGCAATCCGGAACGGTGCTCATGTTTGATCACATCCCTCTCCCGGCATACGATCTGGATGGAATTGAAAAAACCGATCCAGATACAGATACACACAAGGGCGAAAGTTCCTGTTGCTGTCCCCTCCTGGGTCACGAACAGATTCTGGCCGACGACAAAAACAACAACTGCCGAGATCACGGCTGCCATCGGGAGAACTTTCCAGTCATTCTGATAGACAAAGATCCGCATGAATTTGCCGAGGTAAAGTCCGATTTGTCCAAGCCGGCCTCTGTATCTGAGATTAGTCTTCATCAGAACTCACCTCCTCTCCGGTCTGAGCGGCAGAAGTACTGCCGATCCTGCTTCTGGCGTATTTCTCAATAAAGTCATCCGCAAGGCCTTCTCCGCCTTCTTCGCTGCGGTTGACACACTGTACGATATCCTCCATCGAATCACGTCCGAAGAATTCCTTTGCTTCGTCGGGGCTGCCGTAGAAGGCCAGACGTCCGACTCTTCCGGAATCCTTGGCCAGTACGATCACTTTGTCAAACAGATCAATGACGCGGTCCGGCGTGTGGGTGATCACGAGAACGATCTTTCCGGTCTCTGCAATCTCCTTCAGTTTTTCGAACAGTTCTCTGGCGATAACGCCGTCCAGGCCGGAATCCGGTTCATCCAGAACGAACAGATCCGGATCCGAGACAAGTTCAATCGCAATGGAGATCCTCCGCAGCTGTCCTCCGGACATCTTGGAAACCAGGCCCGATGCTACTGGCGTAAGGCCCAGAAGATCCATGACCTCTTCCACTCTCTTTTTCCGCTCCTCCGCACTTACCTGCAGCGGCATGCGGAGCTTTGCGGCATCGCTGATCGTGCGGTAGACCGTATCGTGGGTGCGGACCAGGTTCGTCTGGGTGACAAAGCCGATACGGTATTTCATCTGACTGTATTGTTTATATATATTCGTGCCGTTCAGATAAATATCGGCGTCCGCTTTCTCGTAGCCGATGACGGCGTTCATAAAGGTCGTCTTTCCCGCGCCGGAGCCGCCCAGCAGCAGGACCAGCGACCCGTTGGGAATGTTCATGGCAATATCTTTGAGCAGATATTTCTTTTTCCCCAGTTCCCTCACTGTCCGTTCCCGCAAAAGAACACTGAGGCCGTTCCGGGATGCCGTCGTTGCATTCATGGCGTCGCTGACGCCGGTAATCTGCGCGGGCACCATGCCGGCCTCCCAGCCTGCCTGAAAGCTGACTTCCGGATGAGGCTGATATTTCCGGCCAAATCCCAGGACAAGCACAGTGAGCCACTCGGCTAAAAGCCAGCAGATCAGCCACCGCCTCTTCAGGTCAAACAAAAGGATCATTCTCATAAAGATCCGGATCCTGTATACGTACAGGGCGATGATTATGGCCAGAGAGATCAGAGCAGCTATGACAAGCTTGGTGGGATCCTCAGAAGCAAAAGGTGTGACGCTCATCAGAAAATACAGGATTTCCAGTACGCCGCAGCCCATTCCCTCTGCGCGCATATCCATGGAATCCGCAAATGCATAGTAGCGCAGTCCCGGAATCCAGGCCATCCATCTCTTTTCCCAATTCATCTTTTCCGACAGTTTCCATAGTCCCAGAGACATAAGAAACCATGTAAAGAACATTCTGCTGAAAAATTCTGTCATAATAAGTATTTCCTCTGGGTTCTATCCGCTCATACAGGAAACCTGCTGCCTGCCGCAGCCCGTGCCACAGAAGGGCATGTACAGGTGCGGCGTATCACAATCTGTCACCAGAAAATTTTACCACAAAACCCAGGGAACCTCCATCCCTGCGGCGCAGGAGTTCACGAGGAGTTCTCTTTAAGTTTCTGCCTCCAACCCGGTTTTTCCGCGGAAAAGCCGGGAAAAAACAGCGATTTTCAGTCTCAAGTTGCTCTCAAGTCTCTCAAATCACTCTCAGGTTTCTCTCTCAAGTTTCGAGCCGGTCTGTACGGCTCTGCCTCTTGCATATTTGAAATGTTGAAGTATAATTACTACGGCAAAAAACGGAGGTATCAGCTTGAATAAGGATTTGACTACAGGAAAACCGGAAACCGTACTCTGGCAGTTTTGTCTGCCTCTCTTCGGAAGCATTATTTTTCAGCAATTATATAATATTGCGGACAGTCTTGTGGCGGGCCGCTTTGCGGGCGAGAATGCCCTGGCCGCGGTCGGCAACAGCTATGAGATCACTCTGATCTTTATTGCATTCGCCTTTGGCTGCAATATCGGATGCTCAGTGGTGGTATCCACATTTTTCGGAGCCAAACGGTTTGAAGAGATGAAGACCGCCGTCTCCACGGCCCTGATTGCCAGCGGAGCTCTGTGCCTGGTCCTGATGCTGATCGGAACGCTGTTCTGCGGCAGCCTCCTGGAACTGATCCGGACACCGCAGGAAGTCTTCGCGGACTCCAAGCTGTATCTGGATATTTATGTATGGGGACTGCCCTTCGTCTTCTACTACAATATTTCCACAGGCATTTTCTCCGCCATGGGAGATTCCAGGACTCCCTTCTATTTTCTGGCAGTGTCCTCCTGCGCCAATATCGCCATGGACATCTGGTTCGTGGCAGGATTTCACATGGGCGTCGCCGGCGTAGCCTGGGCAACTTTCATCTGCCAGGGAATCAGCGCTGTACTGGCCCTGACCGTCGTGATGCGGCGGCTGAAGACCATCGAGGCCAAAGGCCCCCGAAAGCTTTTCTCCTGGTCTATCTGCGGCAAGATTGCGCGGATTGCCATCCCCAGCATCCTGCAGCAGAGCTTCATCTCGGTCGGAAATATCATTCTGCAGGGTGTTATCAACGGCTTCGGTCCCGGGGTCATGGCCGGTTACTCCGCCGCCATCAAGCTCAACAACCTGGTGATCACCGCCTTCACGACGCTTGGAAACGGGATTTCAAACTACTGCGCGCAGAATATCGGTGCCGGAAAGCTCAGGCGCATCCCTGAGGGCTTCCGGGCAGGCATCAAGATGGTCTGGCTCCTCTCCCTGCCCCTGGCTGTTCTGTATTTCACCTGCGGCAGATGGCTCCTCCTCTTCTTCATGAGCGATCCCTCTGCGGATGCCCTGCACGCAGGGATCATGCTGCTGCGGATCGTATCCCCCTTCTACTTTGTGATCTCCGCAAAGCTGGTGGCGGACGGCATCCTGCGCGGCGCCAGCTACATGGGCCGCT
>ODAJ012170310.1_pt1 | contig 10300 bp, 7 predicted proteins | sample 1539241 | NCBI WGS metagenome assembly ODAJ01 (sample SAMN02144231, study PRJEB22623) | gut metagenome | biome: sheep rumen | host: Ovis aries | place: New Zealand
AACTGGGGATGGGGCGGCTCACAGAACGGCTATTTCGCCATGCACGCTCTGACAACTACCAGTGGAGACTATTCCACAGACCTGGCTGCCTGTATCGGCATCCAACCCTCCGCCGGCGGCACGGCCAATTATCCGGCATTCTCACTGCTCACCATGGAGTCGGCCAGCGGCTATCAGGTCACCAGGACATCCTCGTCGTACGGCTTCAATGGCGTCAATTTCTACTGGCGAGTGAGGAATTCCTTACTGGAGAAAGCAGACTATGAACTGGGCCTGGCCATTATCAAGCCCGACGGCAATGTCAGTCTGCTGTGGAAGTATGATGCCATGTCGTTTGATGCGACCTTTAACGCCAATTCAACATCAACCGTCAACATTGGATCCGAATATGGAAACGGCACTTACAAGATAACGCTCATATACAAGAAACCCAGCGACTCCAGTTGGCAATACTGCCAGGGCTCCCTTTGGCGCTACGTGGAGGCCGTCATCAACGGCAACACGATGACATTCACGAACTATCCGACCTACGACGCGCCATATCCGACAGGGACGTATCCTCCCTACTATCCCGTCGACCCGGTTGATCCTCAGGATCCAGACCCCCAGAACATCGACTGGCCATCGGCCAATGCATCCATCGACTATCCCGTGATGAAGACCTCTTACGAAGAAGGGGTACAGATACAAGCCGGCGTCGACTGGACCACGCTGATGAACCTTGTCAACAGCAAACTCGGCATCAGCGCCACCGACTTCACAAAATACTTCTGGGCCGACTGCTATACCGATGAGGACGAGGAGGTGCCTGCTGAAGATGCCAGCCTCGTGATACCACACGCCTATAACTACAACTGGGCGGGCGACTATGGCATGAACATGTACCCCATGCTGACCTTCAATCTGGGTGACGACTACTACGGCAATGGCGGCAACGTGCCTGAGACGGGTGACACCGATCCTGACTACGATGATGACCTGGTCATCGTGTTCTGCCCGAAGATAGAGGGAGCGTCAGGTCCTGTCATCTCCTTCCAGATACCTGAAGCGTATGCGGATTACTTGGTTGAGGACGAGACGAGTCCCCTCAACTTCACCCGCTGGGTGCGCTTCGTGGCCAAGTGGGATGCCCAGGGCAAGGTGGCTGCACCCTACCGATACGTCTGGCTGAAACTGCCACTGGAAATCTCATGGAACGGATCACCCGACGGCATCAGCACAGTCGGAGCCGACAAGGCCGACGGCTATTACTACAACCTCAACGGGCAGCGGATAGACCGTCAGGGTGCGGCCTCACTCAGGAAGGGCATCTATATCCACAACGGAAAGAAGGTCATGATCAAATAGGCTCAAATCTGACCCGCCTCAACCATCAGGACAACACGTTCGGTGAGGCGGTCAGTGCCTTCGGCATCATACTGCTTCTTCAGGCTGGCACCAAAGGCCCAGGCAAACGTCTGCCAGAAGCCGGCACGGAAGGGACCCATGAAGGCCTGAATCATCTCGTAACTCGAAGAGTGGCATTCACGGTCGATCAACTTAATGAGAAGTTTACCTTGCGAATAGGTAAGCTTCTTCATTTTGGGCTTATAGGTCTTGAAGATCTCGCTCTCCACCCGCTTCATGTGAGCAGCCTTGGCCTCCTTGCTGGGTAGTGTCTCCAGTATCTCCGTCGTCTCATAAAGCAGTTGCTTGGCCTCCTTGGCCAGCGGCAGCACCTTCTTCACGTTGGTGACCAGCCGCATATAAGCCTTGGCCTGCTTCTTGTTCTTGAAAGTCAGTTGGGGATAGACGTAGACGTTGTTCATCTCCATATACTGGATGCTGTCGCCCTGGAAGAGCACCTTGCCGACCTTCACCGTCGGCACGAAGGCAGGACTGTCCATCTCTGCCAGCACCTGCTCGGCAGTGACCCGCTCGTCCTGAGCACTTGTCACCAGACAAGCACCCGTCAGCATCAGGATGGTCAGCACACTACGCATATCGGCTGCAAAATTACGCAGTTTTTCCGACAGAGCGATGGATTAAGCCGCAGATTTAGCATAAATTGCATAAAAAGATTTGAAAATGCATGGCAGAACCGGAAAAAAGTCGTATTTTTGCAACGTCTTAGACGAAACGTTAAACTTAAAACCGATCCTTATGAAAAGCAACTATGTGAAAGCCCTGCTTTGTGCGCTCCTGACAATAGCCGTCAGCAGCAAGGCTCAGACCAGACACCTTTGGGAAGACTATCTCGACGAAGTCATGATGCGCGAAGACGATGGCGAGGCCGTCGGAGAAGAGATGTATGAATGGCTGTGCGAACTGGAACAGCACCCTATGGACATCAATGCCGCCAGCAGAGAGCAACTGGAGCAACTGCCGTTTCTCACGGCACAGCAGGTGGAGGACATCATGGTCTACCAGTACCGATACGGCCCGATGAAATCGCTCAGTGAACTGCTGATGATCCCCTCGCTCGACAACGACCGACGGCAACTGCTCACCTATTTTATATATATAGGAAGAGAGCCGGAGCAGCCATCGCTGCCCCCGATAAAGGATATGGCCAGATACAGCAGACACGAACTGGTGGCTGCCGCACACATCCCCTTCTATCAGCGCAAGGGCGACCGGGAGGGCTACCTGGGCTATCCGTACAAACACTGGCTGCGCTACCAACTGACATACCGTGACCGCGTCAAACTGGGGCTCGTGGCCTCGCAGGATGCCGGTGAGCCCTTTTTCTCCAACCGCAACAGATGGGGCTATGACTACTACTCCGCCTATCTCCAACTGAAGCAGATCGGGCGGCTGGCCTCGCTCGTCGTGGGCCGATACAAGGTCGCGATGGGCATGGGAATGGTGATGAACAGCAGTTTCAGCATGGGAAAGATGGCAAGTCTGCAGAACCTGGGTCGTCCGACTAACCTGATCCGTCCGCACGCCTCGCGCTCAGAAGCCAACTATCTGCAGGGAGCCGCAGCCAGCGTCAACCTGACCAGACATCTGTCGGCCACGGCTTTCGCCTCATATCGCAGCATGGACGCCACCCTGAATCAGGACGGCCAGGCTGCCACCATCGTCACGTCAGGCTATCACCGCACGGAAAACGAGATGGAGAAGAAGAACAACCTGAAGAACACGACCCTTGGAGGCTCTCTGCGCTACACCGCCGGCGGCTTCCATCTGGGCGCAAACGCTGTCTACACCCACTTGAGCCGACGACTGAGCCCCAACACCGCCATCCTCTACCGCCAGCACTACCCGCAAGGCACCGACTTCCTGAATGTCAGCACCGACTATGGCTACGTGAGCCACCGCCTGGCTCTCAACGGTGAGACAGCCCTTAGCGGCAACGGGGCACTGGCCACCATCAACAGCATCAGTCTGCAACTGGGCGGAAGCCTCAGCATCCTGTCGCTGCAACGGTTCTACAGTTACCGTTATGCCGCGCTCTATGCAAGCAGTTTCAGCGACGGCGGACGGGTGCAGAACGAAAGCGGCATCTACCTGGGAGTCAACTGGCAGCCAATGCCCTCCCTCAAGGTCATGGCCTATACCGATTTTGCCTATGCGCCCTGGGCCAAGTACCAGGTCTCGCAGTCGTCACGCGCCTGGGATCATCTGCTTCAACTGTCGTACACCCGAAAGCACTGGACCTTGGGAGGGCGCTATCGGCTCCGTCGCCGACAAAGGGACAATGCCGACAAGACGGCACTCATCCCCCGTACGGAGCACCGGGCACGGCTCAGCCTCGACTATCAGCAGAACGGCCGCTGGACCAGCAAGACTCAACTGGATTATAATTACATCTCTTCACAGGAACCAGAACAAGGTTTTATGGTCAGCGAGACCCTGGGCTATCACTGGCAGTGGCTGCGCCTGAACGGCGGCTTCGGCTATTTCCGCACCGACGGCTACGACAGCCGCGTCTATCTCTATGAGCAAGGCCCGCTCTACACCTACACGATGAGTCAGTTTCAGGGGAAAGGGGTGCGCGGCTGGCTGATGGTGAGGGCGTCCGTCGGCCAGCGTCTCTCGCTGACCGCGAAGTTCGGGGTGACGAAATACCTGGACCGCGACGTCATCAGCAGCAGTTACCAGCAGATAGACGGCTCGTCGCAGACGGACCTTGACCTACAGATAAGGTGGAAGTTCTGATGTGTGCAAACAAGATGGCTGTTATGACGGTGACTCAATAAAGGAGACTGCGATAGAGCGCCACCACCTGACTTGCCACGTCGTTGCCCTCAAACCTGCGTATATACTCCCTGCTGCGCCGGATGCGTTCTTCGCGCCCTTCCGCTCCCTGGAGTACGCGGCGGATAGCGGCGGCCATCGCCTGTTCATCATCAGGGGAGACATAGAGGTTGTCGGGGCCTCCAGCCTCCTCCAGGCAAGACCCTGTACAAGCGACTACGGGCAGACCGCAACTGACGGCCTCGATGACAGGTATTCCAAATCCCTCATAGCGTGAGGGATAGACAAAGACTTCGGCCCCGGCATAGAGTGCCGGCAGTTGTTCGTCAGTGATGCCGTGCAGGATCTGCACCCGGTCTGAAAGGCCGTTCTGCCGAACGTATGCCTCCACCGCATCGGTGTACTTCGTGTGCCGTCCCACCACTACGAGCGACAAGTCCTCCGGCAGATAGAGGAGCGCCTTGACGGCCAGCAGGATATTCTTGCGCTCCTCGATACTGCCGACACTCAGCAGGTAACGCCTGCCTTTCACGCTTTGAGAGACAGGGAGGCTGAACCTCGGAGCGCAACTCTGATAGATGACGGAGATACGCCGCTCATCGACACCGCCAAGTTCCATGATGTCACGCTTGGTACATTCACTGATGGCAATGATGTGATCGGCCTCGCGGACAGCCTGGCGGAACTTCCAGGCATATATCTTGGTGTCGAGCCAGTGGTAATACTCAGGATGACGCAGAAATATGAGGTCGTGGATCGTGACCACGCTCTTGATGCCACTCTTCCGGATGCCGACGGGCAGTTCGCCGGAAAGGCCGTGATAGAGTTGGATGCCGTCACGCTTCAGGTCATTCACGATACCCCAAGTGCGCCAAAGGGAAGATGGCACGACATGAAGGCCTGGACGCCCGTGTGCTTCCGGCGACAGAGGGGCTGAGCCGGGATGCTGCCGCGCAAAGTGCCAGTTTAAGCCGGACGCGACCTGAGCGCGCAAATCCTCACGCCCCATATCAGGCGCATACAGATGAAGGTCAACGCCCTCATACCCGGCAATGTCGTTGACCAGTGTGCGCCCATAGTTACCCAGCCCGGTAGCATTACGCACAATCCTTTTAGCATCATAACCGATAATCACAGATGCAAAGATACGAAAAATAATCATGAAAAGCGATGCTATCTGCCACTTTTTTTATAATTTTGCAGACTAATTCAGCAAAGGATATGGAAAAAGCAAGGAAAATCTTGGCAGTATGCCGTGAGAAGACAGCGGAATTTCTCAGATTGCCATTCTTTCATGATTACCGCACCATCCTTGTGATATGGGTGGTGATGTGTCTGATACTGGCCATCACGAAGTCGTATAACAGTGACAACAACTACCTCATCTTCGCAGGTGTCTGGAACCACACCATCGCCGAGTTGCCCCTGTTCGACCATTACCCTGAGGAGTATGGCGACATGAACCACTACGGGCCTTTCTTCGCTTACGTGATAGCGCCCTTCGCCTGGATGCCGCGCTATGCCGGCATGTTCTTCTGGATGCTCTTCCTCTCTCTCTTCCTCTATGTGGCCGTGAGGCGTTCCGACCTGACGAAAGGCCAGCAGTTGTTCGTCTTCTGGTTCTGTACCCACGAACTGCTCAATGCCCTGTTCCTCCAGCAGTACAACGTGGCCATCGCGGCGGGCGTGCTGCTCACCTTCACGATGATAGAGCGGCGGCACGACTTCTGGGCGGCCTTCTTCATCATGCTCGGTACGATGATCAAACTCTACGGCATCGTGGGGCTGGCCTTCTTCTTCTTCTCGAAGAACAAGACGCGGCTCCTGCTGTCGTGCCTCTTCTGGGGCATCGTGATGTTCGTGGCGCCGATGGCCGTAGCCTCCCCGGAATATGTCGTCAGCCAGTACTATGAGTGGTATGTGGCGCTGGTGGAGAAGAATCAGGAAAACATCAATGTGCTGGCGGGCAATATGGCCGACCTCTCCACCAACATCTCGCTGCTGGGCATGGTGCGACGCACCACGCAGATAGTGACCTACAGTGACTTGTGGCTGATCATCCCCGGCCTGACAGCCTTCGCCATCCCCTATCTGCGCATCAGCCAATATAAGCATGTGGCTTTCCGCCAGGCACTGCTGGCCTCCGTGCTGATGTTCACCGTGCTGTTCAGCACCGGCTCTGAGAACAGCACCTATATCATCGCCTTCGTAGGCGTGGCCCTGTGGTACTGCTGTGCCCCCTGGAAGCGCGGCGGCTGGGACATCGCCCTGATGGTGGTGGTATTCGTCATCAGCAGCCTCTCGCCAGGCGACCTCTTCCCCAAGGCCGTCTATCGCGGACTGATCCAGCCATACGCCCTCAAGGCCCTGCCGGTGACCATCGTCTGGCTGCGCCTCTGCTATGAGATGTACACGCGCGACTATGCGCCTCAGACGCTGGCCGGCTCCGCCACGCCGCCCGTCTCTCTCACAAAATAGACGGGACGGCCCTTGGTCTCGTGGAAGATGCGCCCCAGATATTCTCCGATGATGCCCAGCGACAGCAACTGCACGCCGCCCAGGAAGAGGACGACGGTCATCAGCGTGGGATAGCCCTGCACGGGGTCGCCCCAGATGAGCGTGGTGACGAGCACATAGACCATAAACAGGAAGGCCACTGTGCTCACGATGAGCCCCAGGAAGGTGGCGATGCGCAGCGGGGCCGTGGTAAACGAGGTGATGCCCTCCATCGCCAGGCTCAGCAGGCGCACGAAGCCGAAGGACGACTCACCCGCCACGCGGTCGCCCTGTTCAAACAATATCTCATGCTTCCTGAATCCTATCCAGCAGTACATGCCCTTGGTGTAGCGCTGCGACTCCCGCAGTTGCCTGAGGGCATTGATGCATTTACGGTCGAGCAGGCGGAAGTCGCCCACGTTCTCCAGAATCTCCACACGGGTCGTCTTCTGCAGCAGATGATAGTACAACAGTGTCATCCGCTTACGCAGCCAACTCTCCTTGCCGCGCGTGATCCGCTTGGCATAGACGTCCTCATAGCCTTCCTCCCAGTATCGGAGCATCTCCGGGATGACGCGCGGCGGATGCTGCAGGTCGGCATCCATGATCACCATGCAGTCGCCTGAGGCATAGTCGAATCCCGCCAGCATCGCATTCTCCTTGCCGAAGTTGCGCGAGAGGTCGAGATAGCAGATACGGCTGTCTCCGGCCCTGAGCCTGCGTACGACCTCCATCGTGCGGTCGCGGCTGCCGTCGTTCACCATCAGCACCTCCCACGCGTAGGCCGTCTGCTGGTCCATCAGTTCCTTTAGCGCATCGTAGAGGACCGGGAGCGACGCCTCCTCATTATAACAGGGGATGAGTATCGTAACTTTCTTCATATCATTGTGCATTGTGAATTGTGCATTGTGAATTGTGCATTGTGCATTGTGCATTGTGAATTGTGCATTGTGCATTGTGCATTGCATAATCCTTGGTGCAGATCTCATAGCAGAGTTTCAGCCAGACAAGTATCACCGGAACGGCCTTGAGGCCGTATGGCTTGATGTATTCCTCTCGCAGGAAGCGCGGCACGAGGTCGGAATGGGCCATTGTGCAGCAGAAGAACACATAGACCATCAGGGCCACGTCCCACTTAGAGCGCTGCCAGGGAGCCGCGCTGTACCAGATGGCCACGCCGACGACGGCTATGATGTAGGTACTGTTCTCCGAGCCAGTGCTGAACAGCACCGTAAACATCAGCACGGAGGCCAGCAGCGTCTGGCGGAAGGCCTCATGCTTGTACTGGCCGAAGCGCAGATAAGGCAGGGCGAAGGCTATCAGGCCCGGTATGATCAGCCACAGGTCTGAGTAGGCAGCACTCCCCGACAGTTTGCGCACGACGCCGAGCAGCGAGATGTTCGTGCCGTGACTGAACATATTGTCGGCGTTCTTGTTGAGGAGGGTGTCTATCCACAGTTCATGCTGCCCGATGATAAAGTCCGGGCTGGAGTACAGCATCGGGGCCACGAACAAGACCACGGCCCAGAAGGCGAGGTATGCCACGAGGCGCCCCTTGTGCCTGGAGAAGAAGAAGAAGGCCAGCCCCACGATCCCGTAGAGTTTGACCATCGTCCCCAGCACGATCATGAAGGCTGCCAGGAAATCCTCCTCATAGTGGATGAGGCTATAACTGAGCAGGATGAGGGCGGCAATGGCGATATTGAACTGCTGCATCTGGACGCTGTTGAGCAGTTCGTGGGCGCAGAACCAGTAGATCAGCACCTGCTGCCCCGTGGTGAACACGTTATGTCGGATGGCGCCGTAGAGCAGGAGGGTGAGCGCGACGAGCCACAGCAGCATCCCCAGCCACACCGGAGGGATGGCGAAAGGGCCTATCACCAGTGAGAACGCCGGGCCGTAGAGGAACAGGTCGAAATACTCATCCGGGTAGTGCTGGTAGAGCGGCTTCAGTTCGATGACGTGCCAGAACGACTGCCTGAAGATCAGGAAGTTGTTGTTATGGTGGATGCGCGTCATCCCCGACACGGCTATGATCATCCACACCCACAGCAGCGTCTTCGGGTCAAGCAGAATTCTCTTCAGTTTCTCTTTCATCCTTCGTATTTTGGGGGCAAAGTTACGGAAATTATGCGAATAAGCCAAAAATGCGAACCTAATTCTGCTGATTACGGTGAATAAAGGCATATTTACGTAAAAAGGGTCGCATTTCGAATTATGACAATGGATAATCCGCATTATAACCGCATCAGAAAATTCACACAGGTGGCGCCGAGCCCTGCGCACGAAAGAAGAAGGCGGAGAAATTTGGCAGTCTCAGAAAAAACATTTACCTTTGCACCCGATGATACAGTCGATACTTACAACCCTGCCAATGCTGGTGTGCGCCATCCTCACGGCACTGCTCGCCCTGAGCCTCTACAGAGACAAGGACGGGCCGCGCATCCGCCTGCTGGTGTTCATGATTGTCGCCACACTGCTATATACGGCCCATTGTATCTATTTCAACGGTTTAAAGCAGACTATTCCCTTCAGCGACACCGTCTACTGCTTCTGCAACCCGGCAGTCTATCCGCTATACTATATCTATATAGAGGAACTGACGCAGCGCCACCCCGACCGCCGGCGGCAGGCGTTGCTGCTGGTGCCCGCAGTGTTGTGTTCACTTACGGTGGGTGCCTTCTATCTGCTGATGAGCGGAGAGGAGACGGCGACGTTCATCAGCCACTACCTGTATCACGATGAGTACACCACACTGAGCGGACTGGCCTGGTGGCAGGGTGTGGCCCACCTGATGGTGAAGATCGTGTTCGCCCTGGAGATACCGCCCATCCTCATACTGGGCTGGCGACACATCACCCACTACAACCTGATAGTGGAGCAGAACTACTCCGACCCCGACGACAAGACGCTCTCGCCCATCAAGCCACTGCTGGTGCTCTTCGTCGTCACCTCGCTGGTGTCGTTCGCCTGCAACGTCATCGGGCGCTACCGCTTCACCGACTCCCTGTGGCTGCTGGCCGTGCCGTCGGTCACCTTCTCGCTGCTTATCCTGCTCATCGGCCACATAGGCCTACAGCAGCGTTTCCACATCAGGAACATGGACGAGAATGCCGAAGAACTGTCGCCCGCCATCGCTCAACCGCAAAGCGAGGGGCAGAACAGGCTGCGCGAGGGTCTGCGGCAGTTGATGGAGACGGAGCATATCTACCTGCAGCCCAACCTGAAACTGGAGGACCTGGCGCGGCGGCTGAACACCAACCGGGCCTACGTCTACAACGTGATCAATGTGGAGAACGGCGTCTCGTTCTCTGAGTTCATCAACCGCCGCCGCATCGAGCATGCCGCCCGGCTTATCGCACAAAACCCGAAGGTCCTGCTGGCCGATGTGGCCACCATGTCGGGCTTCTCGTCGCCGAGTGCCTTCTACCGCAACTTCAAGCAGTTCATGGGCTGCACGCCCAGCGAGTACGCGGGAGCGCAGGAGAGCGGGGGCGCAAGGATTCCTGCACAGGGCTGACCGCCACCTGAGTGAATTTTCTGATGCCACTGATGCCACTGTTGCAAACGTGCCTGATAGTCAAGCGGTTGCACAGTGGCATCAGTAGTGGCATGGGCG
>ODAJ012109648.1_pt1 | contig 10297 bp, 10 predicted proteins | sample 1539241 | NCBI WGS metagenome assembly ODAJ01 (sample SAMN02144231, study PRJEB22623) | gut metagenome | biome: sheep rumen | host: Ovis aries | place: New Zealand
CGCGGCCCTGCTGTGGAACCGTGGCGGCTGGATCCAGAACCGCGCCAACACCCTCGCGATCTGGTGCATGTTCGCCCAGGTGTTCCCGCTCTTCCAGGAAACCTTCAAGAACGGTCAGCAGTGGTTCTCCTGGGCTACGCTGCCCGTCCTGTATCCGGAAGGTGTCGACACGATCAGCAAACTCTATGAGGTGGCCGGCGGCGAGGCTGCGACCGTCGGAACGACCGTGGATCCGTCTCTTGTGGCAGCCAATCCTACGATGATGGTCGTCATCAGCGCCCTTGCGCTCATCACGAACGCCGTCGCCCTCGGCTACATCTGCTACCAGGCCAAGAAGCGTCACATCAACCCGTACAAGGAGGATGTCTTCGTGGACCAGCAGTACTACAAGGATGCGATGGCCCGCGCCGACCTTTCCTAATCCCTTGTTTTTCTGACTGTAAGCCGTCACGGTTTTCCGTGGCGGCTTTTTGTATTTGCCGGAAAAACGTTATCTTTGTACCGGTTATGGAGAAAAGAAGGCGCATCCTTTCCCTGATCTTGCTGGCAGTCTTCCTGCCGGCCTTCTTTGCGTCGATCCTCCATACGCACCAGGAAACCATCGAGATATCGGCGGAATGCACCGAATGTGTCCACCATCTTCCGCATGCCGGACATGTCCGCGCCTATGACGGAGGACTGTCCGACTGTCTCCTGTGCCATTTCCTGGGACTTCCCTTCGTCATTTCCCTGGCCGCCGTCATCCTGCCTGCGGCCCATCGTTTCGATTTCCTTTACACCATCCTGAGCCGGCCGTTCGTCGCTGCTGTCGTCCGGTTGGGCCAGACCCGCGCCCCTCCTGTGTTTTCTTCCCGGTAAATCCCTTTCAGAAAACATTTTAAACAGGAAAACATGATTGCAACCATCCTGGCTGCCTTCATGCTGCAGGTACAGGATACCACCGAGGTACTGGGCCCCGCGACCATCTATGGAGAGTCGCAGCGGCAGGAACTCATGCACCTGACCCTGGGCAGCGTGGAAGTAGGCCGGAACTATATCGAGAACAATTTCTCCGGAACCCTCATGCAAAGTCTGAGCGCCATCCCCGGCGTGCAGGCGCGCTCCATCGGCTCCGGACAGTCCAAACCCGCTATCCGCGGGCTGGGATTCAACCGGATCGCCGTCGCAGTGGACGGGATCAAACACGAGGGGCAGCAGTGGGGAGACGACCACGGACTGGAAATCGACCAGTTCTCCGTGGACCGGATCGAGGTCGTCAAGGGCCCCGGCGCTTTGATGTACGGCTCCGACGCCATCGGCGGGGTCCTGGGCATCTATACCAATTACCTCCCCGTGGAACCGTTCGAGGGACGTGTGAATCTCTTCGGACGCAGCAACAACCTGTCGGCGGGGATATCGACCCGGCTGCAGGGGAGGAAAGACCACTTCTACTGGCGGCTGCACCTGACGGGAACGGATTATGCCGATTACAAGGTCCCGACGGACGAAATCGAGTACTATTCCTATCGGATTCCCCTGAAGAACGGTACGCTGCGCAATACGGCCGGTCGGGAAGCCGATGCCGCCCTGACCCTGGGGTATGTCGGCGAGCATTTCCGGAACGACTTCAAGGTGTCGGACACCTGGGCGAAAAGCGGTTTCTTTGCCAATGCACACGGCCTGGAAGTCCGTCTCTCGGATATCGATTACGACGCCTCCCGGAGGGATATCGACCTGCCCTGGCAGAGCGTGAACCACCTCACCGTCCACAACCATTCCCATTACCATGGGACCGGTTATTCCCTGGACGGGGACCTGGCCTGGCAGTGGAACCACCGGCAGGAACGCTCCGAACCCGTCTCGCACGGTTACATGCCCATTCCTCCGGATGACCTGGAACGGGATTTCCAGAAACATACCCTCACCGGCAAATTCGGCGGGAAAGTGGATTTCTCGCCCCGGAATCAGTTACAGGTGGGTGCCGATGCCGAATTCCAGCATAACCGCCGGGACGGCTGGGGCTTCATCATTCCGGACTTCGAAACGCTGTCCGGCGGTGTTTTCGTCATCGACCGACACACGTTCTCGGAGGACCTGAACGTGAATGCCGGTGTCCGCTACGATCATGTTTACACGTCCATCCACAGTTATACGGACTGGTTCACGACGCCGGACGAAAGCGGTACGCCCGTTTATAAGGAACGTTCCGGGGACATCCTGCGACACTTCGACAGTTTCACCTGGTCCGCCGGAGCCGCCTGGAGTCCGGGCCGCTGGGTGCTCAAGGCCAATGTGGGCAAGAGTTTCCGCGTTCCCATCCCCAAGGAACTGGGGGCGGACGGCGTGAACTACCATATCTTCCGCTACGAAAAAGGTTCGCCGGACCTGGATCCCGAACAGTCGTACCAACTGGATGCCGGCATCAACTGGATCGGGGAACGCCTGACCCTGCGGCTGGATCCCTATTTCAACTGGTTTCCGAACTATATCTACCTGAACCCCGGCTCCAACTATTACGAGGGGCTTCAGATGTATACGTACACCCAGGCGCAGGTGCTCCGGACCGGTTTCGAGGCACAGGCCGTCTGGACTCTGTCCAGGCACTGGGAACTGGAAGCGAAAGGGGAGTACCTCTATGCCCGTCAGATGTCCGGTGCCAAGAAGGGCTATACCCTTCCTTTCTGCCCGCCCTGGAAGGCCGATGTCAGCGCAAAGTATTCCTTCCTGGAAGACGGTTTCGTGAAACTGGATGTCCGTGTCGCCGGCGCCCAGTACGAGATTGTCCCGCCGGAGAAGCCGACCGACGGCTGGTACACCCTCAATCTTTCCGCCGGAAAATCATTCCGCCTCGGGAAGACTCTCTTCAAGACCGGTTTGCAAGTGGATAACCTTCTGAACCGGCGCTATTACGACCATACGAATTATTACCGGCTCATCGGTGTCCCGGAGCCCTGCATCAACGCCTCGCTCATGCTGGGACTCGATTTTTAAAGATTAAACATCATGAAAACGAACATAATCATCCCTGCTGCTGCCCTCGCCGCTTTCACCCTTCTTCTGGTATGCTGCGGCAAAACCAAGGAAAAGGACATGACCCCGCCGGAAATCGTCGCCGTAGGGGATTATACCTCTCCGCTGAACTGCCAGGAATTCCATGTCGGCAGCGTCCTTCCCTTCGCCTGGGCATTCTCCGACAATGACGAACTGGGGTCTTTCAATATCGAGATCCACAGCAATCACGACCATCACACCCATAGCACCGAAGCGGAAGAATGCCCTGAGGAAGACGGACACGATCACGGAGAACCCGTGAATCCGTGGGTATTCAACAAGGATTACGCGATTCCTGCGGGCACTTCATTCTATGAAGCCAGCATCAAGATCCCCATTCCGGAGGATATCGATCCGGGCGAGTATCATTTCATGATCCGGGTGACTGACGCATCCGGCTGGCAGCAACTCAGGTCCGTTGCGATCCACATACAATAATCCGCTTTGGAGGAACGGTATTTGCATGAATCCGGGGCAATATACGACTTATGGACCTAACTGCGATTCTCACTTCCTTGCTGACACTGCTCGCCGGAATCGGTGTATTCCTGATCGCGTGTCAGATGATGAGCTCGAATCTCGAGGCTGCGAGCTCCGAAAAACTGAAAAAACTGTTTTCCAAGGCTTCTGACAACAAACTGCTCGGCGTCGGGATCGGCGCATTGGGAACGGCGGCCATCCAGAGTTCGGGTGCGACGACGGTGATGACCATCGGCTTCGTCAATGCCGGTATCATATCCCTGATGCAGGCAGCCACGATCATCTACGGCGCCAACATCGGTACCACGGTGACGGCCCAGATCGTCGCCCTGGGTATGTTCGGCGGGAATTCGGTCTCCACCAGTGTCATCTTCTCCGCTTTTGCGGGCCTCGGAGCCTTCATCAGCCTGTTTGCCAAGCGGAGCTCCTACAAGACCGTCGGCGGCATCCTGGCCGGATTCGGTCTGCTGTTCGTAGGTCTGGAACTCATGAGCGGTTCCATGGAAGCGTTCGCGGCGCTGGAAGGGGTGAAGACCTTCCTCGCGGGCATCGGCAATCCGATCCTGCTGGTACTGCTCGGCGCCGTGTTCACGGCCATCATCCAGAGTTCCTCGGTCATGACATCCATCGCCCTTGCGATGGTCGTCACGGGGCTTATCGGCATCGACCAGGGTATTTTCCTGACCATGGGTTCCAACATCGGTTCCTGCGTCGTGGCGGTCATCGCCGGTGCCACCAGCGGTACCAATGCCAAGCGGACGGCCCTCATCCACCTGCTGTTCAACTGCACGGGTGTCGTGCTCTTCATGCTGGTCGCCTGGATGCTCGGCTGGTTCGACGTTTCCTTCGGGGGACTCTTCGAAAAACTGTTCCCGTCGGCCCCGCAAGTCCAGCTGGCCATGTTCCATACGTTCTTCAATACGGTGACCGTTCTCATCATGCTGCCCCTGACCGGCGCGCTGGTGGCCCTGGTCAAGCGGCTGATCCCCGAGAAGCCGTTGGCGCACGACGAAGAGTTCACCCTGCGTTATGTGGATGACAACATGCTCCGTACGCCGCCTGTGGCGGTTTCGCAGGTCAAGCGGGAAATCCTCCAGATGGCCGAAATCGCCCTGCAGAACGTGGACCGCAGCCTGGAGATGGCCACGCAGCTGGATTTCTCCGAGAAAAACCTCTTCGAACGGGACGAGCGGCAGCTGAATTTCATCAACCGGGAACTCATCGCCTTTGTCGTGAAACTGAGCGGCAAGAGCGGATTGGGCGAGAAAGACCGGACGTATCTGTCCAGCACGTACCGGAGCGTCCGCGACCTGGAACGGATCGGCGACTATGCGGAGAACATCGTGGAATACGCCGTAGCCCTGTCCGAATCCGCCCAGCAGTTCTCGGACGATGCCAAGTACGAGATCAGCCAGCTGAAGGAGCTGCTGCACCGGTTGTACAAATCGGCCCTGGAAGCCTATACGAACGAGGATCTCGATGCCCTGGAAAGGGCCAACGCCATTGAGGAACAGATCGACGATTACACCCGGAGAATGGAAGAAGGGCATGTGGAGCGGATGGAAAAGGGCATCTGCACCCCGTCCGTCGGCGCCCAGTACCTGGAACTTTCTTCCAACGCCGAGCGTATCGCCGACCACATGATCAACCTCGCGAAAACCATCCGGTCGCTGCAAGTCTTCCGGACTGACTTACCGCAGCGTTGGGCAAGGGATCGGTCCTAGTCAGTTTCGGGTAAGATTAGCCTCGTAGTGCTCGTCGCTTACAGGCTCCAGCCACTCGTTGGAAGCTCCGTCCTGAACGTCCTTGTGGAAGGTCAGATGCTGCATCCAGCTGTCGCTGGCGGCTCCATGCCAATGCTTGACTCCTTCGGGAATCTCGACAATGGTCCCCGGAACGAGTTGCACGGCGGGTTTGCCCCACTCCTGGTACCAACCCCGGCCGGCAACGCAGATCAGGACCTGGACCTGTTTGTGGTGGATATGCCAGTTGTTCCGGCAGCCGGGCTCGAAAGTCACGTTGGCGACGCCGCCATCCATGGGAGCCAAGTAACTGTTTCCCGTAAAATATTGCGCATAAGCCGTGTTGGGCTGTCCCTTGGGCCATACGGAGAAATCCACTGTCTGCACGGAGGTGTGGTCATCCCCGAGAACGGCTTTGAGTGCCTCGCGGAGTCTTTCCGCCTCTGCGAGTCCGACTTTTTCCTCCAGCAAGGCGGGCAAGGCGCGCAGTTCCGCATCGCTGACCCCCATGTTCCGGGCGCCGGAGACGTGGGCGACCAGCTGCGGCTCACATCCCGGGAGGGCGGAGATGGCGCTTACGGTAACGATCTCACGGTCGGCGAAACTGAGGGTGTTGCGGGCGAAAATATCTCCGAACAGATGGGCCTTGAGGTAATAGTCGGTCGCGGGTACAAAACTGTAGTTGAAGGGTTTTCCTGACAGTTGCGTCTGTACGGCCGTTCCCTGTTTCAGCGCGTCATAACCGGCGGGAAGCGGATCGGCATCTTTCCCGGGATTGTCCTGGATGCCTGCAGCCTCGCGCTGGGCCAGGACACGTTGGAGCGTCCCCAAAGCATTCAGTGAGCGGGGGAAACCCGTATAGGCATAGAGGTGCGAAAGCGCTTCCTTGGCTTCGCTGATGGTCAAACCGTTGTCCAAGGCTTCCGAAGCCGCCTTTTCCAGACCCGCCTGGTCTCCTTTGGCTTCCAGTGCGGCCATGACGGCAAGTCCCTGCCGACGGGGAGTGAGTGCATTGTCCATATTCTGTGCGTTTATGATCATGGAGGGCAGCAGGAACGCTGCCAGAAGGATGGGTTTCATCGGATTGCGGATTTAAACAGTTTCGCAGTAACCAGCGGGTGGGTATCCATGAGTTTGAGGGACTTGACCATGCTGGCGGTTCCTTCCTTGTATTTCCGGAAATGGCCCGTCTGGATATGGGCCTCATAGGCTTTCCTGTCGGCATAGACTTCCAGGATAAAGACTTTGCAAGGGTCGGCTTTGTCCTGCATGGAGAAAAGGCCGATGACGCCGGGCTCCGTGGCCATGGACACGACACCGACTTCCCGGGCAAAGGTCATGTATTCCTCCAGTTTCTCCGGGTAAACCTCGATCTCGGCGAGGCGGACGATTCTTTCTCCGTATTCCCGGACCGGGATGTCGGCCCCGCACAGGCGGGCTGCATTGTTTGTAAAGACATCCTGCGGATCCAGGCCATGGGAGGCCAGCCGGGCTTCCAGCGATTTCCGGGCGCCGATGAGGGCTTGGGGAGCGACGTAGGGATAGTCTGAACCATAGAGGATGTGTGAGGGCTCCGTGATCGTCAGAAGCATCTCGATAGCGTCGTCCGTGGCGGCACCGGCGAGATCATAGTACAGGCGGGAGATGTTGGCGTCCACATCGACCGGCTGCATGTATCCCTGCTTCACCATGACCGGGAGAAGTCCTTTGAAACGCGGTAATGCATTGGGGAGGAAAGAGCCACAGTGCGGAACTACGACTTTCAGGTCCGGATAACGGACCAGGACATCGTGCGCAACTATGTTCAGGATGGCACGGGTGGTCTCCGCCAGATACTCGTAAGAGGCCAGGGGAACCGTGGCGATGAGTTTGTCGTTGGCGGCCGACGGCTTGTGCGGATGGGTGATGATGAGGGCTTTCCGGCTGTTCAGATAATCCATGAGCGGATCCAGCTCCGGATCACCCAGATACTGCCCGTAGCTGTTGGTCGCCAGTTTCACGCCATCGGCCCCAAGCACATCCAAAGCGTATTTTGCTTCTTCCAAGGCCTTGTCCACATCCGGTAGCGGAAGGGCGGCGCAGAACAGGAACCGGCCCGGATACAGGGCTTTCAGCGCGGCGGCTTCTTCGTTGAACTTCCGGCAGATAGCGGCGGACTGCGCACCGTCTCCGAAATACGGCTGCGGGGCGGGCATTGTCAGGACAGAGGTCTGGATCCCGGCCTCGTCCATGAACTGCAAGTGCGCATCGGCACTCCAGGCCGGGATAGGGAAGCCTTCATCCATCTCCATGCCGTGGACCTTCACAGCTTCCAGATAGGACTCCGGAATCATGTGGCTGTGCACGTCGATCTGCGCACGGCCGATCTGGCTGATACTCACCAGGGTTGCGATAATGGCGAGCCTTCGTTTCATCTTATTCCATCGTATATTTCTTACAAGGGTCGTGCTTTTTTTCGGAAGGGACTTGACCGATTTACGGATTTCCGTATCAATTTTACGGAATCCGCATCGATGATCATGACTGTGTAGCGTCAAACGTGATACTTTCGATTCTCAGGCGCACGGTCCCGGCAGGGACCTGCGCCTCGGCGATTTCACCGACCTTCCTGCCCATCAGGGCGGCGCCGATCGGGGATTTCAGCGAAATCTTGCCGGCCTCGAGGTCCATCTCGTGGGGGCTGACGATCTCGAATACCATGCGGGTATCCGTTGAAAGGTTCGTGAATTCGACCCGGCTCAGCAGGCTGACCCTGTCTTTGGGAAGGACGTCGGGATCGATGACGCGGGAATGCTCCAGGATCTTCTGCAGGAAACGGATGCGGCTGATGGTCTTCGCCTGGAGCCGTCTTGCCTCACGGTACCCCGCATTGTCGCTTCGGTCCCCTTGGGCGCTGGCCTCTGCGAGGTCCTCCTGCACCTTGGGATAGACCACGTTGATCAGATGCTTCAACTCGGATTCAATCTCGTCGTATCGCTGTTTTGACAGGTATTCCATGTTTTTGAATGAGGCCGATGACCGGCCTTCCCATGCAAAGATAGCAAAAACGCGAGGTTTTACCTATTTTTGCATGTTCAAGGAATCTGTCAGAGTCAATTTGGTATGAGTGACGAAATCGTTTTCCGGCCGATGCGCCGGTTCAAGCAGGAGGTAAGCCGGGAAGAATGCCTTTCAATCCTGGAAAACGCCCCTCGCGGAATCCTTTCCGTTCATGGAGAGAATGGTTATCCCTATGGCATCCCGATGAATTATTTCCTTGCCGATGGGCGGATCTATTTTCACTGCGCCCTGGAAGGGCATAAACTGGATGCGGTCCGGGCGAATGACCGGGTGTGCTTCACCGTCCTCTCCGAACCGGTGAAGAATCCCGGTGAATGGTGGAACTGTTTTACCAGCGTTGTCTGCTTCGGCCGGGTGGCTGAAGTAAAGGATGAAGAGCGGAAAAACGCGCTCCTGCGCACGCTCGGCCGGAAATTGTTCCCGGCCGGCTATGATATCGAAGCCGACATGGCCAGGAACGCGCACCGGGCTCTGATCCTGGAACTGACGATCGACCACATGACCGGAAAACGGGTCCGTGAAAAGTAATAACGATCTTCATGCTTCCCGGAGGGATTCGCAGCAGGAGAACGCGTAGGGCCCGGGCCGATCGTTGAACCACGGAAGAACTCCGTGCATCATCTTGTCAAAGCACTTTCTTCAGGCTCCAACTGCCCATGGTTTTCCCACCGTATTCGATTTCCCGTTCATCGAAGACTTCATATCCTCGTTTCAGGTAAAAATCCAGGTTCTTCCGGGAATTCGTGAAAAAGACGATCTCCCGGCCACCCTTTTCCCGTACGTATCCTTCCCAGTATTCAAGGAACTTCGAGCCGATTCCTGTTCCCTGGAACGCAGGATCGACGGTGAGGGAACTGGCGTACCAGATGCCGGGTCCGGTCTTCTGGTAATCATGGCATGGCTGCCCCGCGGCGGCGTCCATCGCAAGCCATTCGTCGATCACCTTCCTGTCGCCACTCTTGTAAACGTTCAACCAGCCATGGAGAACGTAGTTGAGATCGGAGGGTTTCCTATATGTCGGGGGATTGAGTTGGGCAACGGCGGCCATCTTCCCATCGACGGCGGCCATCAGGTAGTCAGCCCGGCCATAGTTCGTGCGGTATTCGTGACTGATGACCGAACGCTGGAACCGGTTCCGGGATTCTTTCTCGGGAAACCAGTTCGTGAAGTATTCGTAACCGTCGAAGGAACGGGCGGCAAGTTCTGCCGCCCGGAGGATTTCGCTCCGACGCAATTTTCTGAATTCCAATCCCATGGTTTTGCCTATTCAAAGTTTTCCTTCCAGGCGCCTGTCTCGATGGTATCTTTGTACATTCTCATTGAGTGGTGTTCCTCGTGGCTTCAAAGACCAAATTTAAGAATTCTTTGCAGGAAAGAAAAGCTGCTTCAGAATGAAGTCATAAAAGCTTCATGGCGATATATGCACAAGCCTCCGCATCGGCAAGGGCATGGTGGTGGTTCATGAGATCATATCCGCAGGCGGCGGCGACGGTCTGGAGTTGGTGGTTGGGCAGCCTTCGTCCGAAATGCCGCCTGGAAGCCCAAAGGGTGTCGTAGAACTCATAGTCGGGGTAATCCATCCGATACACCTGCATGACCGCTTTCAGGCATCCCGAATCAAACCTGGCATTGTGGGCGACCAGCGGCAACCCTTCGATAAGAGGTTCAACCTTTTCCCATACGAGCGGAAAGACGGGGGCATCCTCCGTATCTTCGGGACCCAGTCCATGCACCTGCCGGCAGAACCACTGGTAATACTCCGGCTCGGGATGGATCAGGCTGTAAAACCGGTCCACAATCTCTCCGTCACGGACGACGACTATGCCAACGCTGCAGACGCTGCTCGGGCACTCGTTGGCCGTCTCGAAATCTATCGCTGCGAAATCTCTCATAGACCGTAGTTCTTGTACATCTGGGCGATGTCCGCCTTCATCTCGTCACGGAGATCTTCCGGTTCAAGGACTTCAACGTCCGGACCATGGCTC
>ODAJ012141439.1_pt1 | contig 10297 bp, 7 predicted proteins | sample 1539241 | NCBI WGS metagenome assembly ODAJ01 (sample SAMN02144231, study PRJEB22623) | gut metagenome | biome: sheep rumen | host: Ovis aries | place: New Zealand
GCGTTGCCCTTCCACTGGAAGTCGAAGAACGCCGACCCGGCGCCGCGCGGGAGCATGTCCATCGGGAACGCGCCGCCCCAGCCGGGCGTGTGGAACTTCTCGATCGTCGAGAACGCCGAGCCGCGGCGCACGGGCTGCTCGAGGCCGATCGTCGAGACGTCCTGCTGGATCAGCGTCGCGCCCTCCGCCGAGCCGCCGATCTCCCAGGTCGCCGCCTCGAGGACCGTGTGCAGGGGGGCGTCCGGCGAGCGCACCGCGAGGCGCGTCGAGAGGCCGTCCCACTCGTTTTCGAACACGCGCTCCCGGACGGGCCGGAACGTCCACTCGAAGACGGCGCGCGGGGCCCGGAGGCGCGGCGCGCGGACGCGGGGCTCGTCCATCGCGTCCGTCTCCTCCGAGCGCGGATCCCATTCGCCGCGCGACTCGAAGCGCACCGTCGCGCCCCCGCCCGGGAGCGGACGGACGCCGAGCAGGCGGAAGCGGCGGAACGCGAACGGCCCGGACGAGGCGTGGAACCGCCACGGCGCGGCGGCGGAGCGGAGCGGGAGGCCGCCGAACGAGACGCCGCCGACGCCGAGGAAGTCCCCCTCGCGGGAACGGCGGAGCGCCAGGCGGAACCGCCCGACGGAGAACGTTGTCTTCATGCGGCCCATTCTAGCCGCCCCCGAACCCGCCCGCAACAGTAAACACCCGATTTCTCCGAAAACAGCAGACTTATTCGCTCCGCGGCCCGACCGCGGCTCAGAATGCGAACAGCCGCGGGCGCTCGGGGGCGCGGACGCCGGCGTGGAGGGCCTCGGCCCAGACGACGAAGGAGTCGAGCGTCCTCTCCAGGTCGAGGCCGCGGAAGGCGATCGGGATGCGGCTCCTCGGGAGCGCCGGGAGGTTGCCGCCGGACGCGACGAAGAAGCGCGAGGCGGCGGAGGATCCGAAGTGGGAGATCAGGACGGACTCGAGAGGCGCGACGAAGTTGTCGTCGAGCAGCGCGATCGCCTCGGGCGGATCGACGGCGCGCGGGGAGAGCGCGAGGCGAAGCAGGCGTCGCGCCTGCCGGAGGCCGCCGGGGTCGATCCACGCGGTCTGGTAGCCGTCCGGCCCGATGCGCAGCCCCATCCGCGCGGCGAGCGCGCGCACCCGCCCCTCGTCGTCCTCGCCGACGGCCGTGCTCAGGACGAAGACCGAGCGGCGCCCGGCGCGGCGGCACGCCTCGAACAGGCGGCGGTAGCTGTCGGGGAGCCCGCCCGAGGCCGGCGCCGAGAGCGCGCAGGAGAGGCTGCCGCCGGCGCGCGGGTCGTCCGCGTAGAGGCCGGAGACGGGGACGCGGTCCACGTTGGCGATCGTCCGCATCCCGCGGTTGCTCGAGAGCGCGCGCAGGAACGCCCCCGCCCACCGCTGGCCCTCCAGCTCCTCGAGCAGCGCGGCGTAGCGCGGCGAGTCGGGGCCCTCGTCGAGGACGTGCCGCGCCTCGAAGCGCACGCCCCGCCGCGCGCCGACGCGCGCGGCGGCCTCGCGCAGCGCGCGGCCGATCATGTCGTCGGACGGCGCGTCCGCCGTTCCGGAGAGCGCGAGCAGGTAGCGCCCGGCGAACGGCGGCGGGTCGGCGACGAACGTCCCGAGATGCCGCACCGCCCGCGTGAAGCCCTCCTCGGCGAGCCGGTCGAAGGCCAGCTGCACGGTGGCTCGCGTCGCGCCGAACCGGCGCTCGAACCACGATCGGTCGGGAAGCGCCGAGCCGGGCGGGAAGCGTCCGGCCGCGACGGCGTTCCGCACCCACGCGACGATGCGGAGGCGCTTCTGGGGCGCGGGCCCGCGGCTTCCGCTCCGCCCGGGCCGCGGCTGCGCGGCGGCCGCCTTCACGGCGCGGCCTCCTCGCGCCCGGGAGGGACGAGCCCGGCCCGGACGATCCCCTCGAACACGGCGCGCGCGGCGGCGCGTTCGCCCTCGGGGCGGAGGTGGACGCCGTCCACGGGGTCGGCGAGCGCGTCGCGCGGGACGCCCGCCGCCTCCGCGGCCGCGAACGCGGGCTCGAGCGCGACGACGGGGACGCCGAGACGGCGCGCCGCCTCGGCGGCGGGCGGGTTGGCGAGCGCGTGGTGCGACCATGCCGTGGCGGGGTCCGCCGCGCGCGGAAGGGCGTACTGCAGGAAGCAGAGCCGCGCGCCGGAGTCGAGGATTTTGCGCCCGATCGCCTCCAGGTCGCGCGCGAGGCCGTCCGGGCCGTCGGGCCGCGCGGGCGGCGCGAGGTCGTTCGCGCCGAGCAGCACGAGCACGAGGTCGGGGCGCTCGTCCAGGACCTGGGGGCGCAGGCGCGAGGCCGCGCCGGGGCAGCCCGCGGACGGGTAGGTGCGGTCGCCCGCGTGGCCGGCGTTGACGACGCGCGCCGCGCCGGGGCCGAGCCGCGCCTCGAGCATCAGCTCCAGCAGATCGCACCACTTGAGATACTGATGGCGGTACGGTTCGCCGGGACGGCAGCCGGTGATCGAGTCGCCGAAGCAGACGACGGTGAAGAGGCGGGAACGTTTTTCCATCGGCGGAATCTCCGGAGCCGGGACCGTCATTCGCCGCGCCCGTGGTCGATGGCGTCGAGGTCGAACGCCGGGGCGGCGGACGCGGGCTCCGCGCCCGCGGGAAGGATCGTCGCGGTGCAGACGGCGCCGACGCGGAATTCGCCGGAGCCGTCGGGGGAGGGGAGGGGATCGAACGCGAAGTCGCGTTCCCCCGCTTCGCCGCGCTCCCAGCCCGGAACGAGCGCCTGACGCCAGATGAAGAGGCGCCCCGGGCCCGCCCCGTGGTTGCCGCGGAAGGTCGCCAGCGGCTTGCAGCCGGCGCGGACCTCGCAGTCGAGCGCCTTCTCGTCCGCCTCGCCGAAGACGCCGACGAGGTTCGCCTTCGCGCGAACCGTGATCGGCGCGCGGTTCGTGCCGGAGAAGACGGCGACGCCGTCCATCCAGCGCGAGGAGAGCCCGTCGAACCAGAGCGAGGTGCGGTAGGTCGGCTTCGCGGACCAGCCCCCGGGCAGCGGGAGCTGCGCGGCGTCCCGCCGCGCGAGATCCGCCACGTCGCCGAACACCGGCGTATCGGGTACGCGGCAGACGAGCCCCTGCGCGACCGCGCGGTCGAAGCCCGCGATGCCGGCGGCGGCGAAATAGCGGTAGCCGAGGTCGCCGGGGTGGGCGTCGTCGAACGGCCAGACCTGCCCGATCGTCGTGCGCCCGGCGCGCAGGTCGGGGAAGAGCGGGCCGTCGCGGTAGACGTCGCCGACGCCGGTCGTGTAGGCCTCCGCGAGCCGACGGTACGCGGCGAGCTGCGCGTGGCCGTTCTCGGGCGCGTCGAGGTTCCGCGCCCAGAAGCCGAACGTGAAGAACATCTGCACGACGGGGACGCCGCGCCCGACGAGCCGCCGCAGAATCGACTCGTAGCAGCACGACTGCGCGAGCGCCTCCGGGCCGCCGCCATCGTTGCACGCGAAGTCGAGGAAGACGAGGTCCGGCCCGTACGCCAGCACGTCGCGGTCGAGACGGAAGACGCCGAGCGTCGAGCCCGTGCCGCCGAGGCCGGCGTCGTGGAAGCGGAATCGCGCCGAGGGATACTTCGCGCGCAGGTGCTCCGCGACGAGCGGGCGGAACCCGGTTCGGTTCGGATCGCTCGCGTTGGCGCTCCACGTGAGCGAGCCGCCGAAGAAGACGACGGAGAGCTCCTCGCCGGCGCGCGCGCGCCGGTCGAAGTCGGCGAAGGACGCCGCCCGCGCGGGCGGCTCCGACGCGGCGGCCTGCAGTCCGGTCGCGAGGGCGACCGCCAGGGGGAGGATGCGTTTCACGGCGTTCGTTCCTTCGTGGTCCGGGCGCGGAGGAGGTCGTGCGGCGGGGGGCGGCGACCGGGGCCTAGCCCTTCAGCAGCGACTCCAGGGCCTTCGCCGTCCCGAGCAGCTTCGGCTCCTCGAAGGGCGGGCAGAGGATCTGGAGGCCGACGGGGAGGCCGAGGTCCGCGGTGCGGCCGCAGGGGATCGAGACGCCGCAGAGGCCCGCGAGGTTCGCCGGGACGGTGAACGCGTCGCAGAGGTAGGCCTGCAGCGGGTCGTTCACGGTCGAGTCGAGCTTGAAGGCCGGCGTCGGCGCCACGGGGCAGAGGATCGCGTCGACCTTCGCGAACGCCGCCTCGAAGTCGCGGCGCACGAGCGTCCGCACCTTGAGCGCGCGGTTGTAGTAGGCGTCGTAGTAGCCGCTCGAGAGCACCCACGTGCCGAGCAGGATGCGGCGCTTCACCTCCGGGCCGAAGCCGTGCGTGCGCGAGAGGTCGTAGAGCGACTGCAGCGAGCCGTCGGGCCCGACCTCGCGGCGGCCGTAGCGGACGCCGTCGAAGCGCGCGAGGTTCGCGCTCGCCTCGGCGGTGGCGACGATGTAGTAGACGGCGATCGCGTACTCGGTGTGCGGGAGCGAGATCTCCTCGACGCGCGCGCCGGCGGCGGCGGCCTTCTCGATCGCCGCGCGCACGAGCGCCATCACCTGCGGGTCGGTCCCCTCGACGAAGTACTCCTTCGGGACGCCGATGCGCAGCCCCTCGACCGAGGCGCCCGCGAGCGCGGCGCGGTAGTCGGGGACGGGGCGGTCGAGGCACGTCTGGTCGTGCGGGTCGGCGCCGGCGATCGCCTGCAGGAGGATCGCGGCGTCCTCGACGTCGCGCGCGATCGGGCCGACCTGGTCGAGCGACGAGGCGAACGCGGTGACGCCGTAGCGCGAGACGCGGCCGTAGCTGGGCTTGAGGCCCACGCAGCCGCAGAACGACGCGGGCTGGCGGATCGAGCCGCCGGTGTCGGTGCCGAGCGAGGCGAGCGCGAGGCCCCCGGCGACGGCGGCGGCGCTGCCGCCGGAGGAGCCGCCCGGAACGCGGTCCGGCGCGACGGGGTTGCGCGTCACCTGGAACGCGCTGTGCTCCGTGGAGGCGCCCATCGCGAACTCGTCCATGTTGACGCGCCCGCAGGGGATAGCGCCGGCGGCGCGGAGGCGCGCGACGACCGTCGCGTCGAACGGCGCGACGTAGCCCTCGAGGATCTTCGAGGCGCAGGTGCAGGGCTGGCCCTTCACGTTGAAGATGTCCTTCATCGCGACGGGGATGCCGAGGAGGTCCCGGTCCTCGCCCGCGCGGCGGCGGGCGTCCGCCTCGGCGGCGCCGGCGAGCGCGCCCTCGGCGTCGACCGTGAGGTAGGCGCCGATGGCGCCGTCCTTCGCGGCGATCGTATCGAGGACGGACTGCGTGAGCTCGACGGACGTGAAGTCGCCGCGGCGGAGGGCGTCCTGCGCGGAGGCGACGGAGAGGGAGGAGATGTCGATGTCGGCCATGGCGCTACTCCACGATGCGGGGCATGCGGAACTCGGTCTCGGACGCGTCGGGCGCGTTGCGGAGGACCGTCTCGCGGTCGAGGGAGGGCTCGACGACGTCCTCGCGGAGGACGTTCGCGACGGGCTGGCCGTACTGCGTGGGCTCGATGCCGGTCAGATCGAGCTCGGAAAGCTTGTTCACGTAGGCGACGATGGGGCCGAGCTCGCGCTGGAACCTCGCCATCTCCTCGGGGGAGAGGTCGAAGTGCGCCAGCGCGCAGACGTGCGCCACGTCGAGGGAGGAATCGCTCATGGGGTGGGGGAGTGGGCGTGGAAAACGCGCGCAAGTCTAGCACAGCCGGCCCCGGCGCATCAAGCGCCCGCTCCGCGCGTTTGGCCGGAATTTTCGCCCTGTTAGCGTGCGCGCAAAACCGGATAGGTAGCGTGCGTGCAAAACCGGACGGCGTGCGTGCAAAACCGGACGGGGACGACGCCCGCTTCAAGGCGACGGTGCAGTCGGCTGGCGTCGCCCCAGCGCCGTCCCCGCCCTCGGGCCGGTGAGCGTCCCCGAAGGGGCGGCGCGGAGCGCCGAGCGAACCCGGCCCGAGGGCGGGGACGGGATGTCCTCGCAGGCGGGGCTGCTGTATCGTTCCCGCCGCCATGAAAACACAACTCCAAGCACGACTTGCGTCGGACGTGGCGGCGCTGGTCCTCGCCAAGTTCAACCACGGAGAACTGACGGCGACCGAGGCCTGTCTGCGCCTCGGCGTAGGCCGCACCCGACTCTACGACCTGCGGACGCAATGGCTCCGGCAGGGCGCCGACTTCCGGCTCTGGGGATCCGGAGGGGACACGACGGGCGGATGGTCCAAGGAGGCGGAGGCCGTCGCCGAGCGTCTCGTGGTCCTCTCCACCCGCGAGGGAGCCGAGCCGATCAACTACGCCGTCATCGCGGACTGCATCCAATGCGAGACCGGCCGCAGGATGGATCGCACGACCGTGATGCGGCATTGCCGCGCGAAATGGCCGCTGCTGTGCCAGGCCCCCGGGCCGCGGCGTCCCGTCAAGCGCTGGGCCATGGAGCGGGCCGGGGCGCTTCTGCAGATCGATTCGACGCCCGTGCGCCTCTTCGGCGGCGAGGACGAGTGGCAGCATCTGGTCGCCGTCGAGGACGACGCCACGCGAGAGATCCTGGCCCTGCGCCTGGCCGAGTCGGACTCCGTCTTCGTCGAGATGGACGTGCTCCGGGAGGCGATCGGCGTGCACGGCGTCCCGTCCGTCGTCTACACCGACGGCTTCTCGATCTTCGGGCACGAGGGCGTGGACATCGTCACGGCCTACGGGCGCATGTGCAGGGCCCTGTCCGTGACGCACCGCATCGCGCCGACGCCGCAGGCCAAGGGCAAGATCGAGCGCTCCATGCGGACCTTCCAGCATCGCGTGCGCGCCCTCGTGATGGACGCCGTCGCCTCGGCCGGCGTCACGGATCTGCAAAGCGCGATGCCCGTCGTCGAGCGGCACCGCTTGTTTTGGAACGCGAACCACGTCAACCGCACGACGGGCATGACTCCCGAGCAGGCCTACCAGGCGTGCGTCAAGGCCGGCAAGACCGACTATCGTCCCGCGCCGAGCCCCGCGCTGATGGAACTCTTCGCGGCACGGCACGAGAGGCGGACCGTCGTCGGCGGCAACCGGATCCAGTACGGAGGCAGAACCTACGAGATCGGGCCGACGGCAAAGAAGCGCGTCTGGCTGGTCATCCGACCGGACAGGCTGCGCGTCGTGGAGGAGGATCCGCTCGAACACCCGGACCGATGGCCGCGCAAGCTCGGATCGTTTCGCCTGTAGAAGGCCCCCGTCCGGTTTTGCGCGCACGCAGAACCGTCCGGTTTTGCGCGCACGCCATCGTTTCCGGCGTTTTCGTGCAGCGCCGCAACGGCAACTCCTTGCAAACGCGCGTCTTGACTGTCCGGTTTTGCACGCACGCTGAAATCCGGCTTTGCGCGCACGCCTACAGCCGGAATTTTCGCCCTTGCGCCCGCGCCCGCGCGTGTGCTATAATTTGCGCCGTTGCGACGGGAGGGGTCCTCCCTTCCTCAGTAGCTCCGCCCGCAGCGACCGCAAGGCCGATGCGGGAGGATGTCTTTGAATCAGCGGCGAGGATTCTCTCTTTGCGCCCCTCCTCCCGCGAAGCACCAGGGGCGCAAGAGACATCTTCACCATGAAATGCTTCGCAACCTTCGACCTCCCCGCCGGCCACCATCGCCTCCGCTTCGTCTATCGACACGGCGGTATCGGCTACATGGACCACTTCAACGGCATCCTCCTCAGCGATCTGAAGATCGAAAAGACCTCTTCCGATTCACCTCCAACAGATAATTGATTCCCTTTCAAATCGTGTGAGGCGCTTGCGCCCATCCTCCCGCGAAGAACCCAGAAGTGCAAGAGAGTTTTAGACTCAACATTTAACACCATGAATCTGAACCGTCCGACATTCACGTCACTCCTGCTCGCCGCAATCGCTGTTGCCGTTTTCGCGCATCCGGCGCATGAACCGGATTCAGCATTCCATCCCGAGGGCATCTCTCCAGACCAGTTCCTGTCCACGCCGATTACCGTTCCATTCGTTGACGATGACGGAGCCTGGTGCGATGTTGCCGTCGTGGACGGGCTGCCTTGGTCGTATGCTATCGTCGGTGCCGGAACTAACGAAACGGCCCGCGTCGGCGTTTTCGCCAAGATCCGCGCCGTGCCGGCCTCAACGTCCGGCCACGTGGAGATCCCCGCCTTCTTCGACGGCGTGCCCGTGACCGAGATCGACGCGATGGCGTTCTACGGGTGTTCCGCCGTCGAATCCGTCGTGGTTCCCGACGGCGTGGAAAGCATCGGCGACTATGCGTTCTACGGATGCTCGTCCCTGGCCTCCGTCTCCGTTCCCGGGAGCGTCACGAACGTCGGCGAATGCGCCTTCGGCGCCTGTCCCCTGCTGGCGGACGGCGGCTTCGCGTCCGGCCGGACCGGCGCCGCGCCGGCTTCCGTTCGCGGAACTCCGGCCGCCTCTCCGGAATCCGCAGGCGCCGGCGACGGGGAATCCCGCTCTGCCTCGGCGGCCAAGACGGGGGAGCTTTGCGTCGTTTCCTTCGACGCCAACGGCGGCACGGTGGACGTCGCCACGGCGTCATATCCGGCGGGCGAAATGCTCCTGAGCCTTCCGCTTCCCGTCCGCGACGGTTGGCGCTTCGAGGGTTGGTTCGACAACCCGAACCCCGGCCTCGGCTCCCTCGTCACCGTGCAGTCGATCGCCCCCGAGACCGTGTTGAGTCTCTACGCCCGCTGGGATCTTCCCGACGCCGACCCGTGGCAACCCGTCTTCCGGTTCTATTCCAAAAACTACAAGGGGCACTTTTTCACGATGGACCCCGCCGAGCGCGCGACGCTCATGTGCACGAACCCGAACTGGAAATACGAGGGCGTCGCCTACTACGCGGCGACGGCGCAACTACCGGGAACCGTCCCGCTCTACCGGTTCTATTCCAAGGCCTACCGCGGGCACTTCTACACGATCGACGAAGAGGAGATGCAGACCATTCGGGACACGAACCCGAACTGGAAATACGAAGGAATCGCCTTCTACGTGTTTCCGTCGGCCGACGCCGATCCCGATGCGGTCGCGACGCCGATCTACCGGTTCTGGAGCAAGTCCTACCGGCACCATTTCTATACGATTTCGGAAACCGAGATGCAGACGATCCAGAACACGAACCCGAACTGGAAATACGAAGGAATTGCCTTCTGGACGCAGCCGGTGCCTCGCGAACTCGTGAAATACACCGTTCTTTTCGACGGCAACGGCGGATCCGGGGTGATGTCGCCGATCTCGGCGGCGAAGGACCGCTCCTCGACGCTGCCCGCGTGCGGCTTCGTCCGCGACGGCTTCGATTTCGCGGGATGGGCGACGAACGCCGCCGGCCCGGCCTCCTGGCAGGCGGGAGAAACCGTCGTCCTCAACCTCTCCTCCGCCGCCGGCGCGACGGCGGTCCTCTACGCGACGTGGGAGGGGGATTCCTACACCGTGAGGTTCGACCCCAACGGAGGCTCCGGCACGATGGTGGACGAAACGTTCGTCCACGGCCGCGCACGGGCGCTTCCTCTCTGCTCCTTCTCGCGGACCGGCCACGTGTTCGACGGTTGGGCGACCGCCCCCGGCGGCCTCGCGACCTACGCCGACGGCCAGACCGTCGTCGATCTCGGCGATCCTTCGGACGAAGCCGTCACGCTCTACGCCAAGTGGTCCCCCGGAAACTTCACGGTGACGTTCGACGCCAACGGCGGCACCGGCGCGATGTCCGACCAGGTCTTCACCTACGGCACCCCGCAGAATCTCGCCGCCAACGCCTTCTCCCGCCAGGGCTGGACCTTCGCGGGCTGGGCGGAATCGCCCGGCGGCGTCGTCGCCTACGCCGACCGCCAGTCCGTCTCGGACCTCGCCGGCGCTGGGGAAACCAAGACGCTCTACGCCGCTTGGACGGAGAACACCTACACGGTCCGTTTCGCCGCCAACGGCGGCTCCGGCACGATGGCGGCGCGGACCTTCGCGCGCGACCGGATCGAAACCCTTCCCGCTAACGCCTTCTCCCGCACGGGCTGGACGTTCGCCGGGTGGGCGACGTCCCCGTCCGGCGCCGTCGCCTACGCCGACCGCGCCACCGTCGCCAACCTCGCGGAGGCCGGCGCGACGGCGACGCTCTACGCCAAATGGACCGCCAATTCCTACACCGTGACGTTCAACGCCAACGGCGGAACCGGTTCCATGTCGAACGAGAGCTTCGTCTACGGCACGTCCAAGGCCCTTACGGCAAACGCCTTCGAGCGCACGGGCCACTCCTTCGCCGGCTGGGCGAAGAGTCCGGCGGGCGCGAAGGTCTACAACGACCGGCAGTCGGTGAAGAACCTCACCGCGACGGCGGGCGGCGTCGTCGCCC
>ODAJ014781774.1_pt1 | contig 10297 bp, 10 predicted proteins | sample 1539241 | NCBI WGS metagenome assembly ODAJ01 (sample SAMN02144231, study PRJEB22623) | gut metagenome | biome: sheep rumen | host: Ovis aries | place: New Zealand
ATGCGTAATAAATACCATTCCCCAAGCCATTATAACAACTACCATCGTGCGTATAGCCGTAGCAAGATTGGATTCGACTCCTTCAATTCCAACTTTTGCCAGTATTGATGTCAGTGCAGCAAAGACTGCTGAACCGAGTGCTAACCAAAACCACATCACTATACCCCCCTACAAATTCGATATTTGCCATCGTCTATAAAACTGAAATATAATCGTTCTATTAAACAGACGCAATTATATTATACCGCATTTATCAATGTATTCTCCACCAGAATATGATCTCCCGCAAAAAGAGCCCGGAACAAATACCTGACCCTTGTTTGTCAGTTATGCGGCTACTGTGTTGATTTACTGCAAATCCGGATGTCTTTTCTTTGCAAAGTGCTTATACCATCTTCCTCATATTGCGGAAACGCACCATAAAGGAATATTTTTCATCCAGCCCTGATCTATGTAATCGGATGAAGATACCCGCAAAGCCAATGCCGGTAAAAACTTATCATAATACGCACGCAGGGATTTCGATTTGAGATTTGTTTCTGCTTTTACTTCTATCGGAACTACATCTTTGCTTTTCTGAATAAGAAAATCCGTCTCATAAGTTGATTTTTCTCCGGAATAATAATATGGCGTGTATTGCGTATCCGACACCAGCTGCTCAAGTACATATTGTTCAATTAATGCTCCTTTGAATTCAACAAAAAGATCATTTCCCTGTATTACACTCTCTATGTCCAATTCGCTCAAAGCCCCCAGCAATCCGACATCGATCAGAAACAATTTGAATGATGAGAAATCAACATAGGATTTTAATGGCATCGCCGGCTTTTGTACCTTGTTCACTTTATATACCAGACCGGCATCAACAAGCCATTGTATCGCTTCCTCAAAATCTTTCTGTCTTGCTCCCTCTTTCACTTGTCCGAAAAAGAATTTCTTATTCTCTTTCGCTAACTGCATCGGAAGAGATTGCCAAGTCGTTTCATTGATGTCACCCGCCCTATTATTTACCGCGTTTACTATTTTACTATCCAATTGATTATCTGTCTGAATTATATAAGAAAAACGCGATCCGGTCAGCATTTTTTCGTCGGAAAAAGTGTGCTCTGATTACATTTTTTCGCCGTATTATTCAAACGCCTTTGGACTCACATCAACTTTTTCGTCAAATTCCGGTCGCTCCAGCATATCACAGCCCTGGAATGCCATACCGTACACTTTCTCAAGGCTTTTTCCGAAGTGGATTTTGCGAAGTGATTTACAGTCCTTAAATGCAAACGGAGGAATGTATTTTACCCCGTCCGGAATCGTGAGTTCCTCAAATGAACTGCGCACAAAAGCATACTGCCAAATATCGACTAACGAAGACGGCAAATTGATCTGACGAAGATTTGTGCATCCGTCAAAAACGAATCCACCAAGGAAATTGACTGTATCGGGAATGGTTACGGATGTGATTTCCGTATGCCCTTTGAAGATATTGTCAAATAACATCGTAACCGGCTGTCCGCCGATTACGGAAGGGATTACCACTTCCGCCTCGTCACCTTCATAGCCGGTTACACAAAATGATTCATCTTCTAATTGTTTATAAGAAAATTGCTGCATTGTATTTCCCTTGTCAACATTTTTTTCTAAAAATTTTTTAATACACAAAAATATGTCCGGTGAATATCTAAAATATCCGGCAAATCCAAACAACCAGAATTCCGAGAAATGTTCCGATTGCATATCCTAAAGATCCTGTTATCAGGCCTCCCGCAAGAAGGTATTCCGCATTTATCGCCCTGGTAACACCGGGAATAAAGGCAGGACCGTATATACCCGCCGTCGATGTGACAATCATCGTTTCGGAATCAATCTTAAACAGTCGGCAGAGCAATAAATGAATCAGAAAAATGCTGACGGTTATTCCCGAATACAGAATAAACAGTTTCAATGTTACGACGCCGAAATTCGTAAAATCAAACATGGAAGCCACCGCGCAGCAGAATACGGTTACAAAGAACTGCCCCATAGTGCCGTTTTCTTTCACGGAATTGACTTTCGGAATAAAGGAAGCTGCCAGTCCCAAAATTGCAGTACCGATAAGGATTGCCGGAAGAAGGCAGTCAATCAGTGTCCCTTCCTTTTGCCCCTTCAAAAGAAAAATAACAAACCCGACCCCTGCGGATATTACAACAATCAATATGGATATAAAGAAATTTCTGATTACTCCGGGGCTTTTAATATTGAACTTTCCAACTTCATCTTCTGCCGAAAGTTCTATGTCCGGAAGGATTTCTTCTTTTTGACCCTTTTTTAAAAACAATCCCGTAAACGGCTTTGCTAAGAAAAGCAGAAATACATAAAATATTCCTCCGAAAATCATATCCGAGAGATTTGCCATAAATATCGTCTGCTGATCCAGACGGAAGAAACCGGCCACGGCATTTAAATTTACCGTTCCACCGGAATACAATCCGACAGCCATTCCCGTCAGGATGTCCCCGTCCGTAATTTTACGTGTGTAGAGAAGAAACCATACAATGCTGACGATAACCGCAGAAACAATTAAGAGCATGTATGCTAGAAAAACTCTCCCCGATAATTTAAAAACATATTTGATATTACTCGAAAACAATAAGAGCGGAATTCCGACGGCAATCCCCAGATAGCCCAGCAGTTCCAAAGCCGTGGTATCACGGGATTCAAAGATTCCGGCTTTCCTTAAAGCGAAAACGATGATGGAATACAATATTCCGATAACATATGCGGTTCCTACCGTTCCCAGAAAAGAGACTGCCTTTGTCCTGCTGAATTTCAAAATCAGAAAAGACATAAGAAAAACAAAAATAATATCAATTATTGTAAGAACCATTGAATGTTAATCTCCCCGGTTTATTTTTCATCCAATTCCTTGTAATACACGCGGTAAATACGGGATAATTCTCCGCCGGCAGACTGTATGACTCCGTTTGAACTCGCATTCATTTCGGTGATTGTTCCGAGTGTCATTCTTTGAATATGATGCTTATCCATCGCTTTTTTCGTCTCATGATACAATACCAGAATAACACCTTTCCTCTGATACTCGGGAACAACGAACTGAAGCATGCCGCGAAGACCATAGATTTTATTTTTCTGCGTCAGGTAAACAAACAGCGATTTCGGATTGATTCGTCCGTTCATTTTACGAATCAGTTCGTTGTAATCGGGAATCGAAAGAGTAAAACCAACCGGGCTGTCATCCTCTTTTCTTCTTACAACCGGTGCAAAATCCGGATGTATGAAACTTTTCCAGTCTTCAAAAATATGTCTGATTTCATCCTCGGAAGGAACCTCCTCAAAAATTGCCGCAGTGGAAGCACGTGTCATAATCTCATGCACATCCTTAATTTCCCTTTCGATATTCTTCAGATCAATTGGGGAAACGTATAAATTGTTCCGTTCCAGTGCTCTGGTTGCACATTTTTCAATTAATTCCATCTTCTTCGGATCTATTTTCGCTTTATATTCAAACGTATCCGTCAGTTTTAAATACTCCGCACGTTCAAAGAATTTGCCGTAATACGGCGGATTATAGGAAGTCAGAATCATCGAAGGATACTCAAAGCCCGAAACCGCAATGCCTCTTCTGTCATCCGGATCATCCAGAAAAAAACTTCCGACCAGATACTTGCAGTCCATGGATTTTACCGTTTCTTCGGCATAAGCCATAAGTTCCCGAAATGCATCAAAATCGTCGATAACTTCAAAATGTGAGAAGAATCCGCAACGGTCTGATTTTAACTGTTTGCTCTTTCCTTTGGTCAAAAGAATTCTGCCAAGGATATTACCGGCTTCGTCCACACTGACCAAAGCCTTATATTTTTGATCCTCAAAAACCAGTTTCCGGATGGTTTTTTTCAAAGATCCACGCATAAAAGGAGTATAATTCGGATCATTCAAATAAATTCGGTCTCCGAAATCAATAAAAGCCGTTATTTCCGATTGTTTGAGTTCTCGTACCATTTATCCCCTCTGCACACTGTCACTTTATAAATACAAGTAAATTTATAGTATCATACTATACTTAAATTGCAATTTCAAATTGAACACTTGTAGTTAAACTGACGACAATTGACAAATAAAAAGCCCCGCAAACTCAGTGTTTACGGGGCTCTCAGGCGAGCGATAGACGGGGCTCGAACCCGCGGTCTCGACCTTGGCAAGGTCGCGCGTTACCAACTACGCCACTATCGCATACAATGTGTTTTCTCTCACACGCAAGTAGTATCTTATCATCTGACGATCGCTTTGTCAACAGTTTATTTTAGTTCTGTTTCCCAGGCTTTAATGAGCTTTTCCAAGTTCCACGCGGCATTTGCGGGACTGGTTGACGGAAGGCAGATTGCCGGGCGGCCGATTTTGTCCGCCGTGTATTTTAAATAATACTTCTCTGCCGTTTTGCCGTTTACGATAATCTTTTGAATATCGGCATAATCCAGGATGATCGACAAATCGTTTGCCACGGCATTTCGGATACTTGCATCGGACGAGCCTTCTATGTCGCAGGACGCAATCACATCCCATAAAGCGATTTTATGCGCCATAAGAAGTGTTTTCTTCTCTACGATGGTCTGCGGAACCTCTTCGCCGTAAATCGACGAAATAACCCTCCAAAATCGATTCTGCGGGTGTCCGTAGAAAAACATCTGCTCTCTTGATTTAACCGAAGGAAAACTTCCGAGAATCAGAATCTTTGACTGCGCATCATAAAGAGGCGGAAACGGATGAATTACATGCACGCTTTTACTCATAGTTTCCCGTCCCATCCGTATTTCTTTAAATCCACATGGTTATCCCTAACTTCTATTCCGTCCGCTTTCAAAAGCTTCTCCTGCACATTGATTCCGCCGAATACAAACGCATCGGCCAGCCTTCCCTGTGAGTTTACCACGCGATAACAGGGAATGTTGTCCGGGTCGGGATTTTTATGAAGTGCGTTGCCGACAGCTCTTGCCATTTTGGGCTCTCCCGCTACAGCAGCGACGGTTTTATAGGTTGCCACCATGCCTTTCGGGATTTTTTTCACCGCTTCATAAATACGCTTGGTCGGAGAATCTGAAATCAAATCGTAGCTCTCCGCAATCATCATCTTAATTTCATTATCCGGAACCGTTCCGTCCAAAACAACGGTACTCCAGTGTTCTTTGTTCTGGTGATATCCCGGTTTAACGGAAGGGTACATTTTACGGATAAAATAGGCCTTATCCGGGTCCATTTTCACATTCAGACAAATGAAACCATCCAGCTCATATGTCCATAGAAATGCTTTGTCATTGCCTTTATAACGGACCAGCTGCCAGTTATCATCGTGAAAAGGCGCATCCTGATAGGTGTCCGGAAAAGAAAGGCCGTATTTTAATGCCTGCGCTCTTGTTTTCATCGGCTTCGTCCTTATTTATACAAATAATATTTGTTTACCAGGTGTTTCAAAAGACCTTCACAGCCTTCTTTAATCTGATTATACGCCGTGACAAAATCGCGGGTATACCAGGGATCGTCAATCTGCGTTCCCGGCTTGGAAGAATAATCCATACAAAGCGAGATTTTGTCCGCTTTCCCTCCGAAGAAACGATCCTTCATAATGCGATAATGGATATCCTCCATCGCAATGATGTAATCAAACTCGTCATAATCCGACGGACGCACCTGCCTTGCATGATGCCCCTTACAATCAATTCCGTGACGTTTTAATTCATCTCTTGCAGGCGGATACACTGGATTCCCGATCTCCTCCGTGGAGGTCGCCGCAGACTCCGCATAAATGAAGTTGTCCAATTTTGCCTTTTTAACAATATCCTTAAAAATATACTCTGCCATGGGCGAGCGGCAAATGTTGCCCCAGCAAACGAACAGTACTTTTATCATAGCCTTAATTCCTTGATTTTCCTGTATTCTCAGGACTTTGCAGTCCTTTTGATTTTCCTTTTCCCGGCATAAAATATGCATATTTTGGCATATTTACACCCGCAAAAGGTGTAAAGTAAGGTGTAAACTTTTGAGGTTTACACCTCAGTATTTTACAAAGCATTCAGCTTCTTTAATTCCACCATTGCATCTTCAAATCCCACATGTGTGTACACATTCAGGGTCGTCTCAATATCAGCATGTCCCATCAAATACTGAAGCGTTTTCGGATTCATTCCTGACTTTGCCATATTGGAACAGTACGTATGTCTGCATACGTGAGGCGTTACTCTGGGCATCTGCACTTTATAAATGGAATTGTATTTTTCAATAATATGCTTCAGATAATGCTCCCAGTGAAGGGAATACATAATCTTTCCATCTTTATCAAAATACAGAAACCCTGCATATCCCTCGACAATCGGCTCTGCTTTGGGCGGTTTGCGGTTTGCAATAATGGTTTTGAAGCATTCCTCAACTTCAGAAGTCATCGGAATCTCTCTCTTTCCGCAGGTAGTTTTTGTCTTCTCGATATAATAGCCTGACAATCCATGTTTCTGGAGTTGATGATCCACTCTTATTTTATGATTTTCAAAATCAATATCCTGAATGGTCAACCCACAAAACTCGGAAATCCGCAGTCCCGTATGAAAAAGGATGTATATTCCTTCGTAATACCTGCAAAAATGAGTATCCTCTTTTATAAACTTAAGAAGTTTCCGTTCTTCTTCGCGTGTTATCGCTTCCCTGGTGTGAGAATCGTTGTAAACGACAGAAGCAAGTTCAAAATCGAATGGACTCTTACGAATCAGATCATCATCAACCGCCATCTTAAAAGCAGGTTTTAATACTCCCCGACACAAAGTAGAACAATTATTTATTGTTCATAATCGTAATATAGTAACTGTCTATAATTATCTTTTGTTGTTTTGACTTTTTCCATTTTTTCCACTTTTTCGTCCATTATAGTAACCTTAAGTTGATGTTCCGTAACCACATTATCTATTGAATCATGACTGTATGGTGAAGAAGATAGTAAATCAATAATCTTTGAAAACATAATATCAATGTAGGAGTGTAGATTTATCACAAGGTCACGGTTCATTTTTTCTTGTCTCCGTCCATCATGAATGATATAGTTCCTTGCTCGATATATTCGATGTAATTGCCATTCAACTCTGTTTCTATGGCTAATTATCATCGAAAATAACCCTTTAGTATTCTTTAATTGAGCATTGAGAAAGTATACTCTATATCTCAATAATGGGTACATTTCGGTTAATCCATATAATTCTTTTCTAATAGCATCAAATTCATCAAAAGCTAAGAAGGCAAATGTGGATTCCAAATCGTTATCCCCATCGATACAATTGTGTATATTCTTTGTAAAAAACTCATTATCCCATCTCTTAATGTCCAACATACAAGTAGTTACTATTTTTTCTATATATGTACTCACCAGAAAAGGAATCATACGATTTTTAACTTTTTGTATCTTATCAGTTTCCTCCTCGCCGCTTAGTGTCTCCGCAATAGACCATAATCCTAGCAATGAATCACTTGTGTTTTCAGAATATATAGCCGAATTATGTATCTCTGTAATCTTACTTATTTCTCTCATATTGAAAATAGTCGAGAACGTAATATTCAACATATTTTCTGCATTATGAGTAGATTCTTCATAGGACAACGATGAAACTCTGTATTTCAACAAATCTTGATCATCTATAGACGTTATTCTTTTTTTCTCATCGATTACCTGACCATATACTTTAACTTTATTCCTTATATGACTGTAGTAAGCAAATGCATTAATTATCACCGAAGATATTTCTCGAACCATCTCATATGCCGAAAAGATATCCAACGCCTTAACTTTATGAAATTTTAGTATTGTTTTTTGCCCTCTTGCTTTCACTCCCATAGGTAGTGAATTAGCATGCATTAGCGTAATGTCAGACTCCCCAGCTTTAATTCTATTAAACAATGGCATAAGGCTAGAAAAATCTTGAGAAAATCCAATAAAAACATCATATTCCTTTTCATCAAATGAGAATTCTTTCACAAAATTCTCAAAACTATCTATTCCCGTGACTTTTTGATAAAAGAAAGAATTATGGACACAGTTGAAAATATAATTTTCACTATACCCTGCATCAATCAGCACTCTAACTAGAATTCCGGAATACCTGTCCACAAGCCTCTTATCATTATTATTTGAAATACAGTTTTTTAGCAACTCAATAACTTTCTTATAATATTTGCCAGCACCTAGTTTTCTCCTTATATACAGAATATTGTCATACTTTTCTCTTTTATTCCAAGCCTTCGATTCTTTGATGATTCTTTCCTTAAACTCGGGAGAAATAATACTTATTGCAACCGTATCTTCTTTTAATCTTGACAATATTTCATCGAGAATGTGATCTATGTTTTTCTCATGGATTATCTTATTTTCTACGTCTTCATATACCCGAATAAACTCATCACATAAACCTATTATGGACAAAACCGGATATCTATATGAATCAGTGCTATGATGAAATAGTAATTCATCCAGTCTCTGCGCAAAGAAAAGCATTGTATTCAACGATTCCGAATATTCCCAATTGCTTATATTATTGACTCGCATTTATCCTCCCAAACGCTACCGCGTTCATATTTGTATAATTCATAGCATTTTTAATTACTATTATTGTATAATAGACCAGCTTCCACTCTTATTAGATCCAATCCGCTCTATCAGCCCCTTTTTCTTTAAACTTACCAGCGTCCGCTCTATTGTTCTCTTTGACACACCTACATCTACAGCAATCTCCTCAGCCGTTTTTTCCGGATTAATTATTAAAATACCTAGTACAGCTTTTTCTGTTTTATTTATACCGACATTTATGCCGACATTTATACCGACATTTTTCTTGCTCATACCCAAAACTTTTTCATCATACGGAATTCTGCACTTTATATAGTTGTCTGTTATTTCAAAAACTTCCTTGCCATATTTCTTTATAATAGTCGGAACCCCGTGTCCTGTATGCTCCGTAAGTCCCATATTCAAAAAAACTCTCATTAGTGTAGAATTTCTTGGATGGCTTATTCCTTCGTAGAAGTCTTCTGTTGACATTCCACTAGGTAATCCTCCATGCGACAATATCTCCATCCGGTCACTGAATAAAGAAATCTGTGGTTCTGCCACAGTCCAATCATTATGAACTAGGGCATTTAGCACAGCCTCATTAACCGCATCATAATCAAATAGATACATATCCTTTCTAGGCCGTACAGTAGTATCAGATACACAAATATTCTCAGCAGACAACCTTGCCTTGATTTTTTCATAAACAGACAGTATACATCCGAACCCATAATCATTACGTTCGGAGATGGCTGCTTTATCTGTGCCATTAAACTTGACGAATGAAAAAGGTATGTTGTTCTTATCTGCAAGCAATTCAGCTAAAAGATTATAATCGCCCTCTTTGTTACGCAGGTTGAAGTTCGCCTCAAAAGATGAATCATCAACATGAAAGCCCTTTTCCGCATAATAAATCTTTAGTTCTCTGAATGTAAGGTCTGCCCTTGAAGCCCGTTTTTTTAGCATATATTCTTCGTCATAGAAGTTTTTTTCATAACGGATACGAATTTGCTCAGATGTCATTTCTTTGCAGGTTGTTCCTATTCTGATCACGCAGCCATTTGAAGAAAAACCATACTTCTTTTGACAGTATATATTTCTTGTTCCTTTGGAAATATATAAAACTATGATAGTTTTACCTGAATCGAACTTCAGCTCCGTACGGATTTCTTCTTGCGGATTAGGCTCAATCTGCATGGTAATCACATCCGATATCTTTTTTAAGGTTTCATCTATTTTTTCAACGCCGACAACATTTCCGTTATCATCAACTCCAACAAATATCTGCCCTCCATCAGAATTCAAAAAAGCCACAATCTCCTTGCAAATAGTATCCGTATATTTAGCCTTTAGTTCGACCTTTTCTGACTCAACATATTGACTCATGTGATGTATCCTTTCTTAAAAACATAAACTCACAAATATATTATATTCCGAACGCGACATTTTTGCAATATATGCCGACATTTATACCGACATTTTCGTATCGTGCATTGCCTGACTATATTTTTGCTACTTTAATAGCTACTAATCCAAAGGTTTTCATTTCAAACCAAAGTTTTTACTATTCAATCCATACATTTGACAACCAATCCAAAGAAAAAACACCCTGCATTACACAAAGTGCTCTCATCATTCATCGGGTAGTCCACCTTCAAAAGGTGTAAACGGGGTGTAAATCCGTTTGATAATTCTTCAAAATGCCGTATTTTCAAGGTTTACTGCTTT
>ODAJ012186484.1_pt1 | contig 10289 bp, 8 predicted proteins | sample 1539241 | NCBI WGS metagenome assembly ODAJ01 (sample SAMN02144231, study PRJEB22623) | gut metagenome | biome: sheep rumen | host: Ovis aries | place: New Zealand
GAGCAAGCTGGGCGTGCCGAAGGCCGTCACGACCTTCTCCAAGTTCAATAAAGGCATCGTTCTGGTCTGCGGCGAGACAGGCAGCGGCAAATCGACCACGCTGGCCGCTATCCTCGACGAGATCAACCATACCCAGTCCAAGCACATCATCACGATGGAGGACCCGATCGAATACATCTACACGCCGGACAAATGCATATTCAACCAGCGCGAGATCGGCCGCGATACCCACAGTTTTGCCGACGCGCTGCGCGCTGTGCTGCGTGAGGACCCGGACGTCATTCTGGTCGGCGAGCTTCGTGACCCGATCACGATCGAGACGGCGCTCACCGCCGCCGAGACCGGACACCTGGTGTTCGCCACGCTGCACACCAACTCCGCGGTCGATTCCATAGAACGCATTGTCGGCTCGTTCTCGGCGGACCGCCAGGCGCAGATCCGCACGGTGCTCTCGAGCACGCTGCAGGCTGTGCTTGCCCAGCAGTTGCTCCGCCACGCCAGCGGCCACGGCCGTGTGCTGGCCGCCGAGTGCATGGTCGTCACACCAGCTATCCGCAACCTGATCCGTGAGGGGAAGACCCCGATGATGATGTCCGCCATGCTCTCAAGTTCCAAGGAGGGCAGCTTGACGATGGATAACTGCCTGCTCAACCTGGTGGGCGAGCGGAAAATCACGCCGCAGATGGCGTTCGACTCCTGCTTTGACAAGGAGTATATGAAGAAAAAGCTGATGCTGGCGTAAGATAGCCCGTAATCCTCTTGTGTTGACGAGGTGATTGAATGAATACCTACAGATATAAAGCCAAGAACGCGGCGGGCAAGACCGTTAACGGCGTTATCAATGCGCCGGATGAATTTGCCGCCGTACAGAAGGTACGCGAAACGGCGCCCGTGATTCTGGAAATCGTGCCTGTCAAGTCCGATTCCGAGAAAAACGGCATGCTGAGCATGGAGATCGGCGGCAAGCCGAAGGTCAAAGCCGACTCGCTGGCCATGATGTGCTCGCAGTTTTCGATCTTGCTGCAGTCCGGCATCCACATTGCGCGCTGCATTGAACTCGTCGCCAACCAGACCGAGAACAAGCGCCTGAAAAAGATCCTGAAGGACATCGCCGACGATGTGGCCGAAGGCGGCGGCGTGGCCTCGAGTTTCGAGCGCAGCGGCGAGGGGATTTTCCCGCCGACCTTTATCGAGACGGTGCGCGCCGGCGAACTGGCCGGTACGTTGGAGAAATCCTTTGACCAGCTGGAAACCTACTTCAATAAGTCCTACGCCAACTCCGAAAAAATCAAAGCGGCCATGAGATACCCGATCTTTGTTGTGGTGATCGCGATCATCGTCGTCATCATCGTCATGGTCAGGGTCGTGCCTGTGCTGACGAACGTATTTGCTTCGATGGGCGGCGAACTTCCGTGGATCACGCAGTCGCTGATCGCCACCTCCAATTTCTTCGCCAAGTGGTGGCTCGTCATGGTGATCGCGATCCTGGCGATCGTGGTTGCCTGCAAAGTGTATTTCGGCACGGAAAAGGGACGCCTTGTCAAGGGCAAGCTGCAGCTGCAGCTTCCGATCATCGGCAAGATCAACATTCTCAGCGGCTCGGCGCATTTTGCAAGCACGATGTCCGTCATGCTGCTCTCGGGCCTGACGGTCAACCGTGCGACCGAGGTTACCTCGCGCGTGATGACCAACGCCATTATGCAGGACGACGTGGCGGCCATGACCGGACGGCTGGAGGAAGGCCATCCGCTCGGCGAATGCATCCTGAAATGTGATTATTTTCCCGAGAACCTGCGTCAGATGACAGCCATCGGCGAAGAGTCCGGTGAATTGGCTGAGACCTTGAATGTTGTCGGCGACTACTATACAAACGAGGCGGATCGCGCGACAGCGAATGCGCTGGCCAAACTCGAGCCCGCCATGATGGTTGTTCTGGCGCTGTTTGCCGGTTGGATCGTCATCGCGATCTATATGCCGATGTTCACCATGTACAATATGTTCTAAGCCATGGAGATCAAAACAAAACTGCGCGGCCGCAGCGGAATGTCGCGTCTGACGTTCCTTCTGCTGTGCGGCATTGCTGTCATGCTGCTGCTGTTTATCGCCGAAGGCTATATCCGGCATCTGGACGATGCGAAAATGACCTTTGACAAAGATCAGGTGCGCGAGGCGGTGGAACTGGCGAAGATCCAGTATCTCAGTGAAGGCTGCCCCGCCGGCACTACCTATTATTATGACGCGGAGCGCGCCAGAATGGTGCCCTTCGACGAGATCGGCAATATCGTCGGCTATGGCCGCAGCAGCGCGGCGCACAACCGCCACGGCGAGACAGGCGCTCTCGGTATTCCCAATCTCGGCGGTCGGGGCGGTGCACAGTTCCTCGCAATCGCCATCGAAGATGACGATACTGTCAATGTCCGCTGGCAGGGCAAACGTCTGACGGTCTATGACGAGAGCCTGATGTCCGCGCAGGAACTTGCGCGTCTCACCGAGGCTCAGCGCCTGCAGATCGAGTTAGATCGCCAGAGAGGGGGCGACGCCGGATGACCGTGTATTTTGCGGTGGTGTCGTTTATCCTCGGCAGTGTGTTCGGCAGCTTCATCAACTGTTTCGCCTGGCGCATCACGCACCACGAGTCGATCCTCAAGGGGCGCAGCCACTGCGCGGTCTGCGGACACACGCTTGACGCGCTGGATCTCGTGCCGATCTTCAGTTGGCTCTTTTTGAAAGGGAAGTGCCGCTATTGCGGGGAAAAGATTTCTCCGCGCTACGTGCTGACAGAGCTGCTGCTGGGCGTTGCATTCCTTTTGAGCTTTGTCTGCTTTGGCTTCCGCTGGGAGACGCTGCGCCTGATGGCGCTGAGCGTGGCCCTGCTGGGGCTGAGTCTGGTGGATCTGGAAATCCAGGAGATTCCCGACGGCTTCATCATCTACGGGATCATCCTGTGGGCGGTCACGCTGCCGCTGATGGACGATAGCGTGAAGGCGCTGTGGCAAGGGCTGCTGTCCGGTATTTTGATCGGCGGCGGTATTCTGCTGATCTCGCTGGTGATGGATAAGGTGCTGAAAAAGGAGAGTCTTGGCGGCGGTGACGTCAAGCTGCTCTTCATGGTCAGCCTGTATATGAGCCCACTGGCGGCACTGTTCAACGTGGTGCTGGCCTGTATACTGGGATTACTGTTTGTGGCGGCGCTGAAAAGTGAGAAGATCCCCTTCGGACCTTCCATCAGTCTGGCAAGTTTTGTCACGCTGCTTGTCGGCGAAAAACTCGCTGCGTGGTATTTAGGGCTCTTTTAGGAATATAGAATTAACCCTCAGGGAGGAGAATTATGGCTGCAAATGTGATTGGAATCGATGTATCGGTTACCGCATTGCGAATCACAGTCTGTGATAAGCAGGGGCCGGTGCGCTTTTTCGAGGCGCGACTGCCGGAGAACATGGTGCGGGACAATCAGATCGTGTCCTGGGATGCCATGGGCGATTTCCTGAAGGAAACGCTGAAAAACGAGAATATCCGCGCCAAGGACGTTTGCTTCACAGTGCCCGAGTCCGCGGTGTATATTCAGCACGTCGTGCTGCCGCCGATGAGCGAGAGCCAGTTGAAGGTAAACCTACCTTACGAGTTCCATGACTATATCAACCGCGACATGGATCGGTATATCTACGATTACGCGGTCAACCACATCGATCCGGAGAAGATGGACTTGCTGGCTGTGGCTGTCTCGCGTGAACTGGTGGATCGCTACACCGCCATGTGCCGCCGCGCCGGGCTTCGGCTGCGCATCCTGGCGCCGGACGTAATTGCGTTTCGCAATCTGCTGCGCGCCTACGGCGAGCAGCGGGCGAACACAGAAGTTCATAAGGACTATGTGATCCTGGATCTGGGTGACGAGTCGGCACACCTGCACTTCTTCACCAATGGCGAATTCGAGGTTACGCGAAGCCTGGACACCGGCTGCCTTGCTCTGGTCGATCCTATCGCCTCGGCCACCGGCATCGATCCACATCTGATTCTGATGGGGCAGAGCGGTTCGCTTACCGAGCAGGCCGAGCAGAGCAACGAGACTTTCCTCGACCAGTGCAACAACCTGGCCCTGTCGGTCATGCGTGTGTTGAACTTCTATAGTTACAATAACCCCAACAACAGCATCAATGCGCTGTATGTCTGCGGCGTCGGTATCCGACTCAAGCCGCTGATGAACGAAATTGCCGCCAACATCGAACTGCCGCTGCTGCATGCCACCGAGTTGATCCCGAATAGGGTCGGCCTGCCGGATGGACTTGCGGTAGCCCCGCAGTCCTTTGGCATCTGCGTCGGGAAGGAGGGCTGAGCATGGACGTCAAAACCCAGGAAACGCTGCAGCAGAACGAACAGAATAACGGTTTTCCGCTGTTTGCCGATCAGTCACAGGGCAGCCCGGCCCCGCAGGGCACGCCCACGCCGCAAAAACCGCAGCTGCAAAAGATCAAGGGCCATTATCCTACAAAGACCTCGATCAACCTTGTTTATAAAGAGAAGAAAGCCGGCAAAAACTTTACGGCGCTGGTGCTGTTTGGCGTGTTTCTGGTGCTGCTGGCGATCTTCACCAAGTTCATGGTGCTCGACCAGATCGCCGCTGTCAATGACGCCGAGTATTTATATCATACCCGGCAGGATCAGTTAGCCACACTGCAGCGGTCCAACTCCGTCTATGACCAGGTCGAGGCGGAATACAGCCACTTCGGCATCGGCTATCTCAGTCAGGCAGAACTCGACCGGCACGACCGCGTGAATATGCTGGATGTCATCGATGAAAAGGTCGGCATCAGCAAGGGCATCCGCACGATTCAGATCTCCGAAAACACCGCAGTGCTCAGCTTCCTCACGCTGGAACTGAAGGATATGGCCACCATCATCTCCCGTCTGGAGGAGAGTGAGTATGTCAGCTACGTCACGGCGTCTAGGGCCGCCACAGAAAACTATACCGTTACCTATGTCGACCAGTTCGGCACACGGATCGCCGATGTCGACGACGAGACGAGGGAGGCTGTCACCAACTATATCACCGTTGTGTTTAAGACGCCTGCCGCTGTTAAGGCCGCCCAGGCTGCCGCGGAGGGAGGGGAGAGGCAATGAGCATACTCAACCGCGCGTTTACGAACCGTGAAATTGCGATTATCCTGTTGCTGACATTGATTTTGCTGGTGCTGGTGTATGTTCGCTTTGCCTACATCCCGATGCAGGACCAGCTGGACTATTACGAAAGTGAGACGGCCAAGCTGGATAGCCAGATCCTAGTGGAACAGGGCCGTGCACGGAAAATTCAGGAGATGCAGGCCCAGATCGAGACCGGTTTGAAGGAATACCCCGGCGAGGTCATGACCTATGACAACGTCAAGGCCGAGATCGACGCGCTCAACGGTATCCTGAATTCCGCCAAGTCTTTCGAGGTCAACTTCCGGCAGCCCACGGCGAACGGCAACAATGTGCGCCGCCGTGTCGATATCAACTTTGTGGCCCGCAACTATGCCAGCGCCCGCGCTCTCATCCGCCAGCTGCACGACTGCGAGTATCGCTGCATGATCACCACCCTGTCCATGAGCCCGGCCAGCCGCCGCTTCGTCCATGAGAACGGTATCTACTACTATACCAGCTATACCGATCTGCAAAACGGCGATGTGTCTGTCAGCCTGTCTCTGACCTTCTACGAGACACGCTACGGCACCGATCTGACCGACGGTCTGCTGATCGAAAGCTGATTCTTCCATACGAAACAGATTTCTCCGGCCTGCTTACCAGGCCGGAGAAATCATTTTCAGAATAATCTATGCACCATAACTATTCTGACGAAATTCTATTGACTTCCCGTGCTGAATGTATTACTATATACGTAATAAACTGAGTCGTAATTCAGTAACTCGTAATTCAGTAACTCGCGTTTCAGTAAAGGAGACCCATCATGTTTCTCTGCCGTGAAAATGAGCTTGGTAAACTGAATCGTCGATACAGAAGCGATAGCCTTGAATGCATTGTCATCTACGGGAGAAGGCGCGTCGGTAAAACCGCGCTGATCGGTGAATTTGCCAAAGATAAACCGACGATTTTTTTCCCCGCACTCAATAGCAGCGCACGTGAAAATCTGGAAGCTCTGTCAAAGGCTATCTATTGCTTCCTGCATCCCGGTGCCATCGAAGCACCGGTCTATGCGTCCTTTGATGCGGCCTTTGCCGAAATCACGCGGATCGCCAGGCGGCAGCGAGTTGTATTTGTGATCGACGAGCTGCCCTATCTTGTTAAAGCCGATCCATCCGTAACCTCGCGCCTGCAGCATCTTCTCGATCATGAATGGAACGATTCCAAGCTCTATCTGATCCTGTGCGGGTCTTCCATGAGCTTCATGGAAAAGAAGGTGCTGAGCGAGAAAAGTCCCTTATTCGGAAGGCGAACCGCCCAATTCAACATCCTGCCGTTGACATATCGGGATGCGGCCCGTTTTCATCCCGAGTTGACGCCGGAGGAAAACGCCCTGATTTACGGGATCACCGGTGGGATCCCGCACTATATCAACAAACTGGATGTGCGTGGCAGCATCCGGGAGGCCTTGCTTGACAATTTCTTCGACCCCTCGGCCTATCTGTTCGAGGAACCGGAAAACCTGCTTAAACAGGAATTGCGCGAACCGGCCATTTACAATGCCGTTATTGCAGCTATTGCCGGAGGGGCGACCAGGCTCAATCAGATTTCCGACAAAACCGGCATCGACACATCCGTTTGCGCGAAGTACCTCAATAGCCTGATAGAGCTTGGCATTGTACAAAAAAGGCAACCGGTCGTACAGAAAAGCGCAAAGAAAACGACCTATCATATTTCCGATCATTTCTTTCGTTTCTGGTATCGCTTTGTCCCCGGCAATATGCTGGCAATCAGTTCCGGGAATATAGAGCGAATCTACGACGCTGCGGTCGGCAGCTATCTTTCCTCTTATATGGGCCTTGTCTTCGAGGATATCTGCAAGCAGTATCTGATCCACTACGCGCAAGACCTTCCATTCCAGCTTCAGGAGATTGGTGAATGGTGGGGGCCAGACCCAGTCGAGAAGAAAGAGGTGCAGGTAGATATCGTCGCTCTCGGCGCGAAAGCCAATAACTCAGCGGCTGGCAGGCAGTTCCTGATCGGATCGTGCAAGTTCAAAAACGAAGCGATCGGAACCGACGAGCTGGATCTGATGAAGGAATATGCCGCGCATTTCACAACAGCCACCGATACGTGTTGGTACTATGTCTTTTCAAAAAGCGGCTTTACCAGCGGTCTACTGGAAAAGCAGGAGCAGGGAGCGGTTAAGCTTGTGTCGATCGAGCAGCTGTATCAGGCAAATTTGTAAGCGGAACACCATAAAGCGCGACCGCCGCCCGTGAACAGTGCTTTGGGCGTCCTCGCACACACGAAAAGATATACCGGCCTGTTGCATGATGTATGAACAGGCCGGATTGTAATGGTCGTAGGGGCGTTTTACGAAGCGCCCGTCTGTAGTCGCTTTGTTGCTTGTACTTCTTTTATGCTGCGCGCGGGACTGGACTTGGACGGCTTCGCAGGGTGAATTCCGGGCGTAGAAATTATTAAGCAATCTTAAGATCGTCTGTCGCAAATTCTGGACAAATCTGGCGAAAACTCATTGACATCACAGGAGAATTGTGGTATAAGTAAGTAAGGAATTCAAGTTCCAAATTTATGTTTATGAAAGGAAGTTCATCTATGAAGAAAATGAACAACCGCAAGGGCTTCACCCTTGCCGAGCTGCTGATCGTTGTTGCGATCATCGCTGTCCTCGTCGCCATCGCTATTCCCATCTTCACCACCCAGCTCGAGAGAGCCCGCGAAGCCACCGACCTGGCCAACATCCGCTCCGCTTATGCCGAAGTCGTCACCGCTTACCTCGGCGATGGTGCCTCCCACACTGCTTCGATTTCTGTCAATCAGAGAATTGACAAGTGGCAGACGACCAAAGGCTCCCCGTCCACTGCTCAGATTGGCACGGAGATTAAAATTGCCGGCGGCAGCCAGTATGGCTACTATCCTGTTAAGGCTCACACTTCTGGCAGTTATCAGGTTAAGATCACGAAGGACGGAACAGTCACGATTAACTAATCCATTTAGCTTGGTTTTGATTCATAATGCAACTTTGTTTTTGTGAATCTAAGTCATAATACAAACAAGGGCTCTCCTCAGTATTTGGGGAGAGCCTTTTTAATAGGAATTCATTTTCAAATTATCCTTACCGTGGAGAATAACAACATATGATGATCGAAACTGTCAGAAAGACCATGAAAGGAACCTTGTTTATGAAATCCATCATCCGAAATCTCAGATATCTGCCTATAGTACTGCCGCTTGTGTTTACGGTTCTTTTTTTCGGTTATCTGACGCCGCGCTTTGATGCGATCATCTATACCGACAATATCGTCGGGGAAGGTACCTGTACCACCTATTTAAGCTCGCAAGATGTGAGCTTTGCTTACCTCTATAAGGGGGACGCGTATTTCGGATCTGAACTGAAGACCCTCCGCCTGACAGATCTGCGCTTCAATGTCAACGAGATCAATCTGTATGTATACGGCGTGGAATCGGCGGATATTCTCTCGTTCGATATCTCGGTTTACGGGCATATCGTCACGCATCTGAGCGCCAACGGCCTTTCGCATCCGTTCTACAGGGACAGGGTGTTTGAGGCGATCACCTCAACGGAAGCGCCGCTTGTCCACATGAGTTTCGAGGATCCCGAACTCGGCGGATCGCTGAACCTGAGCGGCTTCGACTTTATCCCTCTGTGGGTCTGGGCCGTCTGCTTTGCGCTGATCCTTGCCGTTTCCTTGCTCCTCTCCCTCGGCTTTTCTTTTCTGGCCGATCGCTTCCCGGCGATCCGGCTGCTCTCCCTGAACGCCGCGGCCGTGATGGCGGCGCTGCTCCTGGGCGCCTGGTTCTGCGGCAGCTTTCCCTATGTCAACTATACGGACTTCCTGTTGAACTGGCTGATCCTCTTTGCGGTCAGTCTCGCCCTCGGCGCGCTCACCCTGCCGTGGATCGGTGGGGTGGCTGTGTCGGCGTTTACGCTGTTCTGGTATACTGCCAACTTCTTTGTGATCTCCTTCCGCAGCAAGCCTGTCATGCCGTCTGACCTTCGGGCGATCCGCACGGCCATGGAGGTTGCCGACGGCTATGATCTCAGACCCAACTGGCAGATCGCCGTGAGCATTGTCGTCGTTGTATTGTACATTGCCGCGATCCTTCTGCTTTATCATAAAACGAAAAAAGACCGAAAGACCACGCCGCTGAAAAAGAAGCTGCTCGGCCGGGGGGCTGCCCTGGCCGCGGCGGTCGTGATGCTGGTGATCAGTGTGAACAACCCGGCCTTTGAACGGCTGAACTCGTTCCAGTGGGACGCGAAGGTACTCGAGGGCTTTCACCGCGAGGGCATTGTTCTCACCTTTGTCAACAGCGCCATCAGCGCCCATGTGGCAAGGCCCGAGACCTATTCGCGGGAGCTCGTGAACAGCTATCTCGAGGAGTATGAGCCGCAGTCGGTTACAGGTACCCAGCCGAAGCGCATCATCATGGTCATGAACGAGGCGTTCTCCGACCTGCGCACCGTGGGTCTCGATCCCCAGATCGACGTGATGCCGTTTATCGACAGTCTGGACGAGAACACCGTCGAAGGCAGGCTGTACGCCTCGGTGTTTGGCGGAGGCACCTGCAATACCGAGTTTGAGGCATTGACCGGGAATTCGCTGGCCTTTCTCGGCACCGGCGCCTATCCGTATACAGAAAATGTGACGGCGCCGCTGTTTTCCCTCGCCTCCTACTTCCGCGACAGCGGCTATGACACCGAGGCCTTTCACGCCAACAACGCCCGCAACTGGAACAGAAATATCGTGTATCCGCATCTGGGCTTCGATGCTTTTCATAGTATTAAAGATTATCCCACGTTTACGGAGGAGACTTTTCTTCATAATCATCCGGCGGATATCGCGGATTATCTGTACATCGAGGAGGTGGATAGAGCGCTGGACGCTCCGCGCTTCCTGTTCAACGTCACCATGCAGAACCATTCCGACTATGACCATTTTATTGATGTGGAAGAGGACGAGACGGTGCAGCAGTTTGGTTCTGACCTGGCCGAGAGCGGCCGCGTGTATCTGTCCCTTATCAAGGCCTCGGACGACGCCGTGCGGCAATTGGTTGAGACCTATCGGGATTCCGACGTGCCGACGATGATCATTTTCTTCGGCGACCATCAGCCGGGGCTGTACGGAGAC
>ODAJ011859377.1_pt1 | contig 10287 bp, 5 predicted proteins | sample 1539241 | NCBI WGS metagenome assembly ODAJ01 (sample SAMN02144231, study PRJEB22623) | gut metagenome | biome: sheep rumen | host: Ovis aries | place: New Zealand
CATAAGCCTGATGAGCGCTTCGTTGCCGCTCGAAACCATGGTGATGTTCTCGAATCCGATCTCCTTGAGGAGCTCGTCCATCGCGGCGTTGTGCACGGGCGACGGATCGACGAGAAGGAACTTCGCCTTCCACGGAAGCTGGTCCTGGACCACTATCGCGCCGATGTTCTGCATCGACGAGAGCCTCTGCGTCGGGGCCGCTCCGGCGGAGCCGACGTTCGAGAAGAGGATCGAGATGACGGTTCCGATTCCCGGCGAGGACTTGAGCGAGATGTCCCCGTCCATCGACATGACGAGGCTCTCGATGACGGCGAGCCCGGAGGGGAGCGTTCCCGCCCTGTGCTTCTCGACTCCCGCCTCCGCGAACCTGCGCTGCTCCTTGAGCGGAATCCCGCAGCCCGTATCCTCGACCGTGATCTTGAGCCTTCCGCCGAAATACGTCGCGATGACTCCGATTCGTCCTGCCTGCGTGAACTTGACGGCGTTGTCGACGAGCGCCCGGAGCACGAGCCTCAGCCTGTGCACGTTGAGGCTGAGAAGAGGCATCGAGTCCACCTTCGCCTTGAGCGTCACGCCCTTCGCGGACGCCTGGCCGCGGAACATCTCCATCGTCTCGTCGACGAGCGCGGGAATGTCGGCCGGCGCGTCGCACCTGATTCCGCCGCCGTCGAAATCCGCGAGGTCCATGACGTCGTCGAGCGTCTCGACGGCGAGCCTGGCCCCTTCCGCAAGACGCGCGACGCCATCGGCAGTCGGAGCGGACGCGAGCTGCGAGGCCTCGAAGGCCAGCGCCGCGAGCGGCTGGCGGAGATCCGCGGCGAGCGTCGCAAGAAGATAGTCCTTGACCTTCTCCGCACTCTCGGCGCGCTCGACGGCATTCTCGGCATGCACGACTTTGGGCGCGGCGGCAGGCGCGGGCGCCGCGGCGCGGGGAGGCGGTGCGGCGTGCGGAGCCTGCGCGGCGTGCGGATGCGGACCCTTGCCCGCGATCCTGATGGCGTGGGGCGTCGCGGCGTGGGCGGCGCCGGGCCTGGGCTGAACGACCTTCCCGGCTACGCGCATGACGCCCTTGGCCGCGCCCTGTCCCTGGCCCGAGGGCCTGATGAATATCTTCTTTCCGCCGGGTACCATGACTCAGAGCGCCTTGAAGCGGTATTCGGTCGTCGTCCTGTACGTCTCGCCCGGACGGACCGTCGTGGACGGGAAGTCGGGACGGTTCGGCGAGTCCGGATAGTGCTGCGTCTCGAGCGCGAGCCATCCGCGGCGCATCATCGGCCTGCCGCCCTTCATCTTCCACTCGTCGTCGATGAAGTTGCCGGCGTAGAACTGGAGTCCGGGCTGGTCGGTCCAGACCTCGACCGCGCGCTTCTCGCCCTTGAGCTCCGCGACCTTGCGGAAGCCCGTTCCGTTCAGGCACCAGTTGTGGTCGTAGCCGGGACCGTGCTGGAGGACGGGATCGGGATCGTCGATGCGCTCGCCGATCTTGCGGAAGGTGCGGAAGTCGAACGGCGTCCCCGCGACGGACTTCGGCGCGCCGACGGGCTTGAGGTTCTCGTCGACCGGGAGGTAGGCGTCCGCGTCGATCATGAGGTCCTGGTTGAGTATCCGGCCCCATCCGTTCATGTTGAAGTAGACGTGCTGCGTGAGGTTGACGGGCGTCGCCTCGTCGGTGACGGCCTCGTAGTCGACGCGCCAGACGTTGTCGGGCGTGACGGTGTAGGTGATCTTCGCCTTCACGCATCCGGGGAAGCCCTGCTCGCCGGCCGGGAATTCCTTCTGGAAGACGATTCCGACGCCGCTGCCATCGGGATCCTTGAACATGTACGCATCCCACACGTAGGCGTCCCACCCGCGCTCGCCGCCATGGAGAGCCGCGTTGTGGCTCTTGTCGTTGACCGGCACCTTGTAGTCCCTGCCGTCGAGCTTGAACCTGCCGTCCGCGATGCGGTTGCCGTAGCGTCCGATGATTGCGCCGAAGTATGGGTCGGTCGTCTCCCATCCGGCGGGACTGTCGAAGCCGACGGTGACGTCGATGGCCTCGCCCTTCGCATCCGGGACCCACAGGCTGACGACCTTGCCGCCGTAGTCCGTGACGTCCATGCGGAGTCCGCCCGCACCGATTATCCTGTAGAGCCTGGCCTTTTCGCCGTACCTGGTCTTGCCGAAGTCGCCCACGAGGTATGCGCCGGAGGCCGAGCACGATTGGACGGAGGTGCATCCGGCGGCGAAGAGCGCGCCTGCGAGTCCGAACGCCGCGATAAGATGATCCTTGTTCATGACAAACCTTTCATTTCGTTGTTGCGGCCTATTATATCAAATTTTATCCCGGCCGCAAAGTTGCAGGAGCGGCTAGCGCCAGCGGAACAGGGGGCGCGGCGGGGGCGCGGCGATTGCGCGGATCGCCGCGGCCGCGCGGTCGCGAACGCCCTTGTCCGCCGACTTCGCCGCCTTCCCGAGGACGGCCGTCGCATCTGCATCCCGCCCTGCGTTCGCAAGGCATTCGCCGAGATACAGGAGCGAATAGTCCGGCGAGTGGTTCCGCTTCGGAACGGTCAGCCCTTCGCCGAAATACCGCGCCGCCGCCATCCAGTCCCCTTCCCTCATCGCGACGACGCCGAGCGCGTCGAGCATCATTCCGCCCGCGTCGAGCCGCGGATTCGCCGCGACGGGCCCGCCGAGACGCCTTACCTCCTCGAAGTCCCCCTTCGCCCCGCGGAACGCGAGGAGATACGCGAGCGAGTCGGCGGTCATCTGGCTTCCGCGAAGCTCGAGGCTCCTCTTCAGCATCGCGATCCCCTCGTCCATGCGTCCCTGACGCGCGCAGTATTCGTTCCCGACGACGCGCAGTGCGCGCCAGTGGTCGGGGTCGCGCTCGAGGACCCTCGCGTAGGCGGTGTAGGCGCTGTCGAAGGACCTTACCACGGGAACCGCGAGGACGGCCTCGGCGAGCGCGACGGCGACGACGAGGACGGCGACGCGCCCGGCCGATCCCGCGGACGTCCGCCTGACGGCGTGCGCGAAGAGGAACGCGAGCGCGATTCCGGGGAAGTACGCGTAGCGGTCCGCCATCGCCTGGTCGCTGTTGACGTACGCGAAGACTCCGAGGACGGGACCGACCGAGAGGAGAAACACGAGTCCCGCGAAGGCCATCGCCTCGCGCGTGCGCCTTTCGGACCTGTACGCCGCCCAGGCAGCGAGAGCGAAGACGGCGGCAAGGGTGCCGAGTCCGAGCCATCCGTTCACGGGCCATCCGCCGAACACCGCGCGGTAGTCGAAGTGGATTCCGGTGGGGACGACGGTGTACCAGAGGTAGAGTCCGAGCGAGACGGCCGCATTGAGGATGCGCCACGAGAAGGACTCGACGAGGACGCCCGGCGCGCCTGTGCCCGTCGGATCCGTCTGGGACTGCAGAGTGACGACCGCTCCGGCCGCGGCAAGCGCGAACATCGGCAGAAGCCACGTCAGGCGGACCTTCGCGCGGTCGCGCCGGTACCAGTGCAGGGCGAGGGCGAGGAACGGGACCGCGACGGCCGTCGGCTTCGAGCACAGCGCCAGGGCGCAGCACGCGAGCGCGGCGACGTAGCGCACGATCCGTCCGCCCTCCAGAAAGCGTCCGTACTGCATGAGCGAGAGCAGTCCGAACGTCGTCCACAGCAGCTCCTTGCGCGCCGCGACGTAGGCGACGCCTTCCGCGCGCAGCGGATGGAGCGCCCACAGCGCGGCTCCCGCGAGACACGCCACGGACGCGGCGAAGGACGAGACCCCGTCGTCGCGCGAAGCCGACAGCTCCTTCAGGAAGAGGTAGACGAGGAAGGCGTTCAGCACGTGGAGGAGCACGTTCACGGCGTGGTAGGCGGCGGGGAAGTCCCCGAAGAGGGTCGCGTCGACCATGTAGGAGACGAACGTGACCGGCATCCAGATTCCGCCGTACTCGATGTCGCAGAAGGCGCGCAGGACGTTCCCCCAGGAGAGTCCGTCCCTGACGAACGGACATCCGCTCGTGTAGAGCGAGTCGTCTATCCCGACGAATCCGCACGGGATCCCGAAGGAGAACACCGCGGCGACGGCGAGAAGCGCCGCGGAGACCAGGAGCGCGGACACCGCGCGCGATGCGCGCGAGGAGGTCATTCCTCGGCCTTCCGGCTGGTGATGTCGCCGACGAGTATGAGAAGCGTGTATATCTCGAGGCGCCCGGCGAGCATCGCGCCCGAGAAGACCCACTTGACGTACGGGGCGACGGTGCCGTAGCAGCCGGCTGGTCCGAGGCTCGCGCCCCCGAACTCCCCGAACGCCGGGCCTATGTTGCCGACCATGCTCATGCTGGACGTGAGCGCCGCCTTGATCTCCATGCCCGAGAAGGCGGCTGCGGTGGCGGTAAGGAGGACCAGCATGAAGTACACGAAGACGAACGCGCTGACCGACGGAACGATCGACTCGCGTCCGGCCTCGCCGTCGAGGCGGATCGTGTAGACCCCGTGCGGATGGATGAGCTTCGCGACGTCGTTCCTGAGCTGCTTCCAGAGGACGGTCCACCTGACGACCTTGACTCCGCCGGAGGTCGAGCCCGAGCATCCGCCTATCATGCACAGGACGAATATCACCATCTGCGCCGCCGGAGCCCACTCCGTGTAGTCGCTCCCCATGAAGCCGGTGGTCGAGATGACGGCCGCGACCTCGAACGCGCAGTGGCGCAGCGCGTCGGCGAGAGGCTCGCGTCCCCACTGCACGAACGAGCACACGCCCGTCGCGACGACGACTATGAGGGCGAAGGCCCTGAGCTCGGAATTCTGCAGGAACTTCCTGAACCGTCCGGTGAGCAGCATGAAGTAGCATGCGTAGTTGACGGCCCCCGCGAGCATGAACACGGTGCATATCCACTCGACCGCCGGATTGCCGAACGCCCTTATGCTCTCGTTGCGCGTGGAGAATCCGCCCGTCGCCGTGTTGGAGAGCGCGTGGCAGACGGAATCGAACCATCCGAGTCCGGCGTAGCGGAGGAGCATCAGCTCGACGACGGTCATCGCGAAGTATATGCCGATGAGGACCTTCGCCGTGTCGCCTATCTTCACCGTGAGCCTGCCCCTGTCGGACCCCGAGGCCTCCGCCTTCATGAGGGCGGACGTGTTTATGCCCACCTTCGGGAGCACCGCGAGCGCGAGGGCGATTATGCCCATGCCTCCGAGCCAGTGCATCATGCAGCGCCAGAAGTTGATGCACTTCGGGAAGCTCTCCACGTCGGCGAAGACGGTGGCGCCGGTCGCGGTGAATCCGCTCACGCTCTCGAACACGGCGTCCGTGATGTTGTCCACGAGCCCCTTGTCGGTCGAGGAGAATCCGTACAGGAACAGGGGGATCGCGCCGAGCGCCATGATGACCACCCACGTCTTGCCGACGAAGAGGAACGCGTTCCTGTCGGCCAGGCGTCCGCCGGCCCTGCGTCCGACGCGCCTGCACCGCCAGACGTACAGCCAGCAGATCGCCGCCGGGATCAGGAAGAGCGGAATCCCGCGGTACTCTCCGCAGGCGAGCGCGACGACGGCCGGCGCGACGAGACACCCGCCGGCGAGCGTCAGCATCCACGAGATCGCTATGGCAACCGGATCCTTCATTCCGCACCGAAGAGTCCGAGCGCGTCCGGATTGCCCGCAGGCTTGATCAGGACCACCTTGTCGCCGGCGCAGATCGCCGTGTCGCCGTTGGGAATCGCGCTCTTGCCGTCCGGATGCCTCACGAAGAGGACGGTCGCGCGTCCGGCGATCCCGAGCTCGCCGAGCGTCCTGCCGTCCGCCTCGGACCCCTTCTCGGCCACGCACTCGACGAGCTCGAGGCGTCCCCTGCACAGCGTGTGGACAGACTTCACCGCGCTGCCGCGGAGGTGTCCGATGATGTTGTCGACGACGGTGTCGCGAATCGGAATCGAGATGTCGACGTCCATCTTCTCGGCGAGCCGGGAGATCGACGACCCTGACGTCAGGGCGATGGTCTTCGCCGCGCCCTTGCCCTTCAGGTGCGCGGCGGTCACGAGGTTGCGCTCGGGATTCTCGGAGGCGGCGACCACGAGGTCGAACCTGTCCAGCCTCTCCTCGCGGATGATGTTGTCGTCGGTCGCGTTTCCGCAGACGACGCGTATCCCGGCGAACTGCCGCACCATCGCCCGGCACCTGTCAAGGTCCTCGTCGATGACGACGATCTCGTCCTTGCCGCCGGCCTTCCATCCGAATCCGAGCGTCTTGTCCAGGTCCGGATTGCGCATGTCGGGCTTGCGTCCCATGACGACGAGGGAGCCGACGCGTCCCGCGCCGACGACCGCCATCCGCTCGGACGTTCCGCCGGGCGCGTCGCAGAGCTTCGCCAGGGCCTGTATCTCGGAGAGCCTCGTGAGGACGCCTATCTTGTTGCCCTTCACGAGCACCGACGAGCCGCTCGGGAGGACCGGCCCGTCCTGCGTCTCGACGTACGCGACGAGATGGTGCCATCCATCGACGGCCTGGAGCTGCGAGAGCGACTTGCCGTTGAGCGGAGAATGGCGTCCTATCGGCAGGCTCGCGATTCCGTATCCGCTCCCGAGCTCGATGACCTCGCCGACGGCGCCGTACGCGATCGCGCGCCCTATCGCCGCGGCCGCCTCGACCTCGGGGTTTACGATCCAGTCGATTCCGAACGGTGTGCGCCTCTCGCCGGACACCACGTCCGCGTACTTCCTCGCCGCGCTCACGGTGTCCATGAAGTAGGAGTAGTTCCTGACGCGCGCGATCTTGAGAAGCTGCGGATGCACCGCGTCGGCGAGCGTGCAGGTTATCATGTTGATCTCGTCGCTCGGCGTCACGGTGACGAGCGCGTCGGCGGACGCGATGCCCGCGTTCTCCAGCGCCTCGAGGCTGTTGCCCTCGGAGCATATGACGGCGCAGTCCAGCTGCCCGCCGACATCGCGCACCCTCTCGGGATCGCTGTCGACGAGGACGACCTTGTGGCCTTCCTTGACCAGCTTCCTGGCGAGCAGCACGCCGGTAAAGCCCGCCCCTACGATTATCGTCTTCATGAGATCACCTGCGGACGAACCTCGCGACGTATCCGCCGCCCGGGGCCATCACGACCCTGATCCTGTCGCCGGCCTTCACGGACCTCCCCGTCTCGCGGACGTAGTGCGTCGCGGCGACGTCCGAGTCCGCCGCGTCCGAGAAGACCTCCGCGGCCCACTCGCCCGAGCCGAGGAACGAAGTGTCGATCTCGATCTCGCGCGCCGTCGAGTTGTTCACGGCGGCCGCGTACCACGAGCCGTCCTTCGCCTTGCGCGCGATCGCGGCGTAGCTGTCGGGGCATCCGCCGAGTCCGACCGTATCGGCCCAGACGACCGGCGTCCCGGCCATGAATCCGAACGACTCCATGTTCCTCTCGTACTTCGTCGGCGCGTCGCACAGCATCTGCAGCGGAGCCTCGTAGGCGACCATCAGCGCCATCTGGTGGCAGCGCGTCCCGACGGACCCGGGATTGTCGCCGCTGCCCTTGTAGTTCGCCCTGCCGAGCGGATAGTTGTCCATCGCGCCAGGAGTGTAGTCCATCGGACCCGCCGTCATGCGTAGGAAGAACTGCTTGACGTCGTTGTCCGGGAAGTCCTCTCCCCGGTACCACTTCGTGCACTCGAGCCCGTGGACGCCCTCGTAGTTGAGGACGTTCGGATAGGCCCTCGACATTCCCGTGGGACGGTGCGCGCCGTGGTAGTCGACGACCATCCTGTTCCTCGCGCACGCGTCCGCGAACTTCCAGAGGAAGCGCTCGACTTCCGCGTCGCCGCGGTCCATGAAGTCCACCTTGAAGCCCTTCGCGCCGAGCCTGGCGAAGTGCGACGCGACACGGTCTTCGTCGCCCGCGATCTGCGCCCACGCCATCCAGAGTATGATGCCGACGCCCTTGGAGTTCGCGTAGCGGATCACCTCCGGAACGTCCACGTTCCTGTGGAACTTCCAGATGTTGAGCGTCTCGCTCCATCCCTCGTCCATGATGACGTACTCGACGCCGGTCTTCGCGGCGAAGTCGATGAAGCGCTTGTACGTGGCCGTCGTGCAGCCCTTGCCGCCCTGGTTGTCCCATGCGTTCCACCAGTCCCAGGCGACCTTGCCGGGCCTGACCCACGAGAAGTCGTAGTTCGCCTGCGGACGCGCGAGCGCGTTCACGATGTCAGCCGCGGCGAAGCCGGACGGACCGTCCGCGAGGATGAACACGCGCCACGGGAAGAGGCGGCGCCCCTCCGTCTCGACGAGCCAGTCCTCGCTGCCGTCGACGATGATCCAGCGTCCGCCCTTCTCGACGCGGCTGCCGGGGTCCCATCCGGTCGCGCGATGCGTCCCCTTCGGGAATCCGGCGAACTTCGAGACGAGCTTCACGCCGGAGGCGGACTCGTCGCGGACGAAGTTGAGGATCGGATAGTCGTAGACGTCGGACTCCGTGACGGCGACCCACCTGCCGTCAGTCTCGTACGCGAACGGGAGGTACACGAAGTCCCTTCCCTTGTCCCTGCCGGTGACGATCTCGCCCGCCCTGCAGGTGAGAGGAATGTTCTCCTCGCATCCGGGGGCCGAACCGTAGTAGAGCGAGCACTTCGCGTCGGAGTCCGGAATCGTGACGCCGACCTTCTCGCCGTTGACGCGCACCTTGCCGCCGGCCATGTCGATCACGAAGCGGTAGGCGACGCCGTCGTTGCGCGCGGAGAGCGCCAGTCCCCATCCGTCGAATTCCATGACGACGCCCTTCTGCGAGAGGTCGAGGAAGTCCTTCTTGTAGACGGCGGTCGGCACGGGATTGCCCTCGATGTCGAGCCGGGAAATCCTGGGAGCCGCGGCGGATTCCAGCGCCCTGCCGCCAATGGTCATTCCGATCTCGGACCGCGCAACGACCACCACTCCGTCGCGCAGCACTTCGTAGGAGAGCGGAGCGGCCCATGCCCGGATTTCATTGCGTCCGTCGGGCGAAACGACCCTGACGACGGGCTCCTCGCCCCTGAAAAGACTGCATCCGGACAGAAGCGCGGCAAGTGCCGCGGCGAACAGCGATTTCTTCATTGCACCTCCTGTTTGAGTATAGATGCAATGTATTATACCAAATACCCGCCCCATCCGCCACTTGGCGGCTGGCGGGCGGTGGATTTACTCCGCACCACGCACTACGCGCCGACGCGCCGGACGGCGCGCTGGTTGTCCAGCCCTTCGACGACGATCGCTGGTTCGGGACGCGCTGCGCAGAAGTGCTCGCAGATTCCGCACCCTATGCACTTCACGTCGTCCACGACCGGGATTCCCTCGACGATGGTCACCGCCTTGACGGGACACTTGCGGGAGCAGATCGTGCAGCCGGTTCCGTCCGTCCTGATGCACTTCTCGGCGTCCCAGACCGCCACCCCTATGTGCACGTCGAGGCGCCCTACGCCTTCGAGCCGCTCTATGGCGCCCGCGGGACACGCCTTCGCGCACTGCCTGTCGCATTCCACAGAGCAGCAGGACCTGTTGAAGTCGAGCTCGGGCTGTCCGTACGCAGCGGACTTCGTCGAGGGCACGAGAACATGCTGCGGACACGCCTTGATGCAGAGTCCGCACGCGAGGCACTCGCGCCCGAACGCGCTCCGCGAGAGCGCGCCCGGCGGCAGGACGGAGCGCTTCCTCTTCGCGCGCTCCGGCATCACGATGTCCGCGAGTCCGCCGTCCGTCGTCTTCTCCGCGACCGCCAGCACCGCGACGCCCTTCAGGACCTCGCGCCGCCCGATTCCGTCCGGCGCAGGCTTCCCGTCCCTGGCCGGCTCCTTTGCCGCCGTCGCCGGGAAGCACCTGCGGCAGTTCGCGCAGCGCGGGCCGATCCTGTTGCCCCACGGCGCGATGCGTCCGACGAGCGCGAAGATGGTCCCGAGCGGACAGATCCAGTTGCACCATATCCTGCCAGATCCGACCGCGGCGGCCGCGAGGATCGCCGCGACGACAAGCGGATACGGGCCAAAGAGCGTGAGTGCGCGTCCGAGAATGGAGTACGGCTCGACCGAATACGCAATCGCTCCGCAGCCGAGCGCGGCGAACGCGAAGAACGCCGCGACGACGGACCAGCGGACGATCCGCTGCGCCGTCGTCTCGGGGAGGCGCGTGCAGACCCTGCGGACGCCATTCTTCGGATGGAAGATCCAGTTGACGAGGCTCTGGAGAATCCCAAGCGGACACATCGTCTCGCAGAAGAAGCGTCCGACCAGGGCGGTGCCGACCAGGAACACTGGGACGAACACCCACGGATTCCTCAGAACGGCCGGGGCGG
>ODAJ012105413.1_pt1 | contig 10286 bp, 3 predicted proteins | sample 1539241 | NCBI WGS metagenome assembly ODAJ01 (sample SAMN02144231, study PRJEB22623) | gut metagenome | biome: sheep rumen | host: Ovis aries | place: New Zealand
GAGGTCCCAGTCGGGAAACTCTTCGGCCACGCCCAGCTGGTCGTAGAAAACGGCGTCAGCCCCGTATTCCATGGCCCTGTCGGCCCAGGCGATGAGCTGGTCGCGCCATTCCCGCCGGCTCATGTCGGCGATTACGAAAGTGCGGGAGTCGTAGTAGCCCAGGGTGGTGCCCTCTCCGGTGAACTTGTAGTGCTCCGTGAATTCGCGGCCGGTATTGTCCTTGTTAGCTACGCGGGAGCCTCCGCCGCTACGGTAGAAATCGCTTTCCACATCTATCAGACGGCCGTTGAAATACAGCAAAAGCCGATTCTTTACCGGAAGGGCAGTGCCGGCACTGCCTTTCCGGAAATCGGCAATGGCTTTCTTCCAGGCCTGCTCGCCGCCCTGCGTGTCGTCGATGGTGTAGTTGGGATAGCCGTTGTCCATCCCTTCCTTCCACCAGCCGAAGGCCAGCACGGCGTTGCAGCCCACGGATTCTCCGGCCCGGGCGATGCGGCCGGGCAGGTCCGTGTACTTGCGAAGGTACTCTCCGTACTGATGCTTGAAGATGACGCGCTGCCAGCCGGTCATGTCCTGCACCCACTGCGGCACGGGGGCATGGTGCCACCAGGTATCGGCCCAGCGGCGGTAAATGCGGGATGTAGCCGTCCAGTCACCCTTGTAGGGCACCACCACGGAGGCGTCGTTGCTCCAGCGGTCACCGCACAGGGCATTGGGATAGCGGTAGAAGCCGGCTTCCAGGTGCTTGAAGTCTTCCGTCACGTGGCCGATGCTTCCCTCATCCGGATAGGCGCGGAGGCCGTGCCAGGTTTGCTGGAGGGAAGTGTCGTGGCTGCCGAAATACAGCCCGTCCTTTTCTCCGGTGAAGGCAAAACAATTGGAAGCCGCGTTGCGGGGGTACTGGAGGTCGTACTGGCGGAATTTCTGGGCGGGAGTCATGTACAGCGCCCGGGTGTCCACGTTGGCAATCTTTCTCACCGGGTTCTCAAAAATCTGTCCGCCGGTGTGCGTGGTGAGGAGCTTGTATTCCTCCGGAATCTGCAGATGGCCTATCAGGGGATACTGCAACTCCCGGACAATGGTGTGCGGTTCGTTGTTTTCCACGGTGGCCCCAAAGCGGACCAGGGTGCCTTCCGTCCAGATTTTCAGCCGGAGGGAAAAGGCCTTCCCGTCCACGCGGTCGTAGTCCAGGAAGACGGTGTCGGCAACCTGCCGTACAAGGGGCGTTTCATCGGCCCCGGAAACCTCGATTTCTTTCTGCTCCGGGGTGTTGTAATACAAGCGCCAGAGGGGCTGGCCGCCGGCGTAGTCGTGTCCCCCGAAGGCAAGCTTCTGAAGGCGGCCCTGCGCGTCAATTTCTATTTGGGTCTGTTCCAGCTCGCCGCGGTTCCCCAGCACGAAGCGGCAGATGTCGTCGTAGAGGGCGTGGTCCCGGGCTTCCGGCGAGGTGGCCAGCTGGGTGAGGGCATTGGAGCCCGAGTAGAGGGCGATGGATTTCTTTCCGTAGAAACCGGCATCCTTGAATTCCTGCATGTAATGGCGCACGCGGTTCTGGAGGGCGTCCACATCGGCCCGGGTGAAGGTGAGCTTTCCGGCACCGTCCGGTCCCATCACGCCTTCCTTCATTTCGTTCAGTACTGCGGAATACTCGAATTCCAGCTCCATGCCGCTCATGTCGGCCTCCCGGATGGCGGAGATAGTCTTGGCAAAGGGATGGCGCTCACCGGCCTTGTGGTCCCAGTACCAGTTGGGCTGCATCCAGGCCTGGTCTATCCCCAGGTTTTTCCAGTATTTGTAGCCGGGGCCCATGTGATAGGGAATCCAGTAGAGGCCCTGTCCGGAGGCATGGCAATACTGAGCCAGGGCGGGGGCAATCACCTCCCAGTTCTTGTAGCGGCAGTTGACGTCGATGTCGTAGGGAAGGTAAATCTCTTCCGAAGTAATGTAGAAGCCGGAAAGTTCCAAATACTTGGAATCCAATTCCTTGAACATGGACCGTGCGCTGTCGATGTACCAGTACAGGGCCTTGAGACGGTCCTGCGTATCGGCAAAATCCAGCCCGTCACCCCAGTAGGTGGTGGAGGAGGTTTTGTCGGAGAAGTTTTGGAACATGATGGCATCCGGAATGCCGATGATTACGCCCCGTTTCCGGGCAGGTGCGCCGATGCGTCCGGCCACCTCCGCGCAGGCCTTGTCCAGTTCCTTTACACAGCCTTCCGGCCCCAGCCAGAGGTTCAGCTGATACTGCCAGATTTCCTTGTCGGCGCTTTCTCCGGGCCCCAGGACAAAGGTTTTGTTATGCACCCAGTCGCTGCCTTCCAGGAAGAGGAAGGCCTGGAACAGCCAATGCTCGGAGCCGTCGGGGGCCTGCCAGCTCACATGGGGGGCAAAACGGGCGGCGTCCCAGTGATGGGGCGTGCGGTGCCAGTATCCCACCAGCGTAAGGTCCTCGAAGGTGCGGGGCTCTTGGGGTTTGGCCTGACATGTAAGGGACAGGGCCAGTGACAGGAGTAGGAAAAGCTTTTTCATTTTTTGAGTTCGGATCCGGCGATAAAGTTACAAATTTCCAGGTACATTTCCCGGTCCCGGGCGTCCGGAGAGGTTCCCAGTTGGGTAAAGGCGTCCGTTCCGGAATAGAGGGCCACGGACCTTTTCCCGTAGAAGCCGTTGTTTTTATAGGCGTCCATATACTCGCGGAGGCGGTCCCGCAGGGCGGGAATATCGGCTTCGGTAAAGGTGGGGCTTCCGGCGCCGTCAGGGCCCCATCGGCCATTTTTCATCTGGTCATAGACCATGGAAAACTCGAATTCCAGCTCCATTCCCAGTCCGTAGTTGCGCATGGCGCTTACGCTCCGGCTCATGGGATGCTGGTTGGCCGTGTCCCAGTAGTGGTTGGGTTGCATCCAGGCCATATCAAAGCCCAGCTGCTTCCAGACGCGGTGGCCGGGAGCGCAGAAATAGGGTATCCAGTATAGCCCTTCGCGGCAGCTTTTCAGATAGGCGGACGTGGCAGGCAAAATGCTCTCCCAGCGCTTGTAGGAGGCATTCCAGGTGTCGGCCGTGTCGCAACTGAGGTTCAGCGAGTCATAGAAGCTCTTGGCCAAGGGCAACTCTTCGGAGAGAACGTAAAAACCGGCCAGCTCCAGGTATTTTGGGGATAGTGCCCGGAAACGTTCCCGGCACTGGTCAATGAACCATTGATAAACCTTCAATTGGTGCTCCAGGCGGGAGAAATCCATGACTTCTCCGTCCAACGTACCCCAGTAGGTGGTGCTGGAGGCTTTGTCGGAAAAGTTCTGGAACATGATGGGGTCCGGGAGGGTGATGACCACATAGCGGGGCGTATGCGGGCTGCCGATACGGCCGGCAGTAGCGCTAACGGCCTGGTCCAACTGGTCCAGGGTACTCCCCTTGCGGAACCAGTAGTCCAGCAGTTCCTCCCAGGATTCCTTGATGGCCGATGCCCGCCCGCCGGCCTGGATGCTCATGGTGAGCCCGCGGACGCCGTCATAGCCCTCCGTGCACAGAAAGGCGTCAAAAAGCCAGTGCTCGCCGTCGGCGTCCTGGTAGCTCACGTGCGGGGCAAATCTGTCGGCCGTCCAGAGTGGGGGATTGTAGTTGTGCTGCCCCCGGGTGATGAGGCTGATATCGGCAAATTCCGGCGCGGCATCACGGGCCTTTTCCCAAGAGTACAGGCCGGAGGGCCCTGCCGGAGTGGAAAACTCCAGTTGGACCACGGACCCTTCCTCTCCAGCCGGGCCGGTTCCCTGTGCGCATAAGATGTAATCCGTGTCCTGCAGCAGATTCTCCACCGTAAGGGTAAGCGTGCTGGTTCGGTTGTTTTCCGTCCGGACGCTCTGTCCCATCTGGCGGGCTTCGCTTTCCGTAGTTCCAACGCCATAGCGGACAATGGCTGTCTCGATGGTGGATACCTCAAAACGGGCCCGGAAGGCATCCACTTCCTTTAGCTGGACGCGAATGGCCGGGTTGGCAGGCTTTACCGCAGGTTCCTTCCCCCCGCAGGAGGCGAGGAGAAGGAATACTGAGGCGTAAATGAGGGTGCGCAGGCGCATTACTGCAGCTGGAATACGCTGAGTCCGCAGCCTTGTACCAGTACGGCGATGTAAGTGTTCCCGGAGATTTCCCAGACGGTGCAGTCGGCCACGGAGGAGGCGGCTGTCACGGCCGATTTGGCTTCAAAGTCTTCCTCATGCTGGATGGGGAATTCCCGGACGTTCGAACGGGCCTTGAGCTGGGCGGGGAAATCGGCGGGTGTGGCGCTGTCGTCATCCATGATGACCAGGCGTCCCCGCACGGCATTCTCTCCTTCCACCTGTGCGTAGGCGATGAAGTTCTGGTCGTGGAATTCGAAGAAATTGTATCCGTAGGTGAGAGAGAGGTCTTCCATCACTTCCACCTGGTCCCACTTGAGCCAGCCGTTGGGTCCGGCCGACCCGGGCTTGAAGATGGTTCCCTTGCCGTTTTCCGTGATGAGGACATGGTCCCAGCCGGGATACCACACCACATCCTTGATGCCGGCCTTGGGCCCTGCGATGTAGTAGTCAATAGGGTCTTCCGGATTGGTGACGGTGCCGTTTTTCAGCTTGAAGCCGATGGTCTTGGCCGTACCGCCGTCGCTCCATGTCTGGAACCACAGCTCTCCGTCCTGCCAGGTGCCGGTAACGGTATAGCGGTCTCCGTAACGGCGCCAGTCTTCCACGCCGCCCTTGTTGTCCTTGGCAAAGTCCAGGATCTGGACCGGAGCGGCATCGGTTCCGTTCACGTAAGCATAGACATACAAGTGCTGGCCGCTGTCTCCCTTGAGGGAGCAGAAGGTGAGGATGTCGTTCCCGGCGGTATTCTTGATGGTACGTACGCAGGAGACGGGGAAAGTGTTACCCCTTCCCTGGGCTGGGCTCACATCCAGTTTCTTGACAAATGCGCCGCTGGTACGGCTGAGGGCATAGATGCCGCCTGCCGCAGAGGACAGGCTCACATAGACGTAATCCTTGTCCATGGCCACGGTACGGTCTGCCCCGGCGGTGAATCCATCCAGTTCGCTATACCAGGCAGCACTTTCAGAATAGAGTCCCCATTCGCGGGCCACCACGGAGATGCCCTTTTGGGCCGGTGAAATGGTGATGTAGGTAACCATGTTTCCGTATTTCATTCCGTGCAGGTCGAATTCCTTCCCGTCACGGGTGGCGCTCACGCCTTCTTTCTCTACCCGGATGGGCATCACATAGGGGGGAAAGTCCAGCAGCTTGCCGTCGCTTCCGGTCAGCTTGCTCTTGTCAATCTGGATGCGGTAGGTGTTGCCCAAACTGCCCTCGGCAATGTTCACTTGCTTGTCCAGGATGGTGACCAGGCCTTCCGGTGCCGGGGTGTAGTCCATTTCCTGGGTGGCGTTGAAAGTGTCGATGAGGGACGGATCGGCCACGACGGGGAAACTCATGCCCACTCCCTTGACAGCCTGTGAGAGGTTCAGGTCCAGGGTGATGATTTCCTGAAGTTCAGGCGTCTGTCCGTCCGGACCCGGTTCCACGTTCTTTCTGGCCACAGTGCGGGCCTGGCTGGCCTGTACTACGGAGAGGCTGGAGCGGGTGAGGCGGATGACCATGAAACTGCGTCCTTCGTTCACCTGTACGCCTTCTCCCTCCAAGAGGATAGGGATGACATAATTGGATTCATCGCCCATCAGATAGCCCACAAGCTCGGGGTCCCAGCTCAGACGGAGGTTTTTCACGATGTCTTCCGGGCGGAAGGAGAAAGTGGTATTCTCCCAGTAAATGGAGGCGGGCATAATGCCTTTATAGGCCGTTCTGTTGTCCTTGTTGAACTGATCCAGGGCGGCCTGCACCTTGGTCTGGTCGGTGACGATGCGGAGGGTGCCGCTCTGCTGCCCCTTTCCGTTCTTGACCAGGCCCACGGTGTAACTGCCGGCATGTATCGACACGTCCTGCACAAGCGTCTTGGCAGCCACGCCGAAGCTGTCGTCCACCATGTTGTTGTTCCGGTCATCCGGGACGCAGCTGAGGATGGCGCCCAGGACCAGGATGGAGTATAATATTTTCTTTTTCATAGGATATCGCTTTTACAGGCTACCAGCCGGGGTTCTGGGTGAAGTTGGTCATTTCAGAGCGCTGGGTGCTGCCGAAGGGGAACAGGTAGTCGCGGGTGCGGAAGTTGGCCCGTCCGCCGATGTAGTCGTCGCTGACGCGCTCGTAAGACTCTTCATAATTCTTTGCGGTCACATGCAGGGTCCAGTTTTCCGTGTTGTACTCTTCTTCGGCCTTCATCCAGCGGAGCATGTCATAATGGCGCTGGCCTTCGAAGGCGAACTCACACATCTTTTCCTGGAGAATCATCCAGCGCAGCCATTCGCGGCCGGTGCGGGAAACGCCGCTCACGGTGGAAGTGGCCTCGGCGCTGTCAAAATCGATGTCCGGATAGGCGGTGCGGATGCCGGGCAGACCGGAGCGGTCCCTTACCTGGTCCAGGTAATAGATGGCTTGCTCCACATCGCGGGTGGTCTTTTCGTTGCAGGCTTCCGCATAGGTGAGGTAAACCTCGGCCAGGCGGAAGGCCGGATAGACATAGCGCATGCTCTGGTAGTCGGCGGTGAGGTCCTTGAGGGGATTCTCCGCCTTGTACAGACGGCGCCAGACATAGCCCACGCGGTTACAGGCTTCCGTGGCGGAATAAGGGGAGGAAGCTTCGGCGGAGTTGTAGCAGGTGAAGCGTACGGGACCTCCGCTGTTGGTGGTGGAAGAAGGCCACCAAAAGCCGTTGGGGACGAAGTTGGCGTAGTAGCGGGCGTCGCGTCCCACGGTGGAGTTGTGGGCCTTGAAAGGCTTGGCCCAACTGGGGTCTACATCCACTACTTGCTGGTAATTGTCCGTGAACCCGCTGCTTTTGTAGCCGGATGCTTCGTCCACGATGGGACGGCTCAGGTCCAGCATGCCGGAGGTCTTTTCATAGCCCAGGATGGGGTAACGGCCTGTCTCCCACATGGGATAGGCGTCTACCAGCTTGAGGGAAGGAGAGTTGAGGGAATAACCTGCCAGGGCAATCTTGCCACCGGCGGGGGCGGCGTAGGCGATGTCACAGCCGCTGCCCAAGGATTCGTCGCCCCAGGCGCGGTACCACCATCCCCAGATAATCTCCCGGTTGGTGTTCCATCCCTGGAACCAGACGGTCTGGTACGAGGCGGCTGCATTCTGGATGGCCGTGGGCTTATCGGCCACCTTGGTGAGGGAATAGCGGTTCAGGCCAATCACATCCTTGGCGGCCTGGGCCACTTTGTCCCATTTGGCGGCATCGTAGTCAGGGAACAGTTTTTCTCCGCGGTGATTCTGCAGGGAAGCATATATGCCGGTGCCGTTTTGCCCGTTGTAGAGCGGCGAGGCAGCATACAGCAGTACGCGGGCCTTCAGGGCCATGGCGGCGCCCTTGGTGGCGCGGCCCTTGTTGGAGGAAAGGCTCAGTCCCAGGCCGGGATCATTTACTTCATAGGCCAGCAGGGAAATGGCTTTGTCCAGCTCGGAGACAATGAAATTCACATTCTCATCCAAGGTGTTGCGGTCCAGTTCCTCGGCGATGACATTCTGGTCGGCCGCCTTGTCTCCCCAGATGATGACGGGGCCATACTGGCGGAGAAGGATGAAATAGTAGTATGCGCGGAGGAAGCGGGCTTCACCCTCCATCTGGGTTATCAGCTCGGGGCTGTCTTCCACGTCCATCTTTACATTGTCCAGGAAGGTGGTGCATTCGTTGATGGCCACATAGTAGCGCTTCCAGATGTTGGCATTGGCTTCGCTGTTGGTGGTGGAGGCGTCGTACTCCCCGCGGCGCACGGTGTACCAGTAGGTTTCGTACTGGGACTTGGCATTCAGCGACTCGTCACTCCTGAGGACGGTCCCGCCTTCATAGGCACGGGTGTTCTCGTCCCGGGGAATATAGGAGTACAGATGGGCCAGATAGCGTTTTACGGTGGAAGAACGGCTCATGGTGTCTTCCAAAGTAGCCTGGTCCTTGAGGTTGATGTCAAAGAAGGAATCACAGGAGATGGCCAGGATACAGAGGGCCATCAGTGCATATATCTTTTTCATACGCTAGAAATTCAGATTAAGACCAAGACTGATGTTCCGGGTGAGCGGATACACGTTTCCGTAGGACGACTCCAGCTCCGGATCCCAGAGCTTGAACTTGGAGAAGGTAAGGAGGTTCACACCCTGCAGATAAATACGGAGGGTGGAGATGTGGGCCTTCTGGGTCCATTTCTTGGGGAAGGTATAACCCAGTTCGGCATTCTTCAGGCGCAGGAAACTCATGTCTTTCTGCCAGAAAGTGGAACGTACCATGTTGTTCCGGGCCGGTTCCACGGAGAAGCGGGGGTACTCGGCGTCCGGAGAGGGATTCACCGTCCAGCTGCGCTGGGCCACATCGGCAAAGATCTGACCCTGGATGAGCACGTTGGTGGCGGCGCCGCCATACAAGTTGTAGCCTCCGATAAAGCGGGTCATGTGGGCCATGCCGCTGAAGAAGACGCTGGCGTCGATGCCCTTCCAGTTCAGACTGAGGCCGAATCCGTAGTTGATTTCCGGAACGGTGGTGTAGCCGATGGGAACCATGTCAAAGTCGTTCACGATACCGTCTCCGTTTATGTCCCGGTATTTAATGTCTCCGGGATAGAGGGTGTAGTTGTACTGGTTGGGCCAGGTGTCAATCTCTGCCTGGTTCATGAACAGGCCTTCCGCTATAAGGCCGCGCTGCTGTCCGTTGGCGTAGCCTGCGGTGTTCTGGTAAGGATACACCTGCTCCGGCTTGTCATCATAGATGCGGCGGTTGCGGTTGAAGGTGAAGTTCCCGCGGGCCGACAGCAGGAGGCCGCCCGGGAAGTTGTGGTCAAACTGGGCGCTCATGTCAAAACCGGCATTCTGCATCTTGCCTATATTGATGTACTGCGTCTTCCGCAGGCCCACGGCGTCCGGGAGGGACTCACGCGGAAGGAAGATGCCGCTCCTCACGTCGTTGAAGTAGTCGAACTGGAAGCGGAGCTGGTCGCGGAAGAAGCTCAGTTCTACGCCCACATTGCGTTTGAGGGCTTCTTCCCAGGTTATGTCAGGGTTGCCAATCTCACCGGTGGCCACGCCCGTCACATAGGAGGGCTGCGTCTCGCCCCAGCTGAAACCGCTGATTCCGGTGATGTCCATGGTGGTGTTGTAGCCGAAACGGCGGCTGCCGCCAATCTGGTCGTTGCCCACCTTGCCGATGGAGGCCTTGATCTTGAACAGGTTCACCCAGGTCTTGATGGGCTCCCAGAAGGGCTCGTTGGAGATGATGTAACCCAGGGCGGCGGAAGGGAAGAATCCGAAGCGGTGGCCCGGGGAGAAGTTCTCGGAGCCGTTGTAGCCGAAGTTGAACTCGGCGAAATAGCGGTCCTTGAAGCTGTAGGTGGCGCGGCCGGCGATACCCAGGCTTTTGCGCGGGAAGGTTTCCCAGTAGTCGTAGCCGGGGTGGGTGTTGGAGCGGTCTCTCAGATAATACAGGAACATGCCGCTCACGCGGTGGGCGCTGGCGAAGGTGCGCTCATAATTGGCCGATGCTTCCACGTTGAGGACGGTGTAGCCGCTCTGGGCGCTGCTGGATACGTTAATGTAACCGGCCGTGTTGTTCTGGGCCACGTAGTTGTACTTCTGGGTGTCCGGGTCTGTATGCAGGTAGTACACGCGGGGCAGGATGCCGTTGGTGACGGAGGAGGCCGTGCGGGCGTCCCAGGAGACCTGCACCTTGGCGGTGAGGCCCTCGGTGATGATTTCGGAGAAGTCCTGGGTCAGGGACACCGTGGTCTGCGCGTTCTGCGTGTTGATGGTGGCGTAGCCCATGTTGTTGATCATGTTGTAGGGGTTGGAACCGGTTTCCGGGTTGGAGAGGGTTCCGTCGCTGAACACCTTGGGGAAGCCGATGGGGGTAATCTGCATCACATAGTTGTAAATGTTGGAAAGCCCCGTGCCGGGTTGGTTCTTCTTGGTGAACTGTGTGCTCAGGTCCATGCCCAGCGTGGTGCTCTTGGTGATGTTGATGTCCACGTTGGTGCGGAAGTTGAACCGGCGGTAGTTCATCTGGGAATTGTAACGGTCGTTCTTGTCCACGTTGAAGATACCGTCTTCGAAGTAGTAGGAGCCGCCCGCGTAGTAGCGCACATGCTTGGTGCCGCCGGTCACGTTGACGTTGGCCTTGGTGGTCATCGCCTGGTTCTTGAAAATCTCATGGATCCAGTCAAT
>ODAJ011965289.1_pt1 | contig 10285 bp, 9 predicted proteins | sample 1539241 | NCBI WGS metagenome assembly ODAJ01 (sample SAMN02144231, study PRJEB22623) | gut metagenome | biome: sheep rumen | host: Ovis aries | place: New Zealand
GTAACAGAAATTAAACCTTCACATTCAGAATTTCCTGTTAATGTAATTGTTGTATTACCATAACCACTATATGAAGATAAAATAACTTCTTCTGGTGCTGTGATTGTCCATTTATCATTTGCTGTGATTGTAAATGAAGCGGTTTCTTCTGGCATTATATTTATTGAATCAACAGATAAAACAAATATTGGTTTCACAACCATTTTATATAAAACTACATTATTCCTAATCAACATAGGAATTTTTTTATCTTCTTTATATAAATTTTTTAAAATTATACTACTCATATTAGTTTATTCTATCTCCATTAATATATAATTTATTTATTGGAAAAACTTCATATTTTGTTTGGTTTACTGTCAGTGTTAAAGTATCTTCACCGTCTGTAAACGTTACTGTGCCTGTTCTATCAGTAAATATTGTACTACCTACCGTTATTATTACCGTTGTTTCACCTGTATCACCTGTTGATGATGAAATAGTTATCCAACTGTCTGTTGTTGATGCTGTCCAAGGATTATCTGAAGTGACAATTACATTTTGTGAACCACCTGAATAAGAATAAGTTAAACTATCTGTTGATAATTCAAATGTTTTAGTATTTTCATTAAATTGTATTACTTTTAATACCTCTGCATCAGTCAGGGTTTCCATAGAACAGTACATCCAATAAAATCTGTCAGCAAAATATTCACCATATTGTATATCACAAAAAAAACCAACTCCTCTGGAACTTCCACCCCAACTAATAGAGGATGAAGTTGTTATTCTTAATGTAATACCATTTTCGTCAACAAATTTTCTTTCACAACTTCCATCACTGTTAACCCTAATAACGCATATTTCTGGATTTGTGTATGGTGTCAGATTTAAAAAACCTGATTGTGATGTGTGTAATATACTACCTCTAACCATATAGTTATAATCACCATAACGGTTAGCAAATAAATTAGTACTTGAACTTGTAAAACCAGAAGTTTTATAAATGAATGTAAAACTATTATTTGGACTATGCCTTTCAAATGGATTTAAATTTGAATTATCATAAATATAAGTATATTTTGATTGTTTATTTCCAAAATATATACTTGTATCATCATAAGATTCAGGTTCTGTATTTAACACAATATTCTGTGCAAACAATTGCCCTTCTGTCTTTGGAATTGTATAAGTTGAAGGGTCATAATTCTTTGCATTATAATTAAACATAAAACTATTTGAAGGTAAACTTGCCATAATTAATTAACTGTCCATCCTTTATTTTGTGCATTTGCTAAAGCAGTTTGTCCTTCAGCAGATGTTAATTTATTTTTATTAACACTTCCAATAGTTATTGTATAATTTCCTGTTGGAAGTGCATTAAGTATGTTAATAACTGATTGTTCAGTTAATGAAGGTAATTGGTCAAATCCCCAATTTGTAATATTCATAGCTGGTAAAGCATCAATCGAAATATCTGTTAATTGTGTATTAGTTGAAGAAAATTGTCCGTCTGAAGCACTTGTTACATTTGCAAAACTACCGATACTAACAGAAACAAGATTTCCACAATATTTGAAAAGTTGTCTTATTGAAATTACATTATCTGTATTTGTCAATGTTACTGAAGTTAAACTTTGAGAGAATTGTCTTGGACTATCATTACCAAATGGATAAACCATACTTGTTACAGTTGAGCAATCTATTTCAACATTTTCAATTGTTCTTAAACAACCATCTGAAGAAGTAGGCATACCACCATTTGATTTACCTAAAAATGCATTTGGTGTTGAGTAAAAACCATCATCTCTTGAACAAATACATACTATTCCAGTAAAATCATATTCACAAGGTGTTATTTCTGTTATACCATTATCAAATGTATAAAAGCCTGATTTGCTATAATCCTGATTGCTTGTATTGCCAAGGTTATTGACCAATATAATTGGATTACAAGGTGAATAGGCTTGTTGATAAACACCTATTGTTGCACTATCACTAAATCCTTCATAACTCGCTGTTAAGGTTAAATCACCTATATATTGTCTTGATTCTACAGTTGTTGCTGGAACTACCATAGAACCTGTAATTGTACTTTTCCCTGTAACTTTTCTTGTTTTTCCACTATCATAATGTGCTGTAACAATAAAACTACAGTTCGCTGAAGATGCAGTACCACCATCAGCAGGAACATCAGTAACCCAAGTTAAATTATCTAAAGTAATTCCAGTAAGTGTACCTAAATTCATAGGATATATCTGAACATCACCTGCATAAACAGTTAATTCAGTATCTCCTATATAAACACTAATATTACTATCACCTACATTAATCATCTTTTACAAAATATATTGTATTATTATCTTTTGTTGTTATTGCATCATACTGTGATTGTGTACCATACCAAAATTTGAATGTTGCCCAAACAGGTGCACCACTTCCATTTGATAACAATGGTTGTCCAGCACTACCTGCTGAAGTTGGAGCAAATATTGAAGGATAACTGCTATTTGATGTTTTAATAGTATTATTAGAATTACCATTAATAGTTAAGACAGAACTATATAATTGTGTATATCCTGTAACTTGACCTTGATTATTCCATCTGGGAGTTCTATAACTATCACTACTTGCAGTTGTATTAATTTTGTCAACTTTATTTGAAACATCACCAGAAAGTGTTTGTACTTCAGAACTTAGTGTTTGTATATCACCTGTTGTTGCATAATCGTTTAAATCAACTGTTTCAGCATCAGTAATAACATATAAAGCATCTTCAGTATATGAAGTTAAAGCATTATATTCAGCTTGTGTTAATTCAATAATGTTTGCTCCACCGCCACCACCGCCTTGAATATTAATATTACCAGAACCTAAAATAGATTGGTTATTGATAGTCTTTATATTTGTTCCACTAACCAAAGTATCCTGTTTGGAATTAACCCTTGTATTTAATTCATTAAGTGCTCTGGAAGTGGTTTCTTCAAAACCTTCAACTCTTTCCTCAACATCACCACTTGTGACAAAACCACTATCATTTGTTAAGTCACTTGTTTTTGTAGGTACTGTTATACCTGTAACAGAAATTGTATTATTGGTTATATCAATGTTAGTTCCAGCACTATAGGTTGTACCTGCACTTATTTCAATATTTCCTGAACCAATTATACTTTCATTATTTATGGTTTTGAACTGTGTTGGAATACCACTAATTGAATCATTAATCTGTGTTTGAACTTCACCACTTGTGACAAAATCAGAAACATCTGGAATTTCTGCTTCTACCTCTGTTTTCGCACTATCAATCATTCCCTGTACCTGTACTGTTGTACTGTAAGCACTCAAAGACTGATGTTCTTTAAGATAGGTACTTTCCGTTCTTGCTGTTTCACTTGCAATTATATTATCAATAGCGGTTTTATCATAATAATTGTTAGGATTGAAAATATCAGTAAGTGGTATTGTTATTGTTTCTTTTCCAGAATCAGTATTGAAAGAAATACATAAACTACCGCCTGAAATATAGACATTTTCAACCATTCCGTCCTTAATGAATTCAGTTGCATCAACACTCCCTACCTGTGTGTTTGATTTATCATAGAAATAGATAGTTTTTGCACTTGAAACATAATTTACACTTGCAAATAATCCATTCAAAGACTGATGTTGTGTTAAATATCCAGCATCATTTGTCAAGTCACTTACTTTAGTAGGAATTTCTGCTTCAACTTCAGTTTTAAGGGTGTTTAAATCACCTGTAGTGGCCATATCCTGTGTTGCTGAAGATATAGCACTATTCATTTGTGAAGTTGTTGAATATCCTGTAAGACTATCATTAATCTGTGTCTGTACTTCACCACTTGTAACAAACTCACTGACATCAGGAATTGTTATACCTGTTACAGATACTGTGTTATTAGTAATATCTATATTAGTTCCAGCAATTAAAGTATCTTGTTTCCCACTTGTTGCATTATCAATTGCTGTGTTCATTTCCTGTGTTGTAGAATAAGCAGATAATGATTGATGTTCAGTAAGATAACCCTTACCTTCAACCCATTCTTCACTTGCATAACCGTCTAAAGCATCTTCAGTAATGTAACCAGCATCATTGGTAAATGCAGTATTTGATGTAGGAACTACTGGAATATCTGTTTTCTTTGCATAAACGTTTTCTGTCCTTGCTGTTTCGGTTGTAATAGCACTATCTATTTGTGATTGAGCCTGGCCACTTGTTATAAAGTTTGAAACATCAGGAATTTCACCTTCTATTTCTGTTTTAAGGGTGTTTAAATCACCTGTAGTGGCCATATCCTGTGTTGCAGTATTTATCATACCTTCCACTTCAACAGTTGTACTATAAGCACTTAAACTTTGGTGTTCTTTAAGATAAGTACTTTCCGTTCTTGCTGTTTCAACTGCAATTGCATTATCAATTGCCTGATTCATTTCCTGTGTTGTAGAATATGCACTTAAAGATTGGTGTTCTGTTAAGAATCCAGAATCGTTAGTTAACTCACTCGTCTTTGTTGGAATTTCTGCTTCAACTTCAGTTTTTGCAGAATTAATCATACTCTGCACCTGTTCAGTAGTACTGTAAGCACTCAAAGACTGATGTTCTTTAAGATATGTACTTTCCGTTCTTGCTGTTTCTGTTGCAATAGCATTATCAATTTTTGTTTGAACTTCACCACTTGTGACAAAATCAGATACATCAGGAATTTCTGCTTCTATTTCTGTTTTAAGGGTGTTTAAATCACCTGTAGTGGCCATATCCTGTGTTGCTGAAGATATTGCAGAATTCATTTCTTCAGTTGTACTATAAGCACTTAATGATTGGTGTTCTGTAAGATAACCCTTACCTTCAACCCATTCTTCAGTAGCATATCCAGCAAGTGCTTCTTCAGTAATAAAACCACTATCATTAGTTAATTCACTTGTTTTGGTAGGAATTGTTATACCTGTAACAGAAATAACCCTACCTGTTATATCAATATTTTCACCTGCTTCATATTCAGTACCCTTTATTTCAATATTACCTGGTCCTAAAATAGATTGTCTATTGATAGTTTTTATATTTTGTCCACTGACCAAATTATTTTGTTTTTCACCTAATTTAGTATCAGTTTCTGTTTTAGTATAATAATTATCTGGATTGAAAATATCAGTAAGTGGAATAGATATATTTTCTTTACCAGAATCAGTATTGAAAACAATAACCAAATAACCATTTTCAATTTTAACTTCACTAACCATTCCGTCCTTGATAAAATCAGTACAGTCAACAGATGTTGTTGCTGGTGTTCCTTCACCATTATAGAAATAGATACGTTTTGTTGTTGGGTCATAAACCACTCTTTCAAAAGCATCTGATTGAGTAATTAAATTAATAACATCACCAGAAGTTAAACCACTCCCATAATCAGGATTTCTTGTAGTTCCTGATTGATAAGATTGGCGAGGAATAAATACTGTCTGATAATGAATACTGTCGTTTGCTAAATATATCATAATTAATAAGTTATCTATTTTATTTTATTAAACTTCCACTACTGTCCAACCACTTGGAATACCACTCGTACCTGTTGACCAAGAAACACCAGTTGCTTTAACAAATGTACCTGTTGAAGAAACATAATTTACCCACTGTTGTAAACAATTAGTTGCACTTATATCTGTGGCTAAACATTTTATATAATTCAAAGAACTACATCCTAAAAACATAAATTGATAACAAGAATTTGTTAATGTTGTTGCTGGAAGTACAGGTGCTGTAACCAAACTTGTGCAATCAGTGAACATATTAGAATAACAATAAACTGTTAATGTTGTTGCTGGAAGAATTAAATTTTCTGCTGAAGTTAAACCTGTACAATTTTGGAAAAATCTGACAAAATTATAAATACTACCACTTGGAAAAGAAGTTTTACCTATAAAATCATCACCATAAATCATACTCATTATATTCCCTTCAACCTCAAATCCTGCCGTTGAACCACTAAAAGCATTATCATAATAGTCAGTATTATTTCCTTTAAATCTAATACTTTCACCACCGTTAACTGTTAATGTAGTACCTGTGTTTTGCCATTCGCCACCATTAATTGAATAAGTTGTACCTGCTGGAACATTAATAGTTCCAGCACTTGTTATTTTAAATGTTAAATAATCAATTTTGTATGAAGAAAGACTATTATAGTCTAATGTTTGTTGGCCTTCATTATAAGCAACATAGGGTTTTGAAAGTAAACCATTATCCAAAGCATCCTGTATTGCTGATTGATTGGTATATTTATTAATATATCTACTCATTTTTAATATATTTTATTTAAAATATTTTTTCTACTGGATTTGGGATTAAAAAAAGAGACTAACCTTAAATTAGTCTCTTAATTATATTATTTCTTAATTATACTTAAGAAGCAAGTGGAATTGTTACATCTGGTGCAAGTTCAGGTGCAAATCTACCATCATTTGCTAAAAGTGTGATAGAATAGCGGTTTGCATCACCAAATGCAGTACCAGATTCACCACTACCAGCACTGGAAGTCACCTGTCTGTTAACACCGAATGCCCAGAGTTTACCGTTATTGTCTTTAACGATAACAGCCATATCATTAAGTGCAAGTGCGTTCATTTCAAGACGTTTTGAAGTTTCCATTCTTGCAAAGTTGAGTACAATTTCAGTACTTACATAGTTACCACCATCAGCGGTTTTATTAAGTGTTGAAGTGAAATTGCTTGATTCTGCTCTGAAGTTATATTCATAGAAAGTAACACCAGATTTAATAGCAGTTACAACACCTTGTGTGTCTCCTGATTCCTCGTTAATTGTGAAAATATCATCTTGGTAATTAGTGATATAAACTTTTGCAATACCACCCATATTACTTTGACAATCTGTTGGAATACCTTTAAGGGATGCTGATATACAATATGCCATAATTTATATATATTTTAATTGATTATTCTTTTTGTTTTTTTAAGGGGTAAACCCTATTGTTTACCCCATTTTTCGATTAAAATTACTTACCTAAAACTACTGCGTCTGGATAAAGAGTAGTAACACCAGCGTTCCATTTGATTTTGAGTTTCTGGACATCATCATCATCACTGAACCAGCTACGAAGTTCCTCTTTATCGTTCATCATATCGCAAGCATAAACAAGGTTATCCCAAACTGATGCATAGATTTTACCGTCAACACCTGCAAGACCAAGAGTTTTGTGTACAGGAATTGTAGTACCAGGGAAGTAGAATTCACCTTTTTCAATTTCTTCAGGTGCAATATGGAAGTTGTTCTGTTCAAGAAGTTCAAAAACAAGTGCTCTGAAGTTTGCAGGTGAAATGAATACAACTGCTTCATCAAGAAGTTCTTCAGGGATTGCCATAATAACTTGTTTTACTTTACCATAAACAGTATTACCAGTAAGGGTAACATTAATAGTTGAAGCACTATCAGCACCTTCAGCAAGACCAATTAAACCTGTAATTGTAAGACCTGTATCGCCCTGCCAAACTATTTTTTCCATTTTCTTATTGATACCTCTAACAATACTGTCAAAGATTTCAGTTTCAAATGGGAAGTTTTCTGCATTTGCGTTGCTTCCGAAACGGACGAGGAATTCCGAATACTTCCCTAACAAATCGTCAGCACACCAGCTATCATTCACCTTAATAGCAACTGTATCAACAGTTCTTTCAGAGAAAGAAGTATTACCAGAAGCATTAAAACCACAACCTGTAGATTTTTGAAGAACTGGGTCAACATCAAGATAATTTAATCTTTCACTTGTTTTAACACCAAGTTGTTTACGCATTTTTGAAATAGTGTCACCTAACTTGTAACCTAAAACGATGTCTCTAATGAGGGTATCTTTTGATACCTCTACATAATTTGTAAGACCACTAACATTATATGCCATAGTTGTTTATATTTTTAATAAATTATTATTTCAATTTCTTAAAAATATTTAGACATTAATTTTCTGGTCTTTTTTTATTAATTTGGTATGGTTATTGCTTATATTGTGGTGACAAAAAAGGGATTGAAACATAGTCAATCCCTTAAAAATATATAATTAATATGAAGATTATTTGCAGTAACGAAGTAAGTTATTTAATTTTTCATCATCTGTTTTCATAACCTGATTTTTGAATCTAACATTTGCTGGTTTTTCAGATGGTTTTTCTTCCAATTCAGCAATTCTTGCTTTAAGTTCTGAAATTTCATTTTCAAGACTTTCTTTTTCTTCTTTGGAGAAAGTTTCTTCTACTACAGGCTGTTCTTCTTTTACTGGGACAAATGCTGATTTAACTTCTTCACCGTCACCTGCAACCGCTTCACCGTTTTCATCCCAACTGATAGGGAATTTATAATAAACATAACTTGCAGTTTCGTCAATCCAACATTCAACAACAGCATAATCATCACCTGCTTCAACTAACCAGCAATCAAAACCTTTTGCTCTGATAGCACCAATAATTTTCTGTTCTTTTTCCTGATAAGATTCTTCAAAAACAGCCTTGATTTTATTGAATTTCTCTTTGTTTTTATCTTCTTTATCTTCTTTTTCCTCATCTTCTTTTTCCTCATCCTCTTTCTTTTCTTCTTCAGGTTCTTCTTGGTCTTCGGTTTCAACTTCCACCTGTTCACCTTCAGGCTCTGTTTCCTTGATTTCTGTTATTTTACCGTCTTCAACAACAAGTGTTCTACCATCTTCTTCACCTAAATAATAATCACCGTCTTCAGGTTTTGATTGGTTTCCTTCTTCATCAATAACATAAACAACAGCACCTTCTACAAGTTCTTCACCATCATATTGGAGTAAACCCTTATCTGTAGAAATTTGGGAAAACTGTTCTAAAATGTTCTGTAACATTAATTTAACTTTTGATAATATAGCCATTTTACTTATTAATTTTTTTCTTTATTTTTTCAATTAATTCTTCAATTTCCCTTAATTCCTGTTCTTCTGGGTCAACTACCAACTGTGTTTCAAAAGTACCTGCAAGGGAAAAACCTTTGAATGTTCCTTCTTTTATGGAATTCCAAATATCTTCATTTTCTACTTTATATTCAGCAAATAAAGAACCATTTTCAATATCTTCAAACCCTGCTGGATTTATACCGTTTTCAGTATCTTTAATAAACCATTGGACTAATTCAACACCACTTTCCATTTGAAAATTGTGCATAGTATCAACATTATTCTGAAAACCCTGTGCAAGATATTTTTGAGCCATAGTTTTGATTGTTTCTTTATCGTATTCGATATAATATTCAAAACCACTCTCTGTTATACGATAAATAGGAAAATCTGCTCTCATAACAACACCTCTTACAATGTGTTGGTCTTCATCCTGAACAGCAAATTTAAGTGTTTCCTTTTCTTCTTTAAAAGCAAGAAAATCACTTTCTACTGCTGGATAATCAACCAAAGAAACACACAACATTCCTGTATCATCATCCTTATTTACCTTTGCTTTATATACTGGTAATTTTTTAAACATCTTTCAATTTTTATTATAAAATATTATTCTTCTGGATTTTGGTGAGAATCAGTATCTTTATCTAATTTAAATACCTTATATTTATACGAATAATCAATACCGATTAATGCACCTGCAAATGTTGCAGCTTCGCCAAATGCAACCAATACAGAACTATCAATTATTCCTAAAGGTGGCATCCATAAACCCATAAATAACAGCACTAATCCAGATAAAACAACAAATACACCTAAAAATAATTGTATTGTCATCTTTTCTTCTTTTGATAATCTATTAATACTCATTTTTATAATTCTCTTTTATAAAAATATTTATTTTATGGTTTTTGGTGAAAAAATTAAATTTCTTGAACTATCCAACCTGAAGGAATACCACTTACACCTGATGGATAAGTTACACTTGATTTCTTAACAAATGTACCTGAAGAAGAAACGTTTTTTAACCAATCCAATAAACAATAAGTTGCACTTATATTTGTTGCAAGGCATTTAATATAATTTAATGAAGTACAATCATAGAACATACCTTCATAACAACGGCTTGCTAATGTGGTTGCTGGAAGTGCAGGTGCAGTAACTAATGATGCACAATTTCTAAACATTTCCCGATAACACTCATTTGCTAATGTAGTTGTTGGAAGTTCTGGTGCTGTTGTAAGGCTTGTACAATTATAAAACATATATCTATAACACTGATATGCTAATGCTGTTGCTGGAAGTGCAGGTGCTGTTGTTAAACTTGTACACCCAAAGAACATATTTTCATAACAACCTAATGCTAATGCTCTTGCTGG
>ODAJ011317450.1_pt1 | contig 10281 bp, 4 predicted proteins | sample 1539241 | NCBI WGS metagenome assembly ODAJ01 (sample SAMN02144231, study PRJEB22623) | gut metagenome | biome: sheep rumen | host: Ovis aries | place: New Zealand
CCAGAATTATAGCTTTTTTCTATTTTAAAAGCTGCTGAACCTCTTCCTACAAGTCCACCTAAATATGAACCATTAATTGTTAGTATCTCACCATTATTGCCACAATATGACATTCCTTGACTCTGGTTTATTGTTCCTACAATTCCACCTACATTTGAAATTGTAATTGATTCTAAGCTAGTATCGTTTTGAGAAATATTTCCATAATTATAACAATCATTGAAAGATGCATTATAATAGACATATCCTTCAATTCCACCTATATTTGATGCTGTATTATTGTTACCTTGAATAATATTAATATTTCCATAATTACAACTTGATGATACATTTATACTTCCACTAGTATAACCAATTATACCTCCAGTATTACCAGATCCAGAAATTTCTCCCTCATTATAACAGTTTATCATTTCCCATTCGCCTAAAGTCATTGATGATACAGTTGAAGCGCGACCTAAGATACCTCCAATATAAGTTGTACCACTAATATTACCTGAATTCGAACAGTTGATAATTGAATTTATAACGTCATCTAAATTTCCTAAAATTCCTCCTACATATGAATTTCCATTGACATTTACATTGCTTTTACAATTTACTATATTATAATGACCATCCTTATAATATCCTATAATTCCTCCAACAAAGCTTCCAGTAGAAGAAATGTCTCCAGAAACACTAATATTTTTAACTTCTCCACTATTAATATATCCAAAAAGTCCAACATAACTTGAATTGCTATTAATATAAATATTATTTATTTCATAATTTTGTCCATCAAATGCTCCTTTAAAAGGTTTAATACTGTTACCTATTGGTAAAAAGCCTTTACCTTTACTTAACTCTTGGAATATTGTTTCAGTTGTTCCATCTTCATTATAATCTCCATATATGGTTGTATTATTTGGATCTCTATATGAACCTTCATTCTTAAAATCAAGAGTTTTTGTTAATATTACTTTTGTACTACTATAATTATTTCCATTTTTTACATTGTTAGATAAATCTAGTAAATCTTCTATATAGTTTATTTCAAATACTTCCGAAGTTTGTTTTTCCATTTCTGCTTTAGGTTCATTTGAAGATATCTTGAAAATTCTATCTGTTTTTGCCTTATTATATCCTTCAGGTGACTCTATTTCTACTGCTTTATATAATCCATTTCTTAGTGGAATTGATATTTCTCCATTTGAATCAGTTTTTATTTCATATTTATTATCATTGTTTAATTCTCCAATATAATTACCATTAACATCTTTTGCAAAATCAATATCATTACCATTATTATCGATTTCATAAATTACAAATTTTGCATCTTGTAACTTATCTCCAGTATTTTCGTCTTCTTTTATTAATTTAAATAGAGGTTTGTCTTGTATTGTTATCTTAACTAAATTTCCATCTACTTCAGTTTTTGCTATTGAAGTTAAATTTTGTTCATTTTCTAAATTAATTTCTAAATTATCACCATTTTTGCTAACTTTAAATTCAATTTCTTCTGTATTACTTGCATACCCATCTGGAGCTTTTGTTTCTTTAATTGTATAAATACCTGTTATGTTTTTTCCATTAACATATTGATAAAGATTATCTATTAAAACTGTTCCATCATTATTTGTTGTTATTCTTTTTTGTATATTTGTATCTGTACTTTTTAATAAGAATTCAGTATTTGCAATTGTTTTATCTTCATGATTTTCCTCTATTTTCGTTATTTGTAAGCTATATGTTGGTATTTTTTCGTTTTCTAATGCTAAAGTAATTTCCGGAATAGAACCAACCATATTAACATCTACATTTTTAACATTTCCTTGTAATATTTGAGCTGAATATGTTTCATTGTTTTTGTTAATCTTTAACTTAATTGGTTCTAATAGATAATATCCTTTATTGCTTTTTTCAGTAATTGTATATTCTTCATCTATATATAAACCTTTTGTTGATAATTCACCATTATTATCAGTTAAACTTAGTATGTTTTTGTCTTTTCCTTCAATACTGAATTGTACATTTTTTTGTCTTTCATCTGTTTGCATATCGGTTTTTACTATTTTTAATCTTGATCTTACTTCATTTTCTATTTCTAATTTTAACTTATAACTCTCATCGTCATTTTTTATCAATTCAGCATTTCGAATACAATCATATTTATCAGCTAAATTTGAATATGATCCATCATCATTTTTATATACTAAATTTAAATTATCATTTTCATCTGTATATGTATAAAATTTAATTTCTTCTTCATTTAATTTATAATCATCTGTCGTTTTTATTTCTTTGACAGTATAATTTTTTTCAGCTAAAAGTCCAGATGCAATAATATTTCCATTTCCATTTGTTACTTTTATTTTGCTGTTATTTAATCCTTCTTCTGTAATTGAAAAAGTTACACCTTGAACCTTACTATTTGTACCTTGTTGATATTTTTGTATTTCTAAATCATATTCTTTAGCTATCATTAGTCCAACTTTATTTGCTGCAGTATATGTTGAATATTTACCTCCATCAGTTAATAAAGAAAAATAAATTGCATGTTCACTATATGATACTTCATTATAATCTATGCCTTCTGGTAAAGTTACTTCATAAACAAATGCATAACTTTCTCCATGTTGAATTTTATGTTCTCCAAAATCTATTATATATGATTTAATTTCATTCCAATTTGTTATATCCTCTGCCTTTATCCAATGATTTAATTCATTTGTCAAATCATTAGTAGGTTTTGCTTCTTTTGAATAATATACTTCAACTATATTCTGTAATTCATCTGGCACTCTAATTCCAGCATTTGACATAGATGTTGAAAATGTAGATTCCAAACTTCTATTACCAATAACATATTCATTACCCTCAAACGGTATAACTCCTTGTACAATAACATCCGTAACATCTTGTGTATAATTATTCATTACATTTATTTCTATTTCAGCTGTTCGTTTTTGTTTTTCAACTCTCGCTACTTTTGGAGCAATTGTAATATTATTATTATCATCATAATTTTTGGCTATTTGATTTGTAATTAGTTCATTTGGTGAAATTAATGAAATTTTAGTTCTTTCATTTTCAATATTTTCATCTACATCTGTATCTCCATCAATATCGTAAATATCTTTTAATTTATTAAAATAGTCAATTCCTGTTTCATTAATAGAATATAATTCAATATTTCTAGATACAGTGCTATTTCTTGAATCTGGCGTCATATTACAATCTATATTTATCTTATATGTTGTTTCTATTTCATTTTGTGTTAATATCTTAAGAAAATAGCAATCATCTTCTTCATATAAATCATATCCTAAAACTGATACATCATTATTGTCTACTGTTACAGAATTAATATCTATAAAATTAATTTCTTGTGGGAATTTTATCACAAATATTCCATTTTTCCACTTTTGAATGTTATAGCCTTCGCCTATTGTAGTAATTGTAATAATTTGATTTTCTGTTGTATCTTGTGTAGTTATGCTATTTTTGGAAATATCTATTTTTGATACTGATAAAGGCGCTTCATAAGTTGCATGATTAGTTGAAGTAATTACTTCTTCTCCAAAATATCCATTTAGAGTAGTTTTTATATACTTAAAGCTATCAAATTGGTCTTTTGTATAGTTTTCTGTAATAAAACTGTCATCTAATTCCTTTATGTTAAATATATTTAGTTCTCTGTTTTTATTGCTAGAACTTGTTTCAACTCTTATATGCCTTATAGGACTTTCATAATAATATGGATTATCTTCAGTATAATTGTTCCAATTATCTTTATTGAAAGTAATTAATAGTTCATCTGTTTCATCATTATATATCTTTACCCATCCATTTGTTCCTAACATTTGTTGGGCACCTGTCAAATAAATACCAACATTTGATGTCAAATCTTCCATACTCTCTGTTGAAGTACTGGATTTAACAAAAACATCTGAAACTTGATTTTCATTATTTTTTGTTTCTTTCATTATTGCACATTCATTTTCACCCTGAGGTCCTCTTGAAAATGTCCACTTTACAACATAATAGTCTTTTTGTTGATCTCCAACCATATTATTATATAGTTGAAGCGGTTTTTCTTTTGAAACAATATATCTATTATATGGTATTACTGAATACTTACCAATTTTTACATCAAAATCATATATATTTCCTTCAGTTTTTTTCCATCTTACCATAACTGCTGTTTCCGCAGTATTTGATATAAATGGATTTTGAAATTGGCTATTAGTATTATTATATCCCTCATAGAATGTTTTTAAAGGAATTGTTAAATCTATAACATCATTGTCCATATTTTCATAAGCATCTCTTGGATATTCTATACTAAATCCATAAATATTTTCTTTTCCATTTGTGGTTGCCATTTTCGTAACAATTCCATCTTCATTAACTATAGCTTGTTTTTTAGCAGTAAAGTGTCCTGTGTTTTTATCATAATTATATTCAACATCATTTGTTGTTATTTTGAAAGATAGAGGTTTAAATCCATTAAGCTCAGGAACTGTTCCTTCAATATTAGAAGATTTTAAAATCAATTCCTCCATATTTTCTCTTGTTGTTATTTCAAAATCTAATTTTAAATTATTTCCTTTCAATAATCTATCAAAATTATCAACTTCATTTTCTATATAATCTGTATATATATTGGCTTTGGCTGTTCCATACCAATCTACCACAAATGGAATTGTTTTGTTAATTTGCGTTTCTTCTCCATTATCTGCAACATGTGTTCCACTAAGTGTAACACTATTTATTTTGCTATAATTATTTATATCATTTCCAATATTAGCATTTACTATCCCTGTAATTAATTTTTGATTTCCATTTTGAATTTCTTTAAGAGAAATAGATTTTGTGTCATCTGATATGTAGTTTTCAGCAATTATTTGATCTTTAACAAGAGTTGTAGATAAATTAAAATTACTAGAGTTTATTGTAATTACACCATCTTTAAAATATCCATTGTTTATAACTTTAAGATCCATATATAATGTATCTTTATTATGAATTTTATTACATGTACCTCTAATAGAATCTGCGTTATTATCCCCATCTAAGTCTTTCAAAAAGAATGCATCAAAAAGGACAAAATCAGAATCTGTTTTTTCATCTCCTGGCTTAACAGTATCATATTCTTTTGCTCTTGCAATTTCAGGTGTTATTTCAAATCTGTTCTTTTGGTTTATTTTATTATTTAAAAATATAATTAAAAAACACATAATTAATACAAAAAAAACAGGTAATAATCTATTTATATACACTGTTTTTTTAGTTCTTTTATTATTCTTAAATTTACTTGTTTTCATCCCAATTTTCTCCTTCGCATTTAAAATCTATCTCATTTATTAAATTAGTTTCTATCAAAATTATTTAATCATATTGGTCAAATTTTGTCAATAAAATTTTTTTCCAATTGTATTTTCTGTATATATGTAAAAAAAGCTCTACAAATCAACTTGATTGTAGAGTTTTTTTATAATTTAAAGATTATGGTAAGACTGAAGCTTTTAAGCTTTTTTCTCCATTTAAAACTCCATCTTTATATTTTAAAATACTAATCTTTGTTCCTTCATATGTAGGTACTTTTATTATAATTTCCATGGTGCCATCTTCGTCAATATCAATATATTCTACATCTTTAATTGATATAAATACTTTATTATTTTCAGATTTTATGTTACCCCAAAAACCATTTTCTAATGATACTAGATCTGATATCTTTTTATAGTTACTATCAAAAAGCATTATTCCAGAAGATGCTTTCATATCTCCGCCATCATAATCATCATTTGAAGCATTATATGTATAACAAACTATATACTCTTTTTTGCTATCTCCATCTAAATCAATTTCATTAATATCAACAGATGTATAATCAGCCATATCTATTAATTCTTTAGGTAATTCTTTTATAGTTTTAAATTCTCTAGGTATTGCATTATACTTTTTTGTCATTGCAATTTTCTTAACATTGGATACAACTGAATATCCTTCAAATGTTTCATTTCCAAAAATTCCTTTAGTTTCACTTATGTATTTACCATTTTCATAATTATAATAGTTTGTATTATATTTATTCTTATTGTCATTTGTTATTTTCATATTAGATACATCTTGAACACCTACATTAGTAGAAATCTCCATTCCATTATATAAAACTATGTTTTTGGTATTATAATTACTTTCTGTTTTTTCAGAATTTTCTGATATACTATTAGAATTTGTTTTTAAATTAGTATTGTTTTTATCATCATCTTCTAATAATAATCTATCTCTATCTGTAATTCTTTCATCTTTTCCAGAAATTTTATACTTGATTAAAAAGAATATATTATCATATCCATGTTTTGAAGCATACACATTTGCTCCGCATACTCCAATTATTATTACTGCTACTATAATTAATATTACTGCTGTTTTGAATTTAATTTTTAATGGTTTCTTTTCTTCCATTTTCTTTTCCTCCAAATTAATTTAAACTAAAAAGTTTATTTTTCAAAATGAATCCAGTTAGGCGTAGATTTAACTTTATCTCCACCTTTTACAACAATGTCTCCCTCAGCAGTTTTTGAAATTGAATTTACATTTTTTGCTATTAATTCTTTAGATGCTATATTATTTCTATCCCCTGCATCAGTTAATATAGTTAAATACACTTCTTTATTAGAGTTTAATTCAACTATGTTTAATGAACTACCTGCAAATCCACTAGGAGATAATTGCGTAATTATATTGTTTTGTGAATTTAAAAATCTATTTAAATTATTTTCATTTAAATCAGTTGCTACAAGTTGTAAATTATAATTTCTTTCAAATTCATCTATTTCTAAATATTCATATTCATCTTGTCCTACTTTTCCATGATTTCTGTCCATTACACCAATATCATTGCTTGTAACTTCTATCAATTCATAAGCCCAATCACCCATATGTGCACTTACAGTTGCATAATATTTTTCATTGGTAAATGTTTGTATGTGTTGATAATGTCCTTCAGAAACCTTTTTTATACTTACATTATTATTTTTATATCTGATAACAAAAGTATTTTCGGTTAATATTTTTTCTGCTGTAACAACTAGCACTACAACTGGATTTTGAGTATCTTGTTCTTTTATTACTGCAAATTTGTACTCTTGTTCATCAATTGAATTACTGTTTCCATTTGTTGATTTTATAAGAGTATGTTCCTTTAACCAACTTTTATCAAGTAATTTTTCTTTTATTGATTCTACTGCTTTTTCATATTCTGTTTTTGTATATGTTGATTCATTATTTTCAGTTGTTTTAGAATTTGTATTATTATTGTTTTCAATATTTGTATTATTTGATACAATATTTTCTATATGTGTATCTGCATTATTGTTGGATTCATCATTCTCTTTAATATATTTTATAACTTTAAAAGTAGAATATGTTTTGTCTTCATTTAATTTAAAATAAACTGTTGCATCTTTTATATCCAATTCCTCAAGGTGACTCATATTAAAGGCATCAGGCTCATGAATAAATGTATAATTAAATTTTGCTGTATATATTCCTCCACAGTATGAAATGTCTTTTATATCAATAACTGTATTTGGCTCAAATCCACCTCTACCTTCTGTAACTTCAATATATTTTGTGCCACCTTTATTTACAATTTTAAAATAATCAGCATTTTTTAAAGGATTCGTTAATAGTTCATATCCAGTAGCATCTAGCATTTTATTTACTTCATCTAATTTATCATAATCTACTTTTAAGTTTTCTTTCTCTGCCATCATAGAGTGAGCAAACAAAATTCTTTCATCTTCTGAATTCTTATATGGCTCTAATGCGGAAACACTTCCTAAAAAGCGTTTTAGCTCAACTTCAGAAATCTTATTTATAGCTTCTTTTTCTTCTTCAATTGTTACTTCTCTAGTCTCTAAATTAATATTAATTCTTGTTAATTTTTCATTTTTTGAATTAAATATTTCAAGATTTAGTATTTTATCTTCATTACTAAAATCATTTAATAAAAGCTCTTCTGTATATTCAACTAGGCGGTTATCATCTTTTGAGCTATTTTGTTCACAAATTAATTTGTTAGATTCATTATATACCTTATATTTTAAAGGTGTAACATCATTTTCTTTGCTTTCATTCACAACCATAATAAGCTTTGCTTTATTATCTTTTATTTGTAAATTTCTTATCTGAATTTTTATATCTTCTGTTAATAGAATTGGTTCATAAGAAATAGTTATATCTCTATCAGAAAGCAAATCATTTTTTCCAGTTATTTCTGTTTTTTCTCCTGTTATTAAATATTTAATCAAGAAAAATACATTTCCATATCCATGTGTTGAAGCATATACATTTGCTCCGCATATTCCTAATAATAAGACTGCTATAATAATTAAAATTACAGCTGTTTTAAATTTAATTTTAATCGATTTTTTTTCTTCCATTGTTTCTTTCCTCCTTTTATTCTATCTTTTTCTATATATTAGACGAATTTTCTTTTACTTTGGTTCATTTATATTTTATTTAGTATTATTTTCTTCTAATTTAACAATACTAAACATATCTGTAGAATTATTTTTGTTTGATTTAAAATAAGCTGTTAAAGCATATGATTCTATACTATCATAATCAACTTCAAAAGTATTATCAGAATTAATAAAAACATAATTTATATCTGCTTTATATAATCCTGCACAGTATGAAATATCATTTATATTTAATACAATTTTTTCTTTTTGTGATTTTTTATACTTATCAGAAATCCATTGGCTCAAATATTTTTTAAGTTCAATTTCTGAAATTTGTTCAAGTGCCTCTTTTTCATCATCAACTATAATTTCTCTTGTCTTTAAGTTTATTGTTATTTTAGCTAAATTTGTATTATAACAAGTATATATATATAATTTTATAATTTCATCTTTTGTTGTAATCCCATTAAATACTATTTCTTCTGAGTATTCTTTTTCTAATTCTCTTTTTGAACTTTTTTGTTCGCATAACGTTTTTTCTTTAGCGTTCAATATTTTGTAATTTAAAGGCGTTAGAGTAGTATTCTTTTTTTCATTAACTTCAATTCTTAAATTTGCTTTATTTTCTATTATCTGTAAATTTCTAATTTGTATTTCCAAGTTTTCTGTTAATGAAATAGGTTTATAGGAGAGTGTAATATCTCTATCTGAAAGTAAATCAGTATTGGTAACTTCTGTTTTTTCTCCTGTGACTATATATTTGATTAAGAAAAATACATTACCATATCCATTTGTCGATGCATATACATTTGCTCCACCAAGTAGTCCTGCAATACATGTAACTATAGCAATAATTTTTTTAATTTTATATATTACCTTGGTCTTATTATCTACTATTATTGTATTTTTTTCTGTAATGTTTTCGGAAATAAAATCATTAAAAATTTTCTCTGCTTTTGGTGAAATAACTTTATCTTTTTGTATCAAAGTTTTTAACTCTTTATCGGTTCTATCCATCTCACATCTCCTTTCTTATTAATCTATATTTAATTGATATATATTGGCAAGTATTTTTCTAGCTCTTGATAATCTAGATTTGACTGTTCCTTCTGGTATATTTAAAAGTTTTGAAATTTCTTTAACTTTTAAATCATCATAGTAATATAAAACAGTAACCAATCTCAAATCTTCATCCAATTGTTTTAATATATTCTCTAAATCTGATTGAGCACAATATATTTCATAATAATTATCTATGCTCTGTTCTATCTTCTCAGTAATTTTTGAGACTCTATTGTTTTTTCTAATTATTTCATAACAATTATTTATCATTATTCTAATTATCCATGTATTAAAATACTTTGGATTTTTAAGAGTTGTGATTTTTGTATATGCATTTATTAAGGTTTCTTGTAATGCATCACATACATCATCATCATTTTTTAAAATGGCCATTCCCGTTTTATATAGTTTAATCTTAATTTCTTGGATAAGTTTTGAAAAAGCTTCTTTATCTCCCTTTTTTGCTAATGTTATATTATCCATTATTCTTTTTTCCTTTCATATACCAATTAGATGTTTTTTTTTACGTTTTGGTTCATTTAAATACAATTATCAATAATATATCATACATAAAAAAAAATGTCTGTTACAATAATATTTCAATTTTGAAATATTATTGTAACAAACAAATTAATCACCCATACAGATTCCAATATTACGAGCAGTTATAACTAAATCATCATCCATTTTTACCACTTTCATATTACTATCTTTTGTTCCACCTTCAACTGCTCCAATTTTTTTATTGTTACCAACA
>ODAJ011484334.1_pt1 | contig 10279 bp, 14 predicted proteins | sample 1539241 | NCBI WGS metagenome assembly ODAJ01 (sample SAMN02144231, study PRJEB22623) | gut metagenome | biome: sheep rumen | host: Ovis aries | place: New Zealand
TGACCAAGAAACTTATTGACATCATCTATATCCTTTTTTACCTGACTTAAATCTAATGTCAACCTGCCAATACATTTATCCGCCATGATCTCACTCCCTTATAAAAAAGTCCGCCAAGCCATGGCGGGACCTATCATTCTTTCTTTGCAAAGTTCAGGATTTTCCCGGACACCGTAAGCCTGCCTTTGTCCAGTTTCTCCGACTCTTCCTTCTCTTTTTCATTCAGCGCGTTCAACGCTTTAAACATCGTATCCCTGGTCATCTCGGCCTTTGCCATTGACTCAGTAATATCTTCGCCGTTGAACAGGAATCCGAAGCTTGTCTTGATCGCCTTCTTCAGCGACATATCGTCTGTATACGTGTCAATCACCATATTCAGCATTGTCACATACACATCCTCAAGTTCATAATAATCTTCGTGAATATAATCTCGGATCTGACCAATCAAATCGTTATTGATCGCAAAGTCACAGACCTCCATAGCCTCTGCCTCATCCACCGTCACGTTCGTATAGTATTTCATGATCGCTTTAATTCGCTCTGCATTAATATTCACATTCTCATAGCAGCACGAATCATCATGGATCATTACACAATTCTCGATAATCTCCCGGCATAATGCAATCTTGTCTTCATATGAAATATGATTGCGCACAGAAATCTTCGTGCCGTCCTTGCCGATCAGTTCGGCCTCTTCGCACATGTTCTTATACTTTTTAAAATCAATTTTCTTTTTTCGCATTTCCCTTTATTCCTTTCATTTTCTCAAGATCAGCCGGGGTCGCCATTCTCGCGTTACCCAGGAAACTCGCAAGCTCCTTGTTCATACGGCTGCTCTTGCCATTCTCGTTAATCATCATCGGGTTACTGTCCATGATCATATCCCAGCTCTTCTCGACAAATCCGTTGCCTGCATAATTTACAACCGCATCGTAATTCAGCTTGTGTCCAAGTTCTGCCAGGACATCCTCAAAAAACACGTAACTCATGTTGTTGATCTTCTCTTCGTCAATCACTCCGAGGTGAGTTGCCACCAGCGCAACACATCGCTCAAGCGTTAAGCCTCCCCCGGAGTCTTTGCGTTTTTTAGTTTCTCCTCCATCTCGGTGATCTTATTCACGCGGCGGAAGATTTCAAGCATTCTGTAAATTGTATCCGAGTCAATCTCATCGTAATGGTCACGAATCAAATCCTCATTGTCTGTCACAGCAACCAGCCAATCGTACAGTTTCTTGTCTCCGTCCAGCCCGTCGCCAAAGCTTTGAGGTCCCATTGCAAGGATATCTGAGATCGGATACAGTTCTAATATATGGTAAAATACAGCGGTACGATTCCGATGATATTTTAGTTTCGTAGGTTTAATTTCTATCAGGTTGCCGCCGATAATAACAGTATTCTCCGGTACGCCAACCTGCGGCATTTCTTTAACTTTTACGCCGGCTTCAGGCACCGGTTTGGCTTCCTTCGCTTCGTCCGGTATTGCCTTTGCAGCCTGATCTTTCTCCGGCATATCTTTTACAGCCTGTTCCTTCGCAGGCATTGCTTTCTTACTTGCCATATTCCTTTGCTCCTTTGATCATAAAAATAGATAAAAAGAAAGAGGGGTTGCATGTATAAAACAGCAACCCCGTCCTTTCCTCTAAAATTCCTTTAATCCGGCTTCCTCAGCTCAGATGTTTAATTACCCAGCAATCGTATTGATCCACTCGACATCAGCGCTGGACTTGGTCTCGATCTCGCCGTCAGCAGTCAGAGGCTCATACACCATGTCGTACATGCTCTTAGAACCCAGCTTCGGGTTCATGGCAGCGAAGGTCAAACTTGTGGTACTTGCACTCTTATAGCTATTGCTAAATCCGGGCAGCGCAGTTACACGCACACGCGGAATATACAGATGCAGATAGGCTTTGATTGCCGCGTCTGCGCACGACGTTCCGTCGCTGTAGATGGGCCAATGTGCGAAAAGGCTACCTTTAGCCGTGGTAGATGTGGTCTTTACGGGTACTTTGGAAGCACCAACCACACGCCGCTGATAAGCAACACGGATGGTCTGACCAACCGTCACATCGCCTTCATAGAAAGTAACCTCGGTAGAGCCAGCAGTATCGGCACCCGCCGGAGTAATCGTTACAACATACTTACCAGCAGCGGCGGTAGCAGCCTCTGCCAGGCCACGAACGACCACAGAACCTGCTTTGCACTCATAGGGAATAGTAATCTTCAGACCGGCAGCAACGTCGAACCGGTTGGACTCCAGCATACCGAAGTCGCCTTCAACCTGCTTCACGCCATTGGCCATTTCGAAGATTTCCAGGTTGAACTGGGAACTCTCGAACTGGAACTCCAGCGTAGAGTCAGTATCAATGTAAGCCAGCGGGAAGTTACCCTGACCACCGGTGATAGTGATCATGTTATGACCAGCAGTCATGCTCGCGGAATTCAGTTCGTCATAAGCGAACACAGTGCCGTCGCAACGCACAAACTCAATGTTCGGAACGTCCGCAAGGTAGCCATTATACTTTTCAATATAAAGCATATAGCGTTTTCCTCCTTGAAAAAATATTTATGACAGACAATTTTCCGTCCCTCCTAAAACGGTCAACCGTCATATCGTCGTCTTATAAAAGAAAGTCAGCCGGTACAATTTGTATCCGACTGTCTTTGTCCACATGTCGTATTCGTCCTCGTACTGGAAGTGCATGTTCTGGCAATTCCACTGCCGCAGGAGCAAATACTTGATTCTCTCGGCAATCAGTATCTGCCGGCTCTTCAGCCGGTCAACGTCCGCCGTGTGTTCAACATCTTCACTCACATAGATATCGAAACACTTATATTTAATGTTTACACCTTTATTAAATGTCCACGATCCTTGCTGATCGTTCGTCACTATACGAACCTTTTCTTTTGTCAGCAGTTCATCCGTCGATCCATCGCGAATGAAGTATTTTTTCTGAAAGGTTATGATATCAGTTCCAGTCGGAACAAGCATCAGTTCTTTCAGCTTGTCATCCGGAAACAGAACGTTGCGAATGACATTGTTCCAGTTGTCCTGCCATGTACGTGTTTTCTCGACATAGCGATCAGCAAACGCCATCCGCATCACCCTCCTGTTATAAATTGTCCAAAGAAATTCCCGTCTAATGACAGGTCGAGCTTAATCAACATAACCTCGAAATATTTTTCGATCTCCTTCAAAACGTTGTCCCGGATACCTTCCGATGCATCCTGCTGATCAAATTGCGGCAAGTCATATACAGTCTTCGCTGTACTTGGTCCATAACCGACAACATTCTTTTTAAATGTAGATAATCCTGGTTTTGATTTTATATGTCCTCCAGCCTGGTTTCCGTAAATAACAACCATAACACGCACATAAAAATCAGTTGCCATTCCTCTGGCCATATTCTCATCAAACCCAGCCTCAATGGTAATATGATCCTGCGCTACTTCGTGAAGTATTTCGCGGACTACTTTCTTTGCATCGCTTTTCATAAAGCTGCTGCCATTGCCATTGCGGTCAATCTCAAGCTTAAACAGGTTAATCAGAATGTCTGACGTCTGACTCATATACGCATCAGCCATCCGTATAATTGCATTCACGCATCCTCTCGAGTCAAACCCAAGTTTATTAGGTGTAAAATCACTCATCGCCGTTCACCGACCCGCCAGCAACACGCTTCGCATTCAGCACAAGAACCCCGTAATCCTGATCAATCTTCACTTCCGCAAGAGAAATATTCATAACCCGGTAAGTAAAATCACCGAGGATAAACTCATCGTCCAGCCGGATTTTCCGGGTGGTCTTGTTCCACTGGCAGGTCACCGTAATCAGGTGGTCAGGATGCATACCTGCCTGCTGGCTCGCTCCGCTATAGTCCGGGCGTCCGGCATACTCAGTATGGTTAATCGGGAGTCCTGCGGCAACCGGCTTGCGTCCTCCCTCTGAAATCAGCATCCCTTTCTCGTCCGTCTCGTCCGGAAATTCCCGAGTCACGTCGATGATTGCGTTGCACTCTGTGCTTTGTGTCGCCTGATTGTTTGCGTGAAGCGTAATATTCCAGTTCAGCATAAACAGCATGCCGTCTTCCCGGATTACGTAGTCACCCTTTTCAATCTCATGCGTGTAATCTGTTTTGAAGTTTGTACTCATATCAGAGTTGCCGATCTTGGATTTCCAGTCAATTGAAGTTTGCTGGGCGCGAATATATTCTGGTTCGTAATCTTCCGTCAGCTCGTATGTGCCGTCTTCTTTCAGAGAATAATAGATGTTCTCTGTTTCGCCGCTCTCGTTCTCATGGTGAATACGAATAATCCTGCATCCGCCGTCATACATATGTTTGAGCTGGTAAACCGTTAGCTTGCGCAGGCTTTCATCTGTCTGTGTGTTTACATAGTACCAGTTGTGAATCAATTCAAACGTCCAGTTGACATTCGGCACATCATGCTGCAGCAAGCGCTCAAAATCTGTCAGGATTCTGGCAGGCGGTTTAAAATTTTCCCGGCTTGGTTTCTGTTTGAACCGAATTGTTTTTCTTGCATTCTTAATATCGTCAACCCGGTCCCAAACGACTTTCGCCATATGCCTCATCCTCCCCGTTCAGAAGTCGAGCCATATATTCGGATAGCGGCTCGCGTGTCCGCAGCTGTATATTTAAAGGAAGTCTTCCGATCTCTCCTGCCTTATCCAGCAGTTTGTGCTTGATCCTGCTGAATACCGCAAAACTCTCGTCGTTCCATTCTTCCTTGGGTTTATTATGGTTCGCAATATATCCGAGTGTTTCCGCGTCTCCGACCAGGCTTTGCAGATCGGACCGAATTGCGTCGGCATATTCGTCCAGTGTATATGTCTTGGTGTATACCGGCTGAAGATCTTTATCTCTATAGGTGATCTTCACAAGGACTTCTGTTACATCTTTCATCCGGACACCCCCAGTTGGTTAAATCGAACCATCCGGGTCCACACAATATCTTGCTTCGCTTTCCTGTCATCAATGGTTTGCTTAATATTCTTATACGGTTTATCTCCGTGTGTAACAGCCATAGCATCTGTCGTATAGCTTTGCAGATCATCCACGTTGGAAAGTGCCAGATTATAGAACGAAATCTCGCCCTCGAGCAGAATCCATTCCTGTTCGTCCAGCTCCAGATCGTCCTCAAAGAACACGCCCTCGATATCCTGATAGGTCGGTTCGCCGCCCTCTTCCTCGGGCGGTATTTCAACTCTCATAACATCTTTAAACTTATTATCTGAAAACAGAAAGGTACGACCGCTGATCACATAGAGCATGCGAATGGCGTCTTCCAAAATTTCAACCAGATCGTCAGTATACATCTGCTCAGGAATCTCCTGCCATTTGATCCGCCTATACAGTCGTTGTGCCAGATTCATCATATCCGTCACAGGCACTCACCCTTTCATTGTTTTATTTGTCCAGAAACTCGAAGCTCGGGATCCTGTCCTGAATCACCTGAATCTTGCTCATGCTCAGATTCATATCCTTGGCAATATTCGCAATCTTGTCCAGCACATAAGGCTCAATCTCATCGGAGTTCAGCCATTTTTTCAGCTGGTTCACATTCATGGACAGCTTCTTTTTAATATCTTCATCGCTCATAAAATTAGCGTTATCTTCTTCTTTAACACCCATGCTCTCCAGAACTTCTTTCTTTTCTTCCCCTTCAATCCGGAGAACTCCCTTCTGGAGAATTGTACTTGTCGCCATCAGAAAGTCGATATCATCCTTTGTTACAATCGTAAAACTTCCAGGCGCAATATTCAGGCCATACGGTTTATCAATCGTTATAATGCCTACATTAAATGTCTGCGGATTCCGCAGTCTGATTCTTTCACTCATATTTTCCTTGCTCCTTTTCAATTAAAAAAACGGGGAGGGTGCTGCCTGTTACGGCAACACCCGTCCCCAATGTCGAGGTCGATTAGGTGCTGAGGTCAGCGTAAACGCTCATGTAAGGACGATCGCCATACGCGACAGCAGCATTGAAGTACTGATCGAGCCGCACTTCGTAGCTCAGGTCGTCGATATTGGTGTTATCGATGGAGAAGATGTCTCCCTCGAACACAACCTTCAGAGGCCGCATTCCGGGATCCACAGCGTTGGGCAGGATGTACAGCTTCTTGGTATCGAAGACGAAGTTATCCGTACCGTCCTCCAGCAGCGGGTTCACCAGCTGGATCGCTTTCGCGCCCAGATAGGTACCGATGAAAGCAGCAGCGTTCTGCTCAACGATGATCTGGTCAGCATACTGCTGTGTGTTGGTGGTGGAGGTAAATCCAGTCAGAGCGGCCAGCTTGTTCAGCTCGCCTACATCGCCCAGGATGGTAGCGCCTCCGCCGATCCGCAGCCAATGCAGGATCATGGGGTCCAGCGTAGCCTTCACCACACCGGTGGAGCCAGAGCCGTAGTAAGGAGCAGACCAGTTCGGAGCCGCAGCATTCAGAACGCCCTGCACATGCTTGTTAATCTGGCATTCCATCTGGTAGGAAGCGTCATTCACCAGGTCGGCCATGTTCGCCAGACCGTTCTGCATTTCAACGATATTCACAACAGGACGGGCAGACACGGCGATGGTGTCCATGGACATGTTCTTCCGGCCATTCTTGGTCCTGGGAGTGGTAGCGCCCTTCGCCTGAATGAAAGCACGAACGCCGCTCAGTTTCACATCGAAGGAAGCCTTATCGCCGTAACCAACACGCTTGGTGTCAGCAATCAGGTCCAGCCAGTTGGTATCACGCTTCACGATTTCATTCGCAGCAAAGCGGACGATCTGAGCGATCTGATACCGGTTATTGGGAGTGGGGTCAGCAGCCAGATCCTTGATCAGCTTATTAGCGTTCTCACGAACTTCACTGTCAAGGCTTTCCTTCCGAGCAGAGGCTACGACCACGTCAATCACATTGGAATCCTTATAGATTTCGATAGCCATTTCTTTTCACCTCTTCTCAATTAAGTACTCTTCTTGGCAACGCCGCCGCCGGAAGCCGGCTTCACGGTATCGCCAACAGACAGCGCGGCATAAGTGGTGTTATCAACGCTGATAATCAGTTCATCGTTGATGTTGGGCCGACGCATTTTCACATAGTGTCCGGCAGGAACAGTGTAGGTAGCATAATCGAAGTCGCCCACACCATAATCCTCGAACTCGTTCTCAACAACATAATTCTCGCCGCTGCCCGGAACCACACAAATCATCACAATCGCGGGAAGTCCCCACAGATAGGTCTTTTCGGTTACGCGGAATTCGGCGTCGCCAGCAGCAGTCAGTTTCTTCACACCGGTACCGGTGATGGAAACGAACTGGCCATTGGCAAGAGTTTCACCAGCTTTTTCGCTTCCGACATAGTTGAAAGCTTCAGCTCTACGGAAATATCCAGCCATATTCAGTGTCCTCCTGTATTACTTATTCTTGCGGTTCAAAAGTCCGCCATATTTATCATTACTGACTTCCATCTCGACAAAGCTCGCAAGGGTGATTTCCTGTTTTTCGGAAACCGCTTCTTCCGGCTCTTTTTCTTCCGCCATGGTCAGTTCAGCAATTTTCTCATAGTCGAGTTTTTCAATAGCCTCCGCTACAACAGTGTCTGTCACATCCAGGCCCTGTTTCTCCGCAAACGCTTTCGCGCTTGCACGTTTTTCATTCAGCACTTTTTCCTGTGCTTCCGCGATCATTGCGTCATATTTTCCTTTGATCTCGGTCAGTTCCGCGACCTGCTTGTCCAGTTCTGCAATCAGCTCTCCCGCGTCTTCAAGCGTTTCAATAATCCGCTCGTGATACTCAATCACATGCACAGGCTTATCACCATACCAACCTGAATTGTCGATGCACTCATGTGTGTCCACGGAGTGTTCAATAACTTCCGCGTTCACCTCTGCCTGTTCTTCTTCAACAGATTCTTCAGCCATGGCTTCAGAAGCGTTTTCGACCGCAACCTCATCACTGGATTCAGAAATTTCCTCGTTCTCAGCAACGGCGACCCGTTCTTTATCTTCGCCATGTGCCTCGACTTCGGACTCAGCAGTCATCTGTTCTTCCTGCTCTTCCTGTTCTTCAGCGACGATCTTTTCTTCCTCTTTCATAGAACTTGTTTCACCTCGCCCTGGTTGCTCTTCGCTTTCAGCAACGATTTCCTCGGAATCATCGGCCTCTTCTGCCACCATATCCAATGCATACGCATCTTCACAGGCAGGTTTCCAGACAAGGCACAATCCTGTAAGGCTTGAATTCTCCGACGCCTCAATAAATTTTCCGCCGTCTTTCAGTACAACTTCTTTAGGATTGTAAGTCAACTCCACGCTGACCGCGAATCTCCCCATCTCGTACAGATCTACAAGACGGTAAACAATGTCGCGATCACGCTTCGGAACCTTGATCTTTCCATACAAGGATTCAATACCATTCTCGTCTGTATCCGCATAAAACTCAGACATAGACCCAATCATCTGCGTTCCAAACTTTCTGGTAACCTTGTTGTAGAGATGTCCAAGCTGTTCATAGTTCTCAGCCAGAAGATTTTTCACATCCGCATAAAACGGAAGACATACATGATCTCCCTGTCGGTTAACCACATCGTCTATAAATGCTTCTGTAACTCCTTCGTGATTCTTGTTCACAGCCGAATCGCACAACTTGACATCAACCGTTAGGAAGATGGGGTTCAGTTTGCTTTCCTCGGAAATCGAAACACTTTCGGCCAAGAACAGCCTTTTTTGTTTGTTCTCCACTGCCGATCATTCCTTCCTCGTTTTCAGTACCAGTAGGAGGGCAAGTATTGAAAACTTGAAGTAATATATATAACAGCCTTTCGGCTCGTTACCAGTGTTTCTTCCAATTAAAAAAGACCTGTCTTTCGACAGGCCATTTTCACTCTTCTTCTACATCAAACTCAGCGTAAAAAACTTCTTTCGCTTCCTCACTGAGCCATCCGTATCTTTCATTATCTTCGATCAATACGATCGCATAATCCAGCGTATATTCACCGCTTTTTACGCAGTTAATAAAAGCTTGAATTACCCTGCGTTCCCTTTTTGACAATTCGGATCACCCCTTTTAATGTTCAAGCACCAAGGCCTGAACCTCGGTGATTTTCCGATCAATATACAGCTTTGTGTCGCATGGATACTTTAGATACCCGATCTTCCCGCCCGTCACGGCGAATGTGTTATCGCCAAGTTTCACCGCCGGGATATACGACTCAAACGTATACTCAATCGGTTCCGCAAGCATCACGCAGATCTGGACCGTAATCTCTGTGTTCTTCCAGTCCGACTGCCGCATATTATAATGGTTATAATCCAGGTACAACAGGTCATTGTCTCCTGTTGTATCCACAGCATAACTCGTACCAATATTCAATGTCTGGTTTTCAAAAACCTGAGCAATGCCAGACCCGACGATATCGCGGATACCGCTGTTCTTCCACCCTGGCTGAACCTCCAGATTATCCATATCCAGACAGCGCTTTGTTACCAGCACTCTGTCTACAATCAGCTTCCCAGTCTTCGGGTTGAACACGCCGCTGTATACCGTACCGGCCTCGCTTTCAAAAGAAGTTTCATATGTATTGGTCTCCGCCCCTGCGGTATGCGCCAGCGTCACGCCGGTTACACCGCTGATCCTTCGGATATTTCTTGGACCAGGCACTCCGCTGCCGGAAAGAATCGGTTCGATAGCAATCCGTATTTCATCCACGCCGAGGTTGTCGGCACCATCCCGGATCTCGGCTGTCGCGATATTCTGCAGTTCATTATGAATGGAAACAAGCGTGGATGTGTCTCCAGCCACAAGGCCAAGGTTCAGCCTTGCGTCATCTCCAACCCAGGAAATACTAGCCGTTGCATCAGCCCCCGGAGGGAGCGTAGTTACCGTACCGATATCCAGGTTGAACCGGTTATCTCCCTGTGCCTTCACGCCGGTATTCACAAACTCTCCGCGCTCCGCGTCATACACCATCCAGTATTTATCTTCATTAATATAAGGATAGTTTCTGACATTCGCATCTGTTTCCTCAACCGCTTCGGCCAGCTTTTCCAGCGCCTCGTCAATCGCGTGATGCTCAATCGGCGTAATTTCTTCCTCGTCAATCGCAGCCCTTCCGATCACAGGAATATGAATGTGATATACGCTGAAACCGTCATCCTCGTTCGTGTGCAGGTATACATACGCATGAATGTCCTCGCCGTTCCGCAGGTATTCATCCGGGATCAGGACACCGTCCACTCCGCCGGTAACCGTTTTATTCGCAGAGCTGTTTGTATTGCCG
>ODAJ012081143.1_pt1 | contig 10277 bp, 7 predicted proteins | sample 1539241 | NCBI WGS metagenome assembly ODAJ01 (sample SAMN02144231, study PRJEB22623) | gut metagenome | biome: sheep rumen | host: Ovis aries | place: New Zealand
GAAAGAATATGACTATGCTCCCGTTGACCTGGGCGATGCCATCGAGAACTACAAGCAGATTCTCGACATCACTGGCGACGTGGCTGCCAATATCATCGAGCCAAACTCTGAGAGCGTTGACCTGGAAGGTCCGCACCTTGAGAACGGTCGTATGATCTACGCTTCTAAGACTTACGAGAACCTCGACGCCACCCGCAAGGCTGGTCTGTGGGGTGTAAGTATGCCTCGCCGCTACGGCGGTCTGAACCTGCCCAACGCTGTGTTCTCTATGCTGAGTGAGATGATTTCAGCTGCCGATGCCGGCTTCCAGAACATCTGGAGCCTGCAGAGCTGTATCGACACGCTCTATGAGTTCGGTAGCGAAGAACAGCGCCAGAAGTACATCCCCCGCGTTTGTGCCGGTGAGGGTATGTCGATGGACCTGACTGAGCCTGATGCCGGCTCTGACCTGCAGCGCGTCATGCTGAAGGCTACCTTCGACGAGAAGGAGAACTGCTGGCGCCTGAACGGTGTGAAGCGTTTCATCACCAATGGTGACTCTGACATCCACCTCGTGCTGGCCCGTTCTGAGGAGGGTACGAAGGACGGACGCGGCCTGTCGATGTTCATCTACGACAAGCGCCAGGGCGGTGTCGATGTTCGTCACATCGAGCACAAACTGGGTATCCACGGCTCACCCACCTGTGAGCTGACCTACAAGAACGCAAAGGCAGAACTCTGCGGTAGCACCCGCTTAGGTCTGATTAAGTACGTGATGGCGCTGATGAACGGTGCTCGTCTGGGTATCGCCGCACAGTCGGTAGGTGTGGAGCAGGAGGCTTACAACGAGGGTCTGGCTTACGCTAAAGAGCGTCAGCAGTTCGGCGACAAGATCATCAACTTCCCTGCTGTCTATGACATGCTCTCTCGCATGAAGGCCAAGCTCGATGCCGGCCGCTCACTGCTCTACGAGACAGCCTGCTACGTGGATGTCTATAAGTGTCTCGAGGACATCGAGCGCGACCGCAAGCTCACGCCCGAGGAGAAGCAGGAGCTGAAGAAGTACCAGCGTCTGGCTGATGCCTTCACGCCGCTGGCCAAGGGCATGAACTCCGAGTATGCCAACCAGAATGCCTACGATGCCATCTCCATCCACGGTGGCTCAGGCTTCATCATGGAGTACAAGAGCCAGCGCCTGTATCGTGACGCCCGCATCTTCTCCATCTACGAGGGTACGACCCAGCTGCAGGTGGTTGCCGCCATCCGTTACATCACCAACGGCACCATGCTCAACAACATCAAGGAGATGCTCGCTGGTCTCGTATGCTGCGACTGTGTCGCAGCCTTAAAGGCTCGTGTAGAGAAACTCATCCCCATCTATGAGGACGCTCTCGCTTACGTCAAGGCTCTGGACAATCAGGACGCTCACGACTTCCTGGCTCGTCGTCTGTACGACATGACTGCCGAGCTGGTCATGTCGCTGCTCATCATCCGCGATGCCTCCAAGTGTCCCGAGCTCTTCGAGAAGAGTGCCAACGTCTATGTCCGCATGACCGAAGAGGACGTCATCGGCAAGTCGGCTTACATCAAGAACTTCCGCGTAGAAGACCTCGAGAACTTCAAGGCTGCTGAGGCACCTGCTGAAGAGGCTTAATACAAGACAACTCAATAAAAAACCATCCGATGAGAGGAATGCTCATCGGATGGTTTTTCTTTTTCTGCTTGTGGGGGAAATCTTTACTGTTGAGGCAGCCACGTGGAGTTCGTGTTGAACACACGCTGCATGGTAATTGATTCTGCTTCCTGACGGGTCAGTTGGCGGCTCCAACTGACGCGCCCCGTGGTGGAGGCTCCTGCGCCGTGGTTGTTGTACTCCATGTAGCGGGCTGTTTCTTCACGGTTCTTCTGCCAGTGGTGCCAGCCTTCAGGACGTATCTCCTTGCACAGCTCACAGTTCATGAACAGCGTGTAGCCATAGTCGCGCCACGGACGTCCCAGATAGACCTTCGTCACATCAGGAGCAGCCGTCACCTTACAGCGGTTAAAGACGTAGCCAAACGTCTGGTCCTGAGGCGTTGAGGCGGCGGTGATGTACGAGTCGGCCTTACAGTAGATGGTGCATCCCTCAAACCATGCCGTAGATGGACCGAAGATGAAGTCGGTAGTGCCCTCTATGTAGCAGTCCTTAAAGTACAGCCGCGTGCCGGCCATGCCGGTATAGACGGTGTCCTGGTTGCCGAGGAAGCGGCAGTTCCTAAACGTCAGTTTGTCGCCCGTGGTACGCAGGGCTACGGCCTGTCCCAGCTTGGCGGCGTTATTCTCGATGGTGATGTTCGTGAGCGTAATGGAGTTTCCTTCCACCAAGAGCGTGTAGGTGCGGAAGGTGCCCATTTTCTGCATCTTTCCGTCGGCCATGGGTATCATGATGTTGGCGTGGTCATCCCATGTGATGATGGTCTCGTCACGGTCCTCACCACATATCTCGATGTTGGTGAGCCACTGTGGAATGACAATCTTCTCCTTGTAGGTACCCCGTTTGACAAAGATGACCTTGTGGTACTCCATGAAGGCGCGGCAAACCTCTACGGCTTCGCTGACGTTGCGGAATTGTCCCGTTCCGTCGCGTGCCACGACAATGGTGTCAGGGTTGTCGAAGTTTTGCGCGGCTACGCCGCTTAATGATAGATTAGAAATAATAAATGATAAAGCTGTTATTAGAAACCATCGACCATTGAGTCTTGACCTTTTATCCATCGTTGTTACTTTTTATTGATTTACATAATCTGTTGTACCGACTGCATACCGTCAATCTTCTTCAGGTTATTGATGATTTCCTTCACGTCGTCACGGTCGTGAACGCGCAGCTCGATGGTCCCGTCAAACACGCCGTCGTCGCCCTTGATGGTCAGACAGCGAATGTTGACGCTCATTTGTGACGTGATGACGCGCGACACGTCAACCAGGATGCCCATGCGGTCAATGCCCTGCAGGCGCACGGTGGCGTCGAAGTACAGGCGTTTGTGCATGTCCCACTTGGCGTCCAGGATGCGGTTGCCGTAGCTGGTCTTCAGCTTATTGGCCACGGGGCACGTACGCTTGTGTATCTCGATGCAGTTGCGGTTGTCGATGAATCCCAGCACGTCGTCGCCGGGTATGGGGTGGCAACAGCTCTGGAACTTGTACTGTCTGATGTTCTCGTCGGTAATGTAGATGGGCTTTTTGCGGTTAAACTTTTCCGGCACCACAAACAGCTCGGGTTGCTTCTCTTCCTCCTTCTGCTTGCCCGGACCAATGAAGGGCACGTAGCGTCGCCAGCCGGTCTTGCCCTTGGTCTTGTGCTTGCCGTTCAGCTCGTCGATGTCTTCATTACCCAAAATGATGGTCTTCTCGGCCAGCGCCTGGAAGAACTCCTCGCGCTTCTTTACCTCGTGGAATGTCGTGAGCTGGTCGGCCAGTGCAGTACTGTACTCCTTGTCGTGCTTCTGCAGAAAGGCTGTCAGCAGTTCTTCGCCCTTCTTCTGGCTCTCGCGGTTCTTGCGTCTCAGTATGGCCTGAATCTTGGCTTTGGCCTTGGCTGACGAGACAAAGTCAATCCATGTGGGCTGTACGTGCTGCGACTTTGAGGTCAGAATCTCCACCTGGTCGCCGCTTTGCAGCTTGTGGCTCAGCGGCACCAGCTTGTGGTTGACCTTGGCACCAATGCAGTGGGAACCCAGGAAGGTGTGTATGCTAAAGGCGAAGTCCAGTGCGGTACAGCCTGCCGGCATGGTCTTGATTTCGCCCTTAGGCGTAAACACAAATATCTCACTGGCAAAGAGGTTCAGCTTAATGGCGTCAAGGAAGTCCATGGCGTCGGGCTGCGGGTCGTCGAGTATCTCCTTGATGGTTCGCAGCCAGTCGTTCAGCTCGTTCTCGTCTTCCGAGAACTCGGCCTGCTCGCCGTCCTTGTACTTCCAGTGGGCGGCAAAGCCCTGCTCGGCTATTTCGTCCATGCGGTCGGAGCGTATCTGTACCTCTATCCAGCGGCCTTGTTTCGACATGAGCGTCACGTGTAGTGCCTGGTAGCCGTTGGCCTTCGGGTGGTTCAGCCAGTCGCGCAGACGGTCGGGGTGACTCTTGTATATCTTCGATATGGCTACGTAGATGTTGAAGCACTCGTTGACTTCCTCCTCTCGCTTGTCGGGGGTGAAGATGATGCGCACGGCCAGAATGTCGTATATCTCGTCAAACGTCACGTGCTTGTTCTGCATCTTGCTCCAGATGGAGTAGGGGGTCTTGACGCGTTCCTTGATGATGTACTTGATGCCCATCTTGTCGAGCGACTCCTTGATGGGTGCCGTAAACTGGTCAAACAGTTCGTGGCGCGATGCCTCGGTAGAGGCCAGTTTCGTCTTGATGGCCTGGTACTCCTCCGGGTGCTCGTAGCTGAAGCTGAGGTTCTCCAGCTCGCTTTTTATCTTGTAGAGTCCTAAGCGGTTAGCCAGCGGGGCGTAGATGTAGAGTGTCTCGCCGGCTATCTTGTATTGCTTGTTGGCGGGTTGCGAGGCCAGTGTGCGCATGTTGTGCAGGCGGTCGCAAATCTTGATGAGGATGACGCGTATGTCGTCGCTCATGGTGAGCAGCAGCTTCTTGAAGTTTTCGGCCTGTGCCGAAGCCTGTTCGCCGAAGATGCCGCCGCTAATCTTGGTCAGCCCATCAACAATCTGGGCTATCTTCGGGCCGAAGATGTTCTCGATGTCTTCAACCGTGTAGTCGGTATCCTCCACCACGTCGTGCAGCAGAGCGGCACAAATGCTGGTCGAGCCCAGTCCCACCTCCTCGCTGGCTATGCGGGCTACGGCGATGGGGTGCATGATGTAGGGCTCGCCCGACAGTCGGCGCACGCCCTTGTGAGCCTGCTTGGCAAAGTTGAAAGCCTTGGTAATGATGTCAACCTTCTTCCGATGGCGCGAGGCAAGATAGCTGTCCAGCAGGTGTTGGAAAGCGTCGTTTATAAGTTGCTCGTCTTTAGCTTCTTGTACTTTTAGCTCATCGTCCATAGTGTTATCTCCTTCTGCGCCTCTTGGCTGCCTTTTTCTTCTTTGAACCGCCACGGCTGTAGGCTGCTCCACGCTTCTTCTTTGAGCCACGTCCGTAGGCTGCTCCACGCTTCGAGCGCTTGCTCTTCTTGTAGTAAGCCCCACGCTTGCCGTGTCTGCCCTTCTTGTAATACGAGCCACGGCGGCCTTTCTTCTTATGGTGCGTGTAGGTGGGTACGTCGTCGTTGATGACGGTGACGGCCCTGCGCGTCAGCAGTTCGTCAGCCCGGTAGCGATAGACCGAGTCCTCCATGTCGATGAACTTCGTCACGTCGCCCAGGTTCATGCGGATGGCCGACGGCTCTGTTGCTCCGGGAACGATGTCGTGGCGGTATTGTGGGTTCAGCGTGCGCAGCTCCTCAATGTCGATGCCGCATACGCCGGCTATCTGTTGCAGGTGGACGTTCTTGTTGACCACCACCGTGTCGGTGCGGTCAGGCAGCCGCGAGCGCATGGGACAGATGTTGTGCTCGCAGTAGTAGTTCATGATGTAGTTGGCGGCTATGAAGGCGGGCACGTAGCCACGTGTCTCTGCGGGCAGATAGGGATATATGTGCCAGTAGTCCTTGTTCACGCCGCCAGCACGGTGAATGGCTTTGTTCACGTTGCCCGGTCCGCAGTTGTAGGCGGCAATGACGAGTGTCCAGTCACCGTATATCTTGTAAAGGTCGCGCAGGTAGCGGGCGGCAGCATACGACGACTTGACGGGGTCACGGCGCTCATCGACGAGCGTGTTCACCTTCAGTCCGTAGCGTTTGCCGGTGGCCAGCATGAACTGCCACAGGCCGGTAGCGCCAACCCTCGATACTGCCCGTGGATTCAGGGCCGACTCAATGACGGGCAGGTACTTCAGCTCTAAGGGTACGCCGTAGGTCTCCAGGGCTTCCTCGAAGATGGGCATGTAGAAGTTGCTGGCTCCCAGCATGTAGCTCACCGAGCGGCGCAGCCGTCCGCTGTAGCGGTCAATGAAGTTGCGCACCACGGGGTTGTACGACATTTCCATCTTATAGGGCAGCCGGCTCAGGCGTTCTATGTATTCCTCCTCGCTGAAGGTGGGGTTCTCGTCCTTCATGCGGCAGTCGGTGTCTTCGTCCAAGTAGGTCTTCGACATGTACTGGTTCAGCAGGCTGTCCAGGTCGTAGGTCATGGCCTCTGGAAACTCTATGACTTCCTCGTCGCCCTGGTCGTCGGTGACGATGAGCTCGTCCTCGTCGATGGCCAATTCTTCTTCTTCGTCTTCTTCTTCGTCGTCTATCACTACCTGTGCAGTAGCATTTAAAGGCAAAAGGGTAAAGAGGCAGAAGGGCAGAACCTTTACCATGTCCCATACCTTATTTGTCATTTTCGTCATGTTCATTACTTTTTGTTGTTTCCTTTTTTTTACCAGTTTGTTTTTTTACTTTGGAGGGGTTAGAAGTTCAGACTGCAGTTCACCCCGAAGGATGCCGAGTCCAGAATGTTTGAGGATGAGCGGTTGTTGATGACCGCCGGTGTCACCTTCAGCGAGAGGTCGTTCGAGATGTCAAACTGCGACAGTTCGGCATCTACGTAAGCATCGATGACCGACAGCGCATAGACACCCACCAAGACGAAGAAACTCAGGTCGCGCCAGCGGCGGTACTTGTCTTTTCGGTTCTTGAAGATGTCGGTGTACTGGTCTGTATTCTTGTCGTCTATCTTGCGGCCCAGGTGCAGGTACTTGTTGTAGCTATCCGTGGTCGGGTCGTCGTCCGATATGTCCAAGTAGGCCTGCGCGTAGTCCTTGTACATCATGTTGTTCCACGTCATGGCGTATATGCAGCCTACGAATCCGCCATAGACGATGGGCAGCTTCCAGTACTTGCGGTTATATATCTGTCCGGCTCCCGGCAATACCAAGGCCAGCCATAGTGCTTTCTTGGGGTTCGGCCTCCATGTTGACCAGTCGCGTGGCATCTTCAGCTTCACGGTGTCTGCTGCTATGATGGCTTCACCCTCGTCGGGCATGCTGATGCGTAGCGTGTCGCCGGCCAACATCGAATCGACCTTCTGCTCCAGTATGCGGATGCTGTCCATGGGGGCGGGCTCCACGGTCTGCGCGGCTACGCTGCTAAATACTAAATGAGAAATGATAAATGATAAAGCTATCATCCATCCTGTCCGTGTTATGCGTAGTGTATGCGTTCTGCCTCTTTGCTTCTGCATAAGAATATCATTTCTCATTTCTCATTTCTCATTTAGGCTGTAGGCCGCTGCACGCTGTCCAGCACATTCATAATGTACTCCAGCTGCTCTTCGTTCTCGAAGGGTATGCTTATTTTTCCCTTGCCCTTGGCCGAGCAGGTCATCTGTACGCGCGTCTTGAAGAACTGCGACAGCCGTTCTTTCAGCATGCCGAACTCCTCGGGCAGTTTCTCCTTCGGTGTCAGCTTGCCCTTGCTCACCTTCACGTCCTCGCCGCTTTTCAGCATCTGGGCTATCTCCTCTACGCGACGCACGGAGTACCCCTGCTTCTGCACCTCCTTGAACAGCTTAATCTGTTGCGACGGACTCTCTATCGACAGCAGCGCACGGGCGTGGCCCATGTCTATCTCCTTGTTCTTCAGCGCCATCTGCACCTGTGCCGGCAGCTTCAGCAACCGCAGGTAGTTGGTCACGGCAGCACGGCTCTTGCCCACGCGCTCCGATATCTTTGCCTGCGTCATGCCTGTCGTCTCGGCCAGGTGCTGGTAGGCCAGTGCTATCTCTATGGCGTTCAGGTCTTCACGCTGAATGTTCTCCACCAAGGCCATTTCCATGGCACTCTCGTCCTCAACGGTGACGATGTAGGCCGGAATGGTGGTCAGACCGGCCAGTTGCGAGGCTCGCCAGCGGCGCTCACCCGCTATGATCTGGTAGCGCCCGCCGTCCATCTGGCGCAGCGTGATGGGCTGTATGATGCCCAGCTCCTTGATGCTTGTGGCCAGTTCCTGCAGGGCTTCCTGGTCAAAGTCGCGCCGGGGCTGGTTGGGGTTGGGGTCAATGTGGCTAATCTCTATCTCGTTGAGGTTCGACGACCCTTCGGTCTTCACCTCGCTGTGGGTGTCGATGAGCGCGTCCAGTCCGCGCCCGTTGCCTATGTCGTCCAGTCCGCGCCCTAAGACGCTGCGGTCGTACTTCTTCTTTACTGCCATAAACTTTTTTTCCTATTTCCTACTGATAATCTCCTTGGCCAGGGCCAGGTGGTTCTTCGAGCCTGTAGATTCTGCGTCGTACAGAATGACGGGCAGGCCGTGCGAGGGGCTTTCCGAGAGTTTCACGTTACGCTGAATGACGGTCTTGAACACCAGCTCCTGGAAGTGGCGCTTCACTTCGTCGTATATCTGGTTGGCCAGTCTGAGGCGCGAGTCGTACATGGTCAGCAGGAAACCTTCTATCTCCAGTTTCGGGTTCAGCTTCTGCTTCACAATGCGTATGGTGTTCAGCAGTTTCGATATGCCCTCCAGCGCAAAGTATTCACACTGCACGGGAATGATGATGGAGTCGGCTGCCGTCAGCGAGTTCACGGTGATGAGGCCCAGCGAGGGCGAGCAGTCTATGAGTATGTAGTCGTAGTCGTTGCGAATAGGCTCCAGCAGGTGGGCCATCACCTTTTCGCGGTTTTCCAGGTTGAGCATTTCTATCTCAGCGCCCACCAGGTCTATGTGGCTCGGAATGATGTCGAGCCCTTCTATGTCGGTTGTGTAGATGGCGTCGCGCACGTCGGCCTTGTCGATGATGCACTCGTAGAGCGAGCAATCGACCTCCTGGATGTTCACGCCCAGACCGCTCGACGCGTTGGCCTGCGGGTCGGCATCTACCACCAGCACTGTCTTCTCCAGCGTGGCTAACGAGGCAGCTAGGTTAATGGTCGTCGTGGTCTTGCCTACGCCACCCTTTTGGTTTGCTAATGCTATGATTTTTCCCATTTTATTCCTTTCAAATCAAAGATATTTGGGCGCAAAGTTACAAATATTATGTGAGAAATCATTATTTGTAAACCTTTTTTCGTACTTTTGCACCAAATTAAACGAAAATAATTGATGGAAGACAAGAAACCCCTGCTGCTCATCTCTAACGATGACGGCTATCAAGCTAAAGGCCTCCGCGTGCTCGTAGAGGCTGTTCGACACCTGGGCGACGTGCTGGTGTGTGCCCCTGAAGGAGGCCGCAGCGGCATGGCTTGCGCTTTCTCGGCCACCAAGCCCCTTACCCTAACCCCCCGGCCTTCAGCACTCGGCACCTTCCCCGCCGGGAACGGCAAGGTCGAGGTCTGGTCCTGCAACGGCACGCCCGTCGATTGCGTCAAGATGGCCCTGGCCGAACTCTGCTCGCGCCGCCCCGACATCATCATCGGCGGCATTAACCACGGCGATAATGCCTCGGTCAACGTCCACTATTCCGGCACCATGGGCGTGGTGCTCGAGGGCTGCATGAAGTACATACCTTCAGTAGCCTACAGCCTCTGCAACCACGAGCCCGATGCCGACTTCTCGCCCCTCGTACCTTATATTAAGGACTTCACCGCCCGCGTGCTCCAGCAGGGGTTGCCCCTCGGTGTCTGCCTGAATGTCAACTTCCCGGACCTTCCGGCCTTTCAGGGCGTACGCCTCTGCCGTATGGCTCATGGCACGTGGGGTAACGAGGTCGTCAAGTGCCACCACCCCCGCAACTACGACTACTGGTGGATGGTGGGCTCTTACACCAACGACGAGCCGGAGGCCGACGATACTGACAACTGGGCGCTCCGCCACGGCTACGTGGCCATTACGCCCACGCGTATTGACGTCACTGCCTACGAGGCCATGGACACCGTACGCGAGTTACTTTTAAGTCCCCTAAGTTAGGGTGCAAAGATAGAAATAGAATGAAATACTACCTCATAGCCGGCGAAGCCAGTGGCGACCTGCACGCCTCGCGTCTCATGCAGAGCCTCAAGCGCCACGACCCCGAAGCGCAGTTCCGCTTCTTCGGGGGCGACATGATGGCGGCCGTAGCCGGACCGCCCGTCAGACACTATCGTAACCTGGCCTACATGGGCCTCGTTCCCGTACTGCTGCACCTGCCTACCATCCTGAAGAATATGAAGATGTGTAAGCAGGACATTGCCCAGTGGCAGCCCCATGCCGTCATCCTCGTCGATTATCCGGGCTTCAACCTTGACATAGCGAAATACGTACATCGTCTCCATCACCCATCACCCATCACCCATCACCCATCATC
>ODAJ011964549.1_pt1 | contig 10276 bp, 8 predicted proteins | sample 1539241 | NCBI WGS metagenome assembly ODAJ01 (sample SAMN02144231, study PRJEB22623) | gut metagenome | biome: sheep rumen | host: Ovis aries | place: New Zealand
TGGCCTTACGGCAAAGTGCAGCCAGTAGGTGCCCTTGGCGTTGCGCTCCATCAGCAACTCGTCGAAGTCCTCTTGCGACTCGTCGCTGACGTCTAGCAGGATGACTGCATAGCGCAGCAACTGTTCCATACCCAATACGCGGATGTCTACGGCACACCCCGTCAAGTGGTTCGACGTCGCTACACCACCCACCGCCTTGTTCACCTGAGCACTCCGATAGCCACTATTGATGATTATCGGGTCGTCGCCATCACCATAGCGCTTGTTCCACTCTGAGCGTAGCATCTCCAACCACCCACTAAGGCGTTTTAAATTCTCTATGGCTGCATGACTGGGTATGTTCCCGTCCGCAGTCCTCACGCTCGTTTTACAAAGCTCCCCCAGCGTAAAGTGCTGGGAGAGTTTTGCCTGTTTATTGATTTCTACGTTATTCATTGCTTCATTATATTATTATGGAAACACACTTTGTAAGAATGTAAGATTGTAAGAATGTAAGGTTTCACTTTTTCTTAGTCCAACTACTCTTACCGGTCTTATCTACCCAACCGTCGCTTTTCCAACGGCTGATGATTGTATAGAGTGCACCGTCACTAAACTCGTTACCTTTCAGCATACGCAGGTCGTGCATAGTGAAAGTGACTGGTAGTCGGTCGAAGATATTGCCATTGACCGTACCACTCTGGCTGTTGTCGTTATCTTCTGCGTAGTACTTGGCCAGCAGTGGTCCGAACACTTTCAGCTGCATTTGTAGCGCATACTCGGCCATCTTCAGGGCGAAGTCTAAACAGGCGTTCGACTCCTTGCCAGCCAGTAGCATGAACACCACACCACAACGGAAGCCAATCACTCCAGCACGTTTGCGAAAGCGGTCCATTATCAAGTCTATGTTGAGCGACGATGCCACACGTTTCTCCTCCAGCCACTTGTCGATAGCCTTGCGCAAGCGTGGCGTATCATAGAAACCTGTCGCCCCTCGGAGCATTGCCGTAGCCTGAGTGATGCGGTTCATATCAGTCTCTGACAAGTCCTTGAATACCGTAATCTTCGCAAACAACGCATCGGGCATCTCTGAGAGCATCATACGGCTCGACAGTCCGTTTTCAGCATTCGACTCGTTCCTACCCTTGAACATCTTCAAGACGGTGCGGGGAGTGCCCAGAATGGTCCAGTTATAGGCCACAAACACGTCACCACTCTCTGACTGGTCAGAGTTGAAGTCGACACCCCATCGTTCCCTGCCAAAGGCATTACGATAGATATCCCACTTCTGCGACCAGGTACCACTGCCATTCGATTTCAGTAGCGTCTCAGCCTCCGTACAGATAGAGTACAGACAGTGACCCTGCGATTGCTTCAAACGCTTCAATAGCTTTGAGCACGAAATGGTGATAGGCACTACCCTGACCACACCAGCAGGAGCCTCTTGCGCACGTTCGTTGGCCTTGCGACGCTTGTTAGCCTCACGCACCTTGTCTTCACGCTCTCTGACGGCTGCATCCTCCCTGCGTAGGTCTACCAGCCAGCGCTCCACAGCCTCCTCGATAGCCGACTTGTTCGAAGCCTGTTCACCCAGTATGATGGCCATGCCGCCTAAGTAGCCTATCTTGCCGTCACAATAGCGGTAGCTCACACCATCGGCCAGTGTCATCATGGCTGGCATCTGACCCACAATCAGCGGCATCCACATATTCTGCGGATAAGGTTTCAGGCTCTCTTTCAGACCTATCGGCAACTGGTTGGCATTGATGCTTATCGCTGGTGCAGCATTACACAGCGGAGACCCTACTGTGCAATTTTCCGCTTTCAGCGACCTTAGGAACACCTCCTTCTGCTTCATGTTCATTGGTCGGTTCTGGTCTACATACTTATCGTAGAAGTTGCTGACCAGCGTCAGACAGTCCTCTTCCTTCGAGTAGTCGGGCATCTTCTGTCCTAACACACCCAGCAGTTCCTCCTGAGGCATCATTTGGCACAATGTCGGCAACAGCAATTTCAGCGTGTTATGGCGCACTCCGTCTCTGTTCAGTGTCACCAAGTCCAGTCCCGTCATGGCCAGTGTCTCGTCGAAGGCAGCCAAAGCCCTTGCTGACGGTGCACACGGGGATAGTCCCTCTGTGCACTTTTTCACCAGACTCTTGGCCTCCGTAGTAGTATATTTCCTCAGCATCTCCTCAGAGAGTTTGCAGGGGTGCAACTCGTCGCTGAACATCAGTTCCTCGTCGATATACAGTATGTAGTCACGACAGGGCAAATAAACGGCCCTCTCAGGCTCATGCACCGCTTTGTCATAGCTGATGCCGTCCAGAAACTCCGTTATGAGCCATGCCTGGGCTTGCTGACGTGTCAAACCCTCAGGGATGTCGAACAACACGTGACCACCCGTACCACTCACCGAACGGTTCACCATATTGATGCCCAGCTCATGCTCACGACCCATCAGCTTCTCGGCATACAGCTCAGCAAAGTCTTCGCAACCGTCTAAGTCGATAACGGCCTTACCCGAATCCACAGGTTCACCCCCATTGCTCTTGTAGCCCTTCAAGAAGTGAGCATGAGGCGTATAGTAGCCATCACCCAGCTTAATCTCCGCTTTCTTTGTCTTGTAGTCCTCCTTGCATAGCTCGCCCCTCAGGTATTGCTCACGGATATCACTCAGCTCAGCACAGATGCGCCCCGTCTTCTCCGAGTCCACCCTCTTCCAGAAGCCCTCGACCGTGGCGGGCACGGTCTTGGGGCTCTTGATGTTATCACCTAAATCAAATCTTGCCATAGTTCCTTACACGTTATCAATGATTGCAATATCCACCAGCATCTCCTTCGACTGACGGTTGTCGTTGTCCATCTGCCTGAGTATCTGGGGCAATCCCAGGCTCTTGGCAAACTTCTCGTAACGCACGATGTGCCTGTTTGTCTCGCCCAGCCAACCGCCGTCCAAATCGCATAGCTTTCTGGTCTTCTTGTACTTCGGAGCCCTACGGTTCCAAGCCTTGAAGGTTAACACATGGGTCTCTTTATCCAGATAGAGCACACCCTCAAACTTCTCACCTCTCAGAAGTCCAGCAATGACTTCCAAAGCGTTGATAATAAAAATAAACTTTTTCATAATCTTGTCGTTGTTTGGTGAGTGAAGGTTTGTGTCGGAATATATTGGTACCATTTCATTTTCACATCGATGACTTCCTCCACTTACACCTCCGACTCGATTACTTTTTTACTTGATTAAAATTACCTTTTTAAATACGTCCTTTACTACCCCAGTGCCACGACCGGCATTCTGCATGCCCTCTGACATCGCCCAGCCTTTGCAAACAAAATCCTGTTCGACATACTGTTGCAGATGTTCGCAGAAGCGATTGCCTGAGCAATCAGGCAATCTGTGTTGGCACGAGCCACACCACTTCCTGACCTTGATGCCGTGAACATTTCTTACTCTTGTGATAGTAGCCATCGCCCTTACGCCATTTTCGTGATTCTTACCATGTTCTCAAATCTGCGTTGCTGCTGGCTATCCTGCCATTCACGACACGACAGTTCGTAATCTACCAGGTGAGGCACCTGCTGGTTAGGCTTCTGTTGGTCCAGTGCCCTTGCCATATCGCCTACAGCCTCGGCAAATACTGTGTTGATACCATCAGTCAATACAAAACCCGTGCTGACGAAAACCTTCTGCTGACCCTGTTGGTCTGTGTAGGAGCGCTCTCTGAGAGGCAGCTGCTCCTTGATTTGGAAAAATCTCTCCATCTTTACTTGTTGTTTTAATTTATAAATAATGTACGTGTGAAACCAGCGTACTTGGGTGTTTGTTGAGACCCGTTCCAACTGATTTGCGATGGCAAAGATAGAACAAAAAAATAAGTGCCTAAAGAAGCTTTAGACACCTATAGAGGATAATATAGAACTATATAACTTTTTCTATAACTGTAGTTCTTTGCGTAGTTGTTTTAGTAGCGTAATAATACGTTCTGAAGCACCTTCCATCTCCCATTTGCAGACAGGAAACGTATAGATGGAATTGTCGCTAAAAGCATTAGCAATGGTTCCTGTAGAACACTCATAATCCAATTTGTTCTTATAAGGAAGCGCCACTACCATCCTTTCAAAGCCTGCCTGCGAAAGTTCTTTCTTACATTCATCGCGTAGCAGGCAAAATAATACGGCATACGCACTTTTCGCCCAAAAGTATTCTTGGCAATTCTCAATGGCTCTGGCAAGTTGCTCTGCAGATAGTTCTTTCTTGTCAGAAACCGGTTGTGAAGTCTTTTCACCGTTGATTATTTGTATACCAATACCGCCAGTCTCAACGTTAGCCACTTCGTGATCTACATGTTTCTCCATCACAAAGTCACCAGCTACATGGATTCCACCTTTACCAATAGCTTCAAGAGCAGCTTGTAAATCTTCCTTATTCATCTTTATCTGATTTTATCCATAAGAATACCAGTACCTCCGGCAGCAACGTTAGCCACCTCGTGGTCAACGTGTTTGTTGACTACATAGTCACCAGAAATAATCTGCGTGGCATTATTATTTTTCTTACACTCCTTAAAGAAGTCCTGCAGTTCATGTCTATTTTCAATCCATACAGGTTCCTCGCATAACATAGAATTAATAGTTTCAAACAATTCGTATGCCTCTCTCAGTCCGACAAAGACAGCCTTATTCTTGATACTCTCAACAATGTATTTCAACTGAATAGCCTTGTTGCCCACCTTGCCTTGCATCGTTGTGATAATCTTGCTCATCTCATTGATTCTGGTCTGCAGCTGCTCCTCCCTGTGTTGTTGCTCTTTCTGGCTCAACACCCGAGCTTTTTGTTGCTCGCATTCCTCTTGCATACAGTACAACTGCTCTTTCAGTTGTCGATTGCTATCTTCCAAGAGTTTATTCTGCTTCTCCAAATCCTGTATGCGCTTTTTTTGCTTCATCTGCTCATACAGCATTTCTCCTGTTGAGGGATAAGATACTATTTCTTTTACTTTAATATTATCTTTGAATTTCTTCTCTTGAATATCGACAAAATCCCAAGTACGGCCTCCATACTCACGATATTTCATCAACAGAAAAGAGTCGGCGGAAGAAGTAATATAAGAGATATTACAAGTATCTGACAACTGGACATACATAACTTTAGTGAGTAGCCGTTTCTCTTTCTTCGTATCTCCTAAGTAGTCTAATAGCTCTTTCATTCTATCTGATTTGAAACCGTCTGTCTGTTTCTCCCAGTCAATAGTTTCCAACAGTTCTTCTGTTATCTTTAAAGGCGCAAACTCTTTGGCTGACGGATGCTTTCTGTGGCTAACCTCACTGTCGAGGTATGCAAACTCTTTAGCAGAATCGCGCAGATAGTGCCTAATTATGGCCAACATGGGCTTTTCTGCTGTTGGCGTCTCCAAATAGATATAGCAGAGAGCCATAACCATTCCTTTAATGTATTTTGTTGTTTCTTTAGGATACTGACTTTGAGTTAAAATCGAGGTTGTATAATCATAGTAGTTGTCTAATACGTTATCGTCCATCAACAACATCGTTGTCAGATAATACGCTTCATTGAAGATTGTCAGCAGAATATCTCTATAGTCGTTGTGCTTCTTTCTGAGAAATAAATACTGACGTATCAACCGAGCCAATTCCCAATTTATTGAATATGGATCGTCTGCTACGAATTCTTCCAGACTGTTTCTGTCTCTATAAATCAGTTTTCTTGGTACTTTTGTGTAGTTCATTATGATTAAAGTTTTTGTTGTTTAATTATAAAATCCTGGACAATCCCATGACTCGCTTTTTAAGCGAATACAAAAGTACAAAAAATAACTGGGCTATCCCAATCGAAAGCCCAGAAATATTTGCAAATAATAGTTAATACACAGTACGGTTAGCTTCGCTGTGTACTTGCTGCCTGATGTCAAAATGAAAGGGGAGGGACAATTTGTCCCTATCCTTCACCTTCAGGGTACGCTTCTATGCACATGGGGTAGTCACCCTGAGCACGCTTAATATCATTTACACAACTCCGTAGTTTCTTCCTAGTAGATTTTATTATACTTCTTGCTGCTCTTTATAGATTCTTCCCAGCAGAGTGTCCTTGTACCAATACCTTGTCAGCGATAGCATTTCATATTCGGGCAAACTCTCCAAGTATTCAAGTTCAAAGACCAAACGAGGCTCCTCGTCGTTGGACTCAGGATGAATCTCTGCTTTACTGCCAATGCGAGCTACACGAATCAAGTATAAATCACGTACACCTTTCTCCTTGATATACGGCATGAAGTAGTAAAGCTTGTTGATGGCAACAGTTGATGGGAAGGTCTTTGTCTTGCCAGTATAGTATACTTTTGTCGGCTCCTCCTTCAAGAAGTATTCTTCATTATCTTTCTTTACCAAACCAATCAATAGATGCTTCGCCATATCCAATGAATATTGTTTCTTTGGACGATTCACCACCAATGGCTTTTCCATATCTGCAAACAAGCCCAAGTCAAGCATCGGCTTGGCATCGCGGTTTGTGAAGATGGGGTGTGATGATACGGGTGCCTCGTCGTAAATGAACTGATAGAGACTCTTACCAATCTGCTCCACGATGCCACACACCAACGCATTTCCCATCAAGAATGCACGTCTGCCATCAGATACTTCAGGATGAAGTGTATGATTGTCAGGGAACATATTCATACGTTCCAACTCAATAGGCAGCAAGCGGCGATAGCGGCCAGACTTGGTTTTCACCACATGTTTGAAACGTGAAGGTGATGCGCCACCTTCGCCAGTAATGATTGTGCGTGAAGGTTGGTCAAGATAGTCTGGGAAAGCCATACCGCCCTCAGAGAACATGTACTTGTAGCCTTCCTTGGAAACTCGCTCAATCTTCTTAGCACCCTTTTCGTATTCCCATTTAGGTAACTCTTCTTCAGAGATAAAGAATTCTTCTGGTACAAAGTTTTCATCAACAAGGTTGCCGCCAAGAGTCTGACGCGGACCATCATAAACAGCTTCTGCATCAACAGAATATACATGGCGGTCTATCATCATTCCGGCATTGCCAAACGGACTTTCTTTCTTACCTTTGTTGAAGCCATCAGAAACCTCCTTGATAGTACCTTCGATGTCAAATTCAGAAACCGTTTTATCCTTTGGGCTGAATTCGAAAGCCTTTGCCATAACGCCATCGAACTCTACCCAGTCTTCCATTGTCTCTATCTTTTTAGCAACAACGGAATCTTTCAAGTAGCCTACGATGTATGTTCTGCGTCTGCGCTGAGGCATACCATAGTCAGCGGCGTTGATGATACGCCACTCAACCACATAACCCAAATCTGCCAAAGAAGCGAGTATGATAGCGAAATCACGTCCTCGCTGAGTAGCAGGAGAGTTCAGCAAGCGGTCAACATTTTCAAAGAATATATATCGTGGGCGCTTATCTCCTTTCTCGTTGAGGATACGATAAATCTGCCACCAAAGTACGCCTTTCTTACCTTCGATGCCACCAGAGCGGCTCAACGTAGCTGCAACAGAATAATCCTGGCAAGGGAAACCACCAACCAGCAAATCGTGATCAGGAATTTCTGCTGTGGGAACTGTATTGATATCTTTATTGCTATGCCCCTTTCGCCCAAAGCGAGCCTGATATACTAATGATGCGTCCTGATGCTGTGTCGATGGTTCCCACTGGTTGTTCCAAATGGTTTCGTAGGCATCCGACGCACCTTCAAGTCCGATGCGGAAACCTCCCACACCAGCAAATAATTCAACTACTTTTATATGATGATTTTTACTCATTCCTTTATAAGCTCTTGCACGTATTTCTTGTCAAGCCAAACATATTGTGGTAACATCTTCAGCCCGTTTATTTCAAGGGTCTTGTATTTATCCAAAGATTGTGAAGCACCACCCCTGATAAACACCTTGTGCGTTGATAGTTTGGGGAAGTTGGGGGATTCCATGATGGTACCAGACTTATTTACCCTTACGGTTCCATCTTTCTTCGTTTTCTTTTCAATCTTAAGTTTCTTGTTAATAATAAGGTCGCGTACATCATCCCAAGTCTTCTTCACATTATCCATTATGAACTTCTCGTCAAAAAAGACTCTCTTGAAACCTTCAAAGACAACGTCATTACCGACATACTTATAAATGATAAACAGGAAATGATGTCCTGCAAAATAGTCGTAGATAGCAGAGTCTTCAAATTCCGTTTCTTTTGTCCAATCCACAAGATCTGGCAAGAAAAGTTTCATATCTTCTTTACCCTTACCATCAGACAGCAAGGGTACACTCTTAGCGATGATTCCTATCTTTGCGAAGTCTTCAATGTCATTTAACTTATTTGCTTTTCCGCCAAACATCTTTACCACAGCACACTCCGCAAAGTTTTTCACTTCCATATCAATATTGACACCCAGCTCTAATGCAATTTGAGAGAAAGTTTTTCCTTTGTATTTCTGCGTCATCAGTTGGCATTTTCTGTCAATATCAGTATATTTGCTTATGGATTCGCTCAATTTTTCAAAATGCTTCTTTGAAAAATACTGGTCTGCTATGACAGTTGCATATGCCCGCTTCAAACGGAAGCGAGGACTATTGGGAAACTTAGGCGCTGTATCAATTAGCATGAGTTGTCCTCTCAATTCATGAGACAGACGAGGGTATTGTTTATCTCTTTCTGCTTGTGTATGATAGTCACGATGAATGACAACGAGAAAGTCACGAACCAAAAGCCAATCTTGCCTAAGCAGAACCTTATCATCTTCACTAAACTCATAGAACTGGTAGCCCAATACAGGAAAATCCTTATAGCCATCGAGTCTTACTGTCACAGGTGACTTATACCAATAATACACCCATAGCATATGAGCCAACTTGTGCCAGAAGTTAGATGTCTCAAATTCCTCATTCACAATAACGGGTATAGAAACGGCTGTAATGCTTACAGGCTCTTTGCACTCATAGACGTAAGGCGAGTCAGTCTTCTTAGGTTTAACCAAACCGGTAGTTTTCAACTCCGTGAGAACACCATCAACAAGAATGTCAGGCTCTTGTTTACTATCTTTCTTACAACCCAGCACCGACTCTTCTATAATATCGCCAGCAATGCCCTTTACCTTATCACGTCCTTCATGGTGTGCAAAAAGCTGGGCTTTGTCAATCTCCAACAAAGTCTTACCAATAGTAGCTTTCAGCAGGTCATCGACTTGCTTTCGAGTGAATATTCTAGTAGAATCGGTTGATGTGCTCATGTCTTTCAAATTTGGCTACAAATTTACTAAATAATTGTGAGAATAAAAAAGGGATGCTATGAATTTATACAATATTTAATAGAACGGCATTTCTTCGAGATAATTCATTCTATTTCAATATACCTATTTTCATTAAAAAAATGATGATAATTATAGCAAATTCATAATATCTGTGGTATGCCATCGTTAATGAGCACGGCATTAATATTTTCCATATTCGAGAGGCAGATAAGCTCGTTAATGGTAGCATAGTCACGGATGTTACCCTTGAGGTCTGGATTTGCCTCTCGCCATTGCTTAGCAGTCATGCCAAACTCGGCAAGCCTGCCTGCATTCTAAAGTGGTCAAATTCGACCACTTTGAGTGCACACGGGGACATCCCCCTGTGCATACGAGTGAATGCAAATGGTAGATATTTGCTGTGCTGTCCCCTGCCATTTTTCTTTAAGATCACATTTTGTGATGTTAAAGCTATAGCAAGATTTTACCGAAAAGATTTGGGAGATTTAAATATATACCGTATCTTTGCACCCAGTAAAAGTGCACTTGATTGTTTCGACTTTCATACTGCACTATAAAAGGAACTGATGAAGGCTGGCTTTCGAGGCAGCCTTTTCTCTTTATTAGTGAGTCGGGCATGAAGTATATTCGGCACTTAATGTCTCAGCACGAAAACCTTACAACCTTACGATCTTACAACCTTACAAAGCATGTTTCCATATTTGGCAATGGGTTTCTAATGGTAATATATATTATAATATATATTACCATTAGCATATCTTCTCAACTCACGGAAACGCACCGTGTAAGAATGTAAGGTTGTAAGATTGTAAGAAATGGGGAGCGCTTGCTTGGTCGCTCAATAGAAAAACGAAAAAATTTGACACGGATAATTTGGGACTTGCCTCTTAATTTAGTACTTTTGCAATGTCAATGAGGAGGTAGACGCCCGCCAGCGCGCGAGACAGGCTAAGCCGCTTCCGAGACAGCCTAATACGCGAAATTATCAGCTGTATAAAGGGCCCGTATCAGCTGTATAAAATCAA
>ODAJ012187352.1_pt1 | contig 10274 bp, 8 predicted proteins | sample 1539241 | NCBI WGS metagenome assembly ODAJ01 (sample SAMN02144231, study PRJEB22623) | gut metagenome | biome: sheep rumen | host: Ovis aries | place: New Zealand
GTACATGCTCACCAACGCCGAGCCCTGGGACAACCTCAAATTCGACGAAAACGGGGTGGACGAAGTGCGCCGCAAGTTCTTCGGCACCCTCTACAATACCTACTCCTTCTTCGCCCTCTACGCGAACATCGAGGGCTGGACGCCCGCTGTCATTCCGAGCGAAGCGAAGGAATCTCTCCCCGAGATCGACCGCTGGATCCTCTCCCGCCTGAACACCCTTATCCGGGAAGTCCGCGCCGCCTACGAGGACTATGACATCAAGACCGCCGGCCGCCTCATCGAAACCTTCGTGTGCGACCATGTGTCCAACTGGTACGTCCGCCTGAACCGTTCCCGTTTCTGGAACGGTGATCCGCAGGCCTTCCAGACGCTGTATGATGTTCTCCTTGATGTCTCCATCCTCGCCGCCCCCATCGCCCCGTTCTTCATGGACCAACTCTATCTGGACCTGACCGCTGTCGTTCCGGAGGGCTCCTCTGTCATTCCGAGCGGAGCGAAGGAATCTGTCCACTACGTCCTCATGCCCGAGTCCGACCCTTCCGTCATCGACCCGGAACTGGAGGAGCGGATGGAACTCGCACAGCAGGCCACGTCCATGGTGCTGGCCCTTCGCAAGAAGGTGGGCATTCCGGTGCGTCAGCCGCTCGGTAAGATGCTCGTCCCGGTCATCTCCGATGCCGTCCGCGCCCGGCTGGACGCGGTCAAGAACCTGATCCTCACCGAGGTGAACGTGAAGGAGATGGAGTTCGTGGAGGACACCACCGGCATCATCACCAAGAAGATCAAGCCCAATTTCAAGACCCTGGGCAAGGTATATGGTCCGCGGATGAAGGAAATCGCCGCCGCCTTCGGAACCCTGGACCAGGCCACCATCACGGCCATCCAGAACGCCGAGACCGCCGGCACCGCCTACACGCTTGCCCTTCCGGGCGGCGATGTGGTCCTGAATCCCGGTGACTGCCAGATTTCCTCCGAGGACATGCCCGGCTGGCTTGTCGCCTCCGAGGGCGCCCTCACCGTGGCCCTGGACGTGGAAATCACCCCGGAACTGCGCCAGGAAGGCGTCGCCCGCGAACTCGTGAACCGCATCCAGAACCTCCGCAAGACCGCCGGGTTCGAGGTCACCGACCGCATCGACACCGTGGTCTATGCCGATGCCCCCGAGATTCCCGCCGCCCTCGCCGCCTACGGCGAGTGGATCGGTAGCCAGACGCTTTCCCGTACAGTCACCCTGCAGCCCGCCGCCTCGGCTCCGGCCGACGCCCGCGAAGTGGAGTGGACCGAGGGAACGATCAAAATCGATGTAAAACGCTAACCATTCTTTACGATGGAAGAGAATACCAAAACCCGTTATTCCGACGAAGAACTCGAGGAGTTCCGTGGAATCATCAATGAGATGCTGGACAAGGCCCGCGCAGAGTACGCCACCCTCCGCCAGGTGATCATGCATGCCGGCGGGAATGACATCCTGGACACCGCCCCCACCTTCAAGACGGTGGAGGACGACGGTGCTTTCCAGCTCTCCAAGGAAGAGGCCAGCGCCCTGGCCCAGCGTCAGTACAAGTTCATCCAGAACCTCGAGGCCGCCCTCGTGCGCATCGAGAACAAGAGTTACGGCATCTGCCGCGTGACCGGCAAACTCATCCCCAAGGAGCGTCTCCGCCTGGTCCCGCACGCCACCACCACCGTGGAAGGCAAGGCCATCCTGGAGAAGACCGGACGGAAGTAATGAAGCGGGGCCGTCTCCTCCTCATCCTGGGCATCGTGCTCGTGGTCATCGACCAGGTCATCAAGATCCTGGTCAAGACCAACATGTCCATCGGAGAGCACTTCAACGTCCTGGGCGAGTGGTTCCAGATCCTGTTTATCGAGAACAAAGGCATGGCCTTCGGGATGTCCTTCGGCGGGGTCGTCGGCAAATATGCCCTGAGCGCCTTCCGGATCGTCCTGTTCGGGGTCCTGACCTGGTGGATCAGCCGGCTTTTGAAGCGGGGGACTGCGGGAGACACGCGTGACCGCGTACCCACAGGCGTCCTCGTGGGGCTCACCCTCATCACTGCCGGCGCCCTCGGGAACATCATCGACTGCCTTTTTTACGGCCTCATTTTCACCGAGTCCGCCCCTGGCCTCGTCGCCACCTGGGGGCACTACGCGCCCTTCATGCAGGGCAAGGTCGTGGACATGTTCTACTTTCCCCTGTGGACCTGGCCTGACTGGGTTCCTCTCGTGGGCGGAGACATCTTCTTCGAACCGGTGTTCAACTTTGCGGACAGTTGCGTCACGGTAGGGGCCATCTACCTGATCCTGTTCCAGTGGAAATTCTTCTCGAAAGAAGAATAGCGTGGCAATCTTTTGCCGTTAGGGGCAAAATTCCTACCTTTGCCCGACATATTGGAGGTGTGGCCGAGTGGTCGATGGCGGCAGTCTTGAAAACTGTTGAACGGCAACGTTCCGGGGGTTCGAATCCCTCCGCCTCCGCTTCAGAAGCAGCGCTTTATGCGCTGCTTCTTTCGCTTCGGCGGAGGGATAAACCCACTCCACGTCATCGCTCCGGAAATTTTTTTCGAAAAATTTGGTTTATAATGTAAACTTGTTTATATTTGCAGTGCAGCTGGGGAAGACTGCGCAGCTTCGCCCGGCCGCAAAACAGGTTAAACAGTTGATACAATGGAACAAAACAAAGAAATGACGGCTCAGGAGAGCCTGCAGCTCATTACCGAATCCTTCAATAAAAGCAGGAAGGATATCCTCCGCAACAGCGCCAAGTTTTTCATGCTTTGGGGCATTTTGCTCACCGTAATCTCCGTTGCCATATACCTTTTATGGCATTCTACGGGTAAACCGCAGTGGAATTTCCTATGGTTCGCCATGCCGGCCATCGGCTATCCTTTCGCAGCCCTGATCCGGAAGAACACTGTTGCCATCCCGCAGAACGAGGTGAGCAAGATGCTCAGTGGTATATGGTCCGTCTTCGGCGCTTTCTCCATCACGCTCAGCGCCATTGCGGTCTTCCTGGTGCCGATGCACATCACGCTCATCATTGTCATCATCCTGGGACTGGCCGAATGCATTTCCGGCGTCCTGCTCAAGAACTGGCCCATCATCATTGCCGGTTTTCTCCTGGGCATCGGCGGAGCCGTGTTTGCGATGCTGGTCAAGAGCGAGGCGCAAATTCTCATTTTCACCCTGGGCGGTGTCCTGCTGCTCGTGACCGGCATGATCATGAAACTCCAGTACAAGTAGCCCATGTTCCCCAAGTTAGACCCCATCCTTCATTCGGAACTCCGGCTGGCGGTGATGTCCATCCTGGCCGGAGCCGATGAAGCCGATTTCACCTATCTGAAGAAACAGACAGGCGCCACCTCCGGTAACCTGAGCGTGCAGATCGACAAACTCACCACGGCCGGCTACATCACGGTGGAGAAAGGTTTCAAGGGCAAGATGCCCCGCACCACCTGCAAAATCACCCCTGCAGGCCAGGAAGCCTTCAGCAACTATGTCGATGCGCTGAAAGAATACCTTTCGGCCGGTCAATAACCGCCGCTCGTCCTCAAAACTGGCCGCCGATGAGGATGAACCGGCACATTCCCGCCGCTCGTCCTCAAAAAGGGCGGTATTTGAGGATGAACCCTGGAAATCTCGCCGTTCGTCCTCAAAATAGGCCTGTTTTGAGGACGAAGCCCCCACCGGAACCGCTTTAGTCGGAGCCGATCTCCGACGCGCGGGGTTTCGCCGAGAGGGGGAAGAGGGCGTTCACGGTGGTGAGGGGGAGACCGGTGAAGCGCGCGAGCTGGCCGTTGGAGGCGTGGTAGTCGTATTTGAGTTGTTTGGCCAGCTCGTGCTTCTGCTGTTCAGTGAGTCTGGACGGGCCCTTTTGGCCGAACCGCTGTTTGCAGAGCCGAAGCGATACGGAGAGCATTTCGTCATCCGTGAGGGAAGGGTTTTCGCCCAGGCGGAGGGCCGTTTCCACCTGGGCCTCCACGTTCTTGAATACCCAGAACTGGAATTGGCGGCAGTCCGGAAACAGGGTCTCTACCAGCCTGTAATTCACGAAGCTGCCCGGGAAGACCATGCCGTCGGCCAGGAATGGCGGGGTCGTCGGCATCGCGTCCCAGGATTGACCCGGCACGGTCACTACGGTCAGCCCTTTTGGCAAAGGCAGGTCCCTGGAACAGGTCAATGCCCGTTTTTCCCGCAAGGTCAATGTCTCCGCGGACCGCTGCGGGATCAGCGCCAGCAACGGATTGAAATACAGGAATCCGGAGCACCAGGGGTAGGCGAAGGCATGGACATCGGTCCTGGCGACAAAGGGATTCCGGATGACATAGGCCACCTCGTCCCGGAGCTGCTTGAGGGTCGTGATGGGCGTCGGATCCGGCTCCTCGACGGCCTCCAGCACGCCTGGCCGTCCGTGGCGCGAGAAATACAGGGAAAGCATCCCCGAAAAACGGCCGTAGAAGTTCCGGCAATCCATTTCCCCTCCACGCAGGATGAAATGGAAGTGATTGCTCATCAAGGCATAGGCCAATACCTCCACGCCGCATAGCGCGGCAGCGATGGCCACATAGACCAGGGCGACGGCCCGCTCCGCGTCACTTTTGAAAATCACATCCGTCTCCACAGGCTTCGTATGCAGGTGGAAGAACGGCCCGCTTTCCCGGAACAACTGTTCCAGATCCCACTCGTCATACCGCTCCTGCGGTCTTGCTGCCCATCGTTTCATGCCGCAAACATACACCGGCGTCCCCGCCCATGCAAGACCTGTCCTGCAACTTTTTATGTTTCCGGTCCATTTTATCGGTTTTCGATGCTCTCCAGGGCGCAATAACCTGAAACAACCGCGGGAATCAAAATAATTCTTATCGTCGTGCAGCCCTGTTCATCCTCAAAAATGGCCGTATTTGAGGATGAACCCCGGAAATCTCGCCGTTCGTCCTCAAAAAACGCCCAAAATGAGGATGAGGGATACCCGGGAGCAACGGAAGGGGAAGCCCGGGAATGCCCGGCAGGGATATTTCATGAAAAATGCGTATATTTACGAAAACTTATCAAGGACAAACCCATGAAAAGAACTGTAATCACGCTGGCCGTGGCGATAGCCGCCCTCGCCGCCACTCCCCGGACTGCCGCTGCCCAGGGGAACCGGACACAGAAAGTCCAGGATTTCAATGCATTGTATGCCCAGACAGAGTTCGCCTACAAGGCGGGCGAGAAGGTGTACGCTGGCGCCGTGAGGCCGGTTTGGACCTCCGAGGATACCTTCTGGTTCCAGGCCCATGAGGCAGGCGGAGATGCCTGGTACAAGGTGACCGGGGCGCAGAAGACCGCCGTGGACAAGGATGCCTTCGAGGAGGCCGTCAAGTCTGTCCGCCGGAACCGCTACTACGACCCTTCGGACGAGAGTCAATATGCCGTGCGCAAGGATGACAAGACGCCCTCACCGGACAGTACCAAGACGGCTTATGTTCAGGATAACAACGTCTGGGTGAGCGATATCGACGGTAAGAACGCCGTCCAACTCACCTGCGACGGAACCGACGGCGACGCCTATACGCGGATCCTCTGGTCTCCGGACGGCCAAAAGATCGCCGCCCTGCGGAAACAGGTGCTCAAGGAGCGCCAGATCATCCTGCGCGATTCCCGCCCGTCGGACCAGGTACAGCCCAAGTACCGCTACCTGGACTACGCCAAGCCCGGTGACATCCTGCCGCAGTCCGTTCCCGTGCTCATCGACGTGGCCGGAAAGAAAGCCGTCCCCCTGAGCGAGCCCGTGAAGATGGACCAGTACTTCCTGGAACTGGGCCAATGGTCCCCGGATTCCAAGTGGTTCACCTACGAGTATAACCAGCGCGGCCACCAGCGTTACCAACTTTGCGCCGTGGACGCCGCCACGGGCAAGGTCCGTGTCCTGGCCGACGAGAAGAGCAACACCTTCATCTACTACTACGACCTCTGGCGCTACCTGATGCCCGACGGCAAGCACATGCTCTGGATTTCCGAGCGGGACGACTGGCGTCACCTCTACTGCATCGACACGGAAACCGGGAAGATGCAGCAGCTCACCAAGGGTGAGTGGAACGTCCGCGAAATCCACCAGGTCACGGACGATTATATCCTGATGAATGTCAATGGTCTCCATGCCGCGGAAGGGGAGGATCCGTACAACAAGCACGTCGTCCGCCTGGACCTCAAGACCCTGGAAATCAAGGACCTGACCCCGGAGAACGCGAATCACCAGATTACCTTCAACAAGGATTTCAGCGCCTTCGTGGACAACTATTCCCGTCCCGACCTGCCCACGACTTCCGTCCTCCGGAGTGCCGCAAACGGCCAGGTCATCCTGCCCATCCAGAAGCAGGACATCTCGGCCATCCTCAAGGACGGTTACACCCTGCCCGAGGTCTTCAGCGCCAAGGGCCGTGACGGCAAGACCGACATCTGGGGTACCATCTACCGCCCCTACAAGTTCAACCCCAGGAAGAGTTACCCCGTCGTGGAGTACATCTACGCCGGTCCGCATGACTCGCACGTCACCAAGGACTTCATCCCGGCCACGCGCTTCTCCCGTCTGCTGGAGTTGGGCTTCATCGTCGTGACCATCGACGGCATGGGCACGGACAACCGGTCCAAGTCCTTCCAGGACGTCGCCTGGCGGAACCTCAAGGACGCCGGTTTCCCCGACCGCATCCTCTGGATGCAGGCCGCCGCGAAGAAGTACAAGTACATGAACCTGGACAAGGTGGGTATCTACGGCTACTCCGCCGGCGGTCAGAACACCCTTTCGGCCCTCCTGTTCCATCCCGAGTTCTACAAGGTGGGCGTCGCCCTGTGCGGCTGCCACGACAACCGCATGGACAAGATCTGGTGGAACGAACAGTGGATGGGCTACCCCGTGGGCCCCTGGTACAGCGAGAACTCCAACGTGGACAATGCGCACCTGCTGGAAGGGAAACTCTTGATCATCAATGGTGAAATGGACGACAACGTGGATCCGTCCTCCTCGCTGCAGGTCGTCTCCGAACTGGTGAAGAACAACAAGGACTTCGAGCAGTATTTCCTGCCCGGCCACACCCACAATCTGGGCGGCGAATGGATTACCAGGCAGGTCTATGAGTTCTTCTGGCGCAACTGCCGTTAGTGGCTGCCGATAGCGACCGCCCATGAACCGTCTTCCGACCTTCCTCCTCGCCTTTGCGCTCCCGTTCCTCGCGGGTGCGCAGGAACATTTCGTCTTTTCGCCCCAGTCCAACGCGCAGGCCCAGTTTGCGGGCTACTACGCGGCCCTGGAGAAAGGATTCTATGCCGAGGAAGGCCTGGACGTGGAAATCCTCCATCCCTTCGCCACCTCTTATGCCCTGGACAATATCCGCGAAGGGAACTGTCAGGCAATCACGTTGCCGCTTACCCTGGCGATGCGTACGATTGCGACCGACATTCCTCTCGTGAACATCCTCCAGACCTCCATGAACAGTGCAACCGTCATCATTTCCCGATGGGGAGACGATCCGCTGACACTGCATGGAGCGAAAGTGACCGCTTTCCGTGCCGGTTTCGGCCAGTCCGCCCGGAGTTTCGCGGAAATGTTGGGACTGGATTACGAGTGGATCACGTCGGCCTCCGAGGTGGACCTCTTTATCGCCGGGGCGGTCGATGCCACCCTGGGGCGCAGTTTCGACGAGTATTACCGCATCCTGCAGACGGGCATCGATATCCCCGAAAAGGCCATTTACCGCTTTGAGAAGGGTGAGTTCAACATACAGCAGGAAGGCGTGTACGTGACGAGGGAATATTACGAGACGCACAGGGAACAGGCCGAGGCATTCGCCCGCGCCAGCCGCCGCGGCTGGGAATGGGTGGCGGAGAACCGGGAGGCAGCGCTGGACATCGTCATGCGCTACACGAAGGAACTGCATGTCGCGACGAACCGGACCCTGCAGCAGTTGATGTTGGAAGAGGTCCTGCGGCTTCAACTGGATCCCGATTCCGGGCAGCGGTCATTCCAGATCCGCCCTGACATGGTGGAGAAGGCCAACCAAATGCTTTTGCAGGCCGGCGTCCTGACCAAAGGCCCGGTCAAAATGGAGGATGTACGGCCATGAGACGTATCCTGGAGAAGATACGCCAATCCCTGTCGGCCCGGCTGAGTATCTGGGTAGTCCTGTTCTCCGCCATCATCCTGCTGGGCACGTTGGGCTATTCAGCCCACGTTTCCCGTAACTATGTCCGGATGGAAGCCATCAAGCGGGCCAGTCAGGTGCTGGACAATTCGGTCCTGCGGCTGGCCAATATCCTGGAGGACGTGGAACTGGCCGCCAACAACCTGGAATGGCTGGTATACCGTAACCTGGAAACGCCGGAACGGATGTCGGACTACACCCGCAGCATCGTCGAAGGGACCCCGAGCCTGAGCGGCTGTTCGATTTCCTTCGAACCGGACTATTACAAGGACCAGCACTACTATTCCATCTATTCCGGTCGCGTGGAAGACGGTTCGATTACGACCATCCAGGAAGGCAGCGACGATTATCAGTACTGGTACCTGGGCTGGTATCAACTTCCCAAACTCTTGAACCAGCCCTGCTGGACCGAGCCCTACAGCGACTGGGAACAGGACGATGCCGACGACCTGCAGACCCAGATGCTCGTCTCCTACTGCAAACCCCTGACGGCCGGGGACGGCTCCTACATCGGCTCCATTTCCCTGGACATCTCCCTCAAATGGCTGTCGGAGACGCTCGCCTCCGTCCAGCCCTATCCGCATTCCTACGTCGTCCTGGTCAGCCGGGGCGGTACCTACCTCGTGCACCCCGACCCCGACAAACTCTTCTACGAGACCGTCTTCACCCCGACCCTGACCGGCCAGGAACCGGCCCTGGAGGCCCTGGGAAGGTCCATGGTGAACCTGGAGGAGGGGATGCGGACCCTCGAGATCGACGGACAGAAGAGCTACGTCTTCTACACCCCGCTCAAGTCCACAGGCTGGAGCATGGGCATCGTGTGCCCGGAGCGGGATATCTTCGGCGGATTCAAGCGGCTTCGGCGGCTGGTCATCGGCCTAGGCCTGCTGGGCCTCCTCCTGATGTTCCTCGTGTGCTTCCGGGTCATCCGGAAAACCCTCCGGCCGCTGAGCAACCTGGCGGTCCAGGCGGGGAACATTGCCGACGGCCACTTCGACACCGCCCTTCCCGAGACACCCCGCGAGGACGAGATCGGTACCCTTACGCGCTCCTTCTCCCACATGCAGTCGTCCCTGGTTTCGTATATCGACGAACTCCAGCGTACGACGGCCAAGCGTGAGCGTATCGAGGGTGAACTCCAGGTGGCCCGTAATATCCAGCGGGGATTGATTCCCGGGACCTTCCCGACCCGGGCGGACATTGACCTGTATGGGGAGATGATTCCGGCGAAGGAGGTGGGCGGCGACCTGTATGACTTCTTCCTCCAGTCCGGCCGGCTTTACTTCTGCATCGGTGACGTAAGCGGAAAGGGTGTACCTGCGAGTCTCCTGATGGCTATGACGCGGACCGTTTTCCGCGTGGCCGTCCAGAAGGCCCCCGCCGTCACGGAAATCGCCCGGGAACTGAACGAGGCCCTTTCCGCGGACAACGAACAACTCATGTTCGTGACGATGTTCCTCGGGGTCATTGACCTGAAGACAGGCGAGATGAACTATTGCAACTGCGGCCACAATCCGCCAGCCGTCCTCCATGCCGACGGAAATGCTTCTTTCGTCGAAGGTGAACCCAACGTCCCGCTGGGCGTCGAACCGGCCTATGTGTTCAGGGGCGGGGTCGTGCATGACGTCCGCGGCATTCCCTTCCTGATTTACACCGACGGCCTGAACGAGGCTGAGAACGCCGACCATGAACCCTTTGGCAACGACCGTCTCCTGGAGGTCATGGGCAGTGCCCCTTACCAGGACGCCGCGGAAATGATCGTCCGCCTGAATGAGGCGGTCAAGGCCCATGTCGCCGGAGCGGAAGCCAGCGACGACCTTACGATGATGTGTATCCGGATTCGGAAACCGTGAGGTTCATGAAACGGTTCGCCTTGATGCTCCGGGCCTTCCTCACCGGGATTTGTCCGGCCTTCGGCCGTCCACATCCCTCCCCGCCTGCGGCGGGGCTTTGCAAAACAAAAAGAGAATCAGCGCTCAAGCTAGCTTGGCGCTGATTCTCTTTTCGTTTTGCGGTGAGGAAGGGATTCGAACCCCCGGTACGCGCAAACGTACACCTGTTTTCGAGGCAGGCTCCTTCAACCACTCGGACACCTCA
>ODAJ012153402.1_pt1 | contig 10273 bp, 10 predicted proteins | sample 1539241 | NCBI WGS metagenome assembly ODAJ01 (sample SAMN02144231, study PRJEB22623) | gut metagenome | biome: sheep rumen | host: Ovis aries | place: New Zealand
GGAAACGGGAACCTATACATTTACTTACACAGTTCCTGTTGAGCCTTCTTCGATCGCGGATGCCTCCGTAACCATGACGCTCCCGGCGGCGGATGCGCACCCCAGCTTTGTCGGAACAGTCCCCGACGGAGCCCTCTACGATGTGGAAAGCATCGTGATCAAGGACGGAGATGCTGTCCTGACCGCTTCCGATACCTATGAGGACGGAAAAACCTATACGATCATTGTCAAAATCAAGGTCAAAGACGGTGAAGAAGGAAACTATACGCTGACAAATGATACGACGCTCACCGTGAACGGCAGACCGACTTCACGGTATACCGCTCTCGGCGAGTATATCCTGTATTATATGGTAGAGGCGCAGGCGTCTCCTGAGTGGACGATGAACATTCCGGCCAGCGTGACGATCAGCACTTTCGAGCCGGATGGAACGCCCATCTTCAATGGCATCACGTTTATTTCCTGCGATGCCTACAATCAGGATCTGCTCGGACACGACAGACAGATTTCCTACTATATGAAGCATACCGGAGCTCTGACAAGCGGCGCCAATACGATTCCTTTCACAATGATCAACGACGGTAACAAGGAAACGCTCCCTGCCGATCAGCAGGTCAAGCTTGGCTATTTTGCCTATTCTGAGATGTCCGGCGGCAGCATTCCTTCCGGGTATTATCTTGGAGTGACCGTTTCTGAGGCTCTCCTGAAAATCACGGAGAATGATTGGTACTCCGCTTCTCCCGGCACGTATACCACCACGGTTACATATAGTTCCGCGCTGGAGAACAAATAATCAAACGCAAATCCTGATCAGATCAAGGGGGGGGTAAGGCAGACGAAAAAATCAAGTTTTATACTGATGTTCTTTCTTATTCTTCTATTTGCTTTTCCCATTGGAGCTTATGCGGATCCGTCCGGCACGCAGGACATTACGGTTTCTATCCCCTGCAGAATTACTCTGCAGATCGGAAAGAACGGTTCGCTAACCGTGAACGGCACAACTTATATCGGCAATGCTTTCTTCACTGCGCCTGTCGGTACGGTCTTGGCCTATAACATCACTCCCGGAAGCGGATACAAAATTGCCGCGTTCATTTACGGCGGGAGCAATGTGACGTCGAAGATCAGCGGCGGGAGTTATACAGCTCCTGCCCTTACCGATCATATAACGGTAAGTGTGTCTTTTGCGCCTGTCACGCTTCCTCCTGGTGAAGGCGGGAATCCGGTCCCATCAATCCCTGATGGAGGAAACACGCCCTCTTTACACCCTTCAGCTGCTGGCTCAGCTAATCACTATTTCGGCAGCTCTCCCAGAACGGGGGATGACAGCCGGATTGCCTTATGGGTTGTGCTGTTCATATCTGCTGCCGGCTTGGTATTTGCTTTGCCGGTGTTTCAAAGAAGGAATCAAAAATGAGAACCAGACAGAAAAAGTTCAGATGGATTCTGGTACTTCTGACAGCAGTTATGCTTGGAATCTTATGCGTCGGGCCGAGTGCTTATGCGGATGAAGTGGAAGAAAGCCTGAACCTGTGGATTTCGGAGCAGCTGGATATTCTCCAATCTGAAATCCCGGAAGGAAATCTAATCGAACAACCGGAAACAGATGATTGGGAAGAGCTTTATGCAGTAACAGAGAGTTCAGTTTCTTCCGGCAATTCAGAACAATTGTTACCAGAAGAACCTCAATTATTGAGGGAGGGAGATCCTGATAAGCAGCTACCGGCTGAATCGGAAGTGTGTCCGGAAGAAATAACAGAAGATCTTCTGGGTGGAGAGCAGTTACATGAGGCGGAGGTACCTGATGACGACACTTCGTCAGGGCTTCAGGAAGAAGCATCGGCAGATACTACTGAACAGGAAGTAACAACAGCAGAAATAACTGCAATTGAATTTGAAGAAACCATTGAAGAGAGCTTAGAAGAAACTCAAGAAGCTCCTTCAGCTGAGTTTTTCACAAATTCTGAGAAGAATGTATTAGAACCTGAAATAGCTGAAGATCAGACAGAAACTCTGTCGGAAGAAGCAGCAATATTAACACATGAAGATCCGGAAGTTGAAACAGAAGAGGAGCAGATAGTAGCCCCGGAACCTACATGGGTTTTGGATATTCCGAAAATGCAGGAGATTCGGTACGGAGAACAATTGGTGCAGCTCTCCACGGCCGCAGTCTCTTCCACTGAAAATCTGGGAGACCATGCTATTTTCCTGACTGTGGAATGCACGGGCGTTTTCACAGGAGAGGGCGGCATCTTACCGGTTACCCTCTGTTTCGGCGGTGACCGGATTGAGCCTGTTCAACCGGGAGAACCGGCAATCTATGGTATCGTTTCGAATGAAATGGTGTTCTATAGACCTGTCTATCTTGTTTTCAGCGAGGAGATCTGGGCAGCCATTGCATCAGGTCAATATTCCATGACGGTTTCCTACAACTCTTATGTGGAATAACTTTCGATTTATTATGGAATGATTGATCATCCTGCCGCTTGTGCAGAGATGCATCATCAGATATAATCAAAAAGAAAAGGAGAATCACCATGTCTTTGGAAGAAAAATTTGCTTCTCAGAGGAGAGTTATTGTATGTACGGATCGTTTCGTAAACAATCCTGCGGAAATCAACGATGTTCAGCACAGCCTCTTCCATATGCTTCGATCCGTGAGTCCCGGTCACGTAGCCCATCCTGGAGTTTAAGCTTCGTTGGATTGACTTGTGCAGTTCATTGAAAAACTGCTCAACAATGCCTTTCATAGAACCCATTCCCACAGGGGCAAGGTTGATAGCGATAGGTACACCTTCCATCGTTCCGGATTTGGCTCCTCCAGTCAGATTCTCCGTGATATCCTTTGAGACATATTCCGAACCGTGATCTACTCGGATTTCTCTTGGAAGCACACATCCGGGGAAAACAGGTCTGCTCTCATCGTACTCTACACCGAAGTATTCCGCATTCTCTCTGTCAGTCATCATCATAGAATCCATCAGATCCAGAAATCCTTCATAAGAATTGTTTGAGAATCCAACTGAGGCACCTACGATTCGTCGCGTCATAGCGCAGACCGCTATATAGACAATGCCATGTCCAAGTGGCTGTCCCGGTGTTTTGAGGTTTGCAGAAATGAGAGTCACTGATGTTTCATTCTCATCGATCTCCACAATTTCCATCGGGTGCGCTACGCTGTAATCGCTTGTGCCAACTAGAAGTCTGCTGTTGTTTCTCCTGTTCTGAGCAGATTCTTTATGCATTCTGACTTTATCCCCGTTCCATTGCTTGCGAGCGTAACGGTAGAATCGATAATAGGAAGGCACTGCCTGTGGTGGGAGATTAGAAATCACTCCGTTTTCATCAATTGCTGTGAAGTGTTTAATGATCATTGAGTTATATGCCCCAAGCAGTGTTGGTTTATGCATCGTGTTCTTATCATACTGATTACTGTTTACTTCTGCTTTGAATTCTCGAATTGCCTCGTCGAACAGTGAATGCAGATGGGCATTGTTTTTTCGACAGATTCTAGTTAGAATACGCCATAAGAAGTTCAATTTGTCAAATTGTCTTTGATTGAAAAATCTATTTCAAAGGAGCGTGAAAAGCAGCCATGGCAGTTACCCTTTTTGAACGCTGGAGCCCTGAATACGCGCTGAACAACGCTTTCGCTGACATGCGCACATCGGGACTGGACGGCCTGAAAAAACACCTCACCGCAAACGCCCTCAAAGTCGTGACGGGCTTTGAATCTCTCAACGGCAACCCCGGCGTCAGCCTCTTTACAACGGCGCTTCTGGGCGGCGACGCGTTGAGCCTGCTTCTGGGGAGACTTTCCGAGTGCGACTGGACCATCAAGGAAATGATGAAAGGAAAAGAAACTTCCAAGGCGATCGTCGGCTTTGATTATCACGACACGATGGTCGGTACCATTGGGATGACCATGATCAAGGAGGACAGCATCTGGAAAATCGACGGTCTCGAAATGCCGAAATTCGAGAAGATCAACCTGCCGCAGGGAAGCGACGGCCAGGCGTAATTATTAGAAAAGGAGTATCAACATGCCTGAAAACAGAATCAAAGAGGTTTTCTCCACCAAATTCTCTTCTTCGTTCTTCGCATTCACCTTCTTTTACGCTATCGTTTTCTACCTTCTAGCCATCAGTTTTTATTTCTGGTTGTGCCGTACGGACATCAAACCGGAAGAGAAGTAATTCCCGCGATTTCATCATGCATTCGACTTTCACTTCCCATAAGGATATTATGGGAAGTTGAAAGCTATATGGAAAAGACATGTAAATTCCTACTATCTAAGTGGCAAAGCATGAAATGGAGGCATTGCGAGGCACCTGTCACATGCTTTTTCTGTTATTTGCATTGCCTGCCTTTTGAAACAGGAATCATTCAGCTTTATTAAGCACGGAGTACGAAATGATCAGAAAAATAAAAAAAGAGGATTGCCCGGCAATTGCACGGATGTGGCGCGATTATCTGGACGTGCCCACGGCGACAGACGAAAGTGTGTACAGCACCTTTGAGAAGATGAGCAAAGACAACCGTTATATGACATATGTGGCCGAGGAGGACGGAATCGTTGCGGGCTTTATCACGCTTGTCGAGGTCTTGTCGTTCGATGACCCGGATGGCTATGTCAAGATGAACGGGATCGCTGTTCTTCCACAATATCGACATCGCGGGATCGCGCAGCAGCTGACGGAACATGCGGAGCAGGATGCACGCAGCAGAGGCGCGAATTCCATCGGCGCCGCAACAAGTTTTAAGCGCATGGGCTCACAGACTATGCTTGACAAGCTCGGGTATGAAAAATCCGCCTTCTGGTTTCACAAAAAGCTTTCACTGCCGGAAGAAACAGCTCAATTGAACGGATAAAAGCCTATGGACAAATTGGCATCAGATCCCCGCGCGCTGAAATCGTATCTGCGTTTTTCCTATATGCCGGGAGAAGACGGGCTGTTCGTCAAAGACCGGATCACCTGCCCCGAGATCCGCTTTGCCTGTGAACCGGAACGGGAAAAGCACGAATACCTGGAGGAACTGAACCGTATTCTGGACGACATGCTGGAAACGGAGCGGCAGTATTGCGATGCTGCCTTTCTTTCTTCCGGCGTGGACTCTTCACTGCTTGCCTTTGGCATCCATGCGAGGAAGACCTTTTCGGTGACGTATGAAGAAGAGGCCTTTGACGAATCCGCCGAGGCGCAGCAGGCCGCCGAAAGGCTGGGCAGCGAGCACCATGTGCTCAGGATCGGCCCTGCCGATTATTTTGATGCAACAGGAGAAGCGATGGCTTGCCGCGGCCTTCCCACGGGGGACGCTTCCTATATCGCGCTGTTCCTCGCGGCTCGGGAGGCGGCCCGGTACACGGACACAGTCTGTTCCGGAGAGGGGCCGGACGAAATGTTCTGCGGTTACCCCTGCTACAACAGCTACTTTGACGATCCCTGCGAGGATTATTGGATAAAAGCAAACACCATCATGGATGTGGGAGAGATACCGGAGATCCCGGATTACGGCGGTGACGGCTTCCTAAAGATGAATGCCTTCGACCTGACCCGCTGGCTGCAGGGCAGCATCCTTCCCAATCTGCCGGCTGCGGCGAAGGGCGCGGGCATCGAGATCCGCACGCCTTATCTGCGGCAGGATCTTCTGGAATTCGCGCTGGCGCTGCCGGTCAGGTACAAGGCGAACCGGAATATGGGCAAGCTGCTCTTCCGGGAAGCGGCGCAGCGATATGTCGGACGGGAAATCGCTTTCCGTGCAAAGAGGGGCTTTCCCGTGCCTGTCCGGAAATGGATGCGCGTGGAGCCATACAAAACGCAGATCCTGGATGCGCTGACAGGGTCACTTGCAAAGGATATGCTTGCCTGTGCGGACATAGAGGGGATTCTGAAAGCCTTTTATGTCACCGGGAACGAAACTGTGTGGAAACAGATTTGGGAAATGTTCGCCCTGATCCGCTGGCTTGAGACTTTGAAGGGAGATCACAATGCATTCGCTGCCATCCTTTGACCGAGCTTATCCTGTCAGAACACTTTATACCGACAATGAAGACTGGCGCCGCTGCGAGGGCTGGCAGGATGCCGACCGGCGGAAAGCCGCACTGCAGGACTATCTGCGTGTGCCTCTCAAGCAGGTGATCTACGCACGTGAAACGCACTCGGGCAGCGTTTTCGCCGTTTCCTCAGAGACCGGAGGAAGCCTTGCAATCAAAAAGGAAACCTTTGTTTCCGCTCCCTTGGGCGGATACGACGCACTGGTAACGGACGTGTCCGGGCTTCTGCTATGCATCTGGACCGCAGACTGTGTGCCCCTGTTTCTCTACGACACGACAAAGCAGGTCGCGGCTGTCGCGCACTGCGGCTGGCGGGGCATCCTTGACGGGATCGTTCCCAAGACGGTCAGAGTGATGGCGGAACGCTTCGGCGCCGCCCCCGAACATATCATCGCCGGCTTCGGACCTGCCATCTGCGGAAAATGCTATGTGGTCAGCGAAGACCTGCATGAGGCTTTTTCCATGCGCTTTTCCCCGGATGAGATCGGGGAACTCTTCCGCCCGCTGGCGAACGAAAAATATCTCTTGGATCTCAGGATGGCGATCAGCTTGGAACTCCGCCGTTTGGGTGTCCGGCCGGAAGAGATCCGCGATACAGGAATATGTTCCTGTGAATCGGAGGCTTATGCATCCTACCGCAGAAACGGACCCACGAAACCGGCCCGGCAGACGCTGTCGGGGATCGTTCTCCTGTAAATGAGATTTTGAAACGGATGATGAGATGAAAATGCAGAGCAATACGCAGACCGAAAGCGTATTTCGCAATTCAGAGCTGATTACTGGCAGAACGAGGAAAATGGCCCACACCTACATCGGCAGCGCGATCTGTGTGGCAGCCGTGACGGCGGTCGATTCTCTGATTGCGGGCATCAGCATCGGTGAAAGCGCGCTGGCGTCGATCGGCGCGGCAGCGCCTCTCCTGGCTATTGATCAGATCCTGCACTGTCTGCTGGGCTTCGGCATCAGCAAAATGATGATCCACTCGGTCGGGATAGGAAAGAGAAAGGAAGCAGACCGGATCTTCGGCGCGGTCCTGATTGCCGTTGCCGCCGCCTTTCTGCTCGTATATATCCCGCTGCTGATCTTCGAGCGGCCGCTGCTTGGGCTGTTCATGAAGGATCAGACGCTCCTGGACGGGGTAATCCTCTATACGCGCCCCCTGTTTCTGTCTGCGCCGTTTTTGGAAGTGTTCCTGTGCATCGAGAGAGCCTTCCGTATCGACGGACGGGCAAAACTGTTTGCTCAGCGCGGCATCATCACAAATATCGCAAACATCCTTCTTGACATTTTGCTGGTATCCAGCCTGGGGATGGGTGTGTCCGGCCTGGCCTGGGCCTCTGTGATCGCGGCTGTGCTCGGCTATGCTGTCTCGCTCAGTCATTTCTTCAGCAAAAAAAGGACGGTCTCCCCCGATTTTTCCGTGATCCATTCTCGCGAGGAATTCTGGTCCTATATCAAAGAAGACGTACGCCTGGGCGCTTCCGCAACTCTGGACGAAGTGATGGACGGCCTTGCGCTTACCGCGCAGACCGCCGTCATCGGCACGATCGCCGGTTCGGGCGGGCTTGCGATCTGGGCGGTGTTCAAGGCGCTGCGGGGGATCCTGATCTCTGTGAGCAACGGGGCCTCCGGGAGCACCTCCGCGTTTGCGGGCCTGCTGAACGGGCAGAAGGATTACGACGGTGTCAGATATGCGATTAAAACGGGGATCGGGATGGCTCTGGCGGCGTCCGTACTGGCGTTTGTGCTGATACAGTTTTTTGCCGAGGGCATTTCGGACCTGTACCGGATCGAGCCTGAGCTTCAGCAGCTTTGCGCCCGCTGCCTTCGGATCGGCAGCTATGCCGCCCCGCCGCTTGCGTTTCTGACAGTCCTCTCCTCTTATCTGAGCGATGTAAACAGGATCGGCCTGGCGAATATGCTTGCGCTGCTCCGGCAAGGCCTGGTCATCATCGCCGCGGCTATTGCGTTCAAGATGACACTGACGAGCTTTTTCGTGGTCTATGAGATCTCAGTAGCGCTTGCGGCTATCGTGATGATCGTTCTGCTGGTGTGTGACCGCCATTGGTTCGTGCCTGCGCGAAACCCGGCGTTGATCGCCGATTATTCGATCCGGCTCCAGGCGGACCAGATCGCCGCCATGAGCACAGACGCCGCCTGTAAGCTGCGCGGGGGCGATTATCCTGAACTCTACAGCTTGAGAGTTGCGCAGGTGCTGGAAGAGAGCATGAATTATATAGCGCAGCAAAACCCGGAAAAGGAAGTCTGTTCGGATATCCAGATGGCACGGCACGGCGACGGCGTCCATCTCCTGATCATCGATGACGGCATGGCATACAGCCCGCTCTCCAGCCTCGCAAAGCCGGACCTGACCAAGCCGGGGGCGATGGAAGCCGTGATCATCCTGGGGCTTGCCGCTTCTGTGTATTACGACAGGGTTTTGGATCTCAACCAGCTGTCGCTGTCCGTTGAGCAGCCAGCCGAAGTCAAAGAAGGCGCATGAACGCGCCGAGGCGGGTAATGAAACGGTCATACAACCATTGGCGGCAGAAAGAGCTCCGCTTCAACCGGGCGGAGGCGTGGCCGGCAGAGCGGTTTCCCGATGCGGATTACCGTTATTTTCGGGACTGCGGCTGCCTGGTCTGCGCGCTGGCCGTGATGCTCCGTCATTCCGGCACAGAAAAAGAAGAGGATGAACGCCTGTTTGATCCCTGGATCCTGAATAAAAGACTGATCGACTGCGGAGCTTTCACCCCGGCAGCCGATCTGGAGCTGTTCTGTATCAGTCGCTTGTACCCGCTCGAGTATGTGGGGCCGATTCCGTATGCCCGGGAAGCTCTGGTTCAGATCATGGAACAGGGGTTGCCGTGCCTTGTCACCGTGCCGGGAGAACATGCCGACAGACATTTTACCGCGCCGCTGTTCACGCTGCCGGACGATGTGCTCGTATTTGACCCGCTCAGCGGGGAACGGAGACTCAGCGCTTATAAGAGGATTTGCGAGATCCGTGTATTCCGGCCGGAAAAGGAATGACGGCGCACCGGCTCCGAAGGTCCAAAATATACCGGGCATGTCTGAACAGCTTCCTGTGGGGAACCGGATCATTTGCCGCAAGAAAGGGTGAATTGCTTTGAAAAAACTCCTGTTGTCTATCCTGACAGCATGGATGATCCTGTCCATGGCCTGCCCCGCTTTTGCCGAGGAGCGGCCCGTTCTGACGATCGGCGATGTCACTGACCGCACTTCAAAGCGCGTCAACGGGGAAAACCGGCTCGAATTGTGGAAATATCTTGAGGATCTGCTGGGCGTCGAAATCAGGTATGTTCATTTGACGCCGGATGCCTATTCGGAAGCGCTGGCCAGCGGCAATCTGCCGGATATTGTTTCCACCGACAATAATCTCTCCGCCATTCTGGAAAACGGGGTGGCGCTGGATGTCGAGCCGTATCTTGCGGAATATGTTCCGAATTTTCTGATCGGACCTGCCGGGCAGACCTATAGCATCTATAAACAGTTGCTTAACGACGGAGAAGGATTTTATTTTTTCCCGGCCAGGATCGGATACAACAACGTCGGCTTCAGCATCGGGAGTGCCTACCGCGGCTATGTCGTCCGCTGGGACTATTACAAGGAACTGGGCTACCCGCCCATTCACAGCGAGGACGATTATCTGAATGTCCTGAAGCAGATGTATGCCAACCACCCCTTCACGGAGGAGGGATATCCCACCTATCTGTACGGGACAGAAAAGCCGGACGGTTTCGAAACGGCCTTCCGTACCGAACTCAGCCTCGATTACTGGGCAGCATATCAGTATCAGAACAATATCTTCACAAATGAGATATACGACGGCTATACGGACCCGGCGCATTCCATGTGGTGGACGTCCATGGCCTGGTTCAACAGGCTTTACCAGGCTGGAAAAGAGGACGGCTCTTTCGATATGGAGATATTTACCCAGACCAAGGAGCAATACAGGCTCAAACGACTCCGCGGCCAGTATCTCGGACTTCCTTCCGTATATGAATCATTATATACCGAAAAAAGAAAAGAAGACCCGGACACGCTCAGCGGATACTGCGCAGTTCCGACAGATGTCACCAATCTCTATACCAATGTCTATCAGATTCTGGGCAACGGCTCGGCTTATATGTGGTTCATTTCGGCCAACAGCCAGCATAAGGAAGAGGCGTTGAGACTGTTCAACTACATGTGCGA
>ODAJ012157495.1_pt1 | contig 10270 bp, 8 predicted proteins | sample 1539241 | NCBI WGS metagenome assembly ODAJ01 (sample SAMN02144231, study PRJEB22623) | gut metagenome | biome: sheep rumen | host: Ovis aries | place: New Zealand
AACAAAGTTTTCTACTATTTGTCTTTCTCGGTGTCCCCTATTTCTTTTGTAGCCTCAATGAGCCACTGCTTGTCTGCCTCGTCGCTGAGGTGGGTCAAGAGCGTTTCCCTTACTCTCTTGTGATACTGGTTGAGCCACTCCACCTCCTTCGTGGTGAGCATGGAGAAATCTATCGGCGCGGTGTCGATAGGGCAGAGGGTAAGGGAGTTCATAGTGCATAGTTCATAGTTCATAGTTTGGTTCCCGTTAACGTTCCCGTTCTTGCGCTCCAGTTGGTGCTCAGGCGAGCAAGCTCGGTTCCCGTTCCCGTTCCCGTTGATTATCATCACATTTTCCGTCCTTATACCAAACTTGCCTTCGAGGTATATGCCTGGCTCGTCAGTCACCACCATACCTGGATGCAGGGGGGCAGGAAACCACTGCTGGTGGATGCGATGAGGTCCTTCGTGAACACACAGTCGCCATCCCACTCCGTGACCAGTGCCGTGCATGTAGTTGTAGCCGCCCTTCCATACCTCTGAGCGCGCTATGGCATCTATCTGTGTGCCACAGGTGCCGTCAGGGAATGGTGTGGTGGCAAGGGCTATGTTAGCCTTCAGCACACAGGTGTAGGCATGTCTCATCTCGTCAGTCACTGGTCCCAGGGCTATGGTGCGAGTGATGTCTGTAGTGCCACAGGTGTATTGTGCTCCAGAGTCTATGAGCAGCAGTCCCTCTGGTTTCAGTGGGGCATCCGTCTCAGGTGTTGCCATATAGTGCACTATTGCCCCGTGAGCGTTGTAGCCGCAGATGGTGGAGAAAGAGAGGTCGAGACATTCAGTACTCTCCCTGCGCAACTGCTCCAGTTTGTCGCTGACACTTATCTCCGTCTGTCCGCCCTGTTCCACTGCTGGTTTCAGCCACCTCAGGAATCGCACCATCGCTATGCCGTCGAGCACCATCGACTTATGGAAACCCTCTATCTCCTTCAGGTTCTTCACAGCCTTGAAGGCTATCACAGGACTTGGTGCCTCCACAGCATGCTCCTTCACCTTATTATATATAGAGTAGCTGGTGGTCTGTGGGTCTATGAGCACCCTGCCGTCTGTCTTCGCTATGGTGCTAAGGAATTCGCCGTAGGGCTTCACGTTCACGTTTGCCTCATACAGCAGCGCCTTGGCATCGGCATTCAGCATGCCGTCGGCAAAGAGTGTGGCATCATCGAGCGTTATGAGCAGATTGCTTATAAACACAGGCGTCATCTTCACGTCGCTACCCCTCAGGTTCAGTGTCCATGCTATGCCCATCAGGTCGGTCAGTATGTGTGCATCGCAGTGTTGCTCCCTCATCACCTCACGAATGCGGTGCAGTTTGCTACCCACACTCTCGCCTATCCACTCACGTTCCACACCGTATATGGGGTTTGACGGAATGGCAGGACGGTTCGTCCACAGTCTCTTGGCTATGTCATAGTCTGTGCGCAGGGTTACGCCAATCTTGCGCAGTTCCTTGCCCATCTGCATCGCCTCGCTGTAGTTTATCACCATACCGTCAACAGCCACCACCCTGCCGTTTGCCACTGACATCTTCCTCAGCAGCCACTCAGTGATGGTAGGTGTCTCAGGCAGTCCTTCCTTCATCATTTGGAAAGATGAGGGCAGTTGTTCCTTAGCCTGAATGAAATATCGTGAGTCAGTCCACAGGGCTGCCTCGTCGAGTGTCACCACTGCCGTGCCGGCACTCCCCGTAAACCCCGTAATCCACTGGCGTGTCTGCCAGTGTTCAGGCAGATATTCGCTGTTGTGTGGGTCGCTGGTAGGAAAGATTACAGCATCAATCTTCTCCGTGCGCATCTCCTGGCGCAGGATATTCAGTTCACAGTGCATAGTTCACAGTTTTAATTAAGTTTCTCCGCAAAGTTACATTTTTTCAGCGATACTGCCAAAATAAATTTCTAATTTCTAATTATCTTGGGAAATCCCTACCACGCTTTAGGGTTTTTATCCACCCTGTTTAGGATGTTTCCCTTTGGTGGGGTGAAAAAAATGCTGAACTTTGCACCAGACAAAAGAAATAAAAAGGTTTGCTAAAAGTAAAACTTAAAACGTAACGAATATGAAAAAGATTTTTACACTCGCACTGATGACCGTAATGACTATTTCGGCAAATGCACTAAGTTTCACCTTAGTAAGTAGCAACAACAATACAGCTGTGGTACTGAGCAGCAACGATGTCCGTCCAGTATATCACCGCACGGTAGTGGCTCCAGCACCAAGGGTAGAGGTGGTAAGGGTTAAGCCAGTGCCTCCACGTGTGAAGCATCACAAGCATCATGTAAGGCATCATCACGCACCAACACCAGCTCCTACATGGAGAGATGCCGCTGTCCGCCCTCACCACCACATCCGATAAGATAAAATAATTGTTTGGTTAGTTGATTATGAATAGGAATGGGGAGCCTCACCAGAATGTGTGAGACTCCCCAACTTATTAAGGGGTTTATAGTTATCGTAGTGGCGTAGCCACGTATCGTAGCGCAGCGTATCGTAGCGAGCCTTGCTCGCGTATCGTTCTTGCGCTCCAGTTGGTGCTCAGGCGCTTCGCGGAGCCCGTTAACGTTCCCGTTAGCGGGAAACCTCTTCTCCGAAGAGCGTAGCGCTGGTTGAGCCCGTAATCCTTACCCTTACCAGGTCGCCAATGTGGTGGTTGCCCTTATCAAATACCACCATCTTGTTCTGGCTCGTCCTACCGCATAGCTGCTCACGTGAACGCTTGCTGTAGCCCTCCACCAGCACCTCAAACTCCTTGCCCTCGTCAGCCTTGTAGCTGATGGCAGACAGCTCGTTCTGCAGGGCAATCATCTCGTTCAGCCTGCGTATCTTCACCTCCTCAGGCACGTCGTCAGGCAGGTGCTTAGAGGCGTATGTGCCAGGGCGCTCGCTGTATTTGAACATAAAGGCAGAGTCATAGCCCACCTCCCTCATCAGCGACAGCGACATCTGGTGGTCCTCCTCCGTCTCGCTGTGGTATCCCACGAATATATCCGTCGTTATGGCACACTCAGGCACTATGCGCTTAATCGCCTCCACCCTGCCCATATACCACTCACGGGTGTATTTGCGGTTCATCAGTTTCAGTATGCGGTCTGAGCCACTCTGCACAGGCAGGTGTATGTGCTTACACACATTAGGGTAGCGCGCAATCACCTCCAGCGTCTCGTCGCTCATATCCTTAGGGTGCGACGTAGTGAAGCGCACCCTCATCTTAGGCACCGCCTCAGCCACCATCGCAAGGAGTTTGGGGAAAGTAATAGACTCACCCCCAGCCCCTCTCTTGGAGAGAGGGGAGGAGTATGTATTATCTTCCTGGGATAAAGTAGATGAGACAGTTTGTAATCGTTCCCCTCTCTCCAAGAGAGGGGTTAGGGGTGAGTCTACCTTATAACTGTTAACATTCTGCCCCAGCAGAGTTACCTCCTTAAATCCGCGAGCCTCCAGATCCTTCACCTCGCGCATAATGCTCTCCACATCCCTTGAGCGCTCCCTGCCTCGGGTGTAGGGCACTATGCAGTAGTGACAGAAGTTGTTGCAGCCACGCATAATGCTCACGAAGCCCGACAGGTGTGAGCCGTGCGCCCTCTGTGGCAATACATCCTTATACGTCTCCGTGGTCGATAGTTCAGTGTCTATGGCGTTCTGTCCCAGTTCGCACTGAGCTATCAAGTCAGGCAGCTGCATGTATGAGTCAGGTCCAGCCACCAGGTTAGCGTGGTGGTTCTGTATCAGGTCGTCCTTCACTCGCTCAGCCATGCATCCCAGCACCCCGATTATAAGACCAGAGGAACTTTTTACTTTTTCCTTTTTACTTTTTAATTTTTCCAGTGCCTCCAGTCTGTGGTAGATTTTATTCTCCGCATTCTCTCTCACCGAACAGGTGTTCAGGAACACTGCATCAGCCTCCTCCACCGATTCGCACAGCTCATATCCAGCCATCTGCATTATCGATGCCACCACCTCAGAGTCTGCCACATTCATCTGGCAGCCGTATGTCTCTATATATAGTTTCTTCATTTCGCCTGCAAAGGTACTCATTATTTTTTATTCCCACAAATAAAAAAATCGGCTCACAATGTTGCAGTTTTTGAAATTAATTACTATCTTTGCATCGTCAGTTGAGAAAGACTGGCGACATAGAGAAGAGCAATTAAGCTTTGACCCGTCAGAAAATCTGCAAGTTTACTGTATGCGGGCGAGAAGTCTGAAAGCTGCTTCTCCTGCAGTAGCATATATACTGCTCACTCCCTATTTGGGGGAGTCTGCTCACATATATACCTGCAGGTGTGAGCTGTTTTTTTCATTCTTACGCATACGGGTATTGCAGAACCTTCTGACTAAGGATGTCGAGAAGGCTCACACTCTTTGTGCCTATTTTGACAAGATAAAGAACCTCAAGAACAATATTATATGCCTAAATAACAACAGCAATATTCACAAAATTAAATTTATAACATTATGAAAAAACAATTACTATTATTTATTCTTGCCCTACTGCCTATGCTGGCAATGGCAGACGATAGTGGTTCGTGTGGTGACAATGTAACTTATTATTACTCGTCTTCTACACAAACTCTAACCATCCAAGGAACTGGTGCAATGGAGAATTATGCATCATGGAATAATCCAGGGCGGTATTCTCCATACCATAGTGAGATAAAGACATTGGTTATAGAGGATGGCGTGACGAGCATAGGAAGTTATGCTTTCCGTAGTTGCTCAGGCCTTACCTCTGTCACCATCCCTAATAGCGTGACGAGCATAGAAGGTAATGCTTTCGATAGATGCTCAGGACTGACCTCTATCACCATACCTAACAGTGTGACGAGTATTGGAGAAAATGCTTTCTATAATTGCTCAGGCCTTACCTCTGTCACTATCGGCAATAGCGTGACGAGTATTGGAGAAAATGCTTTCTATAATTGCTCAGGCTTGACCTCAGTTGCATTCCATTGCAAAGAGATAGGGACATGGTTTGTGGGGTTTACGTCTATCAAGGAAGTGACAATAGGCGAAGAGGTGACGAGCATCGGAGAACGTGCTTTCTATGGCTACTCAGGCCTAACCTCTGTCACTATCGGTAATGGCGTGACGAGCATTGGAAGTATGGCGTTCGCTGGTTGCGGCCTGACCTCTATAACTATCCCCACCAGCGTGACGAGCATTGGAGAAGATGCTTTCTCTGGTTGCTCAGGTCTGACCTCTATAACTATCCCTAACAGTGTGACGAGCATAGGATTTAATGCTTTCCGTTCTTGCTCTAATCTGACCTCAATTAAAGTTCAAGAAGGTAACACTAAATATGATAGCAGGAATAATTGCAATGCTATAATCGAAACTGCTACAAACAAACTTGTTACTGGTTGTAAAAATACTACTATCCCTAATAGTGTGACGAGCATAGGATATGAGGCTTTCTATGGTTGCTCAGGACTGACCTCTATTACTATCCCTAACAGTGTGACGAGCATAGGAAATGGGGCTTTCAATGGTTGCTCAGGGCTGACCTCAATTAAAGTTCAAGAAGGTAACACTAAATATGATAGCAGGAATAATTGCAATGCTATAATCGAAACTGCTACAAACACACTTGTTACTGGTTGTAAAAATACTACTATCCCTAATAGCGTGACGAGCATAGGACGCTCTGCTTTCTATAAATGCTCAGACCTGACCTCTATCACCATCCCTAACAGTGTGACGAGCATAGGACATTATGCTTTCTGGAATTGCTCAGGGCTAACTTCCATTACCATCCCTAATAGCGTGACGAGTATTGGAGAAAGTGCTTTCGGGTATTGCCCAGGTTTGACATCTATAACTATCCCTAACAGTGTGACGAGTATAGGAATGTATGCTTTCAATGGTTGCTCAGGACTGACCTCAGTCACCATAGGTAGTGGTGTGACGAGCATCGGAAGTATGGCGTTCTATGGTTGCTCAGACCTGACCTCTGTCACCATAGGTACTGGTGTGACGAGCATAGAAAGTACGGCTTTCAATGGTTGCTCGAAACTGGCTTCTGTAACATTCCATTGTAACAATGTTGGTACATGGTTCAGTGGTAAGAGCTCTATCAAGGAAGTATGGATAGAGAAGGAGGTAACAAGCATTGCCCAGTATTCATTTGCAGGTTGCTCAGGTCTGCAATCGGTATATAACAATGCGGAGGATGTATTTACTATAGCTAAGAACACATTTGACGATGCTACATACAGCAGTGCTAAGCTGTATGTGCCAACAGGCATGAAAGCAACTTATGAGGAGACTCCGTGGTGGCTTAGCTTTAATAAAATGGAGGAGTACGATTTCCCTACAGGCATAACCATCCCACAGCAGAGTAAGGACGTGAAGGTAGTGGATGCATACCAGATAAACGGACTGAAAACAGGTTCTATGCAGAAGGGACTGAACATTCTCAAGATGAGTGACGGAACCACAAGGAAAGTGGTGAAATAATCCCCTCTATAGATTCAAATAACAATTAAGTAATCCGTAGCACCCCTCGCACAGGTGCTACGGATTTTCTATAATATTAACGACAACTTAAACAACAAGAAAACATTTTGGTATTTTCACGATTTTCACATTATCGCACAATAAAGGGCAGACTTCCCGAAGAAAGTCCGCCCCATCACGCTTATAACTTAGTACCTTTGTCACCTTGTCACTTAGTCACCTGCAAAGAATCCTTTGCTTGAGACCGCCAGGTCGTAGCCCAGCTCTGCGTAGGTTCGCATAGAGTGCACCTGAGCGGGGTTTGCACCCATCTCCACTCTGGTCATGGCGAGCAGTAGTTGTACTACGAGGTCTCTGTTTTTGAGGTCTATCTCCGTGTCATAGTCCACAGAGAAGGGCTCGCTCTGCCTCGTACCCATAAACTGCCTTACAGCCTTGATGTACTCCACAGTGTTATTTTCAGAGCGTGGTGCCCATGTCTCGATGATAGCGCCCATCGTCTTGATACCTCGCTTCCTGTATGACCTCAGTATCATCACTGCTGCACGATAGCCGAAACTGAATGCAGCGAACTGCACAAAGCCATGCTTGCCTTTCAGTTTGCTCCCTAACCAGTTGGTGTCCTTGCTGAAACGGATGTTCAGGGGGTTCATGTTTATGTAGGCAAGCGTCTGATTAAAGTTATACTTACTCATCTCTCAGTCCTCCTTACTTTACGTCCTTTAGTTCATAAGCCTCAGGCAGGTAGCCCTTAGTCTGGGCGAAGTAGGCCTTGCCGTTAGTGCCGTCATATTCCCTGTAGCCGAAGTAGATAGTCATGGCTATCTTCTCTCTGTTCTTCACGGCTGACTCCAGAAGCACTGGGTTGAGCCTCTTGTTGATTGATACTACGGTCTGCTGTTCGTACCTGCCGTTAGGTCCTTCTTCGAACCACTGCACTACGAGGTCTCTGTTGTACCATGGTTCACCACTCTTGTTACTTACTCCTGTGCGCTCTGCGCCAAATGCTATAATTTCTATTTCTCTTTTCATTGTTGGTTAAAATTTTAATTGTTCACTTTGTTCACCTTGTTCACCTTTCGCCATTCATTCTTGGCAAATTTTTCTATCACGCCAGCCTTTACCCAGTTAGAAATAATCTTCTTTGTAGGGTTTTTGAAGCCTAAAATATCAGCTACTCTGCGAACATCCTCAGCCTTGAACTCATCAGGCAATCTTTCGAGTATCGACTTTCCACGAGTTCCGTCAGGCAGAGCCGTTTCCTGCATAGCCTGCTGATACTTCGAGCCAAAGGTCTTGCAGATAGCGTTGAGGTCTTGCTCCATCCACCACTCAATCCACTTGGCACAGGCTTTCTTGTCTTTGTCAGTCATGGGTTTGCCGTAGAGCTGTGTACAGAGTAGTGCTATTCGCTTGCCTCTGTCGCCCACTCGTCTGCGGAAGGTGTCGCGCGCCTCGTCATTGTCTATCATCGCCTTTCTGCACTGCTCCTTCTGGAACTTGTTGACCGTTGAGTTTATCCAGTCCACATCTATATATTGCAGAGGCTTGAAGTCAAAGTGCCAAGGCACCTCTTGGTCAAACTCCTTGTCATCAACTAAGTAGGCATCCTGAGGGTTATAGGTGAAGGGCTCAGTATAGGTGTTTCTTTCACATCTTGCAAGGAAATCATCCACCTTCTTCATGTCCTTCTTCGAAAGCTTCTTCCACTGTGGAGCCACCTCCTGAAACTGCTGGTTGTCTATGTGAGTGAAAGAACATCTTGTAACCAAGCCGTTTGTCACATTCTTGAAATAGACTGCTACCTGGTCATCAGTGCCTGCAAGGAGCACGTTCCAGAACAACTGCACCTTACCCTTAAAGGTGTTAGCACTTTTGTAGTTCTGTCCGTATATGCCGTTATCCCAAGCTATTCTGACCATATCATCCTTGTTGCCACCAGCAGCACGGATGCCCTTTCGCCATTGGTCTATCTCAGCACAGTAGGTGAACATATGGTGCCCCTTGTTGTTTCTCTGTTTCTCCAAGAATTCAGCCTCAGAGTTCTTAGCCTCCATGATGCGAACGCTGGTCTGGGGCAGTTTCTCGCCCTTGTCATTAGCCGATTTGGTCTGCTGACTGCGGGCATAGACTGCATCCCTTGCATCGTTCACCTCGTCCCTCAGCATTATATTATGTAAAAGGTAGTTGATGTACCTCTCCATAAAGCTCTTACCTGAGGATGGTGGAGCATAGATGACAGAGAAGAAACTGGTAGAGAACACCTTTCCGTTCTGTCTGTCCTCGCTTCTCACATAGCTTGTCAGTGTGCCTAAGATAGGAAACAGTGCATTGATAGCAGGGATGATGAAGTCCTTAGGTGCTATAGAGATTAGCTCCCTGATGATAGGGGGTGCTGTGGGCATAGTGTCCACAGGGTTCACCCTCTCAGTATCATCATCATCTATCTCAGGCTCTTCCTCTCCCTGCCTTTTCTTGTAAAATCCGTTTTTAGCGAGGAAGATAAAGAACTCGCGAGGTATAGAACTATTACTATTAGTCCTACAGATAGACTGGCATTGAGAAAGAGTGTTGACATACTCAGTAGCATTGTCACCACCAAAACGAGGCAGTAAATCATGAAGGATGCGAGGATCATTGTTGCAAATGTTGCGAAAATCCCTGACCATCTTGTTGTAGAAGTTATGCATCTCGCCTTTCTCAGGAGTGCCATACACCTCGATGTACTTGTCGATGATTTCCGTGAGTGGTGTACCCCTGTAGGTTTCGCCTGTATATATACTGCGCACTGGTGTCCATTGGGCATTCGCTCCATTCCCACCATCCTGTACTTTCTGTTGCTCATTGCTGTTTGTTGTTGTTACATCGTTAATAATAGGGTTAAAGTTAGGTTCATCGCTCCATAATAGTGGGCTCTCAAAGAGTATGTCACTTGCCTGAGGAATGAAAGAAAGACGGCTGACATCCTTAACTGCTGTATCGAAATCGCCATATTGATTAAAGCCTATAATTTTGTCAAGCCATTCCATGTGTTCTGCAAGTGTCGTAAAGTTCTCAGTACACTGCATCACTAATCTCAGACCGTAGCCACTAGGAGTTATGAACACAAGACGAACTGCATCCACCACATCAACTGGGAGGTTGTTGAGAATGTCTTCCCATGTATTCTGTGGTGGCTCACCACTTTTGTTTATATGGTCTATATCTATAATGTACAGACCAGTAGGTGTCATGCTCTCTATCTTGCGAGTGTTGCCTTCTTGGGTGTACCCAGACCAGCAAACAGCAGGCAGTTTAGTCTTAGCATCCTTGTCACCTTCTCTGAAAGCCTTGATGAGCTCAGCAGTTTTGGTGTCTTGTGTCAGAATATCCCATCTTTCTTTGGTAAGGTTGAGTGCCTTAATGCCAGGCACCCACCTTTGAGCATTCTTGCTCTCAAATGATAGATAATAGTTCAGTCTCATTTCTTCACTCCTCTAAAAGATTCAAACACTTCCATGCCCTCGTACATATCCCTTGACATAGCCATACGGATGTTAGAGGTGGGAATTGTCTTCTTCACTGATGAGAAGAACTTCACTCTCTGGGCAGACTCCTTCAGCCATCCTGTCTCCAGCTCGCAGATTAGTTTGTCCTTCTGCCGTCTTGATTGGCGATTATAAGCCTTAAAAGTTAACTGACCTGTCTCTGCGTCTATGCGCAAAGAACCTTCTACATACTTGCCGTTTTTCACAGCCTCGATTACATCACTGTTGATTTCAATTTTCTTAATCATTGTT
>ODAJ010185871.1_pt1 | contig 10268 bp, 8 predicted proteins | sample 1539241 | NCBI WGS metagenome assembly ODAJ01 (sample SAMN02144231, study PRJEB22623) | gut metagenome | biome: sheep rumen | host: Ovis aries | place: New Zealand
GGAAAATATTTAAGGAGATTAATTATGGCAATTAAGGATTATGAGTTTTGGTACATTGTAGGAACACAGCATCTTTACGGTGAGGAAATATTTGTTGATATTGATTCTCATGCTAAAGAAATGGCGCAGGAGTGGAGCGATAAGCTTCCTTGTAAAGTTGTTTCTAAGCCTTGTGTTAAAACATCACAGGAAATACTTGACATCATGAGAGCAGCAAATGCTGATGAAAAATGCGCCGGCGTTATTACATGGATGCATACTTTTTCCCCATCTAAGATATGGATTGCAGGTCTTAATGCTCTTGAAAAACCGTATCTTCACGTTAATACACAGTACAACCGCGACATCCCATGGAATGATATTGATATGGACTTTATGAACCTTAATCAGTCTGCGCACGGCGATAGGGAGCATGGCTACATCCACGCAAGAATGCGAAAAAAAGTAAAGGTAGCTGCCGGTTACTGGAAGGATGAAGATTTCCAAAATAAGATTGGTGTATGGATGAGAGCTGCTGTTGGTGCAATGGAATCAAGAAAGTTAAGGGTTCTTCGTATTTCCGACAATATGAGAAACGTTGCAGTTACTGACGGTGACAAGATTGAAGCACAGATAAAGCTCGGTTGGCAGGTTGACCATTATGGAGTCGGTGATATTATCAGATGTGTTAACAGCATAACTGAAGATGAGATTAACGTTCAAATGGCTGAATATGAGAAATATTACGATATGGATACTGACAATATTGAGTCAGTTCGCTATCAGGCAAGGGAAGAGGTTGCAATTAAAAAATTCCTTACCGAAAAGAATTATGGCGCTTTCCATACAAACTTTGAGGATTTGCAGGAGTTAAAGCAGCTGCCCGGCCTTGCTTGTCAGGATTTGATGCGCCAAGGTTATGGATTTGGTGCAGAAGGTGACTGGAAGGTTGCTGCTATGACAAGACTTATGAAGCTTATGGCTGAGGGAATGACTGACGGCGGCACTGCATTTATGGAAGATTATACATATCATTTTGAACCCGGTAACGAAATGCTTCTTGGTTCACATATGCTTGAGGTTTGTCCGTCCGTTGCTGCTACAAAACCTAAAATTCAGGTTCATCATCTTGGCATTGGAGACAGGGAAGACCCGGCAAGACTTGTATTTAAGGCTCAAACAGGTAGTGCGATTGTTGTCACACTTGTTGATATGGGCGACAGGCTCAGAATGATTGTTAACGATGTTGAATGTAAGGAACAGATTAATGATATGCCTAAACTTCCTGTTGCCGGCGTTTTATGGAAACCGTTTCCTTGTCTTCAGACCTCTGCAGAGGCATGGATTTATGCGGGAGGCGCTCATCATTCCGTACTTTCATATAGCCTTACTGCTGAACATATGAGAGATTTTGCAGAGATTATGGGTATTGAATTTATTCATATTAATAAAGATACTGAAATAAATTCATTTAAGAAAGAGCTTTTCTACAACGATGTAGCATACAAGCTTGGTATGTGAGGTTAATATGTTAGAAGAACTAAAAAATAGGGTATTTGAAGCTAATCTTCAACTTGTTAAGTATAATCTCGTAGTGCTAACATGGGGTAATGTTTCCGCTATCGACAGAGAAAGCGGGCTTGTTGTTATTAAGCCGTCAGGCGTACCGTATGACACTATGAAGGCTGATGATATGGTAGTAGTTGACCTTAACGGAATAAAGGTAGAAGGTGACTTGAATCCGTCTTCAGACACACCTACTCATCTTGAACTATATAGAAATTTTGATTCAATCGGAGGTATTGTTCATACCCATTCTTCATGGGCTTGCTCCTGGGCGCAGGCCGGGAGGGATATTCCTGCTTATGGAACTACACACGCTGATTTTGCAAACGGTGAGGTTCCTTGCGCAAGGGGACTAACCGAGGATGAAGTTAACGGTGATTATGAGCTTAATACAGGCAAGGTGATTGTTGAAGAATTTAACAAAAGAGGCATTAGTCCCGATGAATGTCCAGCCGTACTTGTTCACAGACACGGTCCTTTCACATGGGGGAAGGATGAGTTTAAGGCTGTTGAAAATGCTCTTATTCTTGAAGAGGTCTCTAAAATGGCAACACGAACAGAGCAGATTGCTTCAATGGACAAAAATTCTGATATTGGAATTGAACAGTATCTTCTTGATAAACATTATAATCGTAAACACGGTAAAAATGCTTATTACGGTCAAGGATAAAAAATAAAGGCTACCATTGGTAGCCTTTGTTTTTTATGTATTATCTTTTGATATCGTCCCATTTAACGCCGTCAACCTGGAAGAGATCGTCAAACTTGTAGACGTTATTCTCATCCTTCTTATGACTTGGATACCAAACCTGTGCGAAGAATGGGTTTGTTCTAGCGATATTGTCGTAATCCCATGCCTTCTGTGGTACATAACATTCCGGGCACCAGTGACCGCCAAGGAGGATAAGGTTTGGTGATGCTTCAAACTCTGCACCGCAGTATCCGCATTTCCATTTGAGCTTTGTTGCAAGGTCGCCTTTCTTCATCTTAGTGCTGAGACACTCACCGCCGCGGAATTTAGCAGCCTGCTTCATATCTTCAATATCAAGTTCGGATTCCGGCTTTGATTCATCATAACCGTGGTCAAGCTTATAGTTATCTGCATCAGACTGATCCTTATTGAAATCAATGATTTCAAAGTCTTTCCAGCTCTTCGGAATTGCTTCCCAATCCTCATAAGAACCATAATAAGCTGAAAGTCTGACAGGATTCTTTGTAGCAACCCAGTCAAGTGTACCGAAGTCTTTTGTCATTGCAAGTTTTTTCATAAACGGTTTAGCTGCTGCAGCAACTGCTGATTTAGGAAGATAACGAGGTATTTTGAAATAGAATTCAACCTGGTCTGCGAGTCTGTTGAAATAATCCTGAACAGGAAGATTTTCACGGAAATGGAGGAATTCCTCAAGCTTGTCACCGTCAGCATAGAACTGACCATGGAAGTTTTTGAGAATAAACCAGTTAGCGTCAAAAAGCTTTTCAGGACCGGCAAGTCCGAGAGTGCCGAGAAGAAGCTTCTCAAATTCGTAGTTAGAAAGTCTGTATTCTTTACCTGAACCGATATTGAAATAATGATTCCAGAAATCAGCGCCGAGATTGCCCTTTGAATCTTCAAGAACAAGGTTGCACATAAGACGGCCTGAATCCTCAACAGTACACCATTCAAGAACGCCGTTAATTGGTACGTGGAACATAATCGGATCCATATTCTTAAGAATATTAGGATAAAGTATACCTGACTGACGCATTACAACCCAGTTCTTAATTCCGCTTTCAACAAAGGTTCTTTCAGCAACAACCTTAGATACAGCATAATGGTCATAAATTGAAACTTTAATCGGATCTCCGCAACGTCCCCAGTGAATAGGATAGTTTCTTCCGCCTGTTTCAGCAACAGTACCTATATAACAAACCTTAACATCGTCAGGATTAGGCTGTGCAAGAACTGCATTGCAGATATTCTGTGCAGCACCGATATTTGTCTTCTGAGTTCTGTAAGGCTTCCAGTCAGCTGCAGGGGAAACCATACCGCCGATGTGTAGTACATAGTCTGAACCTGTTACACCGTCGAGAATTGAATCGTAATCTGTTAAGTCGCCCCAAACAATTTTAACGTTTGGTTTAGCCATAAGACCCTTTAACTTTTCCTCGTTTTTAGGGCTTTTACGAGCAAGAATTTTAAGGTTAATTTCATTTGGATGCTTAACCATTTCCTGAACAGCAGCCCAACCCATATTACCGGTACCACCGGTAAGAAATACGGTTTTCTTTGCCATTTATATTTCCTCCTTAAATGTGCATTTATTATTATCTTTATTATAAATTATAAACTAAATATAAACAAAATGCAACTAATTAACCAAAAAATTATGTTTCATTTGTTCAAAAAATTGTTATAATTGTTGTGCAATATCAACAAATAAAAATGTTGTTGACTTATATAACTAATTGTAGTATTATATTTTTACATTAAATATTGATTTTATCAAGAGTGATTGAGGGACAGGCCCGTTGATGTCACAGCAACCTGCATATTTGTAAGGTGCTAATACCTGCGGTTATCCGAGTGATGAAAATTATTTACACACTCGTTGAGTGTGTTTTTTTATTTTGAATGAAAGTGAGGATAAATATATGTCAAAATTTCTTTTTACAAGTGAATCTGTAACAAAGGGACATCCTGACAAGATTTGTGATCAGATTTCAGATTCAATTCTCGACGCTATGCTTGAGCAGGATCCTATGAGCCGTGTTGCTTGTGAAACGACTTGCACTACCGGTCAGGTTCTTGTTATGGGTGAAATTACTACAAAGGCAAATGTTGATATTCCTGCAATAGTAAGAAAGACAATATGTGATATTGGTTATGACGACGACAAGAAAGGCTTTAACGGTAATACTTGCGCAGTCTTAGTTTCACTGGACAAGCAGTCTACGGATATAGCGATGGGTGTTGATAAGTCATATGAGCTTAAAAATTCAGAAGAGGATGAATATAATCTCAACGGTGCAGGCGACCAGGGTATGATGTTTGGCTTTGCTTGTGATGAAACCGAAGAGCTTATGCCGCTTCCTATTAGTCTTGCTCATAAACTTGCTATTAAATTAACCGAGGTAAGGGAGGACGGAACTCTTCCTTATCTGTATGCTGATGGTAAAACTCAGGTAACAGTTGAATATGTTGATAATAAGCCGACTAAAGTAACAACAGTAGTTGTTTCATCACAGCATAGTGCCGACGTTACACTTGAGCAGCTTAGAGAGGATATAATAGAAAAAGTTATTAAGACCACTGTGCCGGCAGAACTTCTCGACGACGATACAAAGTTTTATGTAAATCCTACAGGTAGATTTGTTATTGGAGGACCAAATGGTGATTCCGGTCTGACAGGAAGAAAGATTATTGTTGATACATACGGAGGATATGCTCGTCACGGCGGCGGTGCATTCAGCGGAAAGGACCCGACGAAAGTTGACAGAAGCGCTGCTTATGCTGCTCGCTGGGTTGCAAAAAATATTGTAGCATCAGGGCTTGCTAAGAAGTGTGAGGTTGAACTTGCGTATGCAATCGGTGTTGCTAGGCCTGTTTCTGTTATGGTAGATACATTCGGCACTGGTGTTAAATCAGATGACGAGATTAGTGAGATTGTTAATAAGGTATTTGACTTAAGACCGTCTGCTATTATAGACAAGCTTGACCTCAGAAAACCCATATATAAAAATGTTGCTGCATATGGTCATATGGGAAGGGAAGACCTTGGAGTTTCATGGGAACAGATCAATATGGTAGATGAAATAAAAAAGTATATGTAATAAAAAAAGAGCAGGTATATCCTGCTCTTTTGCTATTATAATTTACTGTCTTTTTCAACAGCAGATTTTACAGCGTTGTGGATTGCTTTATCAAAGCAGTCATTTTGTAGAGACATTACGCCTTCTATCGTTGTGCCGCCGGGTGAGCATACATTGTCTATCAGCTTATAAGGATGATCGTCTGACTCTAAAATCATTTTAGCGCTGCCATATACTGTTTGTGCAGCTACGTAAAGCGCTTCGTCCTTCTTCATTCCATACTTTACACCGGCTCTTGCAAGTTCATCAATAAACATATATGAAAAAGCCGGGGCACAGCCGCCAATGACTCCAAAAATAGGGAAGTGCTTTTCATCGAGTTTTATTACTTTACCGGTACAGTTAAGTAAATTTTCAACAGCGTCACAATCTGTTTGTGTAGCTTTATCATTGTGGCAGTATGCAGATATTGCCTCACCGACTTTTGCGTTTATATTAGGCATTACACGAACTATCTTACATTCAGTATTTATAGCTTCTTGGATAAACTCAATTGTTTTACCGGCGCAAATTGAAATGAGAATATGCTCGTTAGTTATAGCCCGGCTTATTTCTTTTAATACCTCTTCAAGATTATTCGGCTTAACTGCAATGAAAATAATATCGCTGTTATTTACAACGTCGATTTCACTTTTACAGACATTAATTTTATACTTTTTTGCGCAATTTTCAAGCGCAGGCGTATAACAGTCGTAGCCGAAAATCTGATTATTGTCGCCCTGATATTTAATAATTCCGCTGATAATAGCGCTTGCCATATTGCCGCAACCGATGAAACCTATTTTCATATTATCACCTCTGTGAAGTATTTATTTCATACTATCACAGGGATATTCAAAAATCAAGAGTTTTTAAGCTTTGAGTATTTCTCTTTAGTTGCAAGTCCTCCGCGAATATGTCGTTGTGCTTTGTTTTCTTCAAGCACTTCCTTAACCTCGCTGCATAATAGCGGGTTTATAATTGAAAGCTTTTTTGTTACATCGTTATGTACTGTTGACTTGCTTATTCCGAAGACTTGCGCTGTTTGTCTTACTGTTGAGCGAGTTTCTACTATATAATGACCGAGTTCAATACATCTTTTTTCAACATTACCAATCAAGATTTTCACCTGCCTTGGTAATGTATATGCAGATATGATTATAAAAATAACAAAAGCCTGATTGGAGTTTATTTTCCAATCAGGCTTAATTTGATTATTATTTAATTATTTGTTGTTTCTTCGTCTGATTTATCTTTTAGATTTTGAATCGCATCTATAAGAGTTGACTGATTAAGCTGTTCAACTTTATTGTAAAGAAGTGTTTCACCTTCTTCTACATCTTTGTCATCCTGTTTAACAAGCTTCATTGTAAGTTTATCTCCGCTAACTGTAATCTGATAAACATTTTCTTTGCTTGTTTCACTGTTGATCATTGAAAGCTTGTTGCCTTTAATCTGATAATCCCAATGAAAAGCAGCTGTAAGAACATACTGTTCGCAGGTTCCGTCCTCGTTAAATACGTAAGCTGATATGCCCGGGTTTGAATCGCTTTCCCAGTTTCCGACAATCTTATTGTCATTAGAACCGGTTATTGTATTAACTGCTTGTAACGGATTTTGTTCTGTAACAATGCAGTAAACACCGGATACTAAAACTAAAACAAGAACAATAGCAGCAACAATAATACCAATTTTCTTGCCTTTTGAAAAGGAGGAGAATCCTGTTTTTTTATCAATAACTATAGGTTCTTCATCGCTTTCAAAGTTAGTAATTTTGTCATCTGACATATTTATTCAGCCTCCTTAAGACCTTTTTCAACTAATGCCTTATTAATTCTTTCTGATGAATCAAGAAGCGAAGATACAGACATATCGTGGTTAAGTGTATCTATGAAATATGCTGTGTATTTTGAAAGATCGACGCTTACATACCATTCACGGCTTAAAAGTTCAGGCGTCTGGTATACGCCGTTTGTTGTGAAAACTCTGTCAAATACACCGTCTGCATACGCTTTATCAAATACATCAAGACCGTTACAGAAAAGACCGAAGGTTGTGCATACAAAAATTCTACGGCAGCCGAGCGCCTTAAGCTTGCTTGCGACTTCAAGCATTGATTCACCTGAAGAAATCATATCATCTACTATGATAATATCTTTTCCTTCAACTGAATCACCAAGATACTGATGTTCAACAATCGGGTTTCTGCCATTTACAATTTTAGTATAATCCCTTCTTTTATAAAACATACCAAGATTAATGCCGAGCTGAGTTGCAAAATATATATTTCTGAACATTGCGCCTTCATCGGGTGAAATGGTCATAAGATGGTCTTTGTCAATTTTGAGATCTTCAACTGTATTAACAAGCGCCTTAATCATCTGATATGTAGGCATAACGTTCTCAAATGATTTGTCCGGTATAGCGTTTTGAACTCTCTTGTCATGAGCGTCAAAAGTGATGATGTTTTCAACACCGAGATTTACGAGCTCCTGCAAAGCCATAGCGCAGTCGAGAGACTCCCTTGAGCTTCTCTTATGCTGTCTGCCTTCATAAAGCATTGGCATAATAACTGAAATTCTCTTAGGCTTTGATTCAAGAGCAGAAATAATTCTCTTAAGGTCAGCAAAGTGGTCATCAGGGGACTTAGGAACTTCCATTCCGTACATATTATATGTGCAGCTGTAATTAAATACATCACAAATTATATAAATATCATATCCTCGTACAGTTTCCTGTATAACGGCTTTTGATTCTCCGCTTCCAAATCTCGGAACATTAACTTTAATCTTATATGAATCCTTTTCATATCCAAAGAAGGCAAGATTTTCTTTATGTTCCTGAGCTTGTGTTTTTCTCCACTTTACAAGATAATCATCAATCTTGTTTGTAAGAGCTTCACAACCCGGCATACCGATAATACCGAGTGGTCCGAATGGAATGTTTGTAATGTTTTCAGCAGTTAATCTTGGCATAAATCTGAAACTCCTCTCAATTTTTACACGACTATTCTACAATAAATGTTTAACATTGTAAACAGCAAAAGTACAATTTTGAAAAATTTGTCGTCTTGCTTAATTTACTGTATCAAATTCGCGTTTTTTTTGTTTTGTTTTATAAACTGTATATATGCAAATTCCTGCAACAGAAACTGCAGAAATTATTGCACCGATTTTAAGGCCCTGAGGAGTGTACTTATAGCGTACGGTATGATCGCCGTGTTTAATTGCAACTGTGAGTAGGGAATTACCGACTGTAAAGGTATCTGTTTTTTCACCGTCAATATAAACGCTCCAACCCTTATCATAAGGAATTGATGAATAAAGATATGAATCTTCCTTAACGTTTACTGATCCTTCTATAACGGTATCGGTATGTTTTGTAACGTTGAGAGCTGAATTGCTCAATTTATTATATCCTCTTGCTAAAACGCTTTCATCGCACGAATAGGCATAAACTTCTGCATATCCTTCACTTGAATCCATTTGTGAGCAGTTGAGTGAAACGTCAATTAAGTCTCCTGCGTCATAATAGCCAAGATCAATAATAAAAGTATCTTCTATACCAATTGTTTTTTGACCATATTTTTCACTTGTGAAAGATAGTTCATTTGAGTTATCAGTAGAAACATAAATATAGACATTACCGTCAATCTGCGGTGATATTGTAAAATTAGCATAACCATAATTTGATTCAACATCATTTTTTACAAACCAGAAGGTACCGTTTGTATTAAGGTTTTCTCCGCTCATTCCATCAAATGACGTTTTGGTGTATATAACCTCCTTAAAAACATCTGAATATCCCGTTGCAAGACTAAAGAAAGCGCTTTGTTGTGAAAACGGGTCGTCTTCAGCGATATCCCAATCTTTTACATCGGAATTCACACAGTAGGAGAGGGGAAGAAAGTATTTGTTTTCATAAACGGTAGTTTGCCCGTCATCAGATGTAAATAAAACGTCATAAAGATTCTCACTTGGTACAGTTTTAGCATTTTTGAAATATAGGTATTTTATGCCAAACATAAGGTTATATACCGGCGTTTGAGGATTATAGGTATAACTGTTAATTCTGTTTCCCATCATTCCGAGATCATACTGTGTTGATGAGTATTCTTTATTCGCCATAGAAGAAAAGTTAGACATACCGTTATATCCGAAATAACAAGGGTCCATACGCCTTTCAAGATAACATAATTCCTCTCGGTAAAAGCTTGAATCATTTTCATGTACAGTATTTATAGCTGAAGTATATGAATCAAAATCCTTTTTGTACTCGTTATTTGACTGAGAAAAATTAACCGCAGAAGTGCCATTTATAAGTACTTCACAAAAAGCAAGAAGAACAAGCATGATAGAAAGCACTTGTCTGCTTCTCTTTCTGTTTCTGTATATGAAAAGAAAAGCAGTCCATAAAAGGACACAACCTATCGAAAGATAAACGGTTAGGCTTTCCATTTTTGTTGTAGGCGTTCTTTGCGCAAGTATAATGAAGAAGAGCCAGCCCATTGAAACAAAGCCGATATCCCTGATATCAAGCTCATTAATAGCAATAACGCTTTTATATGCTATTACAAGAAGAATAAATGAATAAATATATGAAAATCTGTAAGGCAAATCATTTGGAAAATGGAATGCATGCCATATAAAATTCATATAATTATTGTCAAAACTGATTAGCAGGAATAAAAGAATAGAAACAAAAATTGCTTTTTCTTTAGTTGAATATCTTTTATTGACAATATATAAGGGAACAAGAATACATGTGAGAACACCTGAATATACATTTGGAAGAACGTCATCACCGCTGCTGCGTATTGTAGTTGTTATACCGGCAAGATGTGACGTGATAAAGTTGAATATGTCAAAGTATGAGCTAACAGCTTTCGGCATTTC
>ODAJ011975678.1_pt1 | contig 10268 bp, 7 predicted proteins | sample 1539241 | NCBI WGS metagenome assembly ODAJ01 (sample SAMN02144231, study PRJEB22623) | gut metagenome | biome: sheep rumen | host: Ovis aries | place: New Zealand
AATGGCTAAGAATGAAGTAATCGAAAATGAAGTGATGGAAGAAAAGAAAGAGGGCAATGTAGCGGCTAAGAATATGCTGGAGCTTTTGCTGGGTGCTGATCTGGGTACTATCAAGATGCCTCACAAGGATATGGAGATCTCCCGGCTCTCTGAGATTTTGGGTGCTCCCTTTATTGTGAGATGTAATGCACTCTCTCAGGATAAGCATGAGGAGTTACAGGATATGGCTGTAGATATCCGGGGTAAGGATGTGGATCTGGATGTGAACCAGCTCCAGATTATGACTATCATTGAGGGAGTTGAGGCTCTGGTACCTAATGAAAAGGGTGAGCTGGTAGCCGCTGGATTGCTCCTTAAAAATAATGAGCTCAAGGCTAAGTTTAAGGCGGCTACGCCTAAGGATCTGGCTAAGGCTCTCTTTATGCCGGGTGAAATCGCTAAGCTGTATGGAGCTATCTCTGAGCTTTCCGGTTTCTCTGATGAGGCTGTGAAAGAAGTAAAAAACTGATAGATACGGATGGGCTAACTAACCTCATGTATTACTACTGGGTAAAAAGAGGTATACGCCCGTCCGTATTTTATTCTATGTCAAGGGGAGAGCTCACAGTGATACAGGCTTTCTATTCAAGGGAGCTTGAGGAGCGTGAGGAGCTCAGTAAAAAGCTACAGAATAATCATTAAAATATTGCCCTCATAGGCTATGTAAAGGAGGTGGAGTGCATGGTTGAGTTTGGGGCAAGGATAAAGCTCAATGATGGTATGTCCGCTACTCTGATGAAAAACATACAGCAGATGAGGACTTTTCAGGAGCAAGTAGAAAGTACCCGGCAAGCCTTAGATGCTTACACAAACGCTAAGTACAGTGTAAATGTGGAGGATGGAGAGGCTAAGGGTAAGCTGGATGCTATGGCTCAGCATATCATGAGTTTACATGATCAGAACCTTGAATTTCAGATAGCCGCTAATGATGAGGCGGCTCAGCAGAAAGTAGCTGATATCAAGGCTAAGATGGAGGAGCTCAAGGGGAGAGTTGTTGAGCCTATAGTTAACCTCAAGGATCAGATATCTCAGAGGTTAGATCCGATTAAACAAAAGTTAGAGTTACTCAGAAACAGGGTTGTTTCCCCGGTGGTTACTCTGGCTGATAGGGCTACAGTGGGCTTGAATAAAATCAAGTCTACTTTCAATGCCGTGAAATCTCAGTTTGTATCTCCTTTGGTGGCAAGGATAAAAGATGAGGTTTCCTCAAAGGTGGGGGCTATCAAGAGTAAGCTCTCAGCTATCAAAAATACTATAGTAACTCCCATTATCAGGGCTAAGGATGCCGCCTCAAATGTTATCCAGAAAGTAAAGGATAAGTTTAACCAGATCAAAGAGGGGGTAAAGTCAAGGATAGGCTTACAGGATAACGCTACTCCCGGCTTGAATGGTATCAGCTCCCTCTTAAAGAAACTGGCTGTAGGTACAATCATTACAGTAGGTATCAAAAAGGTGGGAGATTTTGTAGGAGCGGCTGTAAGTGAGGGGGCGGCTCTGGAGCAAAGTTTAGGCGGTGTAGAAACACTGTTTAAGGAACACGCTGATATTGTAAAGAAAAATGCTGATCTGGCTTATAAAACAGCCGGGGTTAGTGCTAATGCTTACATGGAGAATGTTACCTCATTCAGTGCCTCCCTTTTGAACAGCTTACAGGGTGATACAGCAAAAGCCGCCTCTGTAGCGGATATGGCTATGATTGATATGTCAGATAATGCTAACAAGTTTGGCACTGATATAGGATCTATCCAGAACGCTTATCAGGGCTTTGCAAAACAGAATTATACCATGCTGGATAACTTAAAGCTGGGTTATGGTGGTACTAAATCGGAGATGGAGAGGCTCCTCAAAGATGCCTCTACTCTTTCCGGGATGGATTATAACATTGATAATCTGGCTGATGTTTACAGTGCTATTCATACCATTCAGGAAAACCTTGATGTAGCTGGTACCACGGCAAGAGAAGCCTCTGAGACTTTCTCAGGATCTTTTCAGGCAATGAAAGCGGCGGCTACTAACCTGATGGGTAATCTGGCTCTGGGTAACACAAACGGATTAAAGGATAGTATAGCGGCTCTGGTAGATACAGCCGCTACTTTTGTTTTCAGTAATGCTATTCCTATGATCGTGAATGTGATTACAGCCTTACCGGGTGCTATACAGCAAGGCTTAGCTCAGGCGGCTCCTAAGATTAAAGAGGCTGGCTCTAACCTCATGAAAAACCTTGCTGAGGGTGTAATCAGTTTTGAAAAGCCCTCTATAGACAAGATCAAACAGAGTGTAAATAAGGCTGGAAACGGGGTAAAGGGTGCCACTAATACTATTAAGAAAAACCTTGAGTATACGGTAAAAGGAGGAGATACCCTCACAAAGATAGCTAAACAGTACGGTACTACGGTAGATGATCTGGTAAAGGTCAATAACATAGCTAACCGGGATCTGATCAATGTGGGGCAGAAACTTCAGATACCGGGACAAGAGCAAACTATCAGTGCTCCTAAGATGGAGACAGATACAGGTACAGGCTCAGTACCAGCCCCGGATACCTCAGCGGTAGCTACAGCTTTTGCTACAGTACAGGGGCTTTTAAGCTCTCTTATGACTCTGGGACAAACAGTGTTTAGCACTTTCTCAGGGATTGCATCCACGGCGGTATCAGAGGTAGAGAATGTATTACCTCACATTATCACGGCGGCTACAGCGGTGAGTGATGGGATAGCTCCTGTAGTAGAGGCTTGGGGAGGCTACATAGAAAGCATTATCCCCATTGTAGGAGGGGTAGCAAGTGCTGTACTGGATGTGGTTACAGCGGTAGCCCCGGCTTTCTCTGCGGCTGGTACAAAGATTTACAATGCTGGTACTAAGATAGCCAATGCTGTAAATAAGCATATGCCTACTATACAGGCTATCATAGGCTCTGTAGCTCCGGTGGTGAGTATGCTTATGACTTTCTTAGGGACAGCTTTTGAGGCGGCTGGTACCGTGATAGGCTCAGCGGTGGATATGATCTTTAATGTGATTGAGGCAGTATTCCCGGTGATCCAGCCTATTGTAACTGATGTATGGAACGCTATACAGACAGCCTTTAGTACCGCTGGCTCTTTCCTGAGTGCGGCGGCTGAGACTATCTCAGGCGTTTTCAATAATATTTCCACGGCGGTAGCTCCTCTCATGGAGCAAGCGGCTCCTTATGTGGAGGCGGCGTGGAACTGGATCAAAGAAACCTTTAGCATGGCTGTAGAGGCTCTCTCCCCGGTGGTAGATATCATAGGTACTATCATGGAGGGATTAAAGAGTGCATTTACAGCGGTGTTTAATTTCTTAGCTCCCTACATTCCTACTATCTGGAGTGTAATTACTACGGTATTCTCTGTAGCTGGTAGCGTGATACAGGGTATCATTTCCACAATCGGTACCATTCTGGGCGGTTTGAGAGATGGCTTTACAGCCGTTTTCAATTTCTTAGCTCCTTATGTGGCTGTGATCTGGAGTGTGATTACTACTGTATTTAGTGCCGCCTCCAGTGCTATCTCCGGGGTGGTGAGTGCTATAGGTGGAGTGATTGATACTCTGAGTAGCATTTTCTCCGGGGTATTTAGTGCTATCTCCGGGGTAGTATCAGCGGTATGGGGAGTTATTACAGGAGACTTTGATACAGCAAGCTCCGGGATCTCCGGGGCTGTATCCGGTGTATCTGGTGTAATTGATACCTTGAGCGGTGTTTTCTCAGGTGTATTCAGTGCTATCAGTGGAGTGGTTTCTACTGTATGGAGTGCTATTACTACAGCCTTTGATACCGCCTCAAGTGCTATCTCTGGTGTGGTATCCGGTATATCTGGATTTATCAGTACCTTGAGTGGTGTTTTCTCCGGGGATTTCTCCGGGCTCTCTGGTGTGGCTGAAACCGTATGGACGGGAGTAAGTACAGCCTTTGAAACAGCCTCCACAGCTATCGGTACCGTGGTAAGCGGTATAGGTACTGTAATAGGCGGCATTGCGGCTACTTTCTCAGGTGGCTTAGATGGGCTTGCTGGGGTAGCTGAAACAGCATGGACAGGAGTAACCACGGCTTTTGATACCGCAAGTACAGCCATAGGTACAGCGGTAGAGGGTGTAGGTACGGTGCTGGGCGGTATAGCTGGTAGCTTTACAGATGCCTTATCTGGTATCCCGGATGCTGTAAGTGGTGCGTGGGAGCTGATCTCAGGTGCCTTTGATACAGGAGCCAGCCTTTTAAGTACGGCTCTTGAGGGTGTAGGATCTGTGCTGGATGGCATAGGCTCTACAGTAACCTCAGCTCTTGAAAGTGTGGGATCATTTATCTCAGATGCTTGGGGCGGTATCGTGGACTTTTTCACGGGCGGCTCTGAGGATACTGGTGAGGGTGTACCCACGGCTGAGGCTAACATGGAGGCTTATGATCAGGTATTCTCTCAGCTTGAGGGAATGGCTCCGGGGGTGGAGAGCTCATGGAGTGCCATAGGTGAGGCTTATGGATCTGGTACTGAGAGTATGAGTACCACTAATACTACTATCTCTACACTCCTTACAGATCTGAGTACCTCATTTACTACAGCCTTTACCGGGATCAATACGGAACTAACAACGGCTAAAACAAATATGAGTACCGCCTTTACAGGCATGGGTACTCTTATGACAAGCCTTAAAACAGGGTTTACTACAGCATGGACAAGTATTGGTACTGTGTTTACCAGCTCCAGTACAGGGATCTCTACAGTGGCTACAGCAATGGGAACCACTCTGAGTACCTTACAGAGTAATTTCTCCACGGCTATGAGCGGTATTTCTTCAAGCTCAAGCTCTGGATGGAGTAGTACCACAAGCTCCTTTAGCTCAGCAAGTAGTAGCCTCTCAGGTCACGCAAGCACTATTAAGAGTACAGTGAGCTCCTTAGCAAGTGCTTTCGCCTCTGGTATGGGCTCCATTGCCTCCAGTGCCTCCAGTGCGGCGGCAAGTGTGGCAAGTGCGGCGGCAAGTATAGCCAGCTCCATATCAAGGGCTAAAGCGGCGGCGGCAAATATGCCCTCCGGGGCTGGTGCTCCCCGTGCTATGGGTGTGGATCGTGTGCCTTATGATAATTACCTGATCAGAGCTCATGAGGGTGAAAAACTCCTCACAAAGAGAGAGGCTAATGAGTATGATGAGGTAATGAATACCAGAGGGGTACCGATGGTATCAAGGGCTATGGGTACGGGTGTTATCCCGGATGATAATACTCCTATCATGGCTCATGAGGGTGAGAAGCTCCTCACGGCTCAGGAAACCAGACAGCAAGAGAGCGGCGGCTCAGGTGGAATAGATCTGAGCGGCATGGTGATAAATGTTGCTGGTAGTATCGTGGGCTATGAGGGCTTAGAGGATCTCACAGATAACATTGTAGAGGTAATGTCCAGAAAGCTCAGTAAGGTAGCCGCTAACATGGCTTAAAGGAGGAACTTATGGAGATATGGCTCAAACACTCTAACAGTGATCAGATGCTCCTCCCGGTTACTCCGTCAGAGTTTAATATCACTGAAAAGAGCGGTAATACTACAGTAGTGATTAACAGCTTGGGTGAGATCAATCTGTTAGGTAAGAGGGGGCTCAGAGAGGGCTCCCTCTCCTCATTCTTTCCTAATCAGGTTTATCAGTTTGCTCAGGGAGGTTATGAGTTAAAAAAGGTTAAGCATACTGTTAATCACTGGGTAATGGTACCTGTAAAGGTATACAGCAAAAAGAGGAAAAAGTATGTAACCACTTATAAGAGGCAAAGAATAACTAATGTTTACTACACCACAGAAAAGAAAACCGTTTCAGTAAGTAAGCCCTACAATTTTGTAAAGAAAATTTTGGGTTGGAAAAGAGGGGGTATCCCGGTGAGGCTCCTGATTGGTGATCATGTAAATATCCTGATTACCATAGAAACCTTTGAGTATGGGGAGCAAGATGGTACAGGGGATGTGTATTATACCATATCCTTTAAGGAGTACCGGGAGATTGAGCTGGTAAAGAAGCCAGCAAAGAAGAAAACGAAAACCACAACGAAAAAGAAGAAGAAAAAGAAAAAAGCGAAAACCAAAAAGAGGAGCTCAAAGAAAAAGAAAAAGCAAAAAACCTATACAGTAAAATCCGGGGATTGCCTCTGGAATATTGCAAAGAAATTCTATGGGAATGGATCTCAGTATACAAAGATTTACAATGCAAACAGGAGCAAGATTAAAAATCCTAATCTGATATACCCCGGTCAGGTTTTGACTATTCCATGATAAGGAGGGCTGAGTATGAAAGTATGGTGGACTAAATCCAAAGATATTACTCAGTATGTTACCTCTATTGAGTGGAGCGGATCAAAACAGCAAGTAGCCCGGAAACTGGTGATTAAGGTAGCCAATGCTCCTTATGATCCTAATTTTAAGATCCTCAATATGCCCCTGAATGATACTCTATACCTCATCTCAGATGATGGGAAAACAGAGTATTTCAGGGGCTTTATAGTTGAGAGGGAGAGGCTGAGTAAAACAGGTGAGATCACCTATACAGCCTATGATATCCTGTACTATCTCACAAAGAGTCAGGCTACATATAACTTTAAGGGTAAAACCGCTGAGACTATTACAAAGATGGTATGTGAGGATTTCAAGATCCCGGTGGGCTCCCTGATGAAAACGGGGCATAAGCAAAAGCTCATTGTAAAGGATAAAAAGATCTATGATATCATCATGGCGGCTTATACTCAGGCAAAGGCTCACACTAAAAAGCTCTATCAGGTGAGAGCCTCAAAGGGTAAGCTCAATGTGATTGAGTATGGTGCTACGATTTGTAAATACCAGCTCACAGAGGATACTAATATCTCTCAGGCTACTTACAAGGAAAGCCTTGATAAGATGATTAACAAGGTGAGGATCTATGATGGTGACGGTAAAAAGTTAAGTGTGGTGGAAAATAAGAAAGACCAGAAATACGGTATCTTTCAAGCCACTCATACAAAGAGCAAGGATAAAAATGCAACGGCTGAGGCAAAGGCTAAGCTCCACGGGATAGATAAATCAGCTACTATACAGGCTGTAGGTAATAAGATGATGGATGCTATCTCAGGAAATGGGGTTTATATCAAAGACAAGGCTACAGGCTTATCCGGGCTCTTTTGGATCAATTCAGATACTCATAAATGGGTAAAGGGTGCTCACACTATGACTTTATCCCTTGAATTTAAGAAAGCTATGGATACAAAGGAGGTGTAACAGGTGGAAAATGCTGAGGAATATTATTCTGATTTACTCTCAAAGATGAGGGATCAGGGAGCAAAGGATAACCCGGAAACCCTTTTTATAGGGGAAATGCTGAGCTCAAACTCTGTAGAGGTGGACGGGCTCAAACTTACTGAGGATGATTTCTATATCCCGGATTACCTGAAAGCCGGGTACTCTATGCCGCTTGTTACCCCCTATGTATACAATAGCAATTTCAATACCAGCGGCTCAGTAAAGAGGAGCGGCTCAGGGCTTAAAAAGGGTGATAAAGTGGCTATCATGAAATGTGAGAACAATGATACCTATGTAGTGCTATGTAAGGTGGTGAGTCCATGAGTGAAACAGGCGGTTTATTCCCCTTTGATGATACAGAGGATTTTGATGAGGAAATCAATGATCTTGAGGAGGATGATGCTGAGGATTATATAATCCGGGATTTTGAAATTGACTGGGATACCATGACTCTCACAGGAGAAATAGTAGAGGGTCTGGATGCTATTGTAATGTGGGTACAAAATGCTCTTAGAACAAAGCGATATGAGTGGACTATTTACTCATGGGATTTTGGAGAGGAGTATACAGATCTCATAGGGCATAGCTTTTCTCAGGAGTACCTCAATAATGAGTGTAACAGGCTGATTACTGAGTGCTTAGAGGAAAACCCCTATATACAGGGGATTGAGGATCTTGTTGTTACTTTGGAGGGGGATCACCTCTCCATACATTTTACCTTGATTACTGATCTGGGGGAGGTGGAAATAGATGTATGAGGATCAGACTTATGAGGAGATACTGGATAGGGCTATAGAAAATGCCAGAGATGATATTGATACTACAGAGGGATCTATTTTCTGGTCGGCTCTGGCTCCAGCCTCTCAGGAATTTGCTATACACTACATTGAGCTCAATGGCATTGTAGAGCAAGCCTATGCTGATACCTGTGATAGGGATCACTTAATCCTCAGATGTAAGGAGAGAGGTATCACGCCTTATGAGGCTACTCTTGCGGTGCTTAAAGGTAAATTCAATGTGGATATAGGGCTGGATCAGAGGTTTTCTCTGGATGAGCTCAATTATATCTCAGTAGAGTTTATTGAGAGTGCTGAGGAGGACGGTGTAACCTATTACTATTATCAGATGGAGTGTGAAACCGCTGGTACAGAGGGTAATAAACACTTTGGGGAGATGGAGGCTATTGATTTCATTGATGGGCTTGAGGTATCAGAGCTCACAGAGCTTTTAATCCCCGGAGAGGATGAGGAGGATACTGAGGTACTTAGAGATAGGTATTTCAATTCTTTTGAAACCGCTCCCTTTGGAGGCAATAAGAAAGATTACCGGGAGAAAACTAATGCCCTTGCCGGGGTAGGAGATACAAAGGTTATCCCTGTATGGAATGGAGGAGGGACGGTAAAACTCATTATCATTAACAGTGAATTTGAGAAAGCCTCTCAAACTCTTATCAATGCGGTACAGGCGGCTATAGATCCTACTCAGGATGGTAATGGATCTGGGATAGCTCCTATAGGGCATATAGTAACGGTGGTTACTGTAAGAGATGTACCTGTTAGGATCACTACTAATCTGGTGTACTCTGAGGGGTATTCATGGAACCGCCTCAAAGATGAGATAGAGGGGGCTATGGAGGACTACCTCTTAGAGATGAGAAAAGACTGGGCTAACCAGTCTTATTTAGTTGTAAGAATAACTCAGGTAGAGGCAAGGCTCCTCAGGATTACAGGTATTGTAGATATCAGCAATACAAAGATTAACGGGGTAGCGGATAACCTCACTCTTGAGGGGGATCAGATCCCCGTACTTTCATCTGTAGGGGAGGGGTAAGCATTGAGAGATTATAAATCACTGATTTATCAATGGATCAAGCCTCTTAGAAAAGTGAAAGAGTTTCAGGAGATAGCAAAGGTAGAGGATATAGAGTTTCTGAGGCTGTATGGGCTTTCAGAGAGGGCTCTTTCCAATATGTTTATAGAGTATGCAGATGAGGAGGGTATTTCCCGGCTGGAGAAAATCACGGGGATCTATCCTGATATCAATGATACTCTGGATGCCCGGAGAGCCCGGTTATACCTCTACTGGAATGATAAAGAGCCGTACACAGAGGAGGAGCTCAGAAACAGGCTTATTACTGTTTGTGGGGATCTGAGTGGCTTTGATATCATCCCGGATTATCCTAACTATGCTATTGAGATACTCACAAGGGTAGGGGGCTATGGTGTATTTGATGAGATCACCTCAATGCTTGATTACTTTCTCCCGGCTAATCTGGAGCTCAATCTACACAATGAGCTTGAGGAGGAGAGCTCCTCCAATGTTAGCTTAGCTGTAGGCTCAGCTATGTGTATGAGTTATGAGATAACCAATGATGTAAACGCTGATTACTCTCAGGCTTTAAGAGTAGCTCCGGGTATGGTAGCGGCTGAGGCTATGGTAAGTGAGATAACAAATGATATTGAGGGTGCTTACAGCTCTGATATCCCTGTAAGAGGCGGTATAGCGGCGGCTGGAGCCTTTGATCTCACGGTAACTAATGATATCAATGTTTCAAAAACGATTGAGGGAACTGATCATAACATGGGCGGTATGGTGAGTACCTCAATGGTAATAAATGCTTAAAAGGAGGATGATGAACATGGCACAATTCAAAACAGCGGTAATTACCACAAAAGGTATTGCCCTGATGGGTAAGGTGATGAGAGGACAAACAGCCCTGAATTTTAGTAAGATCTGTACCTCTGATACCACTTACACGGATAGCCAGCTTGCTAACCTTACCGCTCTTTCAGGGATTAAGCAAACGGCTCAGATTGCCAGTGTAACCCGTCAGAATGACGCTACAGCAAAGGTGAGTACCTCTTTCAGTAACCTGAGTCTTACCTCCGGTTACTATGTGCGTACTATCGGCTTGTATGCGGTAGATCCCTCTGAGGGAGATATCCTGTACAGTGTTTGCATTGTAGATAC
>ODAJ012179279.1_pt1 | contig 10266 bp, 11 predicted proteins | sample 1539241 | NCBI WGS metagenome assembly ODAJ01 (sample SAMN02144231, study PRJEB22623) | gut metagenome | biome: sheep rumen | host: Ovis aries | place: New Zealand
GACTGGTTGGCGCAGTTCACATATTTCACGGACGAGCCGGAGCCTGGTCCACCGGCGCCCACGTCGCCGTCCGCGTATACGTTGATGTCGCCCGCGTAGGACGAGCCGGGCCTTTTCGTGATGTGGAGGGAATGGGTGCTCGAGTCCCACTTGAGGCGGGCGTCGCCGATGTCGATGTAGGAGGAACCATCCACGTCGATGCCGCTGGACGAACCGATATGCACCGGCTTCGAGGTGAATGTCTTCTCGCCGGAAATATTGTTCTGCGTCGTGTCCAGGGTGACGTACTTCCCGGAGAGGTCGGGGATACGGGCCGCGTCAAGTGTTCCGCTCGTTATCTTCGACGCGGGGAGGTTCGGGATGTCGCTTGCATCCAACTCGCGGAAGGACGGGACACCCGCCGCGCTGGTCGGGGAGGCGAGGACCTTGTTCTTCGCCTGGCTATCCAGGGAGACGGCAAGGGTGCCGGAAGTTGTAACAGGAGACCCGGTGACGGAGAATCCGGTCGGGACGGTCATGGCGACCGACGTAACGGTACCGTCGCCGCCACCACCACCGCCCGAAGACCACGGGACGTTCACATAGGCGTTCCCGTTGTCGTCAAGCTCGACTGGGTAGTTCTTCCCGGACTCCACGAAGCCGACCTTGATACCACCAAGTTCAGCCGCCGTCGCTTCCGGGAGGACATAGGAGCCGCCTCCCTGGATCGTCTCGTTATGCCAGGTGCCGTTCCGATAGACGAGGGCCTGACCGGGGGTGGGAGACGAGATTGAGACACCGGAGAGGTCACCAAGCGCGATAGAAAGGCCCTGTATCACAACAGACCCGCCTTCGCCTGCGGCTATGGTAACGCCCATCCTTCCGTATATGGTGAGATGGTCGTCGGAATCTTCCTTGATATATGCGAACCCTGTGGAGCCGTTTTTGTCTCCGAAAAATAGGGTGCTACCGTAGTCGTCGCCTCCCGTGTGCAGCCAAAGGTCCTGGGTGATTTCTCCACCATTGAACGCATTTGCAAGCGCAGAGAGCACGCCTGTCAGCGCGTCAATGGACAGGCCGGAGCCAACCTTGATGCCGCCCAGGGTGTTCGCTGAAGCAATCGGAAGTGTATAGCCCCCACCGTTCGCAGTAAGGACGCCCGTGCTGCTGTCAATGGATAGGCCGGTGCCGACCTTAACGCCTCCTAAAGTATTCGCGGAGGCGATGGGCAAGGTGTAGGAGCCACCGCCACCACCTCCGCCGCCTGACCCCGAGGACGAACCTCCGGAGATGCCGCCTTCCGGCGCGATGGAGTTGATAATCTCGTCCTCGACATCAAGGAGGACCGACGGGAGCGTCACCGCCGTGAAGCTGACGTCCTCGGTCATCATATCCCAGTCGTAGCTCTTCATGAGGGCCCAGACGCCGTGGGACTTGATGAACGGGGCGGGCATCCCGAGGGCCGTGTCGTATTCGTGGTTCAGCTTGCCGGAAATCTCAATCCTGGGCGCGGCCACCTCCCTTGCATAGGCGAGGGCCGTCAGCGACATGAAGTCCTTGCCGATGTTCATCAGGTCGCTGAACTGGGTGTCCGGGCCGCTTGCCTGTCCGTTCGTGTGGAAGAAGATGCCCTGATAGAAGTCCAGGTTGATGAAGTTGCTCGACATGAGGCGACCGCCGAAGACGTCAATCATCTCGGCCTCGCCACGGGCTCCGTTGTCGATGAGGATGTTGTCCTCATAACCGGAGACGGTTGCAGGAAGGACCGCGATGTCGTAGACGTCAACCAAGGCTCCGTTAACCTTTATCGTGAGGAGCCCGGTGTTGTCGTCAGGGACCGGCGGGAACAGGACCTCCACGACCTTGCAGGCATTCGGGTCGTGCGATTCATTAGTCTCTTCTACGGTGATAGTTTCGCCTTCCGAGCTGCTATCGTCATTCCATCCATAGGTGGAGGACAAGTAGGATGTGCCGCTTCCGGAAAGCGGTGCCCAGGAAACGTCTACCCTCACATAATGTCCTATTTCGACGTCGTTTCCATACACGGAGTGCGCGTTCGCCTTGATGACGACCTTGAAGTTATCCACGAAGCGGAACAGGGTCTTGGAAGACCGCACCGAGCCTTTCCCCGTTGCGACGCTCTGCGACCTTGTTCCGATGTGGTAGAGATTGTTCGTGCTGTCGAAAGAGGCGTTGTCCACCACGGTCCACCCGTTCGAGGACACCTCCGGGTAGCCATTGGCATAGTGCCAGGGCGCCCGGACGCGGACGGCCTTCTTCGCAGGGGAGACCCTGCGGGTGAGATAGCCTACCGGCCACATATCTGCGACGCCCATCTGCCCGACGGACTTTCCCATCTTGACGGTCGTGCTGGACGGTACATAATAGGGGTTCGACGTGATGCACTGCACGGCGGTCAGCATTCCGTCGGAGCTCATTTGGACGTCGACCTCGCGGACGATAAGCCAATGAGAGCCCCGATAAATCAGCACGGACCGGAGAGACACGAGGATCGCCTTCAGGACGTCGTAGCAGTTCTCCCCGGCGAGGTAATCGAGATTGATGAGGGCATCGTCCATGAACGCGACCTCCGTGCTCTGGTATACGCTCAACTTGGTCGCGTAATAGTACATCGGGGCGGAGTCCCCGGTCTTCTCCAGGAGGTCGCAAATATGGGTCCGGATGGACTTTGCGCCGACCGCCTCGAAGGTGTATTCCTTCAGGAGGCCGATGCCGTCCGTGGCCGTGATTCTCACGTCGTAAGGGGGAGCGATGTCCGGCTCGCTGTATATTTCCGTGGGGACATATCCGCGCCAGATTATCCAAGCGCCGTCGTTGTCGTCAATCCTATACACCTCCACCTTGAAATGGAACGGATCGGTCGTGTACAGGTCAATGTATTCGCCATCGCTTTGGCATTCCAGGACAAGGTCGCAGCTTGTGGAGCGGAAAGGGTCGGCCTCCTGCATCCGAAGGACCGGGGCCTTTCCGAGGGGGCGCGTCGTGATGGTGCCGGAATAGCCGTCCTCCAACAGGTCCACCCGATAGACGGTCCTGTTGTAGGACTCCAACTGGAAACGATATTTAACTCCGTATGCCATTACTTGGTGTAATAGTTTCGATTGTTCGTATTGTTGATGACGGTGATGAGCTTGTCGCCGTCGGCCTCCAGGGTGCCGGTCAGGTAGACCTTCACGTCCCTGGTCTCATAGCCGCCGCCGTTGCTCCCTGCGGAAGAATAGCTGCTGCTATATCCACCGCCTCCCGCGCTGTAATCTCCGGATGCTGCGGAAGACAAAGAGGACTTGACAGCCGAGCCGAGAGCGACGAGGGCGGCACCAGCCGCGATTGCGACATATGGATTCCCCATCTTCAGGGCGGCCTGGATTCCTTCCGTGGCGAGACCGGCGGCGATTGCAATCTTACCGACCGCGATGGCCATGTCGCCGAAAGCGGAAAGGGCCGCGTCCTTGAAATCGCCCCAGGCATCACCACCACCCGCAAGGGTGCCGATGAGGTTGCCGAGGATTTCCCCCGTCCGTGAGATTCCGGACTGGAGAAGGGAGTTTATTTCGTTGCTGATGTCTTGGATGTTCTCGGTGTCCGCCTTGATGCCGATTCCTATGGTGATGTCGCCCAGTTGGGCTGTTAGAGTCTCCTTCCAATATTCGGTGTCTACCCTTGGCAATACCGTAAGTGCCGGGCCGGACACACCGGGTGTAGATAATGAAGACCCAGAGATGGCGCCAGCAGCGGAAATATCAGCCCACCGTCCGCGTACCTTATCAATCGTAGCCTGGAGCTCTTTTTCCTGCTGGAGGAGTTTGTTCATCCGGTCAATCTCCGCATCCGTGGCCTTGCCGATGGAGTTCTTGATTCGGAGAAGGGCCGTTTCTTCCTGCGTGAGAGCCCGGGATACCTCATAAGACCGGAGTTCCTGTTCCAGGGTGGCATCCGCGGCCTCCACGGAATCGGTAGCAAGAGCGGAGCGGTCCTTGTAAAGCTGCGTCAGTTTCTCTTCCAAGCCCGCACTCATCGCCCTCTTCTGGGAGATCATGAGCTCAATCTTGTAGATGGCATCCTGCCGGCTTGCCGTAGAAGCAGAAGCGTCCTTTGCGATGTTCATCTGGGTGGCGATGTCGTCATTCAGTTTCGCAAGTTCCACAGCCTGCTCCTTGCGCTTGCGCTCAAGGTCGTATATCTGATTAGTGAGTTGCTCGGCCTTCTCGGCATTCTCCGCCGCGACCTTGAATCGCTGCGTATCTGCCGCATTGGCCGCGGCGCCCAGCGGATTCACGAATCCGCCGCCCGTGAAATAGTCACTTACGACGGACCGAAACTCCCCCCAGAATTTCTTCCAGGAGCTCTGCGCCTCGGCCACAGATTTGCCCACATCGCCACCCATATCGCGCAGGGTTTGACGATATGTATCCACATATGCCGCGGTTGCCAATTCCAAATTAGCCCCCTCGACCGTAGTCTTAAAGGCGTCAGCCTCTTTCTTCAGCTCGCGGAATCCGGCGACAGCCGCAGAGATGCCAATGCCAGCGATGGCGGCACCAAGCGGCGTTATTGAGCTGAGAAGCTGGCCAAATGCCCTGACACCGGTGCTGCTCGCCTCGGTCATCTTTGCCCCGAGACCCCGCACGGCGGAGACCATCTGGTTCACCTTGTCGGTGTTTACGCCGAAGGCTTTGCCGATGCTACCGATTGCCTGGTCCCCGGTCTTCGAGAGGTCCTTCAGGCCCTGCTTTACGTCTTTGGCGCCCTTATCGAAGTCTTTGGTATCGGCTCCGATAATAACCTTCATGTTGGGGTCTTTCGTGGACATATAGTTACCAGTTTACTTTTTCCATTAATGCGTCGAGCGATGCCTTCTTTTCCTCCTCGGTCAAGTTCTCCAGGGCTCCTGGGTCATTCTCTTCATCGTCCCACGGGAACGGCATGAACTCGTGCGGCTTCAGGCTCTTGCCTTTCGCCAGCTGTATATTGAACAGGCGGAGACCGACTCCCCGAATCACCTCCGCCTCGTGCCGTCTTTCGGCGTTCCGGTCCTCAATCCAGACCGTCATGGCCTCCCAGTATTCGCCCTGGCGAAGAAGGCCGAAGGACTCTCGGTCCAGGCCGAGGCGGGAGATTGCCCAGCCCCGGACCTGCCCGATCGTCAGTTGGCGGGCTCTTCCTCCCGCCCCTCTTTTTTTGACTCGTCCACCTCCAGCTTCGGGGAACTCTGCCGGACATAGATGTCCATGAAGGCGGCGACGTCATTGGGAGTGATGATGGCGCCCAGGTCCAGGGCGGAGATGTTGCATTTCCGTCCGTCCAGGCGTTCGCCCTCGATGATGCAGGCCGCGATGAGCGCGGTGATCTCCGAAGGGCGGATGGTGTTGAAGTTGGCAAGCTCCTCGATGGAGTCACGACCGACAGCAGCGAGGAACGCGGCCAAGGCATTCCAGTTTACCTCTACGCGGTATTCCTTGCCGCCGATATTGATATAGTCCTTCTTCATGGCTGCAAGGGTTTACTGTGCCGCGGCGAACGTCACGGAGCCGGTGGTACGGAGGTCGATGGTGTAGGTGGCATCGTCCTCGGCGTTGGAGCTCTCGGAATAGTTCGTGATGACGCAGTTCCCGGAGAGGACCTTGCCGCCGGTGGTCGTGTAGGTGAAGGCGAGGATGGCGGAGGACCCGGTCTTGAGGACATCTTCGATGATGTCGTCACGGTCGAGGATGTTGGTGCCGCCTGTGACATCGACGAGGCCGGTGGCCCGGAAGGTGATGTCATGGCCGTTGATGGAGGACTGGGTGGAACCCTGGTCGTCCTTGGTGATGGATTCCTTGGTCCTGGCGGCGATGGTCAGGTCGTCCTGGGTGCGCCCGGCGAAGGTGCTGCCGCCAATCTTGAATGCGATGTTGTAGCCAGCAACTGGTGTGGACATGGTATTTAGATTTTAATTGTTGTTTTGTTGAAGCAAATAGTCTAATTCTATGACCCAGACGCCGTCCATGCAGTCCTTCCGCACGTCCGTGAGACGGGCCGTGTAGACAGGACCTGTGAATCCGCCCCCAATGGCATCCTCGATGTCTGCGCGGAGCGCATCCGCCGCGTCGAAATCGTCCGAAACGGAGCGGATGGTGAGGTTCCCGGAGATCCGGTAGTTCCCGTCCTTGTCGTAACGGTAGGACACCGGAAGCTCGAACGTCACATACGGATAGCTGTCAATCTCGTCCTCGGAAAGGGCGGGGTTGACGTCCGCGGCGTTCAGCACGGAAACGAGGTGAGTATGGAGGTTTTCGGTCATCTTTCTTTAAGTTTGTCTTCTTGTGCCTTGACGCTATCCTGGAAAGCCCGGATGAACGCCTGTTGTGCAGGAGCCACGGCCCCGTCGTAGAAGTTCTCGTGGTCTTGTCCCACTTCGTTCCGACGCTTGCGGTTCAGCTTCTTGATTGGATAGTCGAACTTGTGTTCCTTGTCGCGTTTCGTCAGGGTTCCGTAGTTCTTCCAATAAGCCTTGAACCAGTCGTCCGGCTCATTCGTCCCGCCCTTTACCCGGTTGAACGCCCCGACCAGCGCGGCGTAGTCCCCGGAAACCGTTCCCTTGACCACCTTGTTTGAAACGAGCCGCTTGAAGCGCCTGGGCATAGCCTTTCGGAACTCCTTAGCGGCCTGTTTTCCTCCATCTTTCAGCGCCTGTCGCACCACCTTCAGGAGGTTCTTCGGCGCCTGGTCGAAGCACTTCAGGCAATCGTCGAGACCCGTTATGTAGGTCTGCGTCGCCATCAGTCAACGGCGTGGAGGGTGAGGTGGCAGAGGGGAGAGACGCGGGAGATGGGGTCGATGCCGGTGATCTCGTAGGAACGGCCCTCCACGACTACCCGCCAGCGGGTCGTGAGAGCCTTCACCTTGTAGATGGTGAGGGTGATCTCCTGGCCCTCCTCGAGGTTCGTGTTGGTGACGTTCTCCGCGACGTTCCGGTCCACTTTGGCGTAGACCCGCTCGTAGTCCTGGAAGGTGTACTTCTTCGCGCCCTGCGCCCCGTAGGTGATGACGCAGGAACGAAGGAGGACGAGCGTGTCCAGTTCGCCGAAGTTAATCCTGTTCTCCATCGTCCAGCCCCCAGCTCCGGTAGGGACGGAGCAGGTTCTGGGAGGCCTTTGCAAGGGTCTCCACGCTGTCCGTCGGGTTGTTGAACAAGCTCGCGGCGTGCATCAGGATGGCGGCCTTCATGTCCCACGGGATGGACTCGTAGCCCGCCTCGTAGGTGACCGTCATGCTGGTGCCGCTGCCGTAGACGTGCAGGGTCTTCCCGTCCTGGTCGAAGCCGTTGGTCTCCTCCCCGTCAACCTCAAGGCTCTCGACCACGGGGTTGGGAACCTTGAGGATGAAGGAGGATGCGAACGGGACCGTCTCGACGAACTCCGACCGGAGGATAACCTTGCCGATGTGATGCTCCGCGTGGCGCACGGCGGCCAGCAGCTTCGCGTACAGCTCGGCGTCCAGGTCGTCGGACGTCATACGGATGTGGCGCTTGAACTCCTGGAGGAGTCCGTTGGCGCTCATCGAAACAAAGGTCCTCTCGGTCATGGTTCGTCAGGTTTAGGTGGTGGCGATGTCGACGATCTTGGCGAAGGCGTCAGCGTGACGGACGGCCACGTCGTGGTAGGCGATGGCGGTCACTTCGAGGACGCCGCTGGCCTTGGCGGTGTACGGGTCGATGATGAACTGGAGTCCACCACCCCAGGTGCCGCAGATGACCTGGCTGAACGGGCCGAAGATGGCAGCGGACAGGTTGGAGCCGGTGCTCTTGGTCAGGTTGCTCGGCAGGGCGTTGGACATGAAGAACGGATAGCCGTTCACCTTGCCCTCGTTCAGGAGATACCAGGGATAACCCTGCACCTGCGGGATGGTCTTGAGCTTGCCCATGACCTTCGCGTTGGAGACGTAGGCGAGGGTCTCGTCCAGGAGGCCGTTGTCCTCACCGACCATCTGCTCCATCTCGACGAGCTTGGCGTAGGTGATGGCGCCGCCGGTGTCGCCGATGGAGACGGTGTTGCCGGCACGACCGAGGACACCGGTGGGCTGGCCGCTGGAGCCGGAGCCCGCGAAGATCGCGGCGTCGAGGGCGGCGGCGTGAGCCTTCACCATGTCGGCCATAATGAGAGCGTCCACGGAGGCGCTGTTCTGGTGGATGAGGTCGTAGGTCACGCCCTGGAGAACCTGGAGGCGCTTCGGGGACAGGGTCATCTTCGCGTAGGCGGGCTTCGCCTTGGTGGCGGCGACATCCTCTGCGACCCAGGCGGCATCGGCGCCGCCGGTCACGATGTTCAGGTTGCCGGACAGGTTGTCGATGAAGTTGACACCCAGGCGGGCGGCGAGCATCTCGCCACGCAGCTTCCCCTCATAGGAGAAGAACTTCTCCTCCTTGAAGGCGTTACCATAGCCGCTCTCGGTGGCGTTGGTGTCGTAGTAGTCGCGGAGGGCGATGGAAGGGATGTACACGGAGTTGGCGGCGGGGTTGATACCGCTGCGCTTGAACTCGGCCTCACCTTCCTTGGCCATCTCGGCCTCGATGCCGGTCAGGTTGTCGTGCTGCGCCTCGCGCAGGAACTTGGAGATGGAGAAGTTGCGGATCTCCTTCTCCTCCTTCGGGGAGAGGACGCGCTTGTTGGCGAGGGCCTTGCGGGCGGCCTCTTCGACGTTGGCCTCGTTGAGCTCGTTGGTGAGCCGGTCGGCCTCTTCAGCCAGGGTCTTGCGCTGCGCGACATCCTGGCAGGCTTCGAGCTCGCGCACCTTGGCGTCGAGCTCAAGGGAAATCTCGTTGGAGTTTCTCATGATGTTAGATGTTGTTTTTTGCCAAAAGGGCGCGGGCCCTGGCGATTATTGATGTATAGTCAGCGGGTTCCTCGACGGTGACGTCGGTCACGGTCTCCGGTTCCTCGGCTTTCTCTTCGTATTCACGGACGGCCTCCTCCTCCTCCATCGAACGTTTCAGGGCGTTCGCATTGGCGGGGATGTTCACGACGGAGACTTCCAGGAGCTCCTGCCCGTTGTAGTAGTAGACGTTCGGGTCTTCGCCCCGCTCCTCGTCCCCCTTGTGGCCCTTCGCCGTGGCACGGAAGCCGACGGAGACGGCATGGAGGGAGCCGAATTCGAGCTTGCGGAAAATCTTGTCGGACTTGGGGTTGAGGTCGGCGGGCTCGAAGGTGATGCGGACGAGCAGCTTGCCGTCCTCCACCCAGGCCTCGCCCTTGCCGATGACGTCATCCGGGTCTGCGCTCTTGGTCCAGGAATCGCCATACACGTCGTGCATATAGCCGACGATTCCGTTGGACTCGTAGCGCTTGAGGTCCCACTTGTCCACGGGGAGGACCGTCCCGTAGGAGTCGACGCTGTTGTCGCTTGCGACGAACTCCACCGTCCGGGTCTCCGCGTCTACCTTGCGGATCTCCGGGGTGTCGTTCCAGCGTCTCAAAATCTTGTCGCTCATCGCTCGGTGGTTTAGGCAGCGGAAGTCGTCACGTCGATGGCGGGGCCGTACTGGTACTCGTCACCGTACTTGACATAGAGCTTGATGTTGTACTTCGTGGAGGCCGTGAGGCTGGTCAGCGTCTCGTTGATGGACTTGGACGTGCTGGCCTTGTAGGTCCAGGAGGACGCGCTGTCCTTCTTGTAGGCCACGCCCCAGGTCGCGCCGTCCTTGTACCATTCCACGGTGCCGGTGACGACGATGCTGTTCTTCGTGACCGTGCCCTTGGTGGGGGCGCTGATGTCCGCGACATTGGAGCGGAACAGGTTGGAAAGAGGTCTCGGGTTCATTATTCTTCAGTATTTGTGTCGTTGCCGACGGTGGTATAATTCAGCGGGATGCGGGGCTCGTCAAGGCCTTCCAGGCGCTTCATGCCCTCGAACTCGCGGGCCTCGTTCGGAGTCATCCAGCCGGCGTTGATGCCCTTCTCGTAGAAGACCGCACGGGCCTGCGCGTCTCCGCGCATCAGGCCGTTCAGGTCGAACTTGACATGGAAGCGGCCACGCTCCTTGTCGGTGAAGAGCTTGAGCTCGAGCTGCTTCTCCAGGCGCTTGCAGATCGGGCGGAGGGAATATTCTCCGAAGAAGATGTTCTGCTGCTCGATGTTGGAGAAGGTGGCATGGGAGAGCTCGGCGAGCATGTGGGGCGGGATGCAGAAGATCCGGGCGATGTCGTCAATGGAGAAGACCTTCGCCTGGATGAGCTGGGACGCCTCGGGGGAGAGGTTGATGGCCTTATACTTAAATCCGTATTCGAGCAGG
>ODAJ011857477.1_pt1 | contig 10265 bp, 5 predicted proteins | sample 1539241 | NCBI WGS metagenome assembly ODAJ01 (sample SAMN02144231, study PRJEB22623) | gut metagenome | biome: sheep rumen | host: Ovis aries | place: New Zealand
CGCGGCCTGTTCATGCTGAACAACAGTGTGCCTAACCTGCAGCCATGCCACACCAATGTGGGTGTTGAATATTATCCCAGCGGTTTGAACAAAGACGGCGACGTAATAGCGTGTGACGTCAGCAAGTATTATGACGGCCTTTATCCGGGAACTGAGAATGATGACCGCGAAGGTTTCGGGGGACTGAAGTATCCCCACTTGGTGCACGAACCGACGATAAGCACAAGGTATTTGTTCCACGTATTCCCATCATCAGTAATTGTGAAAGACATCAAGGAGGGTGCTGACCGCTTCACGGCAGCCCTGTCAGGATTGACCAAAGAGAATTTCGCAGAGCGCAAGAAGACGATGTTCAACCTGTACGAGAACAACGGCAGGGTAATAGTATCCCTAGACGGCAGCAGAGGCGACTTTGCCCTGCGTGCCCAGTTGCAGACGCTTGGCGAATACTACGTGTATAACGGTACCGAGGAAGGAACGCAGTGTACGCAGATACGTTGGACAGCATACTTAGAAGACGAGAACGGGCTGTGGAAGAGAACAGGCAACCTGACGCCCAAGAGTACCGTAGGCAGAGTATATAGTTTTGACATTAGCAAGTTAGACGGTACCTACAGTCATTTGACCGGCAGTTTAGGCAGTAAGGACATTACGGCTGCTCCCGGTATGCGTTTCCACATAATAGGCTACATAGGCGATGGCACTTCCGAGGCCGCCGCCATTCACTATGAGTTGCAGCCCCTTGACGCCCCCGCCATATTAGTAGAGAACTTAGGTGCGACTGACGTTAAGAGAACATACGAGTACTTGAACCTACATTACTTAGAAGGCGGTATAGTAAACTTTGACAACTACTTCAGCGACCTGTCAGAGCCGACCACCGAAGAAGGAAATATGCTTTGGAAGCCGTTAGAGTGGAGAGAAGCCCAGTACGGTTTCTGTTATCCCAGCATAGACAAGTACCGCATAAGAACCAGTTATTCAGGTCTTACCCCTATTCACGGCGACTACATGCTACTGAAGTCAATGGGTAGGGATGGTGTTTCAAAGAAAGGTAGCGACAACGGAAATACCCCCGCAGCAGGGTGTAAGTACTCATATTGGTGGTATAACGAGCCGTCGGAGGTGTTGTACGACTGCACCCATCTGGGTAACAATAGCAAGTACGGAGGCTACATGTATGTAGATGCCTCCGACGAGTCGAGGAACATAGCTACGATAGACTTCTCTGCCAGTTTGTGTTCTGGTTCACAGATGTACTTCACAGCCGCCATAGCTGATGTTACCGAAGGCGGAAAGACCAGTCCCCAGTTGATGGCGCGTGTGTTTGCGAAGAATGAGTTTGGCGAGAAGACCCTTGTAATGTCGTTCCTGACCAGTGTGCTGAACACCGTGAACAAGGGCGACGACGGTTATAAAAACAATAAGTGGTATCAGGTATATGGCTACGGCAATACCCCCGAGAACTTTGATATCACCAATTATACGGATTTCTCCGTAGAGATAGACAACTACTCCCGTGACACAGAAGGTGCCGACTTCTGTGTTGACCAGATAGTGTTCTACACAAGTACCGGTAAGATACAAGTGGAACAGACGGGAGGCAAGTGTGAAGACCAGGACCTGAGAGTCACCGCCATGATGGACGTTGAGAACCTGGAGAACATGGTGACGTTGAGTGATACCCCGACGACGATATACTACAAGTTATTCAAGATAACGGGTAAGAACCAGTACGGAATAATTTCGTATGAGCCCTGTGACGATCCGTCTCTTTATGAGAACGGCGGGAAGAGTTACGGTCAGGCAGACATAAGAAAATACGTGCTGAGGGCTGACGGCACACTGGATAACAGTACGGCAGATATCATAGAGAGGAATGCGCGTTACGTGATAAGAGACGGAATACTGTACGCAAAACTGATAGACAACAAGGTGCTTAATCTGCCTCAAGGTAACGACTACTTCATAGCCCTTACGAAGAACCTTCAGGCTCCCGACGTCACCAAGTGGGCCGATCCTAACAACGTCTGCGAGGTATTTAGTAAGTTCTTCCTGCCAAAGAAGACCTATGCCCACTTCCTTGCCCTTGACGGCGATCACCATGTAGTCAGTCAGATCGTTCAGAGCGCCTGTGGACAATTGACCGCTCACGTAGAGTACTACATACAGGCAAATATACCTGACGAGACTGAGCCTTCAGGGTTCAAATCGTTGCCTTACGGGACGGACGGAAGTATCGCAGACGACGGTGTGCTCTTCGACTACTTCTTAGGTACCAAGGAGCAGATGACGGCGAACTACGCCGGATATAGCGTGTCGCTATTAGAAGCCCTTCAGAAATACCGGGAATACGAGAGGACCACACAGACGGAGTATTCTACGACGCTACGTGCAGCCTTCGAATCGGTAAATTCTGTTTATTACAACATACTGAACGATGCTATTAACAAAGATTTGTTATTACTGAGAGCCAGTGGTAAGTTCGACTACGAGTTAACGTCAGCCACGACGACTTTCTGGGCACTTCCCGTAAATACTGATTACACGTTTGACGCCAAGAACTTTACGGTATGTAACTACATACCCTTCACCTTTGCGTTGAACGTCAGCGGTAGCGGTCCCGAGGTGGTATTAGGTTTCGACGATGTAGATTACGAGTCAGCCGGAACAAAGCGCGTGTTGAGGGTAGGCCTCGAACAACTTAACAAGATGCGCACGCAGGGTTACGTCCTCCACGTGCCAGTGAATAAGTTCAGTGACAAGTACGGCACGACGGCAGGGAAAGTCTATTTCGAGTCAGATCCACGCCTTACCCTTGCCTCCAGCAGCGACCCCACTGCGACGCCAGAAGTAGGAAAGACGTTTGCTAAGATAGTCCCCGTCAGCGCCGGAGATACCCGTCCATGCGTTGACAGAGATCACATGTATATAGCCTTAGACCTCACGAGTTGCGGTTTTGCGTTACACGAAGGCTATCAGTACGAAGTCTCCACCATAGTCTTTGACGCCGAAGACGCCGGCGACATATCGACGGCATGTAAGGGCGATTTGTTCATGGTCATCAAGGTCGTTCCCGAGTTCGTAACGTGGGAGGCTCAGCATGTAGATAACGAAGGCAATCCTACCGCGTCGGCAACCGACTATTGGAGTGCCAACTGGTATAACGACGGCAACTGGCAGCGCTCTACCCGTGCAGAACTGTATAAGGACACTAAAGGCTCTGCACAGAATACCGCAACTGCGGGTCATCCAGATGGATATGAAAATAACGGAGAGGGCGATTTGAGTGGCCTTAATGCTGGTAACCCTGGCTTCGTACCAATGAAGTTCACCTACGTCACGCTGCCTACGGGCAACCATGCCCCCAGCCTTATCAACGAGCCGAGAGTAGTGGGCACAGGAAAGGGTGCTCGTCGACAGGGCGGTGGATTCCTTGACCTCACGCGTACCACGCTCCTCACCGACCGAAGTCCTAATGCCAATACCGACGGAATGTCGCTGTCAGAGAGACAGAACAGTAAGCCAACGGAGAATATCTACTATGACATGCTGGTGCGCTATGGTGAGTTCCACACAGGTGACGACCCCGAAGAGCATTATGGTGAGGGCTGCTTCGGACACCGCTACATAAACAGCAGTGGCGTATGGGCCGACCAGGGTACGGCGGATATTACCGCCAAGGTATTCGATGTAGAGAAGTTCCAGGGCAATGTGTGCCGTGAGATTTACTTCAAGCCTGGCGCAGAGCTGCTGCGTCCTCATCGTCTGCATTATGAGAAGGCATGGGTGGAGAAGGAAATGGATGCCAACAAGTGGTATCTCGTTTCCGTCCCGATGAAGAATACCTACGCCGGCGATATGTACGTGCCAACGTCGATGACCGACTATAGCCTTGTAACACCCGCTCCTGTCGCTGGACGCCAGGTGACGGAGGCCTTCCAACCCATAACGTTCAACACCCCGACCTACAGCCGCACGCGCTATCCTATCTACCAGCGCTCATGGGGCATGAACAACGGCACCGTCCATGTGAAGCAGAATGACATCCGCGCCAACAGCTATTCGGCCAACCTCAGTTACGGCACAGTAACCACGAATATAGCCGAGTGGGGACACACGTACAACGATGTGCAGGTGTCATACAACACCCTCACTGCCTTCGCCATTCGTGCACATAAGAAGAACCAGACGGACAAAACGCTTATCCGACTGCCTAAGGCCGATACTTCCTACGAATACTACGACTGGAACGAGGACAATCCTACACCAGCTGCTGGTACCGCTATCAAGACCGTCGGCAAGGCAAGCATATATAAGCTGGTAAGCGACTATCAGGATGATACCAACACCGAGACGTCGCCATTGGAATTTAATATCAGCGCCATGCAGCAGCAGGGTGAATACGTGCTGGTGGGCAATCCGTTCATGGTGTCTATCGACATGAAGAAGTTCTTTGACTACAACACGGACCTGAGCACCGACGGCTACTGGACCTACGAGGGCAGTGTGGCTGAGGCACATGCCGTTCCGACAGTCGCCAAGACCACCGTCATAAAGCCACTGCAGGCATTCTTCGTGAAGAAAGGCACGGCAGCGAAAATCACCTTCAACAAGGAAATGCAGATAGACGGCAACCACCCGACGCCTCCCGGATGGGGTGGTGCTAAGGCTATGACGCTGATAGCCGAGAACGACAAGGGACAGTCTAAAGCAACAATACTAACGGAAGAGGGCAACGACGTAGAGACCCTGTTTGACTCTAATCTTGACGACGTACCAATGGTGTATATCGCTCCCGACGGCAAGGCCTTAAGCATCCTTCACTCTTCACTCTTCACCCCCCTAAGTTTCGGCGTGACATGCAGCACCGATGATGCCGTTGATGTGACGCTAAGCGGATTGGATGCTATTGGGGAAAACTCTCTCTACGTGGTGGACGCTGTAGATGGTCGTGCTACAAAAATAGAAGAAAATATAAGCGTCAGCATACTACCGAATGAATATGGACGTTATTTCATTACAAACACCAGCTCGCTTGGCGAAACGGAAGATGATGTGACGGGGGATATTCGGGTTAGTGTGCACCACGGAATGGTTACCGTTAACGCTTCAAGAAATCTCGGAACGGTACGTGCACTGGGGACCAACGGCGCTACGGTGTATAGCGCCGAGGATTGCGGCACCACCACCACGTTTGCCCTTCATCGCGGAATCTATGTCGTTGAGGCTAATGGCGAAGCCGGAAACAAAAGGGTTAAAATAGCAGTAAAATAAACTTTTATGATAATACGGCTTAAAAAGCTCTGCTATGGGGTCTTTCTAATAATAGTCTCCCTCCTTGCCACTACCGGGTGCTCCAGCGTAATAGACGATGATGAAGGGGTGACGGAACGGGTAAGGGTGGGCGACCACGTGCCGCAATTTACTGCGTCTGTTGTTGACGACACGGGACGACACTCCTTCTCTACCGAACAACTGACGGGGAAAACCATCATAGTGTTCTTCAACACATGGTGCGGGGACTGTCAGCGGGAACTGCCGCTACTCAACGACTACTATCTGCAGCAATCAGAGAAATCAGGCTTCCAAATGATTGCCATAAGTAGGGCGGAGGGGGAAGAGAGCGTCGCGGCATTCTGGAAGGAAAAAGGTCTGCAGATACCGTACTCGGCACAGAACGACCGACGTATCTATGACCTTTTCGCTTCTTCCATAATACCACGCATATACTTCGTCTCGCCAGAGGGCGTCGTAACGCACATCTGCGTGGAGCACTTTACATTACCCCAATAAACCTTAGTATGTCGTTTAGGTTTGCAACGACCATAAGGAGGATGAGCAAACCGAAACCAACGTATTCTGCCCTGATGAGGAAGTTCTCGGAAGGTTTCCTTCCTGTGATTATCTCGTATATGAGGAAGAGCACGTGCCCTCCGTCAAGTGCCGGTATAGGGAGTATGTTCATGAAGGCAAGAATGATGCTGAGGAATGCCGTCATGAGCCAGAAGAGATGCCAGTCCCAAACCGGTGGGAAGAGGCTTCCGATAGCTCCGAATCCTCCGAGCGACTTGGCGCCGTCGGCAGTGAAAAGGTATTTCAGGTCGCCTATATATCCGCCGAGTACCTCCATGCCGTAACTGATGCCTGCCGGGAAACTCTCAAAGAACCCGTAGCTGATGGTCGTGGGCTTGTAGTAGGTGTAAATGGAGGTTTGTCCTACGCCGAGTTGCAGCTCGGGAGTAAGGAGAAGAGAGGATAGTGTAGAATCGTTCTTGAGTGACGGACGCGTGTAGGTTATAGTCACCGTGCGGAGACGGAGGCTGTCCTTAGATGTCTTGGCAACGCTCATCATGTCGCTGAGGATGCCTATCTGGTTTGTCCACTCGTTCCAAGAGTCAATGGGAGTGCCGTTTACAGACGTTATGACGTCGCCTTTTAGAAGTCCCATCTTCGCCGCCGGAGTGCCCGGTATTACCGTGTCAATTTCAGCCGGTATGAACGGGCGTGCAAACTGCGGCTGTGCCTTAAGCATAGAGAGCAGACTTAGGTTGCCTGGAAGTTTTATGCTCATACGTTTGCCGTCGCGAATGATGTCGGCACGGTGAGCCTCAGCAATGTCGCGGAACATGTCGGCATCGAAAGTCTTAAAGTTTCCTTTTTCGGTACCTATGAGAATGTCGTGGTCGCGGAAGCCGAGGGCTTTAGCGTCGTCGTTGAACTTCATACCCATAGTCATGTCCTTAGATGCTATGTAGCTGTCGCCCCAGGTGTAGAGCACCATAGAATAGATGAACAGAGCCAGGAGGAAGTTTACCAGCACTCCTCCTATCATTATGAGCAGACGTTGCCACGCCGGTTTAGCGCGGAACTCCCACGGCTGTTCCGGTTGCGCCATCTGTTCCTTGTCGAAACTCTCGTCTATCATTCCGGCAATTTTGCAGTATCCGCCCAGCGGCAGCCATCCTATACCATATTGCGTGTCGCTACTCTTCGGTTTGAACTTAAAGAGCGAGCCGTTCCACTTGCCTATAGAGGGGTCGAAGAAGAGATAGAATTTCTCGACCCTTACTCCGAAGAGCTTAGAGAAGAAGAAGTGACCCCCTTCGTGAAGGAGGATGAGTATTGAGAGTGCCAGCATGAGCTGGAGCAGTTTTATAAGAAATATTTCCATTAATTTTAAATTCTAAATTTTAAATTCTAAATTTACAACATTTCCGTTGCTATGCGTCGTGCCTCAGTGTCGGTAGCTACATATACGTCGTAGTCAGGTGATGAGTTGAAAGAGCAGCGTTGCATGGTCTTTTCTATTATCTCTGCTATCTGGAGGAAAGAACAGTGGTCCTCGAGGAAGGCGCGGTTAGCTATCTCGTTGGCTGCATTCATAATACACGGCATGTTACCGCCCTGTTTTATAGCTTCGAAGGCGAGTGCCAGACAGCGGAACTTCTCGGTGTCAGGTTCGAAGAACTCCAGCGGATGGCGGAAGAGGTCGAGCCGTTCACCAGAGAGGTGCATGCGGTCAGGGTATGTGAATGCGTACTGTATAGGCAACCGCATATCGGGTACACCCAGTTGAGCCTTGACAGCCCCATCGGCGAACTGCACTGCGCTATGTACGATGCTCTGCGGATGTACGAGTACCTGTATCTTGCTTGCCTCGACGCCGAAGAGCCATTTAGCCTCGATAACCTCGAAGCCCTTGTTCATCATCGTTGCCGAGTCAATGGTTATTTTAGCTCCCATGTCCCATGTAGGGTGTCGCAGTGCGTCAGCCTTGGTAACCGTCTTCAACCGCTCCTCGTCCATAAGCCGGAACGGTCCGCCGCTGGCGGTGAGCAGAATTTTCTCTATGGGGTTATTGCCTTCGCCTACGATGCTCTGGAATATAGCCGAGTGTTCGCTATCGACAGGGATTATCGGCGCGTGGTATTCGTTAGCCAGTTGGCAGATAAGTTCGCCTGCCACCACGAGTGTTTCCTTGTTGGCAAGACATATTTTCTTGTGTGCACGGATGGCGTGGATGGTAGGAGCAAGTCCTGCGTAGCCCACCATAGCCGTCAGTACCATGTCTATAGGGTCAGCCTCGACAATCTGTTCTATTGCCTTCATGCCTGCATAAACCTTAATGTCTGGCAGGTCGGAGAGCAGTTCTTTCAGTCGGTCGTAATGCTGCTCGTTGGCTATTACCACTGCTGCTGGTGAGAACTTACGAGCCTGTGCTGCGAGTTCCTCCACGCGGTTATTGGCGGTGAGGCAATACACTTCGAAGAGGTCGTTGTGTTCCTCGATGACCTCGAGAGCCTGTGTACCTATGCTTCCAGTGGAGCCGAGTATTGCTATTTGTTTCTTCATATATCAAATAATCCTTCAGGGATATTCATTGTTATTGTTTTCTCTTCGTTGTTGATATCGACTATGAGGTCGTCAGCAGCGGGTATCAGAGCACCATTCTCCAGTTCGAAAAGAACATTTTCGGTGGTGGTGTCTATGTGGGTGATGGGTGAGGGATGGTTGTTTATGGTGTAACCAATGAAGTCGTCCCACGACAGGTGCGGAGCGTCGTTGTCGGAGAGTGCACGAGGAAAATACACGTCGGTATTGGTAAGTGTGCGTGCCTGTTCCTGTGTGTCTATGTCGTCGAACTGTATCAGTGCCGTTTCGTCCGTGCGGAAACGGTAGTCGGTGATGAAGAAAGGCACGAGAATGCCGTCAACATCAAGTACGAGATAGTCGGCGTCAACACGGTCGAAGACATCGTCGTCGAACATAAAGGTCATTTCGCCCTTTACGCCGTGCGGCTTGCCTATCTTACCTATTTTATATACCTCTTCTCTGCGTATCATTCCCTTACGATGTTAGCTCCAAGCGCGTTAAGTCTTTTTTCTATATCCTCGTAGCCGCGGTCTATCTGTGCAATGTTGTCGATGCGGCTGGTGCCCTTAGCGCTCATAGCCGCTATGAGCAGGGCGATACCCGCACGGATATCGGGGCTTGTCATTCGTCCTGCGCGCAGTCTTATCCTGCGGTCATGACCGTTGACAACGGCGCGGTGTGGGTCGCATAGTATAATCTGTGCTCCCATGTCGATAAGTTTATCCACGAAGAACAGTCGGCTTTCGAACATCTTCTGGTGGATGAGCACCGAGCCTCGTGCCTGTGTTGCCACCACGAGCAGCACCGACAGCAGGTCAGGAGTAAGTCCCGGCCACGGAGCGTCGGAGATAGTCATTATGGAACCGTCAATGAAGGAGTCTATCTCGTAGTGCGGCTGTGCAGGCACTATAAGGTCGTCGCCCTCGGTAAGAACTTTTACACCGAGACGTCGGAAGGCGTCGGGTATGATGCCGAGGTTGTCAAGCGACACGTCCTTGATACGTATGCCGTCGCCCGTCATTGCCGCCATGCCTATGAACGAACCCACCTCAATCATGTCGGGCAGTATGGTGTGTGAAGCACCGCGGAGCCCCTCTGCCCCTTCGATGTTAAGCAGGTTGCTTCCAATGCCCTCAATGTGTGCCCCCATGCTGTTGAGCAGTCGGCACAGCTGTTGTATGTAAGGTTCGCATGCCGCGTTATATATAGTAGTATGTCCTTTCGCCAATACCGCCGCCATGATGATGTTAGCCGTACCCGTCACAGAAGCCTCGTCGAGCAGCATGTAGCAGCCCTTGAGCTGTTCCGAGTGGATTTCATAGACGTTGCGCTTGCTGTTGAAGTCGAACTGCGCTCCGAGCATCTTGAAACCAAGGAAGTGTGTGTCAAGACGTCTGCGTCCTATCTTGTCGCCCCCCGGTTCAGCTACTATAGCCCTTCCGAAGCGTGCGAGCAGCGGACCTATCATAAGCACAGAGCCGCGAAGGGCAGCACACTTACGTACGAACTCGTCGCTCTCAAGGTAGTCCAAACGTACCTTGTCAGCCTGGAAGGTGTAGTCGTTACGACTATGCTTGGTGACGCTGACACCGACGTCGCGAAGCAGCTGTATCAGGTTGTTGACATCAAGGATGTCAGGGATGTTGTGGACAGTCACCGGTTCGTCGGTGAGTAGCGAAGCACATATCACTTGCAGCGCCTCGTTCTTCGCACCCTGAGGTGTTATGGTGCCGCTAAGCGGGCGGCCTCCCTCAATAATAAAAGAGTTCATGTGGCTATTTGCGCTTGCGTTTCTTTGTTGTTTGTTGTGGCATCTCCTTGCCTATCGTCTTGTCGAAGGCAAAGGTGTCGAGGTCCAGTTGTATCACTCCGTCGGTGAAGCGTGCAAG
>ODAJ012038735.1_pt1 | contig 10264 bp, 8 predicted proteins | sample 1539241 | NCBI WGS metagenome assembly ODAJ01 (sample SAMN02144231, study PRJEB22623) | gut metagenome | biome: sheep rumen | host: Ovis aries | place: New Zealand
ACACCGTAAGATGACTTACTCTCGTTGTCTTGTACAAAGATGATGGGACACACTTTCTCCTCAAAATCTCTCTGTGAAAACGACTCGAAGAATACCCACGAGCATCTTCGAATATCCGTGGTTCGATAATCACCACGCCTTCAATTGCTGTTTTTATTACGTTCATAATTTCCCCTTTGTAAATGATTCTCGCGAGCCGATCAGGTCACGATGATGGTACAATCCTAAAGATGGCTGATGGCTGAAGTAAGATGTCTGATGTTCTAACTGCGGACGAAATGGATTCACAACCATATCTATGTTCATCCAAACGATGGCTCAACCAGAGGTAAATGTTCTCGTACTACTATTCATCCACTACCTTACGAAAATAGGCTACGGGGATGTAGGCGGAGCCGAAGGTGCCGAGGCAGGGAAGCTGGAACAAAAGGCGGCGGCGCTCACGACTATTAGACGTTGTGGGGGCCTGCATGCCTCCGCTGGTTAGCTGAACACCTAAGCGCTGCTTCTTGTCGGTCTTGCGGATGACACGGCCACGAAGTCCCTTGAACTCGCCGAAGACGACTTCTACTTCTTCGCCTATCTCGTAATTGTCGGGCGTGATGGGGACGACGTTCTTTTCCGGCCATGTGGCATAGACGAATCTCTGCATATCGCCGTAGGGAATGAGCAGCGGGACGTTCAATCCGTTCTCACCTGTCTTGAAGTGGTCGTAGTAAAAGGAGATGAGGCCGTTCAGCTCGAAGATGGCATCCTTGGTCTCTTTGGTGGCGGTCTTGAAGTTCTGGTCTTTTTCGGACGGGCCTTTCACGTAAAGACGGGCTTCGTGCTCAGGAAGAAAGGCAAAGACGATGCTGGGCAAGAGGTTCTCTATCTTGGGCTTGACTCCTGTCTCGGTACGGGTATATACGGTTCTGCGGGGTATGTAGGTGAAGACGCCCAGTTCTTCGTGCAGGAGCTTGCTGGCGCGATCTTCCCGGCCATAGGTGGCGCGGAAGACGTACCAATCGTAGCCTTTGCATTGTGGCGGGATATGGCTGTCGGATTCCAGAGGCACGTTTCTTACCGACACCCCATTTTGTGCATCGTTGCACCCTTTGGGGATAGTCCCGGAGGCAAGTCCGGAATCAAGCGTTGCTACCGTGTCAGTGTTGGATGGGGCATCCATATCGGTAAACTATTTTATGTCGGCCAGCGTACTGGCAAGGACATAAAAAGAGCGTGGAATCGTCCGCTGTCCGTTCCACGTATCGAGGCTCTCGCATTGCCTATTGCAGTTGAACAGACAACGTAGAGCCCACGCCGATATGAATATATCAGTCCCTTTGTACGACTATTCGACAGGGCATACGATGTCCTGTCTCCTAATTTGCCAAAGGGATGCGTATAAACACATCCCGAGGACATCTACCGTTGCTAAGTTCTTGACTGCAATTTGTAATTTGCGAGATTACGATACGTCTCGAACAAAGCGCCAAGTAAACGCCTTTTCTATGTCTAACTCTCGTTACCCACCCAACCGCCTCAGGGGAATCAAGCGCCCTTCGGCATCGGCGTGGCCTCGCACCTGAATTCTGCTTTAGTGGACTCGTCCACTGGTGCATTCAGTCTGGTGCATTCGAGAATTCGGCTGCAAAGGTACGTATTTTTTTTTATAATCCTAATAGAATGAAGAAAAAAATATTCAATGTAGTGAAACGGGGCGGCTGAACGGGTTTAAGACTCTCTATACTCGGCTGGCGTCATCTGCGCCAGGCGCTTAAAGTACTTGGAGAAGAAGGAGGGATTGGGGAAACTGAGTTCTTCGCTGATCTGGGCGACGGACTTGTCGGTGTGGCGCAGTTCCACCTTGATGCGGGCTATGAGAGCACGGTCTATCCACTCCTTGGCCGTAACGCCGCTGGCCTGACGGACAACAGTGCCAAGGTAACGCTCGGTGAGGCACATGCGCGAGGCATAGAAACCTATATGATGTTCGCGGGCGGCATGCTGGTTGACGAGTTGCAGGAAACGGTCGAAGATGGTCTGCTCGCGTGACAGCGAGGCCTGCTGTGTTTCAAGATGGCTACGATAGATGGTGTCATAATGATGCATGATGGCAGCCACGAGGCTGCCAACCATGAGCCGGTTGTAGTCATGGTGACGCACCACCTGATGGATGGTCTCAATGATGCGCAAGGTAATGCTGACGTCATCCTCAGAGGCTTCCAGCTGGAAGTCGCGCACCTGTCCGTTAAAGGCAGCGGGAAAATTGCCAGCAGGGAACGGCATGGGAAAGCGCGAGAAAAGCACAAGGCCGAGAACTTGCAGGTCGGCAGGTATGTGGATGGGGTTGATGATGGAGCCTGGACCGAAATAGAGCAGCGTGCCGGGGCGTAGCGTGCTCTCCACGAGGTTGATGTTGACACGTATTTCACCTTGCAGGAGGATGCCAAAGCGATGGTCGTCAATGGCGAAAGGCGGTTGTTGCTGTACGACCAGCTGGAACACCTGGGCATTACCATGGAGGATACCCAGCTCGTGGTTGAAGAAAAAATGGTGGCGCAGCTCGTCAGGGATAGCCTCAACGATGTCGCGAATTCTGGAGAAGTCTAATAACTTTGGCTGTCGGTTCATACGCTCTAATGAATAAATGACGGCACAAAGATAATAAAAAACGGAGAAACAACAGCCTTTTTATGCACAAATCGAACAAAAAGAACATTTCTTCCTTTCAATGGGTAATGAATGTATCGAATTATTAGCGTACCTTTGCAGCCGTAAAAAGAAATGAAGCGATGATGAAGAAACTATGGATTCTAATGCTGCTGCCAATGGCTGCACAAGGACAGACGCTTGAGGAATGTCAGCAGGCTGCTGAGCACAACTATCCCTTGATACGGAAGTATGACCTGATCAGCAAGACAACAGCACTGACGGTAGCCAACATTCAGAAAGGCTGGCTGCCCCAGGTGTCGGTACAGGCTCAGGCCACCTACCAGAACCGTGTGACGGAGTGGCCGGAACAGATGCAGACAATCTATGAGCAGATGGGGCTACAGATGGAGGGCCTGAAGAAAGACCAGTACCGTCTGGGCATCAATGTGCAGCAGACGCTGTATGACGGCGGAGCCATCAGCAGCCGGAAAGAGATAGCCCGCAGGCAGGGTGCTGTGGAGGAGGCACAGACGGCGGTGACGATGTATCAGGTGCGCCGCAGGGTGAACGAGATGTACTTCGGCCTGTTGCTGCTCGACGAACAGATTAGGCTGAATGGAGACCTGCAGACCCTGCTGACAGCTAATGAGGGAAAGCTGCAGGCCATGTACGAGCGAGGCACTGCGGCAGAGAGCGACTACCTGAGCATGAAGGCTGAGCGGTTGAAGGTGGCGCAACAGTTGACAGGGCTGCAGGCGCAAAGGCAGACGTTGCAGCGAATGCTCGGGGCGTTCTGCGGGTTAGAGGTGAAGACGGCGGAGAAGCCGGGGCAATTTGTTGCGTTAATAACGCAACAGACGGGACGACGGCCGGAGCTGCGAGCCATTGAAGCACAGTTGCAACTGGCAGACGCTCAAGAGAAGGCGCTACGCACAGCCTTAATGCCGAAGCTGGGTGTGTTTGCCCAGGGCTTCTATGGGTATCCAGGCTATAATATGTTTGACGACATGATGCGGCGGCAGTGGTCGTGGAACGGCATGATTGGGGCCCGACTGACCTGGAACATCGGGGCACTGTACTCCTACAAGAACGACAAGGCAAAAATCAATGCGCAACGCGACGTGCTCGACGTACAGCGCGACGTGTTCCTTTTTAATAATAAAATGGAGCAGATGCAGCAGAGCGAAGACATAGAACGCTACCGGCGACTGATGGCTGACGATGAAGAAATCATCTCGCTGCGGGCACAGGTGAGGAAGGCTGCCGAATCGAAACTGGCACATGGCATCATTGACGTGAACGACTTGGTAAAGGAAATCAATGCCGAAAACAATGCCCGCGTGCAGCAGTCTATCCACGAGATTGAGATGCTGAAGGAGATATACAACTTGAAATATACGACAGGGAGACCCTCCCCCGGCCCCTCTCTATAAGGGAGAGGAGTGATAGGCTTTTAATGAAAAACTAAAATAAATACTGATATGAAGATGAAAACAAACCGAGTGTACAACTATTTACTCCCCTCCCTCGCAGGGAGGGGACAGGGGGTGGGTCTGCCCTGTGTGGGTCTGCTCCTCATGTTGTTGGTCGCTTGCGGACAGAACGAGAAAGAATATGACGCCACCGGCACGTTTGAGGCCACCGAGCTGACAGTGTCGGCCGAGCAGAACGGCGTGTTGCTGAAGTTTGACGTGAACGAAGGCGACGTGCTGGAGGCAGGACGCGAGGTGGGACTGATAGACACGACGCAAACATGGTTGAAGATGAAGCAGGCAGGCGCTACGAAGAACGTCTATCAGAGTCAGAAGCCCGACCTGGAGAAACAGATTGCTGCCACGCGCCAGCAGTTGGTAAAGGCCCGGCAGGAGCAGCGGCGCTACGAGGAGCTGGTGGCTGACGGCGCTGCCCCCCGGAAGATGCTGGACGATGCCAACAGCCAGGTACTGGTGCTGCAGAAGCAACTCGACGCACAAGTGTCAACACTCAACACGCAGCTTTCAACCCTTAGCGCCCAGCTCTCGACGGTTGACGTCCAGGTGAGCCAGTTGAGAGACCAGTTGGAAAAGTGTCATGTGAAGGCACCGCTGAAAGGAGTCGTTCTGGAGAAATACGCCGAGCAGGGAGAGTTCGTGGCTACGGGGAAACCGCTCTTCAAGATGGCCGACACGGAGCTGATGTATATGCGTGCCTACATCACTTCGACTCAGCTGCAGCATGTCAAGGTGGGACAGCAGGCTAAGGTATTTGCCGACTATGGCAATGGACAGAAGAAAGAATATGAGGGAACGGTGTCGTGGATTTCGAGCCGCTCAGAGTTCACGCCGAAGACCATCCTTACTGCCGACGAGCGGGCTGACCTGGTATATGCCGTCAAGATTCGCTTCAAGAACGATGGCTATGTGAAGATTGGAATGTATGGGGAAGTACTTTTTAAATGAAGAATGAAGAATGAAGAATGAAGAATGAAGAGTGAAGAATGAAGAGTGAAGAATGAAGAATGAAGAATGGAGAGTGAAGAATGAAGAATGAAGAATGAAGAGTGAAGAATGAAGAGTGAAGAATGAAGAGTGAAGAATGAAGAGTGAAGAATGGAGAGTGAAGAATGGAGAGTATAGTTGTTAAGGGCGTATCAAAGGCGTACGGACGGGTGAAGGCTCTGCAGGATGTATCGTTCTCTGTCGGGAAGGGCGAGGTGTTTGGCCTCATCGGCCCTGACGGTGCAGGCAAGACGACGTTGTTCCGCATTCTCTGTACGCTGCTGCTGGCCGACAAGGGGACAGCCTCGGTAGATGGATACGACGTGGTAGGCGGCATGAAGGAGATTCGCCGTCGCGTGGGTTATATGCCGGGCAAGTTCTCGCTCTATCAGGACCTGACGGTAGAGGAGAACCTGAAGTTCTTTGCCACCCTGTTTGGTACGACCGTTGAAGAGGGCTACGACAGCATCAAGGCCATATACTCACAGATAGAGCGCTTCAGGAATCGCAGGGCCGGGGCTCTCTCTGGCGGCATGAAGCAGAAGCTGGCCCTCTCGTGCGCACTGGTGCACCAGCCGAGTGTACTCTTTCTCGACGAACCGACGACGGGTGTCGATCCCGTCAGCCGTAAGGAGTTGTGGGAAATGCTGCTCTCGCTGAAAGACCGCGGCATCACCATCGTTGCCTCAACGCCCTACTTAGACGAAGTACGGTGCTGCGAGCGAGTAGCCTTTCTAGACCACGGAGAGATACGCGGCATAGACACACCAGAGGTGATACTTGACGAGTTCAAAGACGTCTTTAACCCAACGGGCATAGACAGGAATGAAGAGGTAAAGGTGAAGAGTGAAGAATCGGAGAACGTCATCGAGGTGGAACACCTGGTGAAGGCTTTTGGCACCTTCCACGCCGTGGATGATATCTCGTTCACGGTGAAGCGGGGCGAGATATTCGGATTTCTGGGTGCTAACGGTGCCGGCAAGACTACCGCCATGCACATGCTGACAGGACTGAACCAGCCGACGAGTGGCACAGGGCGCGTGGTGGGCTACGACATCCGCACGGAGTATGAAGAGATAAAAAAGCACATCGGCTACATGTCGCAACGCTTCTCGCTCTACGAAGACCTGACCGTCAGCGAGAACATACGGCTCTTTGCCGGCATCTACGGCATGAAGAGTGAAGAGATTAAAGTGAAGACAGAGGAACTGCTGCGCCGCCTGAACTTCACGGAGCACAAAGACGACCTGGTGCGGTCGCTGCCACTGGGCTGGAAGCAGAAGCTGGCATTCTCGGTCTCCATCTTCCACGAACCGGGCGTGGTGTTTCTGGACGAGCCTACGGGCGGTGTCGATCCTGCCACGCGTCGCCAGTTCTGGAAGCTCATCTACGATGCAGCCCATCGAGGCATCACCATCTTCGTGACCACCCACTATATGGACGAGGCTGAGTATTGCGACCGCATCTCTATTATGGTTGACGGCAAGATCAGTGCCATCGGTACGCCCGTCGAACTGAAGCAACAGTTTCGTCAGCCCGATATGGATCATGTGTTTACCTATTTGGCCCGACAAGCCAAGAGAGATTAAGACCCTCCCCCCGCCCCTCCCTGTATGGAGGGGAGTAATTACTAAATAAAAAAAAGAATCATGAGCATGACTAATCATATAGCAAGACTATCCACTCCCCTCCATACAGGGAGGGGTAAGGGGGTGGGTCTCTTTCTGTCATTTGTCATCAAGGAGGCGCGCCACATCTTGCGCGACAAGCGAACGATGCTCATTCTGTTCGGCATGCCGACAGTGATGATGCTCCTCTTCGGATTTGCCATCACCACCGACGTAAAAAACGTGCGCATGGTGGTGGTTACGTCGCAGATGGACCATCTGACGCAGCAAGCCGTAGAGCGGCTCAGCGTCTCGGAATATTTTGATATTGTCCAGACAGTAGGTACACCTCGAGAGGCGGAACTACTAATCCGTCATCAGAAAGCCGACATGGCAGTGGTCTTTGCCAAAGACTTTGCCTCGAAGCACAGCGGCATACAGCTTATTCTTGACGGCAGCGATCCCAACATGGCTCAGCAGTGGACGACCTACGCCACGCAGACACTCTTAAACAAAGAATTAAGTAATCTTCACTCTTCATTATTATACAATCCTCAGATGAAGTCGGCCTACAACTTTGTGCCGGCCATCATGGGCATGCTGCTTATGCTTGTCTGTGCAATGATGACCTCCATCTCGATTGTCCGCGAGAAAGAGCGTGGCACGATGGAGGTGCTGCTGGTGTCGCCCGCACGCCCGCTGATGGTCATCATGGCCAAGGCCGTGCCTTACCTGGTGCTGGCCTTTGTCATACTGGTTGTGGTATTACTCATGGCGCGTTACGTGCTCGGAGTACCGCTGGCAGGCTCGCTGTTCTGGATTGTCGCCGTCTCGCTGCTCTACATCGTGTTAGCGCTGTCGCTGGGTCTGCTTATCTCCAACATAGCCAAGACGCAGCTCGTAGCCCTGCTCCTTTCGGCCATGGTGCTGCTGATGCCTGTCGTTATGCTTTCGGGCATGATGTTTCCTGTAGAGTCAATGCCGCAAGTGCTGCAATGGATAGCCGCCATCATGCCGCCCCGCTACTATATCGAGGCCATGCGCAAACTGATGATTATGGGTGTGGGCATCAACGAGGTGCTGAAGGAGGTCACCATCCTCGCTGGCATGACCGCCCTGCTGCTCACCATAGCGCTGAAGAAGTTTAACGTAAGATTAGAATAGCTGAGATGACACTGAAATACCTGATACAAAAAGAATTCCTGCAGATTCGCCGCAATGCCTTTCTGCCGCGTCTCGTCGTCATGTTTCCCATCATCATCATGTGCGTCATGCCGTGGGTAATGAACATGGAGGTGAAGAACATCGTGGTGGATGTAGTTGACAACGACCACTCCACAGAGAGCCGCCAACTCGTCAATGCCATCGAAGCTTCGCGCTACTTCATCTTTGGCGGTGTGAAGCCCACCTACCAGTCGGCTCTTAAAGATATAGAGAAAGGCAAGGCCGACATTGTGCTGGTTATTCCGCAGGACTATGGCCGCAGTACCCGACTGGCCGCAGCAGGTCAGCACCTCCTTTCGGAGGGGGCTGGGGGGAGGCTTTTCATTGCCGCCAATGCCGTCAACGGCACCAAGGGTTCAATAGGCAGTGCCTACCTCTCGCAGATTGTAAATGAAGAATTAAGAATGAAGAATGAAGAATTTGCTACCGCCACAGTTGGAAAGCCGGCAGAAAATTATTCACTCTCCACTCTACACTCTTCACTCCTCTACAACCCTCACCAGAACTACAAGGTCTTCATGATTCCCGCCCTGCTGGCCATCGTCATGATGCTGATGACGGGATTCCTGCCAACGCTGAATATCGTGGGCGAAAAAGAGACGGGCACCATTGAACAAATCAACGTCACGCCCGTCTCTAAGTGGATGTTCATCCTGGCCAAGCTCATTCCCTACTGGCTGATTGCGCTGTTCGTCGTCACGGCCTGCCTCGTGTTGTCCTGGGCCGTCTATGACATCACCAGCGCCGGCCCTCTCTGGCTCGTCTATCTGCTGGCCATGCTGCTGGCGCTGTTCTTCTCCAGCTTCGGCCTCATCGTCTCCAACTACAGCGACACCATGCAGCAAGCCATATTCGTCATGTGGTTCTTCATTGTCTGCATCATGCTGCTCAGCGGTCTCTTTACGCCTACGCGCTCCATGCCCGAGTGGGCCTATCTGACCACCTACGTCAACCCGATGCACTACTTCATAGAAGCCATCCGCACGGTGTTCGTACGTGGCGGCGGTTTCTCATCCGTCGCCCGTCAGGTGCTGGCTCTCCTGGCCATAGGCCTTTTCATGGCCGTCTGGGCTGTACGAAGCTACAAGAAGAACAGCTGAGCCTTTTTCTTTATTTCAGCTTGTCGTAAACATCATCCGTCACCGGCTCCAGCCATTCGTTCGACTGCTCGCCGCCAGTAGCTACATGCGTAGTGTAGTGCTGGAACCAAGAGTCGCGCTGAGCGCCGTGCCAGTGCTTCACACCCTCAGGGATGTCGATGACGGTGCCGGGCAAGAGGGCTACGGGAGCCTTGCCCCACTCCTGATACCAGCCGCGCCCGCTGACGCAGATGAGAATTTGGTGTGCCCCGTGGTGGATGTGCCAGTTGTTGCGGCAGCCGGGCTCGAAGGTGACGTTGGCCAGAGGTAGCACCGTCTTGTCATCCTTGCCGAGGTTGGCGGGCTGAATGGGAGCCAGATAACTGTCACCCAGGAAATACTGGGCGCAGGCCGTGTTGGCGTTGCCTTTGGGGAAGCCACTGCGCAAGGTGTAGCCCTCGTGGTCGAGCCACTGGCAGAGTTCATCGACCGTCTGCTGCGAGTTGCCCATGTTGACGGCTCCCTGCTTGTGGGCAGCCAGCTGTGGAGCCACGCCGTCGAGTCCGCTCAGCGCCGCCACGGTCACTATTTCGCGGTCGGCAGCCGAGAGTTGGTCGCCGGCAAAGATGTCGCCGAAGAGATGGGCCTTCAGGTAGTAGTCGTCCTGTGGGCAGAAGGTGTAGTCGAAGGGACGGCCCGAGAGCCGGGTCTGCACCTCCGTGCCCTGCTTCAGGGCCTCGTCGGCATGGTCCCAGAGAGCCGGTCGCTTCCAGGGCTTTCCCTCCTGCCACGTAGCATGAGGATTCTCCTGCAACACCTTGTTCAGCACTCCCAGCGCATTCAGTGAGCGCGGGAATCCAGTGTAGGCATAGAGTTGTGAAAAAGCCTCCTTCAGTTCATTGATAGTCACGCCGCCGTCGAGTGCCGTCTTCACGGCAGGCTCCAACCGCTGTAAGTCACCTTGTGCCATCAGGCAGGCACAGGCCGCCAATCCGCGCTGACGTTCCGTCAGCGTTTGTCCATTTACTATTGTCATAGTCATCAATGTAAGTAATAAAATAACAATTCTTCTCATAGTCAGCGCGAGGGCTGATGTTCTCACTAAATGTTTCATAATAGATATATCTGCTTTTGTCTAATCAAATAGTTAGCTTCTATATAACTAAAGTTACTGACCCCACCCCTGCCCCTCCCCTACATGGGAGGGGAGCTGCTATCGCCAATTCTCCGCAGGTACTCC
>ODAJ012116770.1_pt1 | contig 10264 bp, 13 predicted proteins | sample 1539241 | NCBI WGS metagenome assembly ODAJ01 (sample SAMN02144231, study PRJEB22623) | gut metagenome | biome: sheep rumen | host: Ovis aries | place: New Zealand
AATCATCCATGATTCAAACGCGCGGCGGCTGCCGTCCTTGGCAGCCGGTCTCTAGCTACGTTCAAGCTTACGTTGCTTTATGCAAGTAATCTCATGTCCTTAGCTTGTTCGCGGAGAAGGGCAATTCTCTCGCCGGTATCGGGGTGCGTCGAGAACAGATTCTTTAACGCCTTCTTCGAGTTCTCCAAAGGATTGACGATGAACATATGAGCCGTAGCAGTTCCAGCCTTCTGCATGGGGGCGGCGGTTTTTGCGTAGTATTCAATCTTCTCTAGGGCGTTGGCTAGGTACATTGGGTTGCCGCAAATTTCTCCGCCAGTTTTATCAGCGTCGTATTCCCGCGAACGAGATACGGCAAGTTGAATCAGAGTTGCGGCAAGGGGAGCAATGATAATCGTCGCGAGTAAACCGATAATCCCGCCGTTGTCGTCGTCGTTAGAGCGCGTACCGAAGATTGCGCCCCATTGAACAATATCGGCAACCAGAGATATGACGCCCGCCATAGCCGCCGCGATTGTCCCGATTAGAATATCCCTGTGCTTGACGTGCGCCAGTTCATGACCGAGCACGCCGGAGATTTCGTTAGCGTCTAGCGTCTGCATTATGCCAGTTGTGACTGCAACCGCCGCATGGTCGGGATTCCTGCCAGTAGCAAAGGCATTTGGCACAGGCGAATCAATCACGTAGACGCGGGGCATTGGAAGTTCAGCCTTCTTCGCGAGATTGGCTACGATATTATAAAGTTGCGGGGCGTCCGCCTCGGTTACTTCACGGGCGTCGTAACTCTTAAGCACAATCGAATCGCTGAACCAGTAGCTACCAAAGTTCATGGCAATGGCAATTACCAGCATAATCATCGCGCCCATTGAGTCGCCGACCAGCCCGCCTATCGCTACCATCAAGCCCGTCAGCAACGCCATTAGTACAAACGTCTTAAAGATATTCATGATAAGTCCTCCTTTCGCGCAGATTATAAGAGCGATTCTACCTTTCGGCAAGACTTTAACGATACTTTAATTGACACGTGCTAATCTTTTTCCACTGATAATCAGAAAGGGTGACACGTTATGAAAGGACTCCTCATGTTAGCGGCACTTTGTCTGTTGACGTTTAGTTCAGTGGCAAATGCTCAGCCCAATTATAATTTCGTGCGCGTCTCGGATTTGGGTGCTCAAGCCTTCGTCGACCAAATGGGCTACGGCAACATTTATCAGAACCTCAAGCAAAATGGAACTGTCGTAGCCTTCACGGCACCCGCTCGTCATGCCGAATTGGACGACTCGCAGAATTTCCCCGGCTTTAGCGTTTATCGTTCGCTGTTCGGCATTCAAGGCACGCAAACTCCAAACGGACAACTGCGCTTTTACGTCGACCCTGAAGGCTATGTTTTCGTCGTGCAAGTCATTAACGAAGGCGACCCGCAACTAGCTGGCATGGTTTTGCTTATGACAATGGAGGCAATCGGGCTTGTCGACCAAGAGGCGGCTCCGCTTTTGCAAACGCCAGCTCCCTCCGCCGATACGTGGTGCGCCAATGCCGGCAGAAAGATTGTCCGCCTCGTAACTGACCAAGTCGGCAACAATGTCTTTCTATTCGGCGCGTCAAATTAATTCGCGAACGTCTGCAAATAACAAGCTCCCTGCGCGGGGGCTTTTTTGTTAAGGTGTATCTAAAAGGTGTAGGAATCCAACTTTTGGTTAATCGACAACGGGGAAATTTTTGGTAGAATATTTATCAAACAAAGGTCGGGAGGAGAGCATATGAAAGAAGATTTTCAAGCCGAAATGCGCTGTATTGGAATGCGTATCGCTGGCTTTCGCAAACTGAGGAACATGACCCAAGCAGAACTCGCCGACAAGCTGAACATCAACAAAAATTATCTGTCGCAAATCGAGAACGCTTCCACAAATAAAACAATCTCCTTGCCTATGCTGATAAGGATTTCCAGAGCATTGGACGTGGAATTGGCGTTGCTCACTGACATTGACGGCATTTACAAATCGGACTTGAAAAATTTTTGGAGCGACATGCGCGAAACTTTCGATGGGATAAAAAAACTCAGCGATGATATAGATAAGATGCTTGAGCAATTCGAGAAGGCAGACAAAATATTTTCCGGCAAGAAAGAGTGATGAATATGGCTTCAAAAAGCGTGAACTGTCCGCACTGCGGGCGCAAGCTCGGTTCCTATCCAATCGACACGCCTCGACCCCAACGCACCAGCGGCACTTGTCCCGGTTGCGGCAAACGCTATAGTGTCGAATATGGGCAGAATAGAATCAAGGTCAGCAAAGGTTAGGAGGAATTATTATGGGATTTTTCAGCGACTTGTATAACAAAGGAACGGAATGGGCAGAAGAAATTCAAGAATACTATCGCGAAGGAATGAGCATGAGCCGCGAAGAGTTGCGCGAAGAACTTAGGCGTTGGCGCAGAAGTCCTAGCAGTGCACGTTATCAGGGTTACATGAAGGCGGCAAAGGAACGCGGGCTTGCTTAATTGTAGAGGGTTAGTTGTTTAAGACTGCGGAGCAAACGTTCAGCGGTCTTTTTTGTTGTCGTTTTACAAGCGAACGGCTCTTTGATATAATCACGGCAAAAATAAGATGATAAAGGAGCGCAACCATGACGAAGCAAGAAGCATTAGCGGCAGCATTGAAAAAAATCGAAAAGGACTTTGGCAAAGGGGCAATCATGCGGCTCGGCGACGATACGACGCGCAAAGATATTAAAGCGTTGTCGACGGGGATTTTGCCGCTTGATATTGCGTTGGGCGTCGGCGGACTGCCACGCGGCAGGATAACCGAGATTTACGGTCCCGAAGCTGGCGGCAAGACGACAGTTACCTTGCACATGATAGCCGCGGTTCAACGTCAAGGCGGCACGGCGGCTTTCATAGACGCAGAACACGCCCTCGACCCCACGTATGCAAAGCGGCTCGGCGTCGACGTGGATAATCTTCTGCTCTCCCAACCCGACACCGGCGAACAGGGGCTTGATATTGTAGAAGCGTTGGTTCGCTCTGGTGCCGTTGATATTATCGTCGTTGATTCGGTCGCCGCGCTCGTGCCGAAAAGTGAGATTGATGGCGAAATGGGCGACGCTCAAGTCGGACTGCACGCACGAATGATGAGCAAGGCAATGCGTAAAATGGCGGGCGTCATCAGCAAGACCGATACCATAGTTGTCTTTATCAATCAAGTCCGCGAAAAGGTCGGCGTCCTGTTCGGCAATCCAGAGGTCACGACGGGCGGACGCGCCTTGAAGTTCTATTCGACGATTCGGCTTGAGGTCAGGAAGGGCGAACCGATTAAGCAAGGCTCGGAGCAGGTCGGCAATCGCGTCAAGATTAAAGTTTCAAAGAACAAAGTTGCGCCTCCCTTCCGCGCCGCCGAGTTCGATTTGATTTTCGGCGAGGGCTATTCGCAACTAAGTAGCCTTATCGATATGGGCGTTGCGTTCGACATACTAAGCAAGGCGGGCGCGTACATCTACTACAACGGCACGAAGCTCGGCAACGGCAAGGAGAACGCTAAGAAGTATTTGACCGAACACCCCGACTTGGCAAAGGAGATTGAAGATAAGATTCAAGAGGCGGCGTTGAAGTCGATAAAGCCGATTGCGTCCACGGAGGCTGATACGGAAGAGGACTTCGCCGACGCGGAGACTTTCAACGAAGATGATTAAGCAAAACAAAACCGCCCTGCAGAAGGCAACGGACTTGCTAGCACGACAAGACCAAAGCTCGACAGTCCTAAGGCGGAAGTTGCTTATTAGAAAGTATGAGGCGGCGGAGGTCGACGCGGCGATTGACAAGCTCAAGCAGGCAAATTATCTGGACGATGACGAGACGTGCCGTCGGCAGTTTGAAAATCTCTACGAGGAAGGCAAGCTAAGTGTGCGGCAGATTGTCTATAAGCTCATGCAACGCGGCTTTGACAAAAGTTTTATCGAACAGCTTATCCCCGACGACGCCGACGAACACGAACGCTTAACGGCGGCTCGTCTTTTGGAAAAGAAATTCAAACGCACGGACGATAAGACCTTCAAGGCTAAGGCGTGGCAATTCCTAGCGGCTCGCGGCTTCGGCGAAGAGGTTATATCAGCGGCTATCGAAGACTTTCTGCAGGGGGAATGACGTTCAGGGCGGTTTCATTTAAAGTATTGACACGAAAGGGATATTGGTTATAAAATCACGGCGGCTTAGGGCAAAAGTCCTAGCCGATTAACTTTTGAAGGCGGCGATTTGATCACTTGCTCGCCCAGAGAACTCAAGCGATTGGGTTCGGCTTTCCAGGTTACCCTTGCCCGCGAATGTTCGGAGCAGGTTTATATATTTCGACGCTTGGGAGCTTGAAAGGCTCGCAGAAAGGCGGCGGCTCACCTAAAGCTTGATCAGCTGATGCCGGTACCTTTTATGCGAATCGTCAAAGCAACGTCGTAAAATCTAAGGGACGAGAAGCCCGCTTAGATTCTTCCCCAAGTCTCAAGCAGGTAAATCGTTCTACGGCAGGCGGCGCGGCTCGAAGATGAACCCGCGAGTCCGTCGCAGAAATCCTACACAGCTTAGGACTTCCCCAAGTCTTAAGAAACGTAGACAAAAAACGTAGCTCGAAGATGAACCCGCGAACTACGTCAAAACAAAGCCTACACATTCTGGAGCCACGGCAAAACGTCGCGGCTCTATTTTCATGCCTTCACGAACTCAAGGAACTTTCCTATTTGCCAAAGTATTCTCTCGGTGATAATCTGCGTGGTGTATTTGCTTTGAACATTTTCCGCATTGAAGAAAACATCATCTGCATTGTAAGCACCATAGTAACTGCTGGCGTCGTCTTTGAAATTTATCCGTAGAGTGGGAACTTTCCTCTCCGCCCAGTCGCTTGAATAGCCGCCGAAATCGATAGACGTGATTTTTTCGTAAGGAATCCTTTTGTACTTGGAGCTAGATGTTTGATAATCGAGAAGGTCGCCGCCAATGCAGAAGGCGTCCCGCGTGAATGCAAAGCCCGAAGAGAAATCCTCAACGGCGCGGATAAAAATCAAATCGGACTCGGTGTACTTGCCGTCGCAAACTAGCTTAAGGAACATTTTCTTTTGCGTGGGCGTCAAGCGATTGCTCTGCTTGTTGCCCTGCCGGTCGATGACTTCCCAAACGTCGCGTTCGCCGAAGATAGCCTTAAAAATTTCCCTAAGGTCGTCGGTCGGCTGATTGGTCTGCGTGTCAAAAGGTTCCTCGTCGTCCCAAACTAATTTCTCGTAAACAATGCCGCCGTCCCGTTTAGTCATGTCGTCGCCCCCATTTAGTCAACGCTCAAATTCCTATCGGCAAGGAGATTCATAGTTGCGATAACCTCCGTGCGTTCGTCCAGATTGATTTGCGCCGTCAAAAGTTCTTCGCCGCGCCCGCTCTCGGCAATGACTTCGCCGCGAGGATTGACAACCTCCGACTTGCCCGAAGAGTTCGCGAAGACCACGAAGGCTTGATTCTCAATCGCCCGCGCCTTAGTCAAAATCTGTCGCGGCGTCAAACGTTTCAAGCTCCAGGCAGCAGGGATAAAAATAATTTCCGCACCCGCCAGCGCAATCTTCCTTATGAATTCGGGGAAACGCAGGTCATAGCAAATCGCCACGCCACAACAAACGTCGTCCAAAGTCACGACAGAAACCTTATCGCCCGCATTGAAAACTTTATCCTCGCCCGCAAAGCCGAACAGGTGCGTTTTGTCATAAGCCGCGACGATTTCCCCGCGACGATTGACGACGTGGCAACGGTTGAAAATCTTCCCGCCGCTTTGAACGATGACTGAACCGCCGATTATGTTCACGTCGAACCTTTTAGCCGCCGCGCAGAGAAATTCTTTAGTCTTAACGCCGTCAATGTCCGCGAAAGTCTCAACAGGCGTGGGGTAATATCCCGTCGACCAAAGCTCCGGCAAAAGTATCACGTCCGAACCCTGCGCCGCCTCGATTAGCCTTGCCGCCGTAGAAAAATTCTCGTCTACATTGCCAAGTTCCGATTTGAATTGTGCGATTGAAACTTTCATAGCTCGAACTGCGCGGCGACGTAGCTGGCAATATAAGCTTCGCCCAACTTCGCGACGTGGTCAACGTGGTAAGGGTGCGCCATGTAGTTATCAAAGTCTTCCTTGGTCGCGAAGTCAACTGTCATGGCTACGGAATTTTCACTGCCGACCCAACCCGTGCTGAAGTTTGCATCCAACGAGATGATGCCGGGGATTTTCTTACGCATTGCCCGCAGGTCGACGAGAACTTTGCTTTTAATCGCGCCGCTTATGTCCGCCTTGAACGTCCCGATAAAGATATGCCTTAACATAAAAACTACCTCCTGATTACAAATGCGCCTTCATGCGTAAAATTCGGCGGACGGATTCATTAATGCGTTGCTCGGAAATCTCGCCGCTACGAACCGCCGCAAGTATACTGTGATAAACAATCTGCTGGCTCTCGTAATTGTGGCAGACAAGCGCAATATCGCCGCCCGCAAGAATCATCTGCACGCCCAAGCTAGCCAAGTCCGTATGGTTCTTAATCGCGCCCATCTCCAAATCGTCAGTAATCACCACGCCGCTAAAGCCCAGCTCATTGCGCAAAAGACCAGTCATGACGGCAGGGGACAGGCTCGCCGAGTTCACGGGGTCAAGTGCGTCGTATCTCAAATGCCCGACCATAATCATAAATCTTGAGTTGTCATGTTCGCGAATAACTTTTCTGAACGGCGGCAGGTCTTCAGCCTCAAGAATGGCTTTGCTGTCCTCAACGCTTGAAACTTCTTTGTGCGGGTCAATCTTACTTTTGCCGATGCCGGGGAAATGTTTCAGCGTGTAGAGAAAATTTTCAGCCTCGTAACCTTTAGCGGCGGCGTCGACGAATTGGGCAACTAATTGCGGGTCATCACCAAAGGAACGAGTATCGCGGCTACCCACGTCCGCCACGGGCGCAAAGTTTATGTTCATGCCAATACTTTTTAGAATGGTCGCGTTGTGCTTAGCCCAATAAGTTGCGTTGTTTGGGTCACCGCTTTGACCGATATTTTCCTGAGACGGGGCGACTTCCAAGAAATCTCTGCCACGAGCGACGCGCCCGCCTTCCTCGTCGATTGCAAAGAACAGCGGAACCTTCTGATTAGCCGCCGCCTCAATGTCGTTAGCGAACTTCTTAGCCTGCGCGACGCTCTCAAGGTTCCTGTCAAAAAAAATCACGCCGCCAAAGTGGAAGTTGTTCAGCGAATAAATTATGTCTTCGTTAAGCTCCGTGCCGTAGACGCCGACCATAACCATCTGCCCAACTTTTTCCTCCAGCGTCATCGAGTTTAATTGCTCCTCGATTGGGTCGGGCGGCGGCAACACGTCGGCTTGAACTTCCTTAACCTCGCCGCAACCCGTCATCAAAATCATCAGCGTGAACATCATCATAAAAAATTTTTTCATGTCATTTCCTCTCCAAATTCACGACGCCTGGATTTTTTATCTGCCAAACGCCCTCAAAGTTCACATCGAAAATCGCCGGCAACTTAACGAAGTACTTCCGATAAACGCCGTCTTGATAGTTCAACGCGTAAATCTCCTTCATGCCGCCGTGCTCGTGCAGTTCCTCGTCGCAGGGGTTCATCGGATTTGGAACGACCGCATATTCATCAAGCCCGCACTTGAACGCCCAATAGCCGCTGTCCTTAACGTCGATTGCCGTCCGAAAAGTCATCGCCCCGCCATAAGTCAAAATCCTCAGCTTATGTTCTCGAACAAATTTTTCGCACTTCATGAGTTGCCCCGGATTTTTCATGACCTCCGCCAGCTTGTTATAATCGTCGACGAAGTTAAGCCACGGGTCTTGCGGCGCAAGCGGCGTTATACTCGAATTTCGCGGCTCCGATAAATCCAACCCGAACGGCTCGGCTTGCGGGACTTCCGAAATAACTTTCGGCTCCCGTATTTGATTGACCTTATCTTGCAACGCCGTCAAAGTTTTTTTCATGCGCTTAAGCTCTGATTGAATCCTTTCAAGCTCGGCGGTCTTATTGCTGTTGCTCGACCAAAGATAAGCCACCGCAAACAGCAACACGACGCCCAAGCCCAACGCCAAAAAGTTCAGTGCTCCCGAAAAACTCGATACCATTGTTTCTTCCATGCCTATGACCTCCCCTTTAAAATCCAAAAAGCCTACGCCGTTCAAGACGCAGACTTTTAATAATTTCGAGATTGGCAGGGGTAGCTGGACTCGAACCAACGCATGCCAGATTCAGAGTCTGGTGCCTTACCAACTTGGCGATACCCCTTTGAGTAAAACCGTTGTCACTTATACCACACGGCGTTTGCTTTGTCAACTAGATTATTTCTTGTCTTTATCTTTCTTCTTGTCCTTTTTATCTTTCTTGTCCTTCTTCGACTTCTTATCTTTATCCTTTTTGGACTTCTTGTCTTTGATATTATCCTTGAAGCTGGCTACGCTACCGCGATAGGTATCAACGAACATTTTATCATCGAGATTCGCGCTTATGAGCTGAATGCTTATGCAACGACCCTCAGGCGTGCGGAAGAACGTATAAATGTACTGCTTGTCAGCTACGAATTCCCCTTCAACCTCGCCCGTCTCAGGATTGACGACATCAATCTTTTCAGCAGTCACGGCGGCAACGCCTTTATTCTTCTTTGTAATGTTCACTAATCTTGCGTCAGCGTAGCCGTTATTCTTTTTTAGCCCTTCCAGATACTCGCCGATAGCCATCACGGAGCCTTTGTTGAAGTCGGGAACCTCATTTGTGTCGAAGGCGTCTACCTGGATAATGTAGCCGTAAAGAACGTCGATACCTTCATTCACGAAGACTAACATCTCGCCGTGCTTGTCGGTCTCTTGCCAAGGATTTTCGACGACTGCAAGGGGTTTAAACGGACAAGTGATTGAGTATTTGAAATCCTCGCTCGTGTGAACATAAGGTCCTTCGGGAATTTCAGCTTCGGTAGCCTCCTCTGAAACGGAAGGTTCTTTAGGAGTTTCAGCTTCGGATTTGTTAGCGTCCTCGGCGAAAGCTGTAGCCGTCAGAATCATCATCAACAATGCTGTTAGAAAGAAAATTTTACGCAACGCCGTTCACCTCATTTAGAATTTTTTCGGGCGTATTCTATCTTATCTGAAAAAAATATGCAAGGTTTTAATGGAATTATAAATGGGCAAAAAAAATAACCCGCCGCAGGGTTGCTGACGGATTACTTTTTTTTCGATTGTTAGTTTGCGGGCTCGACGAAGAATTTTTCGGCAAGCTTGTCGCTTATCGTGAATTCGCCGAGATTGTTTACGAATCGTGAAGAGGCACCGTGAAAATCACTTCCGCCCGTTATCAGCAGATGATATTTATTAGCGAGGAAGAAATAATGTTGCGTGTCTTCGGGCTTGTGGCAGGGGTAGTAGACTTCCAGCCCATCCAACTTTTTGCAAATCTCCTCAACCAGTTCATCATCGCCGATAAGTTTTGGGTGAGCCAACATCGCTAAGCCGCCCGCCTGATGAATCACGTCAACTATCTCGTCGACTTCGGGCTGATAGCGCGGCACATAAGCGGGGCAACCCTTGCCGAGCATTTTTTCAAAAGCCTCGCGAACTGTTTTAAACGCACCGACCTTAACCAAAGTTCTTGCAATGTGCGCCCGTCCTATTGAACGACTTGTGCCCGCAATTTTCAAAACGTCTGCTTCACGAATATTGTACTTTTTGCTTTGGAGTATACGAATAATTTCGCTAAATCTCTCCCAACGCGCCTCAATAATCTTATCAATCATTTCTAAAAGAGCTTCGTTGTAAATATCAATGTTGTAACCGACAATGTGAAGGTCTTTTTCTGGATGATTCGCACTAAGCTCGACTCCAGGAATTATGTTTATGCCCCTTCCTGGATAAAGCCCGTTTTCATAGAGCTGGCGAACACCATCAACCGTATCGTGATCGGTAATACCCAGATAGTGCAGACCGATTTTCTTCGCCGCCGCCACGAGCTCTTCGGGGGAGTATGACCCGTCCGAAAAATTCGTGTGGGTGTGCAAATCGCCGGCCATTTAACCTTACCTCCGTAACTTTTGATAATGTTCACCTTCACGGCTTCATAAATCCTTTGGCGGAGTGAGGAATTAACGCGGTTCGACTATGAGTTTAATAGCAGTGCGTTCACTCCCGTCAATTTCAATGTCCGTAAAAGCAGGAATGCAGATGAGGTCTACGCCGTGCGGTGCCACGAAGCCGCGTGCAATGGCAAC
>ODAJ012143326.1_pt1 | contig 10263 bp, 9 predicted proteins | sample 1539241 | NCBI WGS metagenome assembly ODAJ01 (sample SAMN02144231, study PRJEB22623) | gut metagenome | biome: sheep rumen | host: Ovis aries | place: New Zealand
GTCGCTTGGCATCAGGCCGTACTGCTTCATCATGTCAGGCTTCAGCCAGATGCGCATAGAATAGGTCTTCAGACCAGGTGACTGCACGTCGCCCACGCCCTGAATACGCTTGATAGCCGGCACGATGTTGATGTTGTTGTAGTTCGTCAGGAACTCGTCGTCGTAGCGGCCATCCGACGTCAGGGTGAACATGAGCACCTGCGACGTCTGGCGCTTCATCACCGTCACGCCGATCTGCGTCACCTCCGCAGGCAGAAGAGCCTGAGCCTGGCTGACGCGGTTCTGCACGTTCACCGCACACATATCGGCATTCATGCCCTGACGGAACAGCACACTGATCTGCGCCGATCCGGAGGATGCCGTAGAACTGATATAGTCCATTCCCTCCACACCGTTGATCGACTCTTCGAGCGGCACGATGACGGAGTTCTTCACGGTCTCGGCATCAGCACCAGGATAACTGGTGTAGACCACCACCGTAGGCGGTGCAATGTCGGGATACTGCTCGATAGGCAGCGATGCCAGACCTATAAAGCCCAGCAGCACGATGGCGATGGAGATCACCGTCGAGAGCACCGGGCGCTTGATAAAGGTTGTAAATGTCATTGTGTTACTTTTTTCAATTCTTCAATTCTTCAACTCTACTTAGTCGCCTTCTGCACGGCCTCCACGATCTCACCGGCACTCATCTCCTTGGCCTGGTCCTTGATCTTCTGCTGATACTTCTCAGGCGTGATGGGCACGATCTCCATGCCGTCCTTCAGTTTCGTGATGCCGTTGGTGATATACTTGTCGCCCACCTTCAGGCCTTCAGTCACGATATAGTTGTTGCCGTCGTTCTGCGGATCCACCTTGATCTCGGTGTACTTCACCTTGTTGTCATTGCCGAGTATGTAGACGAATTTCTTGTTCTGAACCTCCGAGACGCATCCCTGCGGGATGATGATAGCCGAACTGTTCTGCTTGGGGATGATGATGGCACCCGAGCCGCCGCTCTTGAGCACCTTGTCAGGATTGGGGAAGAGGGCTATCAACTGCACACTGCCTGTGGCATTGTCGATCACACCGCTCATTTTCGTCACCCGGCCTTCCAGACCGTAGACGCTCCCGTCGGCCAACTTCAGTTTCACGGCCGGCATCGCCTGGATGGCGGCATTCTGACCGCCCGCCCCCTGCGACATGGTCAGGGCGTCCTTCTCCGTCAGAGAGAAGTACACTTCCATCGAAGAGTTGTTGGAGACCGTCGTCAGCACATTGGCAGCGCTCACAAGTGTACCCACCTTGAAAGGCAGCGTGCCCACCACACCTGAGGCAGGACTCTTCACATAGCAGAAACTCAGCATCTCTTTGGCAGAAGCCAGCCCGGCCTGCGCCTGGGCAAGATTAGCCTTCGCCTGCTCATACTGATTCGTGGCCGACTTCAGTTCGAAGTCGCCAATCACGTGATTCTCAAACAGTTTCTGCGAATTCTCATAGTTCAGTTTCGCCGTATTCAGGGCAGCCTGGGTAGTATTGACTGAGGCCTGGGCCTGACGCACCTGAGCCTGATAAGTCACGTTGTCTATCTCAAACAGCGTCTGGCCGGCACTCACCGTCTGCCCTTCCTTCACATGAATCTTCACGATAAATCCGCTCACCTTAGGACTGATCTGCACATCCTGCACACCCTTGATCGTTGCAGGATACGTCGTCTGCATGTCTACACTCGACGTGCCGACAGTCATCACAGGATACTCGTTGTCACCGAAATTCGGGCGACCGCCACCGCCACCGCCACACGAAGCAAGCAGCATCGTGGCAGCAGCGAACATCATAATCTTGTTCTTTTTCATACCTATTTTAATTTATTAACCTAACCTTGCAAAGTGTATCCCGAAAACTATTTTCATCATCTTCGGTTTTCGGGGTGCAAAGTTACAAAAAATATATCTAATGATATATCTTTACAACCACTTTTTAACAAAGTTTATTGGCTATATGATTATTGTAACTGTCAAAAAGCAATCGTCGTCCAAATACTCTACATCTGTAATCCTCAGTAACATAATCTGCCCTCCTACTCTTATATTGGGTATTTTCTCTCCGCGCTGTGTTCTGTTCCATAGCCTAACACTAGGACTGTAATCAGCAAAAAAGCCCAAAATATCTTCTTTATAAACTTCATAAATTGTTCCTTTTAATCATTCACGATGCAAAAATACAATGCATATTTTGATAAGCCAGAGCCTGGGCTGCTTTCTTGACAAGATCACCTCTCACTATATCTGAGGAGCACTAAAAAATTTGGCCGTTTGGGAAGAATGCGCTATCTTTGCAGCAGGATTCGATCAAAATGTAAAAATGTAAAAAGGAAAAAGGGAAAAAAGTAAAAGGAGAAAATGAAAAAAGAAGAACGATACGAGAAGATACTTAGCCACTTCAGGGAGCAGATGCCAAACGTGAATACGGAACTGGAGTTCGGGAGCACGTTCCAGTTGCTGGTTGCCGTGATACTGAGTGCACAGTGCACGGACAAGCGGGTCAATCAGGTGACGCCCGAACTGTTCCGCCATTATCCTGACGCACAGTCGATGGCTGTTGCAGAAGTGGAAGACGTGCTCGAATATATCAGCAGTGTCTCCTACCCTAACGCCAAGGCCAGGCATCTGGTAGAGATGGCCCGCACACTTACGGAACGGCATGGCGGCGAGGTGCCTTCAGACATGAATCTGCTGCTGGATCTGCCAGGGGTGGGAAGGAAAACGGCTAACGTGATACAGAGCGTGGCTTTCGGCAAATCGACACTGGCTGTCGACACTCACGTCTATCGCGTGGCTCATCGGCTGGGACTTGTATCGAAACGTGACAATACACCCTATAAGGTGGAGCAGGCTCTGGTCAGGCATATACCAGAGGAAGACATACCTAACGCGCACCACTGGCTGTTGCTGCACGGGCGCTACGTCTGCACCTCGCGTAAACCCCACTGCGAGAAGTGTGAACTTGAGCACTTGTGCCCCAAGTTGCTGGAGAATTCGAAACTGGAATGAACGAAGAAAGAGCATCTCACTTACGATGCTCTTTCTTCTGATGCGGCCGCTTGCCCTCGCCCTGTGCCCAGTTGCGGAACATCCGACGGTGGAAACGGTCCTCGGCCTTGATGACATCATAGACCTTAGAGGCTGGCAACACGGTGAAGAACTTGTTGTGATATGTCTGCTGGATGTTCTTCTGCTCCAGGTCCAGTTCATCATGCTTCTGAATGGCTTTCTTGCACTCGGCTTCTTCTGTGGGCTTCACTTTCCCCAATGCCCTCATCTGGCCAAGCACTTCACGCTGCTTCTTCTGCATCTCGCGATAGAGCGGGAAGAACTTTGTGGCTTCTTGCGGCGTGAGACAGGCCTCCTCAGTGATAAACTGCTCTAACTCTGCCTGGAATTTCTCAGGAGAGAATTTCTGCTGCGGTTCTGTAGCAAAGGCACCGAGCGACAACAGGACTGTCAGACAACTTATGATGAGTCTTTTCATTTCAACACCTTATTTATTATTAATAGTCAGACGACAGACAGGCATAGATATCCTGATTGTCTACCATCGCATAGTCAAGGGCATCGTCGAATGAATTGTCTGCCACCTGACTTATTCCCTCCGCTGACAGAATCAAGGGGACAGGCCCTTGATTCACGGCTTTGCCGTCGGAATCAAGCGACCTGTCCCCTTGATTCTGGGCTGAATAATTATGGTATGCCACAACACTCACAAACAAGGCGCACACACTGGCGGCAGCATAGAGAACGGGGCGAAGCCAAACGGTGCGTGCCTTCGGCCCGGCGGGCTGCTTCTTCTCTGCGTCGACACGAGCCATCACCTGACTTGTCAACGAGTCAAAGTAGTCGTCGGGAACCCTGAAAGGATTCTCTTTGCCTAACTTTTCTATCAGATACTGTTCTTCTTTCATACTTTTTTGACGATGGTAATAGGAAAAGGTTTAATCATGGGAATGAAAAAAATCAGAAATCTTCTTGACCGCTATGTGGTAGGAGGCTTTCAGGCTGCCTTCTGAAGTGTTGAGGATCTGGCTGATCTCACTGTACTTCATATCATCGAAGTATCGCAGTTGGAAGACGGTGCGCTGCACATCAGGCAGGCTAGCGATGGCCTGCTGAAGCAGGGCCTGCGTTTCATCTCCGTCGAACCAGGTGTCTGCCATCAGCGTGTTAGCAATACCACTGTCGTCATCGGCACTTAGTGTGGCATGGGATTTCTGACGGCGAAGGAAGTCGACACTCTCATTGACAGCAATGCGGAAGAGCCAAGTGCTGAGTTTGGCATTGCCATGAAAGGATGAAAGGCCATTCCATGCCTTGAGAAAGGTGTTCTGCAACACATCGTTAGCGTCGTCGTGGTCAAGCACCATCTTACGGACCATCCAATACAGGCGCTCGCTGTACTGGCCTACCATCGACTCAAAAGCCTTACGCTGAGTAGTAGGGTTCTGTAAAAGGACTGCCAACTCCTCGTCGCTATACATAATAGTAAAGAGTTAAGAATTAAGAGTTAAGAGTCTACTTTACGGAAATCTTTCTCACGACATTACCAACCTTAACGATATAGCATCCCTTCGGAATATTCAACTCTATCTTTTGTGCAGGACTGTCGATCTTCTGCTGCATCACCTTCTTGCCTGTCAGTGATACAACTTCGAGCGTCTGGCCCTCAGCACCCGACACATAGAGCACACCTTCACTATAAGAGATGGTTACTTCCTGCTCCATCTGATAAGCCATCTCCTCTACAGCCATACTCTCAGTGGCTCCGGCATAAGCGGGAACCGTCGCAAAAAGCGCTATGGCAAATGAAGTCAGAAGTAAACGTCTTATCATACGCGACACATTTATTTTGTGCAAAAGTAGTAATTTTATTCCAAACTTCCAAATTTTTCTGCAAAAAAATGGCTATTTGGAGCAAATCAGACATCAATTACGTCCATTTCGTTAGTCAGAAAGGTGTTTTTGAACACTTCCTGCGCCTCTTTCAGCAACACGTTTTCATCTTCATAGCGGGAACTGTAATGCCCCAGCAGCAACTTCCCCACCCCGGCATCGCGAGCCACCATCGCTGCCTGGCGAGCCGTAGAGTGACAATACTTCTCAGCATTCTGCAAATGGTCCTCGCCATAAGTGCTCTCATGATAGAGTGTGCTGACGCCCGTCAACTGCCTGTAGAGCGTAGGGATATAACGGGTATCACTGCAGTAGGCATAACTGCGAACGGGATCAGCAGGCTTCACCAGACGGCTATAGGGTATAACCTCGCCCTCAGGCGTCGTCCAGTCGCTCCCGTTCTTGATATTATTGATCTGGCTGATTGGAATCTGATAGAAGTCTATCATCTCCCGACGGATATGAGGAAGACCGGCCTTCTCACGAATCAGATAGCCACAGGTGGGCATACGATGCTGCAGAGGGATTGTCTCAACGATGACACTGCGATCTTCATAGGCTACCGATGGCTGCGTGGTATCCACTGGATGGAACTCTACCTCGAAACCCAGGTCGTGCGTAAAGAAGGCTATCTGCCCCTTCAAAATCGGCCCCAAAGCCTCAGGAGCATGCACGTGAAGCGTGGCAGTGCGCCCAAGCAGTCCAAAGGTGGAGATCATGCCTATCAGTCCGAAACAGTGATCGCCATGCAGATGGGTAATAAAAACATGGCTCAACTTGTTGAAGCGCACCCTTGAACGGCGCAACTGCATCTGGGTGCCTTCAGCGCAGTCGAGCATAAACACCTTCTCACGCACCTCGACAATCTGCGACGAGGCGTTATGGCGAAGAGTGGGAAGAGCACTTCCACACCCCAGAATATAGACTCTGAATGGTTCCAAGACGTCGGCAATCTTATCAGAGACGGAACTCATCCTCAGCATTCTCCAACTGCAGTCCGTGGAGGTCCATCTGCTCAGGCTCCTTCCAGCGGCTGTACTCGAAGGTCTCCATCTCCTCCCTCGGCTTATTAACGGTCTTATAGACTAAGGAATCAGCGCCCAACTTGACAATCTCATAGAGGTTCAACTCCTCTTCATCGCCTCCGCCATCGCGCTGCGAGAGAATTTCAAGTTTTCCATTGTAAATCTTCCACGTCTTGTAGATAATACTACTCTGGTCGATACTCTCTGCGATACCACCTTCCTTGATGCGGATGCCCACCTCCGAACTGCCGTCGATGGGATTCGGCATCACCCAGTCGCCAAGCAGGGAGTTCTGGTTGATAACAATGAGGGCCTCCGTCTTGTCATCATTGGCCATCACGGCCATGCGGTCGCCCACTTGCAGACCGCCGAACACCTGCCCTGCCTCAAGGGCACGGGTAATGCTCAGGTTGAGCGTGTCGCCATTGTCTCGCAGCAACTGGAGGGTGTTCATCGCAGTACCATTACCACAAATACCATAAAGTGTCTGATCGTGAGGAATCTGTATCTCCGTAGAATCAGTCTCTGCAGCGGCCTGAGCCTGCTGATTGCCAGATCCTCCACAACTGCTCATCGTTATCACGACAGTAGCCATCATTCCAAATAATGTTGTCTTTTTCATAACTTACAGTCTTTATTCTCTTGTTGTTTTGCCTCATTCCATAAAGCATCCATCTCAGCCAGCGTCATGTCCTTAAGGGGCTTGCCGATCTTGATGCTGTGGGCCTCAATATAGTTGAAGCGGTTGATAAACTTGCGGTTCGTCATCTCCAGGGCATTGTCCGGATTGAGTTTATAGAGACGGGCTGCATTGATCACGGCAAACAGGAAGTCACCCAACTCCTTGGTAGAGTTCTCCTTGTCCTCCTTACGCAGTTCGTCTTCCAGTTCACCAAGTTCCTCGCGCACTTTCGCCCAGACATCCTGCTTGTCCTCCCAGTCGAAACCCACATTGCGGGCCTTGTCCTGGATGCGATAGGCCTTGATGATACTGGGCAGGGCAGCGGGCACGCCGGAGAGGACAGACTTGTTGCCGTCTTTCTCCTTGAGTTTGATCTGCTCCCAGTTCTCGAGCACCTGGGTGACACTGTTCACTTTTGTCTGCTCCTGGTCGGCAGCCTCTTCTGGCACATAAGGCAACGGTCTGGGATTCTCCGCATCAATCTGCGAGGGATGATAGACGTGAGGATGGCGGGTAATCATCTTACGGGTCAGCGCATTGCAGACATCCGCCATATCAAACTGCTGTTTCTCCTCTCCAATTTTCGCATAGAAACAGATGTGCAGCAGCACGTCGCCCAGTTCCTTGCATATCTCATGGGCATCGTTCTTGATCAGGGCATCGCAGAGTTCATAAGTCTCCTCGATGGTATTGGGTCGGAGGCTCTCGTTAGTCTGTTTCTTGTCCCAGGGACAATTGACCCTAAGTGCGTCAAGCACATCGAGAAAGCGGCCGAAAGCCTGCATTTTTTCTTCTTTTGTATGCATAAACCTTAAAATATTGGGGCAAAGATACAAAATAATTCATAATTCATAATTCATAATTCACAATTATTTTATAATTTTGCAGCGATTTTTAGAGATTATCGTAAAATATATATGGAATTAGCAAGCAAATACGACCCAAAAGAGGTCGAAGCCAAGTGGTATCAGTACTGGCTTGACAATAAACTTTTCTCAAGTAAGCCCGACGGGCGTCAACCCTATACGATTGTGATTCCGCCGCCCAATGTGACGGGTGTGCTCCACATGGGACACATGCTGAACAACACGATTCAGGACATCCTGGTGCGTCGTGCCCGTATGGAGGGTAAGAATGCGCTCTGGGTGCCGGGTACCGACCACGCTTCCATCGCCACTGAGGCCAAAGTGGTGAAGAAACTTGCCGAGCAGGGCATCAAGAAGCACGACCTCACCCGTGAGCAGTTCCTGAAGCATGCCTGGGACTGGACGCACGAGCATGGCGGCATCATTCTGAAGCAACTTCGCCGTCTGGGTGCCAGTTGCGACTGGGACCGCACTGCCTTCACGATGGACGAGAAGCGCTCAGAGAGCGTCATCAAGGTCTTCGTCGACCTCTATAACAAGGGACTCATCTATCGCGGGCTCCGCATGGTGAACTGGGACCCCAAGGCCCTGACCGCCCTCTCTACCGAAGAGGTGATCTACAGGGAGGAGCAGAGCCACCTGTTCCATCTGAAGTATTATGTAGACGGTTTGACCACGCTCGAGAATAAGGAAGCCTTGAAGGCTGAAGGCAATATCATCCACAAGGATGCCAAGGGCTATTACGCTGTGGTGGCTACTACTCGTCCTGAGACCATCATGGGCGATACCGCTATGTGTATCAATCCCAAGGATCCGAAGAACCAGTGGCTGAAGGGCCGCAAGGTCATCGTGCCTCTGGTGAACCGCGTCATCCCCGTCATCGAGGACCGCTATGTGGATATCGAGTTTGGTACGGGCTGTCTGAAGGTGACACCTGCCCACGACACCAACGACTATATGCTGGGCAAAACCCACAATCTGGAGACCATCGACATCTTCAATGCCGACGGCACCATCTCCGAGCAGTCGCCCATCTACGTCGGCATGGACCGTATGGACTGCCGCAAGCAGATAGCCAAAGACCTGCAGGAGGCTGGCCTGATGGAGAAGATTGAAGACTATACTAATAAGGTGGGCTACTCAGAGCGCAACCCCGACACCGCCATCGAGCCGCGGCTCTCCATGCAGTGGTTCCTCTCGATGAAGCACTTCGCCGACATCGCCCTGCCGCCCGTGATGAACGACGAACTGAAGTTCTATCCCGCCAAGTACAAGAACACCTATAAGAACTGGCTGGAGAACATCCAGGACTGGTGCATCTCGCGCCAACTCTGGTGGGGGCACCGCATTCCTGCCTATTACTTCCCCCTCCTACAGGAGGGGACAGGGGAGGTCACCGAAGCCTTCGTCGTGGCAGAAACCCGTGAGAAGGCCCTCCGCCTGGCTCAGCAGAAAAACCCGAAGGTGACTGATGCCGACCTGCGTCAGGACGAGGATGCCCTCGACACCTGGTTCTCCAGTTGGCTCTGGCCTATCTCCCTCTTCGACGGCATCAACAATCCAGGCAATGAGGAGATCAAGTACTACTATCCCACCAGCGACCTCGTGACAGGTCCTGACATCATCTTCTTCTGGGTGGCACGTATGATCATGGCCGGCTATGAGTACATCGGCGACATGCCCTTCAGAAATGTCTATTTCACAGGTATCGTGCGCGACAAACTGGGTCGTAAGATGTCGAAGAGCCTCGGCAACTCGCCCGACCCCATCGAACTCATCGAGAAGTTCGGTGCCGACGGCGTGCGTATGGGTATGATGCTCTCCGCTCCAGCGGGCAACGATATCCTGTTCGACGAGGCCCTCTGCGAGCAAGGCCGCAACTTCAACAACAAAATATGGAATGCCTTCCGCCTCGTGAAGGGCTGGACTGTCAGTGAAGATGCCCCGCAGGAAGGTGCCAGCCAATTGGCCGTCGCCTGGTTCGACGCAAAACTCAAGGAGGCTAATGCCGAACTCAACGACCACTTCTCGAAGTACCGTATCTCGGAGGCTCTGATGACGGTCTACAAACTCTTCTGGGACGAGTTCTCCAGTTGGTATCTCGAGATGGTGAAGCCCGCCTATGTGGACGGCAAGCAGCAACCCATCGACCGTGTGACCTACGATGCCACACTGCGGTTCTTCGACACACTGTTGAAGATGCTCCACCCCTTCATGCCGTTCATCACCGAGGAACTGTGGCAGGCCCTCTATGAGCGTCAGCCTGGCGAGAGCATCATGCGTGAGAGCCTGCACCTTGACGCTCCCAATGCGGATGAGAAGATCATGCTCAACAATGTGGATACTGTCAAACAAGTGGTAAGTGGTGTACGTACCGTCCGTGCCCAGAAGAATATTGCGCAAAAAGAGAAACTGGCATTGCAAGTCATCAACTCCCAACTTTCCGGCAATTATGGGAAGGCGGTGATGAAGATGGCCAATCTGGAAAGCATCACGTCAGTCAGCGAGAAAGACTCCACTGCGAGCACCTTTATGGTTGGCACTATCGAATATGCCGTCCCCTTAGGATCTCTCATCGACGTAGAGGCAGAGATTGAGAAGATGGAGGCTCAACTGCAGCACCTCGAAGGCTTCCTGGCCGGTGTGATGAAGAAACTCTCGAATGAGCGCTTCGTGGCCAATGCACCAGAGGCTGTCGTTGCACTGGAGCGCAAGAAGCAGAGCGACTCGGAAGAGAAGATTGCTGCCCTGAAGGAATCTATCGCAGC
>ODAJ011922027.1_pt1 | contig 10262 bp, 6 predicted proteins | sample 1539241 | NCBI WGS metagenome assembly ODAJ01 (sample SAMN02144231, study PRJEB22623) | gut metagenome | biome: sheep rumen | host: Ovis aries | place: New Zealand
AGTACAATGTGCAGGAAGCACTGCGGGGGATAGAGGGTTTCAGCCATCTGTGGCTGCTATGGGGATTTTCGGAAGTACAAAGTGACCATGCACAAGGTACCAAGGACTGGTCTCCGACGGTGCGTCCGCCGCGGTTGGGCGGGAACAAGCGGATGGGCGTTTTTGCGACAAGGAGTCCGTTCCGGCCCAATCCTATCGGGCTGAGCAGCGTCAAGTTGATCGAAGTACGAAGAGACCAAGTACCAAGTACCAAGGATGGTCGGATGGAGTTGATTGTGAGCGGGGCGGATGTGCTGGACGGCACGCCGATATACGATATCAAGCCGTACCTGAGTTTCAGCGACTCGCATCCGGAGGCGCAGAACGGTTTTGCGGAGGAAACAAAAGATTATAAACTGGAGGTGGATTGGTCGTGCGTAGAGAGCGAAGGTGCAGAAAGGAAGGATATTGAGTATATCTTGGCTCAAGATCCGAGGCCGGCGTATCAGGATGACCCTGAGCGGGAGTACAAGATGGATTATGCGGGGTGGCGGGTGATATTTACGGTAGCGGGGAATGTTGTTCACGTCGTAAAAATAGAAAAAAAGTAAAAAATAGAAGAAAAATACAATTTTTTCAGAAAAAAGTCATTAGAGACTTGCATATTTCAGTTTTTTTTAGTAATTTTGCAGCGCAAAATGAGTGAGCCCTACGAAATACAAGGCGGTTTGAAAATTCGGGAAGGAGTTCCCTTAGTGAGGCGGATTAACATTAACGACAAAAAACTAATACAATGAAAAAGATCTTTCTTTATTTAGCGGCTTTGCTGTGTGCAGGCATCTCTCATGCCGAGGTGAGCCGTATTTACTGCAAGATGTCCCATGGTTGGTGGAAAGATGCCGGCGCGGCAGTAGGCGCTTATGCGTGGTCCGGCGACGGCGACAACGCGCCGCATAACGCTGCGTGGCCCGGTGTCCGCATGTCAGTTGTCTTGGGCGAGAGTGACATGTGGTACGCGGATATTGATTTGGCTCAATATTCCAAGGTGGTGTTTACCCGTGTGAACGGTTCAGGTACGTTGGAATACTGGGGAGCTAAGACAGAGGATCAAGTTATTCCGACGGATGGGAAGAACCTGTTTACCATCAGTAATTCCGAAGCGGCTTGGGAAATCAACAACAACCTATGTACCGGTGCATGGAGTACTTACACCGCCTCGGACGTGGAGATAGACTATTACATTGCCGGCGAGGGATTGCCCGGTGTTAATTGGAATAATCATGTAAAGCTGATCAATGGCACCGTAATTTACAATAACCTGGCGGCAGGTACGTATAAGTTCAAGATTACCGGTGGTGACTGGAACGGTTTTATCCTCGGTGCCGATGCCGTAGATGCCTCGTGCAGTACGGCGGGTGCGTATAGCGGTGACAGCGACGGGAACATCATCGTCATCCTGGCGGGCGAAGGCTCTATTTCCATCAGCGTGGCAGACGGGAAGATTTGTCTGACCGTAGTGGGGGAGACCGAGGAGCCGTATAGCGGTTCTGCTGTTCCGAGTGAGTGTGGCGATGTGCTGCTGCAGGGATTCTATTATGACAGTTATGAAGTCGATCCTCATCATAACGGTACGGCGGAGTATGGCGATACCAAATGGAAGACATTGTTGGCTCAGTCCGGCGAGATAGGAGCCTATTTTGACCTGATCTGGTTGCCGCCCAGCGGCTACGCAAGCGGAGTGGGCTATCACCCGAAACAATACTCGAACCAGAACAGCGATTGGGGTAGCCGTGCGGAGTTGGAGAAGTTGATAGCTGCGTTCCATAACAGCGGCACGAAAGTGGTGGCGGATATAGTGATCAACCATGCCGAGGCAATGACGGGCTGGTGCGACATGGCGACGGAGGATTTCGGCGAGTACGGCGTGTTCGAGCCGGGTCCGAGTTTCATCACGAGCAACGATGAGGTAAACAATCCCGCCAATAACGTGGATACTCTCGCGGGTGACTGCTGGGGTTATTCGGCTGCTTCGAGAGCAGATGACGGTGCAAACTGGGATGCAGCCCGCGACTGGGCGCATGACAATCCCGAGGTACAGGAGATGTTCAAGGCTTATCTCAAATGGATGAAGAACGTGATGAAATACGACGGTTGGCGTTATGACAAGGGTGACGGTTATAGCAACTGGCATATGGATAACTATAACAAGGCGTCCGAACCGTACATCGCATTCGAGGAGTATTATGACGGAAATGCCGAGAATATAAAGAACGCAATCCGTGCAGGTAAAATGAATATGATGGCATTTGATTTCCCTGCCAAATTCGATGCCATCAATCCGATAGCGGGCTGGAACTATGTAGGACGCCGCGGACTGATCGGCAATGACGGCACGGGAAGCGACTATTGGAAGAAACATGCGGTAACATGGGTGGAGAACCACGATATGTTCCTGCGCGATGACAATGACCTGGAGTTCGGCGGCCGCAACAACTCAATGACATCTGCCATGAAATACCGCGTGCTGGGTGCCAATGCGTTTATTCTCTCCATGCCGGGAGTTCCGTGTGTGTTCTATCCCCATTGGTATAAATACAAAGACGAAATCAAGGCGATGATCAATGCCCGTCATTTGGCAGGCGTACACAGCGAGAGTGAAGTAACCAATGAATCCTGGGATTCCAACGGAAGCCGTAGTACGGGTTATCAGGCAACAGTAGTCGGCAAGAACGGTTGGCTGATTTTGTGTCTCGGAACCAAGGCGAACCAACAAGGTTTCGGTCCGGACTACCAATTGGTAGCAAGCGGTTACCATACGTTCAATAACAACGGCGAGCAGATCAATGAGAGTTATGAGATGTGGGTACATAAAACCGGCGATGTGGCTCCGGGTATTATTGCTACGCAGAGCACCACGTTTGAGGATATGACGAACGGAATCGATGTGACGATAGAGGCAGTAGGCGGAAGTTGCGCAGCTACCATCTATTATACAACGGACGGCACCGATCCTACGACCGGTTCAAGTGTATATACCGAGCCGCTGAACTTTAAGGAGACCACAACGCTGAAAGTGATGGCTGTTTGCGGCACGGCGCAGTCGAAAGTGCAGGAATACACCTATACTTATCGCGAGCCGTTGCAACGCGGCATCCGCGTCCGCTTCAACAAACCGGATGAGTGGGCAAAGGCTTACATCTATGCTTGGAAAGAGATCATCACCGCTACCGATACGACATCAGAGTTCCTTTTGGGTGCTTATCCCGGACAGCGTCTGTACATGGATAAGGACGGTTGGTATAGTTATGAGTTCAGCAATGATTTGAAGTCTGTTAAGTTCCAACTCTCAACAGGTAACGATTGCGGAATAACGGAAGTGAAATCCAATGACTTGGAGGCTAATTACGATGTATGTTACGGTTGGCGTGCCGGTCAAGCCGGAACGGGTAAAGAGGAGGTTGAGCTGGATTGCGAGACCGAGCTTCATCCGTCGTTTGACTTGGTTATTACTCCCGAGACGGATTTCTTCCGTGACCAGAATGAGGGTGTGGAGGTGAAGATCTACGCGGTGGGTGCTCCTAATGCGATGATCTACTATACGACGGATGGAAAAGATCCGACAACGGCTTCTGCTTCTGCTCAGGGCGAAGTAACATTCACCGTGAAAACAACGACGACGGTGAAAGCCTATGCCGTATATGGTCAAGAGCGCACTCCGACGCGTACAGAGACATATTCCTACAAAGCTCCGCAGCAAGGCGCTATCACCGTGCAATACATGAAACCGAAAGAGTGGACAGACCTATATTTATACGCGTTCACGCGCAAGAAGATCAGCGGAAAGGTGATAGATACCCCGTATCCGCTGGACGGCAATGCAGCAAACAAGAAATGGCCGGGCATGAAATGGACAACGAAGGAAGGCGGATGGTACACCTATACCATGCCGGCTGATATTCAGGAGATATATGTGATCTTTACGGAAGGTAAGGACAAATTGCAGACGCAGGATATCTTCCTGTATGAGACCACCTGTTATTTGTGGAATCCGGATTGCAAGAAGGCTGTGGTAGATGCTAACTGCGACGGCGTGATAGAAGAAGGAATAGAGAACATTATCGATGCATCGAAGAAAGACAATGAGACATACAAACTTATCATCGACGGCCGGTTGGTTATTGTCAACCGCGGCGTTATGTATGATGTTATGGGTCGCCGTTTGTAATACGGAGGCCAAGACAATCTATCTGAACACAGGCGGAACCAGTTTGTGGGAGAAGGACGGTGCCAATAAGTTCGCCATCTGGCACTGGCAAGGCACTAATGCCGGCGCGTGGTCATCGTGGATGACCCGCGTGGATGGCAATGTATGGAAAGTAGACGTTTCGGATAGCAGCGACAAGGTGATCTTCTGCCGGTTCAACAACACGGCTTCTTCTCCGAGTTGGAACTCCGACATGTGGAACCAGACGGAGGACCTGATGCCCGGAAGTAATAACCTCTTTACCATCACCGGATGGGGAAACGGCAAAAGCCAGGGCTCGTGGTCCATGTATGATGCGTCGGGAAGCGGCGGTCAGGGCGGAGGAGATACCCCCGGCGGAGGAACACCCGTGACCCCCGGAAATTATGCGACTGCAGTTCCGAGCCAATGCGAGGATGCGATGTTGCAGGCATTCTATTGGAACTCGGACAAGGATAATACTTATGGTACTTCCAAATGGACCGCTTTGCAATCGCAAGCCTCGGAAATATCCCAATATTTCCAAATGGTATGGCTACCGCCCTCTTGTTATTCGAAGTCAGGCAGTATGGGATATCTTCCTGCGAAATATTCCCAGCAGAAAAGCAGCATGGGAAGCGAGACGGAACTTAAATCCCTTATCGCTGCTTTCCATAACGGCGGAGTACGCGTATTGGCAGATGTCGTAATCAATCATGCCGGTAATCAGAGTACATGGATCAATTTCTTCGAACAGGATTTTGGCACTTACGGCAAGTTCTCTCCTCAAAGCACATGGATAACCAGCAACGACGAAGCGCAAGGCAAGGGAACGCTGGGTTCCAACGCTGATGACGGACAGGAAGCGAATGCCAACTATCCTTCGGCACGTGACTGGGATCACAAGAACACCCAAGTGCAGGCGATGTGCCGAGCCTATCTGAAATACCTGATCGGAGAGATAGGGTATGACGGTTTCCGTTTCGACTATTGCGGAGGCTACCATGTGAGTCATATCAATGACTATGTATCTGCTGCCAAACCCTATTTCTCCGTCATGGAGTACTGGAACGGCAATGCAAGCATTTTGAAACAACGCATCAACGATGCAGGTAAGAATACCCTGACCTTTGATTTTGCCGGTTTCTACACCTGCTACCAACAGGGTATAGCCGTCAATAACTACGGCAAGCTTGTCAATCCAGGTCTGCGCGGACAGGGCTATGCCAAGTATGCCGTGAATTTCGTGGACAACCATGACACTTTTAACCGCAGTGATATCAATAATTCCGACTGCGGGAACAGCAAGGACGGCAGCAGTTCTCTCAATAACAAAGAATTGATCATGCAATGCAATGCCTATCTGCTGAGCATGCCGGGCGTGCCGTGCGTGTTCTGGCCGCATTGGTATAAGTACAAAAGTGAGATCAAGGCGATGATTACCGCCCGCAGGAGAGCGGGAATACATTCAGAGAGTAGTGTACAAGAGACTTCCGGAAACGGATACTATGAGGCTACGATTACCGGAAAGTACGGAAATGTAATCGTCTATCTGGGTTCTTCCGCCAATAAAGCCGCTCCGCAAGGATACACGCAAGCAGTCAAGGGTGGTAAGTACGCGATGTATTATACCGGAAACGGCAATATGCAGGGAATAGAGAGTACGCCGGTGGAGACTTCTCGTAAAAATGGAGAGAAGTTCCTGAAGGACGGGCAACTCTACATCCGTCTTGGAGAAAACGTCTATGACGTAAGGGGAAATAGAATCAACTGAATATATTAACTTTAAATTTAAAATTATTATGAAAAAGATTTTTACTTTCTGGGCTGCCGTGTTGTGTGGCTTAACATTGAATGCAAAAACATTATATCTGAACCCCGGCTCGGGCGATAACAATTGGGCCAAAGACGGTGCGGTATTGTTCGTGCATTCCTGGGATGCACAGGATAATGATGCGCAATTTACAGGTAGCGGCGATGTCCTTTCCGCTGAAATACCGGATGGTAACAACCATGTGAAAATAGTACGAATGCCGGCCGGTAGTGCTAGCTTGAATTGGGATACCAAATGGAACGCAACAGGCGATCTGGCAATTCCGGAAGGGAAAAACCTATATACCATAACCGGATGGGGGGCCAATGACGGAGAGTGGTCCGTGTATGGAAACGGCGGTGGCAACGAAAATCCCGGCGGTCAAGGTGGTGAAACTCCCGGAGACCAAGGAGATAACGAGTTGGAAGAGTCCGGTCAGTATCATGACTTCGCATTAATCGGTTCGATAGGCGGTGATTGGAATATTCAGGAGCAAAAGGCTGAATATACCTTTGATGAACGTGGTCGTTGGACCGGTACGTTGGGCGCCAATCCAACTTCACCTGCTCATGCTGCCTTTGTCGTTATCATGGACGAAGAAGGAAACCAATACAAGACCAAAGGATGGCTGGGCGAAACGACCAAGGCGACGCTCTACTGGGCTAACGGATTTGAGAACAGCAATGTGTGGAAGTTACCGGCAGACGTAACTCTGTACCTGATCATGCGTAAGTGTACTTTCAAAGGCTCTATAGAAGTGGAGAGTGTAGATCAAGCTACTTATGATGCGTACACGATTGACTGGGGAACAGAGAATCCCGGCGGCGGTGAGGAACAGCACCAAGCCATCGATCAGGTAGAGGGCCAAAAGCAGGCCCGCAAGATGATCATAGATGGTCAGCTTCGTATCGTTCGCGGCGAGAAAGTGTTTGACGCAACGGGTCGTCAGTTGTAATCAACGAATCGGCGCGCGCAAATACGCGCGCTCTAATATCAATAGGTTATGCGTAAGATTATTCTTAGTATTTTAGTATTCGTGGCAGCCTGCGTGAGCGCGCAGGTTACTACCACACCGGCGATTATCGAGAAGGGCTATAGTGGTCAGATCAAGTTCACGTACGACCCGAGTCTGAGTAAAGGAAAGGCGATGGTTGCTGCTACTGAGTGCTATTCGCACATCGGTCTGATTACCGCGGATTCCAAGGATAATGGCGACTGGAAATATATCCAAAGCGGAAAGGACGATTGGGGAACCAAGAATGAACCCCAATGGTCCAAGGTGGGTCCCAATTGGGAGTTGACCATTCCGAGTATTTATACTTTCTTCGGTTGCCCGACGACAGAAGATATCACAGCGATTGCTATGGTCTTCCATGACGGAAACGGCAAATCCTCGAAGGAAGGCAAGGATGTGAATGGTAATAACATTATCCTTTTCTTGGATGAGGAGAACATCCCAACTGATATCTGGGAGAATTTCACCCCTGCAACAGTTGTTACTCAGGCTCGCCCGAGCGGTGTCAGCAACGGTATCTACTATGATGCCAACGACCCGACGGTAGTGACGCTCTGTACCTATGCGGCTAACAAATCGGAAGTAGCAGCAAGTCATGTGTTCGTCATCGGCGATATGACCAATTGGAAATTGGATAACGCCTATCAGATGAAAAAAGACGGTAACTATTTCTGGCTCAAGTTGACAGGACTGACGGCAGGTCAGGAGTATCGTTTCCAGTATGCTATCGAGCGTGCGGACGGAGAACATGTTCAGATCTCGGATCTGTACTCGGAGAAAGTGGTGAGCCAGAATGATCGGTTAGCACGACAGGCTGATCCTACTCTTATCGGTTATCCGCTGAAAGGCGCAGATGGCGGTTATGTGACGGTTATTCAGCCGGGTAAGCCGGCTTTCCAATGGTCACAAGCTACCCTTAACTTCCAACGTCCGAACAAAGACAACCTCGTTATTTATGAAGTATGGCCGTACGACCATACTGCAGAGCGTACACTGACTGCGCTGACCGGTCGCCTCGATTATATCGAGAACTTAGGTGTCAATGCGGTAGAGCTGATGCCGATGTGCGAGTTTGAGTATCCGGACGGTTGGGGGTATAGCCCGACGCACTATTTCGCAATGCAAAAAGCTTGCGGTACGCCGGAACAGTTGAAAACATTCATTGACGAATGTCACAAACGCGGTATTGCAGTCATTTTGGATATGGTCTTTAACCACGCTACAGGACTTAATCCGATGAATAAACTCTATCCGCTGGCGCAGAACCCGTGGTTTAACGTTAATCCTCCTCATGGGGACAATGTATTCGAGGACTGGAACCATGACTTTGCACCAGCTCATGAGATGTTCACCCGCGCGCTGCAATACTGGCTGACTGAGTACAAGGTGGACGGATTCCGTCTCGACCTGAGTCACGGTATCTGCGGTCCGAGTTACAATGCGGTAGATAACCTGAAAGACTATTACAATAATGGTGTGAAGGCCGTATCTCCGGACGCGTATATGATCCTTGAGCACTGGGGTAAGACCTCAACCGGTGATCTGGACCGTGCGCAACAGCGAGAACTGACCAATGCCGGTATGATGTGCTGGGAGAACACCGGCGAGGCTTATCAAGAGATTGCTATGGGTTACGGCACCGGTAATAAGTCGTCCTTAACCAATGCCAACAGAGATAAGTATGTTTCGTACTGCGAGAGCCATGACGAGGAGCGCTGCTTCTTTAAGGCTCGCAAGTGGGGTAGCGGTAATGTTGCTACTGACGAAAATGTGCGTTTGAACCGCGTACCGATGGTACTGGGCTTGACCTGTCTGCTTGACGGCCCGACGATGTTTTATCACTTCGCAGAACTGGGATTCGATAACTCGAAATTCATGACAGCAGATGGCACATGGGGCGAAGACGGTTACAAGGCTTATGGTGCAGACAACGTACCGGTATATATTAACGAAGAAGTGAAGATGTACCCCAAGAAGCGTCCGGAAGAATGGATGAAAGGCGGCGCACGTATGCAGGCTTACCAGAAAGTAGCGCAGATTCTGCAACTCCGTACACGTCTGTTGCCGACTGTGTTTGAAGGCAATCCGACGAACTCATCCGTTGGAGCAACGGAATTGCGAACCATCCAATGGGGTGCCCAAGTCTTCGTGGCTGCTAACGTATCGCCTTCGAGCAGCAAACAAGTTACGCTTCCTTCCGGTACCTGGTATGATTATCTGGGAGGTGGAACGACAGCGACATCGTCCTATACTCTCCAACCGGGAGAAATAAAGGTGTTCACCGGTTCCAAGATTACACTGCCGGTGGTTCCTACATCTTATAATTTCCCGGAAGGGATGGAAGAGATAGCGGGATCCGCCAAATCAAGCCAAGCTCAGAAGATTCTCCGGGACGGACAGATATTCATTCTTGTAGGTGACAGAGTATATAACATTCAAGGTCAACGCGTACAGTAAATTCACAAATTCTCAAATAGAAGGGACGTGTATATTGCAATAGCGGGAAATATAGGAGCCGGGAAAACTACCCTGACTAAGATGTTAGCGCGGTACTACGGTTGGGAGCCGCGGTTTGAATCCGTAAGTTTCAATCCGTATCTGGAGGACTACTATGGTGATATTAAGCGTTGGGCATTCTGTTTAGAGACCTATTTCCTGAAGGAGCGTTACAAGGATATGCTGGCGATTCAGCAGGCTTCTCACACTATAGTTCAGGACCGATCGATCTTCGAAGGGGTGTATGTCTTTGTCCGTAATAACTACGAACGCGGAGATCTCTCCGAACGGGATTTTGAGACCTTCATGGAACTTTTCGACCTCATGAAATCGCAGATGAAAATGCCGGATATGATGATCTATCTCCGCAAGTCCGTGCCCGCCCTCATCGCCCAGATCCAGAAACGCGGACGCGATTACGAGCAGACGATGCAGATCGACTATCTCAAGGATCTGAACGATAAATACGAAGATTTCATATATGGCAAATATGAAGGGCGGGTACTTGTAATCGAGTCCGATGGAATGGATTTCGAGAACAACCCCACGGATTTCCGCAAAGTGATCGACAAGGTCGATGCGGAGCTCTTCGGCCTCTTTAGTGAAAATAACTGGAATAATAACCAATAACCCCCCTCAATCGGCAAAGGGGTCCCCGACGGGCGCTAACGGAGTGCACCCGGTGGGGAGAGCGGAGGCATCGGTTGCCCGTTTATTTAGCGGAGCGGTATAAACCA
>ODAJ011993467.1_pt1 | contig 10259 bp, 10 predicted proteins | sample 1539241 | NCBI WGS metagenome assembly ODAJ01 (sample SAMN02144231, study PRJEB22623) | gut metagenome | biome: sheep rumen | host: Ovis aries | place: New Zealand
AGTATTGCAAGGCAAAAATTTATAAAAAAACCGGAGCGTACGTGGTGTACGTGAGGATTTTTGAATAAATTTTTAACACAGCAAGACGAAGTTTTTCATTTGTTTATTACTATTCTGGGCGGAAGTATGGTTTAAAACCACTACTAATATCCCCATTAACAAACCCAGTTCCACTATGTTCTTTTTCTTCCTCTAAAATCTTTTTTACATATAACATTTTATTTTGTAAATTATTTGTATTACCTATATATATTTTCTTATTTTGACTTTCTATATAAATATAATAGTTATCCTCATTTTCTATATTGATTTCTGTAATAATATTTTCAATATCAATTGATTTTGATGCTTCTATTACTTTTTGTATTTTATTAATTTTTTCTAGATCTTGTATTTCAAGTCTTTTTTTATTTATTAAATCATTTTCTGTAACATTTAATCCAACAATAATTGGTACTTCTTTTTTTACACTTGAAATTTCTAAAATATAGCCATTTTTATCTATATATGCATAACTATTTATTAGTTTAATCTGATATTTAATATTTCTTTCAGTGATTGAAATTTGAATTGTTCCTGGTAATTTTCTTTTTATTTTTACTTCTTCAATATACTGGTTTTCTTTTATATTTTGAATTATAGAACTATTAAATTTGAATATATTTTCTCCCTTTTTTAAACTTGAAATACTTATTATAGTATCTGTTGGAATTTGAGAATTTCCATTTACTTCAATCTTAGTTATATTAAAAATTGGTGCAGTAAATGCAAAAACTGCTATTACTCCAATTAATAATATACTACTAAAAATTCCAATTATCTTTTTTGATGATTTTTTCTTTTTTCTTTTTTTGTTCTTTATATTTGTAGTATTTGCTTCATTAAATTCATTTCTAATTCGTGTATTACTATTTCTTTTCGTTTTAGAACTTTTCGTTTTGTTGCTTTTTGTAGTTTTATTTTTATTATTTTGTATCTGTTTTTTAGGAGTTACTCCTATTATTATTTCATCATTAAAATCAAATTTTTTATTTTTCTCGTTTTCAAATTTAGAATGACTTTCTTTCCCATTAATTCTTTTAGTAACATATACTTTTTTTTCACCATTTGTGCTATTTTCTATTTCGTCATCAGAAAAATACAAAGTTTTTCCATCTTTACTTATATTCAAATTTATCACCTTCTTTTGCTCTAAATATTTTATACTAAACAAAAAAAAATAGCAATATTTTTTTGCTATTTTTTTATTCCTCTTCCTGGGTTACAATTCACAGATATATAATATATATTAATGAATGTATGAGTTCGACCTTTGTAGTAGTCATTTATTATTTTTTCTTTCTAATTATGGTTGATATAATTTAGTATAGTACAAACTTAAGCCAACTTGGAGAACGGAAGAAATGAATTAATATATATTATATAGCTGTGAATTGTAACCTTCCTGTTTAATAATCCTTTAAAAAGAAATCATTCCTATTGCTTCCATATAATTCATAATTTATATTATTTACATTATATGAACTCGCTCTTTCTCGTCCTAATGCCATATAATAAGTTTTTTTCAAAACATCATTTTGATTATGCATATATGAATACATATCTGGACAATCTGTTGTTCCAATACCCATTATACCAGAACTACCCATTATACTTGTATAGCTTCCTAAACAATTTAAAAACGGATAATAAAATATTTCTTCATTTTCACTTATATCTTTTTTTCTCTCAAAATTTATTTTCCAAATTCCTGAATAATAGTTAGCTTTTGGTTTTATAATACTAGGATTAGTAAGTATACTATCATTTGCCTTGCAATAAGTATTGTCATTAGTTAGTATATAAATATCATCTTCATCAATATATTCTTTTGTTAGCATGTTTGTAACTACCGAATATCCATTATATTTTTTTGAACCTATATTTAGACCTTGTAAAAATGTTATTTCACATACATCATTTTGAATAGCTTCCCAATCTGTTTCAGAAATCTTTGGCATTACAAACTCTATATTTGCACCTGAGGAAAAACCAGAAATTGCAGAAGACATATTTGTTTCTATAACATATCTAATTATAGCTTTTCTGTGTTTATTAAAATTTGAATCAGCTGAATGAATATTTCCGCTAAAAATTTCAAAATTTCCTCCATATTCAGAAAGTGGAGTTATTCCAGATTCTTTTAACTCAGTTGTTTTAGAATCATCTGCATCATAATATAAACATTTATCTGGTGTTAAATTAGCTAAATTATATCCATCTTGAGATTTATCTGCTTTATCTTTATATCCAGTAACCGCACTTCCTAATACTGCTTTTGAAAATTCGTAAGCTCTTTTATAATATATGTATGCACTTTTATTTTTTGTTATTGCAATATAGTATTTTATAAATTGCTTATTTTGATCATATTCAGTATCTTTAGTATTATCATATATTGCAACTTGATTGTAATTTTTAGCACCATTCGGATCTATGTAGAAAAATCTAGCATTTTTGTTGATTGTAAATCCATTATAATTAAAATTGTTTTTATTACTTGCATCTTCTTCTAAATAATACTTTTGTCCATTAATTCTTGCATATTGATATTCTCTTGTCCCTACATATTCTTTTAATACTTCTGTATCATCTTCTTTAAACTCAATTCCATCAAACCAATATGAATTGCTTAATTGATCAAAATAAATTCCATTACCATTTTTAGATTCATCTTTAGTTTCAGCAATAGAATATAAAAAACCATAATCGAAAACATAATTGTCTAATCCTATTTTTCCCATTATTGTTATATAATTATCTAGAGTGTAGTTAATAACAAAATCATAATTTTTAGATGAATCTACATACCTTGCACTATAATAAACATATGGTTTAAGTCCATTTGTGATTGCATTTGGTTTACTATATGTTTTGTCAATATCACTATCTTCTACTCCTGTCAAAGTATTTTGAAATGGTGAATATATATAATATCCATCATATAGAGTAAATGCAACTGCTGGAATATATTCTTTCATAACATCTGCTTTATAACCTGTAAAATTAAAATTATTTGCTAAAGAGTTATAAAAAGTTGTAACAGCAGCCTCTAAATCTGAAATTTTTGAATTTGTAATATCACCAAATGCGTTATTAACAGTATTTAGCTGATATGCTTTTATTGAGTCATAAGTTGCATTTAAAAGCTTTGTATCATACTCAAGTTCTGTAGTTGCAGTCGATATTTTATTATTTACATATGTAGATAATACTATTGTAATTGGCATTATTATAATTATAAAAATAACCGCTAAACTCTGTATTTTCATACCGAATCCTTTCTTATGTATAAATATAAATAGGAACAAACATCTAACTTTTCAAAAAAAATTACATGTCTGTTCCTCCTTTATTATTATTCTTAATTTACACTATTTAGTTGTTGTTTTTGTAACGATTCCTGAACTTTGTGCAGTAATAGCTTTTGATTCATTTCCTGTAACTTTAAACATAAAGTTTCTTAATTGACTAGCTATAGTGTTGTTAGTATTTTTTACAGTTACAGATATAATATCTCCTTCTTTTAATCTTAATGGTAACGATTCAAGAACTTGTGTTGTATACATAGTATAATATACATTATCTCCTATTTGAACATACGCACCGCCTGCTTTTTTAGCTGGGTTTTCGTCAAGTTTTTGAACTACTATTTCTGCATCATATGAATTATTTGTAGAACTCAATGTTAATATAAAATTATCATAGTTTTCTTGTGATAAATAACCTGTAGTTCTAACTTGATTTGTAAAATCAGTAGTTGCTGTTTGTACAGTTAATTTAACAGTATCATCTGTTTTATCTGCCATTGTCATTAGTGGAAAAACAAACATTAATATTGCTGCTAAGAATATTGCAATTATTGTTGTTGCTGAATCTCCCATATTATTCCTTCCTTTCAAAATTCAATATAAACAATTATATTATACCATTTTTCTTTAAATATTGCAAACTTTTTTCATATTTTAATCATATTTTTTTGTTTACTATTTATTTAATTTATAATTACTGCTCAATATATGTTATAATTCGAAAAGTCTTCTTATTTTCAGTACTAACTCCGCTACTTAATTCTTCTTGATATTCTCCAAGATGTTCTGCAAAACTTTTTCCTTTAATTATATCATATAAACCGTTTTTTAATAGACTATTTGCTCTATAATTTGCATCATTTGCAATTGTAATCTTTACCAGTTTGTTAGTATTGTCATACAGTATTTTATATCTTATTATTTCTATTCCATCCTCATCTTTTTCTATTACTGTATCTCCTATTTTTAGCTTCACACTATTAAATGTAGCATCAGATAGTTTAAGATACATTATAAAATCTTCTTTAATAGCTCTATACATAGATGAAACAACAGTTTCAGCGCCTACTATTCTAGTAGCACCATCATCTCTACTTTGTATAAAATTAATATAGCCTTCTGAATTTTTTGCAAATTTTATTACTTCTGTTTGATCAATAGTACTATCTATACCTTCTCTTAATGTTGTAAAAGAAGATATGCAAACTGTTAATGCAATTAAAAATATTAAAACTTGTCCAGCCATAATTAATGCATCAGATGCATTTTCCATTTGCATATCCTCCTTTATAATTAATAATTAATAATGAATATTTAATAATTATTCATTATTAATTTTTCATTCTTCATTAATCAACTGTAATTGTAGTTATTAATCCATTTGAATCATGTGTTCCATTAACCTCATAATATTTGTTTGCACCTGTTTCGACTCTTTTTAACCCTGATCCATAACTCATTGCATTAGAACTATTTACACTAATTCCTGCATCATTTCCAGGAAATGTTATTTTAATAGCCTTATGGGTTTCACCAGATTGAATACAGGCAAGATCATTTGATATTACATATTGTATTAATGCATTTACTTGTGAACCAGAAATGCTATTTCCTAAATATGGTGTTATTTTTGAATTGAATGCAGCAATTTCTTGTTCATCCATATTGGCCATTTCTTTTGCAGTTCCACCCATACGATTAAAAAGAAATACACCAAGTGAAACAATCATTATTGAAACTAAAATTGCTCCTGCAATTATTAAAGCTTTTGATGCGTTTTCCATTCTATACTACCTTTCATAGCTTAATTTGATATTGTTACATTGTCTATATATCCTGTAGCAGGATCTGTACTATAAGTTGCTTTATAATTCGTTGAATTATCAAAACTTGGATAGCTTACAGAAGTAGTAGCATCTGGGCTAGTTACGCTTGTTCCAGTTACACCATTAGTTGCTGTAATTGTAATCTTTACATAATGTTTAACAGCTTGTTTCTTTTGAGCTCCGTTAGATGCTGCAATAGCATCAACTAGACTGTTCATTGATGTTCCATTGCTTGTTTTTCCACAATACTGTGATATTTTTGTATTAAAAGCTTGTGCTGTTTCTGCATCTAGATTTGTATCTGAAGCAGTTCCCTTTGCATTGTTATAAACCATAATTCCTAAAGAAATTAATAAAATTGATAAAAGTATAGCTCCTGCTATAATTAGTGCTTTTGAAGCATTTTCCATAATAAATTCCTCCTTTTAATTTAATATTATTATATATATTTTCTAGATATAGAAAATCTTATGGATCAATTTTCCTACCTAACATTAATATCTTAATTTGATTTTTGTTCAAATAACAAATAATTTACTTTTCCCAGTTTATTGTATCTTATGGTTGTACACTCAAAATAGATTGAATTATAATATTCTACAAAACTAACCATTCCTCCATTATATAATGTTTCCATTTTATATAATGTATCATCATCTGTTATCTTTATTTCAACCTCTATTGAATTTATATCATTTTGGATATAAAATCCTTGTTCATCTTTTTGAACATTACTTTTCTCATTATTATCAACTGCTTTATTTATAAATGTTGTAAGTTCTGTTCCAAGTATTTGTTTATTTAAAAATACTTCATATGTTAAATTTTCTTTTTTTATTTTTGCCTGTTCTGCTCTATAATTTATGATTCTTACTGCAATTATTGAAATTATAATGATAACTAAAGATATTATAAAAATTACAATTTTTTTCATTTTTTGTTTATTCCTTTTAGTTTTGGATAATTCTAACTTCTTTTACCAAAAGTGAAAAATTCTCATCTATGATTACATTTGAACATTTATATTTTTTGTCTAAATGTTGTTTAAGTAAAGCTCTTAATTCTTCTGATGGTTTTTGAGCCCAATCTAACCCATCTACCTTTACCTCAATAACTGTTGGTCTTTTTTCACTTATATTATTGTCTTTTGCTAAATTTACAATTGTAATAACATCTTGAATAGATAAATCTTCTCTACCTTCGTAATTTAAAAACTTTTGATTAAACTCTGAAATTTCGTGTTGACTTAATGTTGAATATATTTCTGAAGTAGAATGTCCCATTTGTTTCATCATATACGAAAATAATGATAGTAATAATATTGCAATTAATACTCCAGCAGAAATTAGTAAAGCTTTTGATGCATTCTCCATAGTAAATTTATACTCCTTTTAATGAATTTTTCCTGTGAATTCAAATTCAATTATTGATACTCTACCAGTTACACCATCATATTCAAGCTTTGAACATTTAAATACTCCTCTTTTAAACTGCATATATTCATAATATTTTAATGCAGAATCACTTTTTGAAAGGAGTTCACTTTTCGTAGCTACAGTTTTAGTGGTTAATGAATTGTATTTTTTTATTGCATTATTCCATACTTCATTTTCAGTAAATCCTTTTTTCATTTCTTCATCAACTTGTGAACTTGATAAAAAAATCGAATCATAGTTTTTTGCTATTCTATTAGCACAATCGTTTCCTCCAAAAGTGTTTTCTATTGAAGTAGCTGAATCAATTAAGTTCTTAAATGTATTAATTGCGTTGCTTTGAGTATAAGTATTGGTTGGACTTACTATTAATCTATTTATAAAATCTTTTGAAAATGATTTTCTATTATTCTCATTTATTAGATAAATTGAAACTGTAATTGGATTATATTTTTCATCATTTTGTCCTGTTGTAGATTTTCTTTGGTTATAATCTACTACTTGATTTACTAATGATATAAGTTCATATCCTTGTACATCATCTCTATTATAATTGGTAAACTGTTGGTTAAATTTAGCTGTGTTTTCTATATTTGCTAATTCATCATTTGATGATTGAAAGTTTGAAAACAAATTCCAAGCATATATTAATAGTGTTAAAATTAATATTGCAAGTAGCATTCCACCTGCCATAAGCAAAGCTTTTGATGCATTCTCCATTTTTCCTCCTGTTTTTGTAAGGGGACACATCTTATTCTAGATACATTTCTTATCCTGCTAAGATATGTCCCCTTCTTGTGAATAAGAGTTGTTGCTCCCATATATTTATTTAAAAATTGTAATTATTTTACAACGTTACTTTATTGCTGTCATTGAACTGCTCATAGATGTAAGTCCAATAAATACTAATGGCACAATTAGGTATCCTACAAACATTACGACCATAGGTGCAAACCCTATTACCTTTCCAATTAATGCTTTTCTTGAAATTAACCTATCATTTGATTCTCTACGTTTTGCTTGGTAGTACTCCCTATCAGAGTCAAGTTCATCAAATGCATCTCTAATAGGTATTTTTTCAACTGCTGCTTGAAGGCTTTCTACTATACGAATAAATAATGGATAATTTGTTTCATTTCTTAAAACTTCTAATGATTCCCAAGCTCCTGATTCATAGTTGTTAACACATCTTGATATTGGCTCTTTAAAGATATTTGCATATCTCTCTAACCATTCAAGTATTATTTCAACATTAACACGTTCAATTCGCATAAGCATTAAAATAATAGTTTGGAATTGCATTACCTCATCTTCCATTTCCATCATTCTCATTTTTAATTGGAACATCATTAACCATATTGGTGCCATATATGCAAGAACCATAAATATTACTGCTAATAATACTTCAAACCATCCTAATACTTCTTTATTAATCTTTTGAAGCTTATCATATACTCTTTCAGCAGCTTTTTGAATTTCTTCTTCTTTGCTTTCTTTGTAGTCATCAGATCTTTCCATTGCCTTATATATATCCTGGACCTTGGTCTGAGAATTACCTTTAAACATATCAAGAAATTTATTATCGCTTTCTGTTAATTTTTGAGCTTGAGCAAGCTCATTCCCAGTCAAACCTGTCATAATATTATATTCAGTTGTAGGTTCTGTATAAATCCAATTTACTGCAATTTTATGTAATTGAACAAATAGAAATAATGATATAAGTAATGTAACAGCTGCAATTGTTATTCTATTTACATATAGCCATTCCATTTTTAATTTTGATGCAGAATCTTTTAGCAATTTTTGGACTTTTATATAGTCCTTTGTTCCCTTCTTAGGAACAAAGAAATTTACAATTTTTTTGCCAATTGGATTTCTGTATACTTTTTCTTGCCACGGATTTTGAGTATTTTGTGCAGTTTTATCTGTAGATCCATTGTTTTTTATTTTTCTTAATAGCAAATAACAAATTACAGTAAGTAATATTATTAAAATTTGTACAACCATTCCACTTTTTCCACAATAAAAATTTTGTGTAAAACTAAAGTTTCCTATAGCCCAATTCTTAAGTGGCTCTAGGGCCAAAACCGGCACAATAGAAATTATAGATAAGCTTTGAAAAACATAATCAATTTTATCTCTTTTTAAAATTTCTATTTGCATTTCCTCAGTAATGTTACTTACATTTTTTAAATATAAAGATGTTTTATCAACTTTTCTGTCACCAAATTCTTTTGTTAAGTAGGAAATACCAGCAAATTCCTTTAAGTAAGGATTTGGAGCAATATCATAGTATTTTTCAAGTTCTGTTTCAGGATCATTTGCAATAAGTACCTCATATATTTTTTCACCTTGCTTAGAAATATTTTTTTCATCATCCTGTGATATCTGGTATATTGCTTCTTCAACCATATTAAACTCATGGTATGCGTGTCTAATTTCTGCAAAAAACTCCAATTGTTCTTTTAAAAGATTATTATCCATTTTGTCGACCATACTATCAAGAACATTATCAACAATAAATATTTCAAAAATAAGAATAATTGAAAGTACAAGATAATTAGTATGTGTAAATATTATAGATACAGTAACAACCGGAATCATTATTAGTAAAACAATTGTTAGTATTTTTGCTGAATCTCTACGAGTTGCATACTCATCATCTACATTAAGAATTTCAAGTCTTCTTCTTAATTTTAATATATATGATTTGATAAAAGGTATTTTTGAGTATGTAATATATAATTTTTGATATAAGACTTCAAATGAAAAGTTATTGCTTTTTGTACCCTGTCTTAGTTTTTTTATTTGTTGATAATCTGATTTTTGCATTTTTTTATTTAATATTAAATATGCAATTAGTATTATAACAAATAATGCTCCTACACCAATAATCATATATTTGAACAAATCAGTATTGGTTGACATTGGATTCCTCCTTTCAATTAGTGTAAGGGGACACATCTTATTCTGGGGTCATTCTTATTCTGCTAAGATATGTCCCCTACTTATGAATAAGTGTTGTTACTCCCTCTTATTATATAGCTTTTTCAGGTCATTCTTATTCTGCTAAGATATGTCCCCTACTTATGAATAAGTGTTGTTGCTCCCTCTTATTATATAGCTTTTTGGGTTATTCTTATCCTGCCAAGATATGTCCCCTGCTTGTGAATAAGTGTTGTTCTACCATTAATCTGTCATTTATTTTTCACTCCTTAAGTTGCAAGACGTGGCTTTCTACCTCTTCTTGCAGTTGCTACATCTTTTGTTGCATTTGCTAACTTAGATGCCAAATTTGATTTTTCTTTTCTTTCATCTTCCATTCTGTATACACTTTCTTCTCCCCAATGACGAGCAACAAAATCATCAAATTGTTCTGCATCTGCATCTGTCATATTAAGTCTCATTTCTTTTATGTTTTTATCTGAGATTTTATTTGTTATAATATATTCTCCGTCTATATATTCAAGTATATTTCTATATTCGTAAGATTGTCTATCTGTTGATTTTGCAAAAAACTGTGTAGCATTGTCAAAGAATTTATCAAATTTACCTTCTAATGTTTTTTCTTTTCTGTGATCATATGTATATTCATTTTTACTAATAACAGGTGTACATTCAGTGATTCTCTCTATATATCTTTTTCCTCT
>ODAJ012022157.1_pt1 | contig 10258 bp, 11 predicted proteins | sample 1539241 | NCBI WGS metagenome assembly ODAJ01 (sample SAMN02144231, study PRJEB22623) | gut metagenome | biome: sheep rumen | host: Ovis aries | place: New Zealand
TCTTGTTTTTCTCGATTCTTCTTCCTATACATTAAAAAGCACCTCCCAAGCTCATTTTACTTGATTGGTGCTTTTTGTCTACAAGCTGGCACTTTTCAACTATAATCAAGTTGAGAAGTGTTTTTTTAGGCTGATGGCTATTCTTTAATCTCTCAAGAAACTTTGGTTAGCTTGGCGGAAAAGAATCCGTCGGTGTTCGTGATGTGCGGCAGGAACGTTTGCATTTCGACTAGCTTAAAGTTTTCGTGCGCCGCCAAAAACTTTTCTACGACATCTTGATTTTCTCGCCGCGTGATTGTGCACGTACTGTAAAGCAAAGTTCCGCCAAGCTTAAGAGCCTTCGCCGCACTCGATAGGATTTCTCCTTGCAAAGTCGGCAAGTCCTCGTCCGAAATCTTGCGCCAACGCAAATCCGCCTTGCGACGTAGCACACCCAAGCCCGAACACGGCGCGTCTACTAAGACCTTATCGGCTTGCCCAAAGAATTTGTTGCCAAGCTCGCGGGCGTCAATCAAAATCGGCTCGATAATCTTAATGCCGAGGCGGGCGGCGTTCTGTTTGATGTGCTCAAGCTTAGTCTCGTAAATGTCCGCCGCGATGATTCGTCCGCGATTATTCATAAGCTCTGCAAGGTGCGTGGACTTCCCGCCCGGTGCCGCGCAACAGTCAATGACGAATTCGCCCGCCGCAGGATTGAGGAGCCGCGCCGCAGTCATGGAGCTTTCGTCCTGAACCTGACAGAGACCAGCGCGGAGCGGTTGGAACTTATCCAACGCCCCATGACCTCGGCAGATGATTCCTTCGGGCGCAAGCGTCGATAGCTCGGCTTGCACTCCGAATTTTATCAGCGCGTCTAAGATTTCTTCGCGAGTCGTCCTTAGGCAATTCACACGCAAGCAAAGCGGCGGGTCGGTGTTGTCGAAGGCAAGCAGTTGTTTAGCCTCCTCCAGTCCAAACTCCTCGACGAACAACTTGACGAGCCACAGCGGGTGAAACGTCCGCAACGCCAGCGATTGTAAGCTGTCGCCCGTCGGGAAGTTTGACTTATGAGGCTCCCGCACTGCCGAACGCATGACGCCGTTGACGAACTTTGGCGCACTCAGCCCGCAGAAATTTTTTGCCAGCTCCACCGATTCATTGACCGCCGCCGAGTTCGGAACCCTATCTAGGAAGAAGACTTGATAAAGCCCCACGCGCAGGACGGCTAAAATTTTCTCGTCGACTTTGGCGAGTGGACGCTTGAGGTATTTGGAGATTTTCCAATCGAGTGACGCGCCCGCCTTGACTGTGCCGTAGACAAGCTCCGTGCAAAACTTTCTGTCCAAATCGCTGAACTTTTCTTGCCGTAACGTCTGCGCCAGTGCCACGTTAGCCCACGCGCCCTTAGTCGCCACGTCGCAGATAATCTTTGTCGCCGCTAATCTTACCTTGTCCAATGCTTGCCTCCTAATCATAAAAATAGCTCCGTGACGAAGACAACCGAGCAACAGAGCAATGCGACCTTGAAGAGACTTGCGCCGAACCATGCCGCCGATATGCCCGCGACCAGTGCTAAGGCTCCCGATATTGGCGACTGCGTGGCGTGAATTATCGCGGGAAAGGTCATAACTGCCAGCGTCACATAGGGCACGTAGTGCAGGAACGAACGAATCGTGACATTTTTTATTTCGCCGCGAATCAACGTAAGCGGAAGGATTTTTATCGCCAGCGTCACCGCACTTGCTATCAAGATATAAACGTTAATGTCGTGAGTCATCGTCGTCCTCCTTGACGGGATAAAGGATAGCCGCCGCTCCCGCGATTAGTATCGTCAAGATGATTGTCCGATTGCCCGCCGAAACGTCAGGGAAAAATTCTGCGGCTAAGTAGCTCAACAAGAAGCTGACGACGACTGAGCCGCCGATAACTTTATCTTTGCGGGCGGGCGGGATTATCACGGCAAGGAACATTCCGTAAAGAGCGACGCTCAACGCACTAACCGCCGCCTCCGAAAAGAAATTCCAAGCGACGATTCCGCAAGCCGTGCCCAGCGACCAACCAGGCAGAGCCGTCAACATTGCGCCGTAGTTGTAAAAGGGATTGAGCCAACGTCCCTCGCGAGCAATCGTTATTCCAAAGATTTCGTCCGTCACAGCGAAGCCGATAAAGATTCTTTGATAAAGCGGCGCATCTGGCGAAAACTTCTGACTCAAAACCGCACTCATCAGGACGTAGCGGGCATTGGCGACCAGCGTTATCAAGGCGATTTCAAGATAAGGCGCATCTGAGCCTATGACAGTGAACGCCGCGAATTCGCCCGCCGAGGCATTGTTTAACAGGCTGATAACGAACCCTTGCAACGGACTAAGCCCAACATATTTGGCGACGATGCCCAACGAGAACCCCACGACAAAATAGCCTAAACCAATCGGCGTGCCGTCGCGTAGACCATCAATCAATGCTTGCCGATTTTCAAGGGTCATAGAAAATTAATCCATCCTCTTCCAGTTGTTCTCTTAAGCCGCTCATAAAAATTTTGCCAGGGTCAGTCTTAATGGCGTAGTAATCGGGAACGTGTTCAATAAAAAGTCCGCTTGCCCGTGCCGCGTCCTGTTGATAGTGCCCGAAGACATACTTAATCGTCGGATATTTCGCGTGCAGATATTTTATCAAGCGGACATTCGCGGCAAGCTGAGCCTCCGTCAAATCCTCGTGCCCATCGTAGCCGCCGACGTTTTCAATCCCAATCGCGCAATGATTGTAGCCGATGATGTGTCGCGCAAAATTCGTCTCTGGCATGAGCCGCCAAGTCGTTCCGTCACGGTCAACTATGAATTGCGACGCGACATTTAATCTGCCTTCGTCGTCAGGCATTTCCTCGGCATAAAAATATTTCCAAACCGATTCTAGCGTTCCAAACGCCGTCCAATGCACCACGACTACTTGAGGAGTTATCTCGCGGCAAATCATTCCGTAATGCTTGAGCGTGTACTCGTCAATCAATTCGTCGCGGTGAGCCGTCCACAGTATAAACTTATCCGTAAAAGGTTCTTCCTCCGCAAGCGCACTCGACGACATGAGGAGCATCGCGCAGATTATCAAAAGGATTTTCTTCATCTGTACATATCCATTACGCGCCCAACATAACTTTGCGTTTCGGAATAGGGCGGAATGCCTCCGTAGCGTTTGACGGCACCGGGTCCGGCGTTGTATGCGGCGACTGCCAAGGGTACATTGCCGTCGAAGGTGTCTAGCATTTGCTTAAGGTAGCGCGTGCCGCCGTCAACATTCTCATTCGTGTCGTAGGGGTCGACGCCCAAACCCGCGGCGGTCTCCGGCATCAGTTGCATAACGCCAATCGCGCCGACGGGGGAAATTTCATCTTGATTCATGTCGGATTCGGCAATGGCAATGGCGCGGACTAGTTGCGGGTCTACGCCGTACTCGAAAGCCTTCTGCGCGATTAACTCTTCAACAGACGAAGCCTCCTCAACTGGCGGCTCAACATGTGCTGGCTGATGTTGCCTTTGATTAATGAACTCGACAATGCCCTTTACTATCTGCGGGTCAACGCCGTAAGCGTCAGCGGTCTGCATGATTAAATCTTCCGTCGGGATAATCTCAGCATCCCTGCCGTTGAAGTTATCCTCGAAAACTTTTTCATCGCGGCTGGGAATCTTAAGTTCGGCGTCGGGGACTTCCACGCGTTCAATCTTCGGCGGCTGATTAATTTTACCCGGCAAGGCTTCCGAACCTGGCAAAGGATTCTGTGCTGGCTGATTAGTCTCGACCTTGGGAGCCTCGCGCAAGGCTTGCGATACCTTAGCAGAGTTCGCCGCGTCGTTTTCGTTGACAGGTTGAGTTGCGCCCGGTACCTTCTGAACTTTATCAGCGGCTTGCGTCGGCTTAACGGGACTGACTGCCGCCTGCCGAGCAATCTCGCGTTCAAGGGTCGCTTGGAAGTCCATGCCGTTAAGACCAATCATCTTTTCTATCGCCGCAATCCGACGACGGACTTGGTCAACCCTCTGTGTCATATCCACGCGTTCAATCGGCTGAATCTCAATCAACGTTCATCACTCCTTTTGTAGGTTAATAGGTAAATAGGTTAGCAGGTTAATAGTTCTAATAACCCAATAACCTCTTAACCTAATTCCCTATTTCCTCATCGACAGCTGAAGTCCAATCTCGTCAAGCATCTTTTGTTCCTCGAAAAGCACTTCCGCATTGTACTCGTTGCGCCGCTTCTCCTTTAGCTGTTCAATGCTCTTAAGATACGTCATCAGCTGCATTAGAATTTTTAGCTTCTGCTGCTTATCCTGCGTCGCCTTCAATACGACGTCTTGTTGCTGTTCAATCTGCTTGCGCTTCCAATTAAAAAAGCTGTTGTACGTCATGATAACTCCGATTGAGACTGTCTTGCCCTCGCTGGTCTTGTCGGCGAATTCCTCTTGCCCCTCGGCTAGCTCTCGTAACAAGCCTTGCAACTTAGCGCGTTGCTCTTCCAGCTTGCGAGACGCCTCGGCGAACTTCATCTCGGCATCGTCCTTCTTGCGCTTGGTGACCTTCAACAGCGTTTCGAGTTGGAACTTAAATTTCTTCATGTCACTTACCGGTTATCCTCATGAGTTTCTGCTTAGTCACGTCGTAGGTATCGACCTCGAAAATCCCCTGGCAGAGGAACTCGTTAATCGCGTCAATCTTGCCAATCGCCTCATCAATGCGCTTGCTCGACCCCTTAACATACGCGCCGATATGAATCAAATCTTCGGCGTCCTTATAAACCGCCATCAAGGCTCGCATCCTCTGAGCGGCTTGCAGGTGTTCTTTAGTGACGACATCGACCATGACACGGCTGACGCTTCCCAAAACGTCGATAGCGGGGAAATGATTTTGCGCGGCGATTGCTCGGCTAAGGACAATGTGCCCGTCAAGGATTGAGCGCACGGCGTCGGCAATAGGTTCGTTCATGTCGTCGCCGTCAACTAGCACTGTATAAATCCCCGTGATTGACCCCGTATCAGACGTGCCAGCCCGTTCAAGGAGTCTCGGCAAGAGTGCAAAGACCGATGGCGTATAACCGCGGGTGGCGGGCGGCTCGCCAATCGTCAAGCCGACTTCACGTTGAGCCATGGCAAAGCGCGTAACCGAATCCATCATCAAGATAACTTTATGCCCTTGGTCGCGGAAGTATTCGGCAATGGCGGTGGCAGTCATCGCGCCCTTTATGCGGACAAGTGCAGGCTGGTCACTCGTGGCAACGACTACGACTGCGCGTTTAAGTCCCGCTTCTCCTAAGTCACGTTCGATGAAGTCTCGAACCTCACGACCGCGCTCGCCGATTAGGGCAATAACGCTTATATCCGCCTCGGTGTTGCGAGCAATCATCGATAGCAAAGTTGACTTGCCGACGCCCGAACCCGCCATGATTCCAATTCGCTGACCGTCGCCCATTGTTATCAGCCCGTCGACTGCACGCACGCCCACATAAAGGCTATCATGAATCCTAGGACGTTTCAGCGGGTGCGGCGGCGGGGCTTGCAAAGGATATTCAATCGTCGACAGAATAGGTCCTAGTCCGTCCATTGGATTGCCTAAGCCGTCAAGCACGCGTCCCAAGAGTTCATGCCCGACTTTGACTTGCAACATCTTTTGCGCGGCGACGACTTCGCAACCGGGTCCGACGCCTTGCATTTCTCCAATCGGCATGAGCATAACGAACCCTTCACGAAAGCCGACGACCTCGGCTGGGATTGGCGGCACGTTCGGTATCTTAGACGTGATATAACAAAGCTCGCCCACGCTGACTGTTGGTCCGCGCGTCTCGATGACTAGCCCGACGACTTGCGTAACCTTGCCTGTTAGCTTAATTGTCTTGCACTCGTCGATTGCGTTCCTGAGCTTTTGCAGGTTAATGTCGTTTTTAATCATTATAAAGCACCGAAGGCTTAACTGAATTTATGTAAACTAAAGGTTGCCCTTTGGGTCTGAAAGGTCCTTGCATTTTGTATTTCAATCCGTTTTCGCAAAGCTTCGCATAAGATAACTTAGCTCTTGCCTCGTCATCATACTTTCCAATCGCAGTAATTTTGATGTAAAAATTTGCAGGCTCCGAGTAACCATGTTCAAAGGCAGAATCATCAATGGTTTTGGATTCTTCATAACTAGCCTTTACGGCAAGCACTTTACATTTCCAGCCAATCGCTTGAATGGGCAAACCTTCATAAATGTAAACAATGTCCCCAACAGCAATGTTTTTTATATGTATATTTTGAGCCTGAGGAATGGTTCCGAGCTTTTTAAAAGCTCTATCGATTTCGTACCAATAAGGTTTGGTCTCATCAACGCAAATCCGCAAAATCCATGCACTCATAATTTAATCGCCTCCTACCTATTCAGCACGCTTTCCACAGCGCGTTTCATCAATCCTATTTGCGTTGATAGTCTCGCGTCTACTCCACCATTAGGAGTTTCGATAACGCAATCGCCCGGCTTTAACGCTTCGTCTGAAATGATTTCGACAGTCGCGGTGCCGTCCGTTAGCATTGATTGAAACTCCGTCCGCGCCATTAAGACCAAATCATAGCTATCGGGGTCGACGTGCACTTTAACTTCCTTCTGGTCGCGCACGTGTTTAATAGCCTCGCGCACAACGGGCAGGATAACTTGCGGCGTGTCAAGGAAGTGTTGCGGCAAAATTTTTTCTATCGCCATGACTACTACCGCGACTATATCATCTTCCGCCCGAATGAAATATTCAGCCGTCTGCTCCTTGGCATCGCGAAGGGTTTTTTGTGCTTTGTCGTTCGCCTGCCGAATTATAGCTTTAAGTTCGTCCTCAATCTTTTCTTTGCCGTCCTTAATGCCTTTAGCCTTGCCGTCTTTGTAGCCCGCGTCGTAGCCTTCCTTCTGAACCTTATCGAGAAGTTCTTTAGCCTTCGCCTTGGTGTCGTTTACGATTTTTTCTGATTCAGCGGTTGCCTTGTCTAACATCTCCTGCGATTGTTTCTCGGCTTGTTGCTTAAGCTGTTCGGCTTGTTCTTTAATCTCCTCGGCTTGCTTCTTTAGTTGCGTCGACTGCGCTTTTTCTTTGTGAGACTCGCGCAAGACTTCTTCCGTGAGCTTTTCTTTGCGTTCGATTTCTTCTATCTCCGCGAAGACTTTATCTAAGATTTCTTTTGGGATGCCGCCTTTGGATTCTTCGACTTTTTCTGGCTCCTGTTCGACTTCATCTGGTTCTGGCTCTTCGACGACGGGCTTTGGTCTAGCACCGATTACGACCGGCTGACCAACTATCATATGCCGCACAATATTTTTTTGCATAGCCACGCCTCCGGATTAAACCAGCATACCTTCGCCGCCGCCGCGAACGATTACAATCATTCCCTTATCCTCCATTGTGCGAATCACATTGACAATCTTAGTTTGCGCCTCTTCCACGTCGCGAATCTTAACCGGTCCCATGTAGCTGATTTCTTCCTTGAGCATATCGGCGGCGCGTTTGGACATGTTCTTATAAATTTTCTCCGCAACCTCGTCGCTAGTCGCCTTCATTGCCAACGACAAATCTTTAGTATCGACTTCACGCAACACCAACTGCAAGGAGCGGTCGTCCAGCAAAATAATATCCTCGAACACGAACATGAGCTGCTTGATTTCCTCGGCGAGCTCTGGGCTGTCGACTTCCAACGATTCGATAATTGCACGTTCCGTCGAACGGTCGACGCGGTTTAGAATCTCCACGACACTGGGCACGCCGCCAGCAATCGTAAAATCTTGCGTGGACAGGGAAGAAATCTTCTTCTCCAAGACACGTTCGACTTCGCGGATAACGTCAGGCGAAGTCCTATCCATTAAGGCGATACGCTTAGCAACGTCGGCTTGCGCGTCTACTGATAAACCGCTCATGACGATTCCGGCTTGGTCGGGCGACAGGTACGCCATAACCAATGCGATTGTCTGCGGGTGTTCGTTCTGCAGGAAGTTCAAAAGCTGTGAAGGGTCGGTCTTGCGCAGGAACTCGAACGGACGCACCTGCAAACTTGTCGTGAGGCGTTGGAGAATCTCCGTTGCCTTTTCCGCGCCCAATGCCTTTTCCAAAACACTCTGCGCATATTCAAGCCCGCCCGTCGAGATGTAATCGTTCGCCATCATCAGTTGATAGAATTCGCTGATAACTGCGTTCTTCTTCTCAATGGGGACGTGCCGATTGTTGGCTATCTCCAGCGTGATTGATTCGATTTCGTCCTCGTCCATGTGCTCAAAGACTTTCGCCGCGTAGTCGCCGCCCAAGGCAATAAAAAGTATCGCGGCTTTCTCGTGAGCTGTCATCGGCTTTGGCTCGTTATACATATCCTGCAAGCTCGGCATATAATCTCCTCCGTTCAAAATAAAAAGCGGCTAGTTGATGATTAGAATTCTAACCACCAAGCCTTGACCGCTAAGCAAAAATCATTCGTCCTCGGTGAGCCACAACTTTACGAGCATTGCGACTTCCGCGGGTTTTTCGTCGATAAGTTTCAAGACAGCTTTTTTCTCTTTGAGTTGTTCTCGTTCTTCTTCGGTAAGGTTTTCCTCTGGGATAATGTTTTCCGCAACCTCTTTGGCACGCTGTTCGATTTGAGCTTGTTCTTCGGCTTGTTGCTTAGCTATCTCTGCTTGCACGCGGGCTTCTTCGGCTCGGCGGGCTTGCTCTTCTTCCTCGCGAGCTTTTCTTTCTGCCGCAAGCTGCCTTTCAATCTCATCTTGACGTTCTTTGCGTTTCTTCCAGCGATACATGAGGAACCCGCCCAAAAGTAATGCCGCAAGTAAAATCATAGCCGCAATCTCCGTGTACAAAATCCTATCTTTGCGCAACTGTTCTTGTCTTGCCTCTTCCGCTTTCTGGTCTAGGAGGTCGGTATTAAACGGAAGTGGCTCAACTGAAATGGTATCGCCGCGTTCCTCGTTTATGCCAGCCGCCGAACTAACTGCCCTTAGAAGTCCTTCTTGCTGAAGCTCGGTTATCGTGTCATTGACCAAGACGGCAACTGTTAGGCGGCGTATCGAGCCGGGCGACGCTATGATTTTCTGATTTTCCTCGTTGACCTCGTAGTTCTTCGTCGACTCCTTGCGCTCGTATTCGGCATTAGCGTTCCTGTCTTCGGCGACGTAGCCGGGGATATTCGATTGAACACCCGCAGGCCCGCCCGGCATAGTCGATTCTCCGTTGTAACTTTCGCTGATGTCCTGCTGACTGCGGATAATGCCCGACTCGTCAACCACCGGCGTAAAGGTCTGGCGGTCAATCTTCTTGTCGTCGAAGTCAAGCTCAACGCTCACCCTAACGAAAGCATTGCCCTCGCCTAGCGTCTTATCCAGCATAGTTTGGATATTCTGCTGAATGTGATCGCGAACCTTCTTTGTCATCTCAATCTGACTTAGCGTCCGCAGATTTTGCGCCGTCTGCTGTTCAAAAGCGTCGTCGTCGTTCTTGTTTAGGATATTGCCCTGTTCGTCGACGATTGTAATATTTTCGGGTGCAAGTCCTTGCACGCTGTGACTAACTAGGTTGACTATGCCTTTGACCTCTGGCGTCGTCAATTTCGTTTCGGGCTTCAGCATTAACAGGATTGACGCCGTCGCGGGCTTTTCATTCTTTTTGTAGAGGCTGTCCTCCGGCAAGACGATATGAACACGCGCCTTATCCACGCTGTCTAGGTGTTCTATCGTGCGGGTCAGTTCGCCTTGAAGTGCTTGGAGATAATTTACTTTGTTCTGAAACTCCGTGACGCCTAACTTGCTGTCGTCGAAGATTTCAAAGCCCTTGTTGCCGCGTGGCAGTCCCGCCGCCGCCAAATCGAGCCGCAAATTGTGAACTTGAGTTGCTGGCACGAGGATTGTCGCACCTTTTTTATCTTCAAGCAGTTCATAGGGCACGCCCGCTTCCTTTAGGCTGTTCACAACGTCGCCGGCGTCCTTCGTCTCCAAATTGGTATACAGCGGCACATATTCGGGCTTGGAACCGTACCAGTAGCTAATTCCCGCGAAGGCAAGCACCAATACGACAATCGCGCCGATGATTATGTACTTGCGTTGGTTTTGGTACCTGTTCCACAGTTCTTGGAGCCGCTCTCTCCAATTCGCCAATAAACTCAGTCCTTTCGAACCGTCCGAGAATTAGTTCGGGCGTCACACCTGCATACGCATGATTTCTTGATATGCCTGCGTCGCACGGTTTCGCAACTGGAGCGTTAATTGGAGCGCGATTTCCGCTTTTTGAGAGGCAACCACCACTTGA
>ODAJ014728665.1_pt1 | contig 10254 bp, 5 predicted proteins | sample 1539241 | NCBI WGS metagenome assembly ODAJ01 (sample SAMN02144231, study PRJEB22623) | gut metagenome | biome: sheep rumen | host: Ovis aries | place: New Zealand
GCATCAGCGTACTCTTTCCGCAGCCCGACACTCCTACCAGTGCCACGTAGTCGCCACTGTTGATGGTCAGGTTGAGACCGTCGAAGAGCATGGGCATATCGTCGGCATAGCGAAACTTCAGGCCTCGAATGTCCATCCGGCCCGTGATCTGCTTCACCACATGCGTTCCTTGCCTGATTTCGGGCGTGGCACTGATAATGGGCTTGCAGAGCTCCAGCTCGGGCAGCAGGCGCGACACGACCTTGACGATGCTCTGCAGCTCGAGGACGGCTCCACACACGATGCCCAGGACGGCACAATAGGCGATGTAGTCGGAGAGCGACAGGCGATAGTGCCAGGCGGCCCACATCGTGACGATCATGGGCAGGAGCTTCAGGCTGTAGCTGATGCTGTTGACATAGAAGCTGGCCAGCGGCTGGTGGCTGCTGTACATCTCGGACGGTGCGTATGCCTTGGCCCACTGGTGGAAGGCGCGGAACTCGGCCCCGCACGTCTTGATTTTCTGCATGCCCGAGAAGAGCGAGAACAGCGTACCTACGAGGTGCGAGCCGGGGGCGTTGACGCTGAGCTGCACTTTCATCGTATAATAGAACACGAGTGCAATGAAGAACAGTTGTATGGAGATCACGGTGATCCCGGTATAGAGCAAGGGCCCCCCGTAGAGGAAGAACTGCACGAGCATGAGGGTCGTGAACAGGAAAGTCAGGATGGTCGAGAGGAAATTGGCCGTCAGGTTGGCACTGACGCGCGACACCGATAGCAGGCGGGTGGAGAGGTCGCCTGGAGAGAACCGCTTGGCAAACGTGGCCGGCAGTAGCAGCAGCTGCGACATGAGAGCCGTCTGTAGGGCATATTCCACCTTGTCCTTGATGCGCATCACTATCAAGTCGCGCGTCACCAGGACCATCGCCAGACCCACGCTCGCACTGGCGAGCAGTACCGCGATGGGGGCGATCTGGCTGGCATCGCCCGACGGGATGACCTCCGAGAACATCAGCTTCAGCACGTAGGGCGTGAACATCGTCAGCAGGATGACGCCTATACAGGCCAGCAGGCTGTAGATCCAGTCGCCGATGCAGAGGCTCGCCATGGCATAGCGCATGATGACCTTGGCTGTCAGCTTTGCCTCCGGGAAGGGAAAGCAGGCTATCACCGTTTCCGGCTTCAGCAGGTCGGCATCCTTGCTGGCCGTCATCACCCTGCCCGTCTTCGGGTGGGTGAAAGTATAGTCCGTGAAGCCGGGTTTGAGTACGACGGGGGTGCCGTCGGCCATGAATCCCATCATGTAGCCCGTGCAGCGGGTCCACCAGCGGTCATTCAACCTGATGAAGCGGAAGAAAACGTTATGGCGGTCTAGCAACTCCTCTATCTGCCCGAAGTCTGACGGCAGGTCCACGGTGTTCTTCATCTGTTTCCACAGTTTTCTGTCTATCATGGAGCGCAGGATTGCCTGTGCCTGGCTGATGGCCTTGCGGTCGCCGTCCATGCGCTGGGCTAACTGCTGGAGGAATATGTTTGTATTCATCGTGTCAAGCAAATTTTAAGAGGTTGCTGTACAGACCGTCCGTCTGGCGCAGCTGTTCGTGGTTGCCATGCTGGGTGATGTGCCCGTGCTCTACGACGTAGATTTGGTCGCACTGAGCAATGGTCTCCAGACGGTGGGCTATCATGATGAGCGTGATGCCCATGTCGTAGAGGTGCTCCATCACTTTGGCCTCCGTCTTGGGGTCGAGAGCAGATGTCCCCTCGTCCATCAGCACGATGGTGGGTTCCTTGGCCAGGGCGGTGGCTATCTCAATGCGCTGCCGCTGGCCGCCGCTGAAGTTCTTGCCGCGCTCGGAGACGGTTCCGTGATAGGCACCCGGGCGCTCCATGATTTCCTCATGTATTTGCGCGTCGCTGCAGGCCATCACCATCGCAAAGTCTTCGATCGACTCGTCCCACATCTTGACGTTGTCGGCGATCGTGCCCTCGAAGAGCGTTACGTCCTGGTTAATCACCGAGACGGAGTTGACGAAAGTCATGCGGTCGTAGGCCTTGCGCGGCTTGCCGTCGAAGAGCACCTCGCCCTCCCAGGGCTCATAGAGGCCAGCCACAAGGCTCAGCACGGTGCTCTTGCCACAGCCCGACGGTCCTACCAGCGCGATGCGCTCGCCCGCCCTGATCTTCAGCGAGAAGTGGCTAAGGATGGGGGGCAGTGAGCGGTCGTAGCCGAAGGTGACGTCGCGCAGCTCTATCTCTCCCGAGAGCTTGGCCACGTCGGGCAGCACGTCGCCCTTAGGCATGAGCAGGGCGGGCGAGGCATCGCCGGAGTCAGTCACTTCCTTGATGCGCTTGATGGCCGAATGGGCCCTCAGGATGGTCATGATGCTGTCGATGGCACTGTTGACAGGGTAGATGGATTCACTGATGAGCCCCTGAGAGGCCAGTAGCATGCCGGGGGTCAGCTCGCCTTGCAGGATGAACCAGACGCCCAGGCAGATAGTGGCACCATTGGTGAGTTGCAGCACCAGCATGGGCACGGCGCTGAGGAAAATGGAGTTGCTTGTGGTCGTGACGCGGGCATTCATGGCCTCTGCGTATGTGCTCTCCCACAGTGTGAAGAAGAACTGCTCGTCGCCCAGCGACTTGATGGTCTCCATGTTGTTCATGACGGTCATCGTGACGTTCTGCAGTCTTGCCTCGGTGACTTCGAGGTTCATAGCAAGCTTCTTCTGTAGCCTGGAGGTCTTACGCATCACGTAAAGCAGCAGCAGGATGGAGAATATCTGCAGCAGGGCCAGTCGCCAGTTGAAGAGTGCTATCAGCCAGCAGTTGATGACTGGTATGACGAAAAAGACGAGTGACGGCAGTGACTTGTCGAGGTTCAGCACCGTCTTGTTGATGCTCGTATAGCGTGCCACCAGCTCGCCAGGGGTAAACTGGCTGAGCCATGTCATCGGCAGCCTCATCACCGCCCACAGGTATTTCGATGCCCTGTCGATGGTAATCTTGGCATAGCTGGTCCTTCGTACGACAGAGAGCGTGATCCAGACCGTCAGGACAAACACGAACAGCAGGACATAGAACGTCAGCAATGGCATGAACCATTCGGGATTCTTATGCGTGATGATGTTGTCGGTATATACCTTCTGGAACAGTGCCGGCAATATTCGTGGCGGTGAGTCGATGATATAGATGATGATGCTGCTGCTGGCAAACACCAAGTTTCCCTTAAGGAAATACTTCAGTGCGCCACCGACTGAGAGTCCGAAATCTGCTTCCCGTTTCATCACTCAAACTTTTGCTGGAGGTTGCGGATTTGGGTGCGGGATGTCTCGAAGAGATACTCGAACATGCTGCGGCGACGGGTCTCGGTGAGCACCGAGCAGTAGGTGCCTATCTCCATACTCACATCATCGGGTTTGCCGAACGACCAGTCGTAGCTTGTCGAGTCATTGGGGGCACGGCGCAGGTCAATCTGTACCTCATAGACAAGGTTTTTACCATCGCCTGTGAGCTGCTTGGCCAAGGTTTCCGACTTCAGTTTCTGGCGCACTTTGCTAATTCTGGCAGGATAGCGTACCACCTGGCTGATGCGCCCTCTGACGTAACCAATCTCATCGCGCTTCTCGTTGGCGGGCCACACCTGGACCTCCATGCCTATGCGCAGCTGGCGCTGGGCATCGTTGTCTGCGTAGGCGATAAGTTGCGTCTGTTGCGACGGTGATGTCGTCTTGTTATCGACAACGCTGATAATGGGCTCGAAAGCCTCGAAAAGTTCGTTGTCAGTCTTCGCACTGATGATCAGGCCGTCCACCGTACTTGTCAGGAAACTGTAACTGTCACCAACGGTCACCATGGCAATCGTCTGTCCCAGATGCACGCTGTCGCCATTTTGCACAAGCATGGTGCGCACGATACCCTTGTTAGGCAACGTGACATCAGTAGTACCCTGTACGGGAAACACCACGCCAGAATAGTAAACCTTGTCGCTCACCGTGCCCAGCACACCCCACACGATGAATGCCGCCAATAGCAGTCCTATGGCCGCAGCCAGCAAATAGGCAGGCACGTAGGTCACGCGCAGATGATCGGCAATCTTGTCTGGTGATTGTAATGTTTTCTCCGAATCTTCTTTCATGAAAAGGTTGTTTTTGTTGTGCAAAGGTACAATAATCTATTGAATTTGACAAATGATTTGCCGAAAAAACACAAAAAAGCATGGTGGATTAAAGAATAATCACTATCTTTGCAATCTAAATTAGCAATAACCAAAAGCAATCTGTCAATATGGTAAAACAGCACCTCCTGCCTATGCTGCTGGCGCTAGTCACCGTAACGGCGACAGCACAGCCCTACGACTTCCAGAACCTGAAACTGAAAGACGAGAAACGCGTTGACCTCTTCCTGAAGCACCTGACACTGGAGGAGAAACTCGACTGGATCACCACCCGCACAAGCACCCCCCGACTGGGTATGCCGATGCTCAGCTGCTACGAGGGACTGCACGGACTGGCCCTGGGAGGGCCTGCCCACAACAACGGGCGGCGCACGGAGAACGGCAAGGAGGTGGCCAACGACCTGCCCACCACCATCTTCCCGCAGGCCTACGGCATGGGATGTACATGGGACCGGGAGGCCATCCGCCGCATCGGCGATATCGAGGCCGAGGAGGCACGCTGGTATGTCAAGCGGCCAGAGGCCCGACGAAAGGGACTGGTGATCTACGCCCCCAATGCCGACCTGGCCCGCGACCCCCGATGGGGACGCACGGAAGAGAGTTTCGGCGAGGATCCCTATCTTGCGGCGCAGCTCTCGGTGGCCATGGTAAAAGGTCTGCAGGGCGACCATCCCCGCTACTGGAAGACAGCAGCACTGATGAAGCACTTCCTGGCCAACAGCAATGAGGACGGACGAGACTCCACTTCGAGCAACTTCGACGAACGGCTCTTCCGTGAATACTACTCCTACCCCTTCTGGAAAGGCATCACCGAGGGCGGCAGCCGCGCCTTCATGGCATCCTATAATGCCTGGAACGGCACGCCGATGTGCATACATCCCTGCCTGGAGAAGGTGGCACGCCGCGAATGGGGCAACAACGGTATCATCTGCACCGACGGCTCGGCACTGACCCTGCTCGTCAATGCCCACAAGACCTTTACATCCAGGGCTGAAGCCACGGCAAGAATCATCAAGTCGTCGGTAGGACAAATCCTCGACCGCAGCCGCGACGAGGCCAAGGAAGCACTGCAGAAAGGGCTGTTGACAGAGGCCGACATCGACAAGGCTATCCGGGGCAACATCTACGTCGCCCTGAAGCTGGGACTGCTCGACGCCCCCCAGACCACCAAGAATCCCTATGCCGCCATCGGCAGCGACACAACGGCTCAGCCACCTTACGAGCGCGAGGAGGTAAAGAAATTTGTACGTGAAGTGACCGCCAAGAGTATCGTGCTGCTGAAGAATGATCATAACGCGCTCCCCATAGACATGGGGACAGTGAGGAAAATAGCTGTCATAGGACCCTATGCCGACAAGATCATTTACGACTGGTACAGCGGCACCCCGCCCTATGAGGTGACCATCCTCAAGGCCATGCAGGAGGAAGGCGAGAAACGGGGTATTGAGATTCTCTACGCCCCCGACAACCAGATGGGACGCGCCGAGGACATTGCGAGGAAGGCCGACATGGTGATTGTATGTACCGGCAACCATCCCTACGGCACCAAGACAGACTGGAAATTCTGTCCCGTGCCCAGCGACGGCCGCGAGGCCAACGACCGCCACTCGCTGCTGTTGCCCGGCGAAGACGAGCTGCGCCGGCTGTACGCCGTCAACCCCCGCACGGTGCTGGTGCTCGTCAGCAGTTTCCCTTACGCCGTCAACTGGAGCCACAGCCATCTGCCGGCCATCCTGCACGTCACCCACTGTTCACAGGAACAGGGCCACGGCGTGGCCGACATCCTCTTCGGCAACCAGAATCCGGCAGGCCGCACCACACAGACCTGGGTAAAGGACGTCTTAGACCTGCCTCACATGATGGACTACGACATCCGTCACGGACGTACCTATATGTATATAGACAAGGAGGTGCTCTACCCCTTCGGCTACGGACTTAGCTATACCCGCTTTGAGTATGGCGATGCATCGATAGAGAAGGCGGAGGACGGTAAGGTGCGGGTGAGTGTGCCCGTGACCAACACAGGCAACTGCGATGGCGACGAGGTGGTGCAGCTCTACGCCAGCTACCCGGAGTCGGGGGTGTCACTTCCCCGCCGGCAGCTCCGTGCCTTCCAGCGTGTCAGCATCCGTAAGGGCGAGACCAAGAACGTATTGCTCGAGATAGACAAGCGCGACCTCAGCTATTGGGACGAGCAGACCCACGCCTTCATCCAGGTAAAGGGCCCCATCCGCTTCGAGATAGGCGCCTCCTCGGCAGACATCCGCCAGACAGTCATGAAATGAAAGGGCGCCGATGCTATTATTCGATCAATTCGAAATGCTGGAAGTCCTTGCGTGTCGTCCAGTCACCACCCCACTCGAAGCCTGCCTCGGTAAAGAGGTGGAAGCATAGGTCATCGTGGTCTATCTTATAGGGAAAGTCCCAGGTACGGTCACAATACGCCTCAGCCGTGGCGGGCTGGATAAAGCGCGTGCCGTTGTCAAGGTCCCTGTAATAAGGATTATAGAGCGTATTAATGTCGATGGCCAATCCACGGGCATGCTTTGAGAGCTTAGTAGAGCCGGCGATGGTGCGGTAGCAGAAGCACGACGAATTGTTGTCGCGCATCTGTGTCTCGTCATCGGCATCATAGACGTCGGGGAGTAGCATGCGCTGAATAGGGTACTTTGCATCGAAGAGCTGGCGGAAGATGTGAGCCACACGGTCGGCTATCTGTGCATTGACAATCATCTCACCGATGTGTATCTGATCATCGTAATCCCAGTGCAGAGCACGGATATGGCGCAGGTCGTCGCGTCCGATATAGGGGTTCTCCTTATAGGTCTTTCCCTGCATGCGCTGCCACACCCTGTCAGGTATCGGCTCGGCTGCAAAACATTTGTCGATACCTCCAAAGGCCTCGATGGTTGCGGTATTGACAGTCTTTCCTGCCTGCCACTCAGTAAGCACCTTCGTATCGGTGTCGATTGGGTTGTCACTATTACTGCATGCCGGCGCTAATGCTAACCAACTGAAGATGACTGCTGTCATCCATAACTTACGTGATAAATTTGTCAACATATTCATAAAAGTACTAATATCTATTGGTTTGTTTCATCGCTGCAAAATTACTTATTTTCGACGAGATAAGCCTCAAATGCATACTTTTTAACATTAATTCCTGCTTCACGGCTTGAAGCCTTTCTGCCAGACAGTCTTCACACCTTCACAGACATCGTAGAGAATGTGCCGCCCCTGGATGCGGCGCCCTGCAGGCAGGAAACCACAGACGATGCGGGTGATATCATTATCTGGTCTAACTTATTTATACTTAGCCTTTTAGATACTATGATATTGATTTTGCTAATAACATAGTGCTTTTCTTAAAGTAAAACAACTTGTTTTACTTTCTTAAAGGCAGGTTATCCGATAAAAAGGAGTATTCCCTTGATAGTAAAACAAGTTGTTTTACTTTTGAGGGTTACCTCTCCTTCATCCGATAAGCTGCGCCTTTTGTCAGCCGCTTGTGTTCATATCCCATAAGGGTGAGCTTCTTTCCGAGTTCTTTGTCCGTATTTTTGCCAATCGTAAAGTTTGGGAACGACTTGGCGAGGCGCTTCATGACATCTTGCAGGAAGATGAAGCGGACATCGTCTGCCGTTTCCTCTGGTGACAAGTAGGTCAGTTCTATCATGCGGCTGTAGTCGAGTACCTGCTGGAAGGCTTGGTTCTGCTCGATGATACGCTGGTTTTCGTCATCATCAAACCAGTAGCGACGGCCCTGCTGCAGTTCGGCATAGAGTTGGGCGTAGAGCTGGTCGTAGTTGATGTGTCCGGTGTTGTCGATCTCTTCGGTATAGACACAGATGAAGCGGCGCGAACCCGTGGGATCCGTCAGCGGACGCAGGTTATTGGTGGTGGCGATGAACGAGGCAAAGCGCTGGCGCTCCTCCATTGTCTTGCCGTATGGCGGGCGGAACTTCACGTCGTGCTTGGAGATGAGGTATTTCAGCAACGGCTGCTGTGACTTCGACATGGCGTCGAATTCGTCGATGTTGATCAGGGCGTAGCCCGACATGGCGAGGAAGATGTCGTTGTCGTTCTTCATTGATAGACGGTCGTTGAAGTAGGTCTGCAGGTAGCCGGGCAGCAGTCGGCTGCAGAACACGGTCTTGCCGATGCCCTGCGGGCCGATGAGCAGGGGTACGATGGCGTTGCCGTGCTGGCGGTCCTTGCCCAGCCATTGTGCCACCATCGAGAGCATCCACTTGTGGAAGTCCTCTTCCCAGAAGGGGTTCTTGCCTTGCAAGCGTCCTTCGGCCGAGCGGCTGGTCTTTATGCGGCGGGCCAGCTCGCCCACGTAGTCATGTCTGCCGTTCCACTTGGGCAGGTGGTAGATATAGTCTTCCATCGGATAGTAGCGCGGGATGAGGTTCGAGTCGATATAGCGGTTCAAGTCCTTGTCCCACGAATCGACGCCTGCCTTCAGCGCATTGATGGCCATCGTGTTGCGGGCCGCTTGGTTGAGTGGCATGAATCCGTAGCCCAAGGCATTCATGCGGTATTCCGCCGTACCCGTCATGACGTTCAGGCGCAGCGTGTAGTGCTCTTTCATGTAGGCCTCGGTCTTGTAGGCGAGCAGCGCCGAAGGGCGGGTGAACTTCAGGGGGATGGTCTTCAGCGTCTCTTTCAGATAGGCTGACTTGAAGACGCTCTGGATGGTGTCGCGGCTGACCACCTCTGAGATGCGGGGATAGTAAGAGGCGACGCGGGCGCACCAGGCCTGGGGCAACCCCATCTGGCGGCAGCCGTCGGCCAGCTGTTCGAGCACGGCTGTGGCAAACAGATGCTCGTCCTCTTCATCGATGTGTGCCTCGGTGGCGGCATCCAGACAGTCGTGGAAGCGGCGCATGCGGCTGTCGTGTATGCTCATGCCCGGAATCTCCTCGGGATAGTTGAAGTCGCTGATGTCTTCCTGCACGATGCGATACTGGGGCGTGTCCTCCGGCTCGTCCGACACGCTGATGGCGAGTGCTGAAGAATTGTAGTAAGGCTGTGGGTCGTAGCTGGTCTTACAACTGGTAGCCAGCGTCGGCTCGTGGTCAGCCACCTGTGTACCCAATTGCGTGGAATAGATGTAGTGGAGTTTCCGGAAGGCATTGACCAGCGGGATGTCCTTGTCATGCGCTGTTTCCGGGGTGTTCACGTCATAGGGGCAGACGATTTGGAGCGAGTGACCGTCGTCGCCGATAAAGCAGAGCATGGTATAGAGCTGGCGGGCTGCCAGCTCCTTATATTCGCGGACGGTAGGCAGGTCGCGCAGGTTCTCAAGCGAGAGCAATACCAGCCGGTTGCCCTGTCTCACCTTCAGTTCTCCCTGATGCTTCTGCCACTCGGCAGCGAAGCACACCTCCTTGCGTGCATCGCGCATGCTATGGTCGTCACGGTAAGTGCCGTCTTTCAGCTGTTCGACAAACTCTTCCAGTTCAATGCGTGTGTACCTTTTTTCCGTTCTTTCTCCGTTGATAATTGTAATTTTCATGTTTCTGATTGTTTTATAGTACTCGAAGTGCAAAGTTACACATTTTTTACGCAAAAAGCAAGAGTTTTACATAGAAATCTCCACTAAAACCCGAGATGCTATGACATTTCCAAATTCAATGTCATAGCATCTAAACACCTGTGAACAAAAATGTTACAACGATTTATGACATTTCATCAAAATTTCATCAGGAAAATCCGTGTAATGCCAATTTCGTTATAATACTTGTTCTTTATTCACTTGAGCGGACCACCGCCGTTGCTTGTGGGATTGCCCCAAAGCACTTGCTGGTTGGTGCGCAGCCAGTTGCCCCATCCCGTCAGTTTGTGGAAGGTGGTCTGCTCGTAGCCTTGGTCGAAATTGCACAAGAAGTCATTAGGATATGATTTGATGAAATCTGCCGTGTAGAGTTTGTCGTGGGCCAGGCAGACGCTCAGCGTGTAGTGGTCCAGATGCTGTTCGTTCGTGCTGACGTCAACATAGTGGACGAAGGCCTCGCGGAAGGCTTTGTCCAGATCGGCAGAGATGGCAGCCATTTCTGCGTCGCCAGTCTCCTTTGTCAACAAAT
>ODAJ012105894.1_pt1 | contig 10250 bp, 6 predicted proteins | sample 1539241 | NCBI WGS metagenome assembly ODAJ01 (sample SAMN02144231, study PRJEB22623) | gut metagenome | biome: sheep rumen | host: Ovis aries | place: New Zealand
ACAACTATTATAATGTCCTAATAACTATGAAGTGGCTTTACATTTCTTGTCCTGCAAGGTTGAAGGTCTTGCCGTCCTTGAGGATGACAAGGTTGCCGTTGAGGAGGACTTTCTTACCCTCTTCAACCTTTAAACTATTGAACTCTTGAACCTCTTCTATGGCTGTCTCACTGCCGAAGTCGGGGTCGAGTGAGTTGCTTGAGTTAGAGAACTCGATGGCATAGAGGTTCATGGAGTCGCCCTTGGTAATGGTCATGGTGCCTGAGGTGAAGGTGCCTGACCATGTGCCTGATGAGCTGGTGGTCTTAGACGAGCCGTTGACCTTGAAGCTCTTTGATGCTCCGTCGAAGTAGAGTTTAACGGTCTGGGTGCCTGAGACGGTGACCTTGACAGAGGTTGATGACTCCATCTTGACGCAGGTGGTGTACTTGGTGCCGTTGATGGTTACTGAACCTTTTGAGGTAGAGTAGTTACCTGTGACTGACACTGCGCTCATTGATGGCTTGCTGCCTGTGAAGATGCAGAGACCTGAGGCTGCTGTGCTTGATGAAGTGCTTGAACTGCCTGATGAGGTGCTGCTGCTTGATGAACCGCTTGCCGTGAAGGTGATGCTGGTGATGGTCTGACCGCCTGACACGAAGTAGATGTAGTAGGTCTTGCCTGCTGATACGCTGGCTGACATAGAGCCTGTAGAACACTTAGCGGTAACGATAGGCGTACCTACTGCTGTGCCGATGGCTGAGGTACGATTGTTGTCAGAGGTGTTGTTTGATTTAAACTTGACGGTGAGGGTACCATTAGCTGACGGTGTGTACTTGATGTAGCGGATGCTTGATGTAGAAGCGCCGTTGCAGTGGAAACCGTTCTTAGAAACGTAGTCGCTGGTGTAGCTTGATGTGGTGTTGCCCACGAGGGTGAGACCGTTATATGAATAGGTGTAGTTGCTGCCAGCGAGGGTTACTGTAGATGAGAACTGTGAGAAGTTCCATGTGGTGGTAGAACCGCTGGTAGATGAGCTTGAGCTGCTGCTTGAAGAGCTTGAAGAAGATGATGAGCTTGAGCTGCTTGAAGAACTTGAGCTGCTTGAAGAACTTGAGCTGCTTGAGCTTGATGAACCGCTCTCAGCGATAGAACCTGAGGTAGAGACGGTGAGAGTTGCACCGCAGTAAGACTTGATGTCTGAGTATGCTGCATCAGCGTTCTGGGTAGAGAAGCTGTAAGATGGGCTTGATACTGAGCCTGAGTTGGTCATGTAAGATGAAGGACCTGAGCAGCTGTTGAACTTGCAGCCATTGGTGCCGCCGTAGTTCTGGTAGAAGATGAAGTTCTTGCCGCCAGAAACACGCTTAGAAGGTGTGATGAAGTAGCAACCGTCAAACTGTGCTGTAGCATTCTGAGGACCTACGAAGTAGTGAGCGTCGTTAGAGGTCCAGGCACAGTTGAGGAAGTGGAGGTTGGCGTTACGACAGCGGGTCATGCGCTCTACGCAACCTGAATCCCACCAGCAGTAAGCCCATGTGATGGAGTATTTGCCGTCAGAAGGCTTATCAGATGATGATGAGCCGATGAGGTTAGAGAAACGGTGGTCGTCAGTACCGCCTGAGCCGCCTGCCTTAGGTGACTTGAGGTAGTGGAAGCGACACCAAGAGATGGTGATGTTGTCGGTGAGTCCCTTGTTGTCGAAATTGCCGTCGCAACCGTCCTGGAAATCGCAGTGGTCAACCCATGCCTTTGTAACGCCGTCGAAGCAGAGGTTATCCCATCCGTCGCAGTCGTAAGCGCCAGGACCTACGAAGGTGAGGTTGCGCAGGATGATGTTGCTGGAACCTTTCTTGAAATAGAGAATACCTGAGTTGGAAGAGTTCTGCTGGTTGGAGATGAGCTTGACGCCCTTGACAGCCATCAGAGTCTTGTTGGTAGCCTGAACGGAGATGTGGTTAGAGACGGTGATATCCTTAGTAATGATAATCACCTTGGAACCAGAAGCACCGAGGGCGCTCTCCAGCTCAGAAGCTGATGTAACGAGTGTTGGGGTAGCTGAACCACCACCTGTAGCGCCTGCACCGTAACCGAATGCAGATGATTTGTAACCTGAAGCGCCAGCAAATGCTGAGGACACTCCTAACGTAAGGCACGCAAGCCCTGAGAGCAAACTCTTTTTCATAAGTCGTTTAAAATGTTTAAGTTAGTAATATTGTAGCAAAAATGGTGTGACCGCTGTCTTCGCACACAAAATTCTGCGACAAAGTTCGGAATTGTTTTCCATATTACCAAATATTTTTCGTTAATCTGTGTTAAAACAAGCGAAGCTCGCTACGAAAACGAAGACGTCACTTTGTAACTACGAAGACAAAAACTATAAAAAAACCGTTATTATTTTGGTGAATAAAAAATTATTTGTAATTTTGTTGCGAACAACATTTTACAAGACCCCAAAACATGGCACTAAACATCAATAAAAACCTGAAGGCTTACTACAGCATAAGAGAGGTGGCACAGATGATAGGAGTATCAGAACCTACGCTGCGCTACTGGGAAACGGAGTTCCCATTCCTCAAACCACGCACCACAGCTAACAAGGTTAGACAGTATCAAGACAAGGACATAGAGAACATAAGACTGATATACGGACTGGTGAAGGTGCGCGGTATGAAGATTGCCGCAGCACGTAAGGCTATCAACGCTAACCGAGCTGGAGTGGAACACCAAACCAAGATTCTGGAACGCCTGATAGATGTGAAATCACAACTGATGGAACTGAAGGGGGCGATGGATAAGATTGTTTAGCAACGATACGAAACGCACCTGAGGTGCTACGAAACGTCACTTCGTGACTACGAAACGCGAGCAAGCTCGCTACGAAAACGAAACGGCGCAAGCGCCTACGAAAACCTTGAACTCTTGAACTTTTAAACTCTTGAACTCTTGAACTCTTGAACTCTTGAACTTTTAAACTCTTGAACCAGCGCGAAGCGCGACTTGAACATTTGAACTTTTAAACTCTTGAACCAGCGCAAAGCGCGACTTGAACTTTTGAACTCTTGAACTTTTAAACTCTTGAACTTTTAAACCTAATAATAAATAATAATGTATAGCGACCCAAAAGATTGTCTGTATTGCACTAACAATCAGACTCAGAAAGACTTGATGATTGAGATTTGTCATCTGCGTGTTTCACGACTGTTCCTTTTTAAAGAGCAGACATACAGAGGCAGATGCCTCGTGGCATACGACAGGCACGTGAATGACCTCAACGAGTTGAACGACCAGCAGCGTAACGACTTCATGGCTGACGTGGCTCAGGCTACACGTGCCATGCAGCGCGCATTCAACCCAGAGAAGATAAACTACGGTGCATTCTCTGACACTCTGTCGCACCTGCACTTCCATCTGGCTCCTAAGTATAAGGGCGGACCAGACTATCCTGGACTCTTCCGCATGAACCCGGGCGAGGTGTACCTCACCGACGAGGAGTATAAGGAAATGATAGAGAAGATTAAAGCGGAGCTGTAGTGGTATATCCTCTTCTCTTTGAACCCAACCTACACACCATAGTATGGGGTGGCAACAAGCTACGCCCATACAAAGGAATGGAACCCAGCGACGACCCCATAGGCGAGAGTTGGGAGGTGAGTGCCGTGGAGTCAAGTCCGTGCACCATAGCCAACGGTCCGCTGAAGGGCAAGAACCTGATAGAGGTGGTGAAGGAATGGGGCAAGGACATGCTGGGCGAGGCGGTATATGAACAATATGGTGGCAAACTGCCCCTGCTGGTGAAATTTATCGACGCCAAACGAGACCTCAGCATACAGGTGCACCCCAACGACGAACTGGCACGCGAGAGACACAACAAATTCGGCAAGACGGAGATGTGGTATATCATCGACGCCGAGCCTGGTGCAGCACTGTATTCTGGTTTTAACAAACGAATAACCAAAGAGGAATACAAGCAGCGAGTGGAGGACGGCACGATATGCGACGTGCTGGCAAAGCACGAGGTGAAGCCAGGCGATGTGTTCTTCATACCTGCTGGCAGGGTGCACGCCATCTGTGGAGGCATACTGCTGGCTGAGGTACAACAGTCGAGCGACGTGACATACCGCATATTCGACTACAACCGTCCCGGACTGGACGGCAAACCTCGCGAACTGCACACCGAACTGGCTGTGGACGCAATTGACTTTAACGTGCCTGAGGACTACCGCACCTATTACGGCAACACCATAGGCAAGGCAGCACAGGTGATAGACACACCACATTTTGACGTGAGAGTGATGGATCTCAACGAACCCTTCCATCGCAACCTGATAAAATATGACTCGTTCATCATATCAATGTGCCTAAAGGGTGCCTGCAAGATTATCCTCCGCAACCGCGAAGCACCTGAAAGGGTGATAAAGATAAGGGAAGGACACTCATGCCTCATACCTGCCACACTGGCAGACTATGACATCACCCCCCTTGCCCCCAACACCCGAATACTCGAAGCCCACATAGACCGCAAAGACCGCTCGTGGGAGCACAAAGTGCTGAGGGCGCTGAAGATTACGAAGAAATAACGGGAACTATAAGCCCTGCCTAACGAAAAGTTAAGCAGGGCTTAATTGTCAATTGTCAACTGTCAATTACCTAACCAGCTGTCCGGCAGCGTTGAACTCCTTGCCAGCCTTTAGGATGACGAACTTGCCAACCTTGATGTATTTAGCAACCAGAGACTGGGCATCAGAATGGCGCTCAGCGATAGCCTCAACAGCAGTTTCGCCTGAGCCGTAACGCGTGTAGAGGTCGAAAGAGAGATGTGGAGGCTGATTGTAGCCTACATTCTGCCAAACGATTGCCATATCATACTGACGGTCGTCACGCAGGGTTGGTATGAGATACTCTGTAGGTATATCAGTAGCAGTGATGACGAAGTTATTCGGTGTGCCTGCTTCCCACAGCACTATCTCCTCACGCCAGTCGCCAAAGAGGTCGCCTACGGCAATAGGATTACGCTTAGTACCATTATTTTCTTTGCCTGGCACGTAGTCGGAGCCAGAGAACTTGTAACGGTCCCAACCATTTATGTCGTCATTCCATGATGCCACGATATTCTTGTCGTAGAACTCGCTCTGCAAGTCACCATCCCAATAGATTCGGTTGTTAGGAGCTGCGCCGCTCTCTCCTATTGCCCATGAATCGGCTATGATATCGCCAATTTTCTCTTCCTGAGTGCTGACAATACTGCGAAGAGGAGTGAAGACAATATACTCGGCACCCTTGTTGTTCTTAGAGAAATCAGCCATCAAGCCACGCCCCGTATCTTTTGCTGCCTCTTCGCGCAAAAGGATTTTTCCTGTCTTAGCATCATGCAGGTCATAACCATGATTACCCTCCTCATGAACCATGAACACCTCCATGCCTGGGTTGTCGAGGTCGAAATCGCTGACGTGTAGGGCATCACCATGAGCCAAACCAGTGCGATAGAGGCATGTGCCATTATCGTCGAGAGTAGCTGCACCATATACTATCTCGTCCTTGCCATCCTGATCGACATCGGCAACGACAAGGCTGTGGGCACCTTCGTTGTAGAGGCCCTGGCCAGCTGTCTCAGAGGTATGCACCCAACGAGTGGTGAGGTTGGTGCCATCCCAATCGACAGCAGCAACAGAAGCAGAATAGTAGTAACCTCGACACCACACGATAGAAGGATGCTGACCGTCGAGGTAGGCTGCAGCGGCAAGGTAACGGTCGGAACGTCCACCATAGTAGTCGCCCCAATATTTTACCACCTCGTATGGCAGAGGATGCTTGACAGTCTTGAGTTCACGACCCGTTGCACCATCAAAAACTGTAAGATATTCAGGAGTGCCAGCAAGCACATGGCCCTGAGCCTTCTCAGGCACATTGTCTGTATTATACCAAATCTTAGCAGGACCAGTAGCAGCCTCTGACTCCATAAGTACGAAGTTGCCCTCGCCATCAACAGTGCCTGGTGCAGTCTTCACAACCATCTCACCAAAGCCGTCGCCATCAAAGTCATAGCAGAGGAAAGGGGTAGTGTGTGCACCAGAACGGATATTCTGTCCGAGGTCGATGCGCCAGAGGAGTTTTCCAGAGAGCTTGTAGCAGTCGATGAAGGTGTTTGAGGTGATGCCTACAGAAGAAGCGTCCTTAGAGTTGGAAGGGTCCCACTTGAGTATGAGTTCATCCTCGCCATCGCCGTCCATATCATAGAACGAACCATCGTTAGGGGCGTAACTGGCATTCAGTCCTCGAGCATCGACAGGGGCTGCAGCCATAGGGATGCGCAGAGACTGGTTGGCCCATGTAGAGCACTGCATAGACTCCAGCACGGCATTGCTGCTGTTGCACACCTCGAGTTTGTAGGTGTCACTGGCAGTGCCCTCAGCATCTTCGTAGTTGGTGCGGTCAGTGAGAGCTGCCAAGAACGTACCATTGCGATAGAGCTTATAGGTATAGTCGGCATCATCCTTACGCATACGCCAAGAAACGAGGTTGCCCTGACCACCGCTCTCTACACGATTGAGCGCCATCAGTCCACGATTCTTCGGCTGGGGCACGCCCTTAGGCTGAGGGTTAGATATAGGGAAATATATCCTGGTCAGCATTTTCTCATTAGCACCGTTAAGCACACGACAAGTGAGGTAGTGGTCGCTATAACTGAGGTCTTTAGTCCAGCCCTTAGCCACAGCGGCATCAGTGAGTTGCATATCGTAAGCAGAAGGCGCTGCTGAGAGTTTGGTGGTGGTATAGTAACACTCGTCCGTCTTGAAATCCTTAACTTTGGAGATATACTCTGTGCCATCAACGGTGACAGATTTAATGAGGTCGCCAACGGTGAATTCTTCCTCGTCGAGCACGCCCTCTATCACCACATTGCGAACGGCGAATGCCTTGGTGGCATCGACACTGAGGCCATAGAGCACCAGGCTGACCTGACTCTGAGCCACTACGCCTGTGACAGGAAAGGAGTAGTCACCATAGCCCGTAGAAGTAGCTGCATTGATCTTGTTGCGCACGAGGGTGATAGCCTCTGCCTGATCAGAAATCTGCTGCTCTGCACCACCATCATATTTGAAACGAGCACAAAGAGCTGGTTTGTCAGAGCCTACCTTCATACCCTGAAAAGAGAGACGCGTAACCTTCAGTTTGTGGCCTGAGGCAACATTGAGCGTGAAGGTGACAGAACTGTTGGCATTGGCTGTAGTTACCTTTGCCGTAGCGGTGTACTTAGTAAACGGATTAGCAGAATAATCCACTGGAGTGAATCCTGCGTCAGCAGGAACAGAAGTGACAGAGCCCAGCGTGAAATTGGAACCATTGGCATAATCGGTGGAAAGCAGTGCAGTGTATTCACTGTCTCCACTGAGCGTAGCCTGTCCTGGCTGGTTATAGTCGTTCATTGACCATGTGACACTCACATCTTGAGCGCTCATGCTGCCCACCATCATCAGCGACAGAATGCTAACTAAAATCTTCTTCATTGTATAGGACATTATAATATCAACTGGCAATTATCAATTGTCAATTATCAACTATCTAACCAGCTGTCCTGCAGCGTTGAACTCCTTACCAGCCTTGAGAATGACGAACTTGCCATTGACAAGCACCTTCAACACCTCAGAAGCCTGAGCAGCAACCTCGGCAATGCCATTTACGGCTGTGGTCTTCTCATAGTTGAGGGTAATGGTGACTATCAACTGCTTGTTCTTGCCATTAGCATCTTCCTCCTTAGTAACGATATTGGAGTTGTCAAAGGTGAGTACTATATTCTGTGTAGCCTCCATATTGATGGTTCTGGTCACATCAGTCTGTCCAGCTGTGCCACCAGGGAATTTCAATGAAGCCTCGTTGATGTCAACACCGTCAACAGCAACATTGGTCATAGTGATGGAGCGGTCAGCAAGTGAAGAGCTGTTGTTGGAATGTCCTTTCAACGTCATGCTGACAATCTTGTAGCCCTCATTGACGTTAATGGTAATGGTATTGTTATTGTTGCCTGTGCGAACCTTACCTTGTGAATCGGTAAATTCTTCATACATACCTACAGTGTAGCATGTTCCAACCTTGGTGCCCTTATCTGCTGATGGAGCACTCACTGTCTCTTCACCTGTTGATGGTACTGGTGGGACAACCTTTTCAGGAGCGTGGTTGGCAGTCTGTGTCTTATAGGTAGCACGGTCTATGCCAAGTGACTCAGCAAGAGAATAGCCAAGATGTGGAGGCTGGTTGTAAGAAGCATTCTGCCAAGCTATGCCCATACGATACATGTGGTCCTCCATGAGGCAAGGCACCTTATAGGCAGTAGGCTCTGGGGTAGAATAGATAAGGAGGTCGCAGGTGGCAGCACTCCAGTCAGCCTCGTAGTTGGTCATGATAATTTCCTCACGCCAGTCGCCAAAGAGGTCAGCCTGCAGGCATGGTGTAGCCTTTGTAGTGTTACAGGTCTGTGGCTTGCCATAGTCAGCAAACTCCTGGAAGGTAAGTATGCTCTTACTTGAAGTATTCCAAGAACGGATACGAGGGGCACTCTGATTACTGCCTGAATCAAATCTTCCATCGAAGGTCTGGTCGAATGGGTCGCCAGTCCAGTAGATACGGAAGTTGGTGTCAGCCATCTTTTCATAAACTGCATTGCCTGTAGCACAGTCAAAGGTCCGCTGGTCTTTTTTCGTTACATTTCCCTTCTCATCTATTGCTGTAGGGAAACTTGACCAGAACTCTGAGCCTCTGTTGGAAGGGATGAAGTCACAAGCCATACCACGACCATTATCAGCAGCACCAGTAGCAGAAGCGAGGATTTCACCAGTTGTGGCATCATGAACATCGTAGCCATAGTTGCCGAAAGAAGATTTCTCCTCATGAGGCATCATAACCTCGAGACCTGGACGGTCTGGAACGAGGTCGGCAAGGTGGATAGCATCGCCATGACCAAAGCCAGTAGCACAGAGAAGTTTGCCATCATGACCTATGGTAGCAGCACCTATACAGATGTCGTCATAGCCATCACCATTAACATCGCCAACAGAGATGCTGTGCACACCCTGTCCGTAGCTTGACTTGCCCTGAGAACTTACAGGATCGGTGGTCTCGTTAGCCAGTTCTGTACCTGCAGCATCTACCAGACTCCACTTATCCTTAGCTGTGCCCTTGTGCAGCCAGCGTGTCTTGAGGTTTGTACCGTCCCAGTCAACAGCCCAGATATAGCAGGCTGTGTAGTAGCCACGCTCCATGATGGCTGTTGGCAGCTTGTCCACGCCGTCGAGGTAAGCCACAGCTGCATTATAACGCTCGCCACGATTATATGAACTATCACCCCAGCCAGAACTGTACTGTGTATCGCCTGTTGGGAAATCTTCCATAGAGCGGCCTGGTGAGTAGAAGATAGTCTTCATGGCAGCACCTGTCTCACCATTGAATACGGTAAGGAACTCTGCACCTGCCGTTACCCTACCCTTGGAGTTTACTGAAACGGTAGTGGGTGCAATAGCCTTGATGGTTGCGTCGCCAGCCTGTGTAACGTAGTTGCCCTTGCCGTCCTTGGAGTCAGGAGCAGTCTTGAATATCACCTCTGCCTTGCCGTCGCCGTCAAAGTCATATACGAGGAACTGAGTGGTATGATTGCCTGAACGCACACCGTCGCCAACGTCGATGCGCCACTTCTGTGTGCCGTCCATCTCGTAGCAGTCAATGTAGGTGGCACTTGCTATACCATCCTTACCAGAGTCACGCTGGTTGTCTGGGAACCACTTGACGATGAGCTCATACTCGCCGTCGCCGTCAACATCGCCTACGGAGATATCATCTGGGCGATAGCGACCTGTAAGGTTGCCCGTGATAGACTTGCGAGCTGCAGGACGAGGGATGCTTATCTTCGTAAACATATTATCCCAAGCCTTGCACTCAGCCTCGCCGCCCTTGCTGCTCACCACCTTATAGGTGTCGCCAGGCTGGCCGTCGGCATCGAGATAGTTGGTAACATCGGCTATGCTCTCCTTAATGAGAGAGCCGTTGCGATAAACTGAGAACGTAGCATCGCCGTCAGCACCAAGATAGCGCCACGAAACGAGGATGCCCTGTGAGGTCTTGACAGCCACTGGAGCACGGTTGAGTTTCTCCTTAACCTGAACGTCAGCACTGGCTGACACAACAAAAAGTGCCATGAGGCACGCTGTAAAAAACTTCTTCATATAAGTACTGTTTTTGGTTTTAGTTTACTCGTTTTCAGGGCAAAGGTAATAATTTTC